>CAJDUD010000086.1_pt1 | contig 14183 bp, 9 predicted proteins | sample 7390161 | NCBI WGS metagenome assembly CAJDUD01 (sample SAMEA7055664, study PRJEB34461) | soil metagenome | biome: terrestrial ecosystem; feature: Peninsula; material: soil | place: Antarctica | collected 2016
TTTTGCGCGCCGATTCTGGTGTGGGGCCGCAATCAGATTCCTGCAAAATCGATCCCGAAAGCTCAGTTACAGAACATCGCGGTGCAGTTGTCAGCGCATGTGTTTTCGTCAAAGGCGAAGATTGCGCTAGCGGACTTCATGTTTGCACCCGATCAGCTGCCGCACAGCTACAGCGAGTCGCGCGAGTTGCTGCAAAACCTCGGCTCCGCGATTCGTGAACGCACGCACCTGACGATTGACCCGAAGACGGTGGAAGATGCGCCAGATGTGGTCTGCGATATGCGCATGATTGTTGGCGCGTTTCAGGTGACTGAGGGCGAGCCGTTTTATGCGTGGCAGGAAACGACAACGCCGGTAGAGGAAGCACGACAAAACACGCTTGGCATCTGGCGTTCGCAAGGTGGCAACGCAATCAAGCCGCTGTTGGTGGGCTTCTTCTCGGCTTGCCGCGATGCAGACATGGCGTCGCGTGCTTATTCAATTGGCGCTTCAGTGCAATATCTGGAGGCCGTGACGCACGTCACGCCCGACAAATTGACAGCGGTGATTGGCGGCTGTTGGGGCAACGGGCTGGAGGAATATCGCATCGGTTTCGCGATTGGCGAGGATGACGACGTGGTGCACGGCTGCGTCTGGCCGCTGGTGTCGGATGAAGGCGACGACACGCCGGTGGTTGAGGAAATTGAATCGCTGTTGCGTGCGGCAAACGTCGGCACCATCATCCTGCTGGAAGAGCAGTTGCCGCTGGAGTTTTGCGACGACTGCGGCGCTCCCCATTTTCCAAATCGCGAAGGCGAAATGCTGCATGCGCATTTGCCGGAGGATGCTGAAACGGGCGCGGTACACCTGCACTGAGCGATTGTTAGACACAGCTTTTCGTTGAAAGCACGTTTACTTAGGGGCTAAAGCGCCATTTAGCCAATAGTCGACTTTATGGCTTTTGTTGCGCCAGCCCTCGTGTAGCGGTCATTTTGTGAAAAAGGTAGTTCCCGTTCATGCCCGTCATTGCCCGTCGCGAACTTTGGCTGTTTGTTGCTGTCGTTTTGCTTTGGGGCGTCAATTGGCCAATGATGAAAATGACGCTGGCGGAGCTCGATTTTTGGGTTTTCCGCACGTATTGCATCGCCGCAGGCCTCTTCTGGTTTGTCGGCTACAGCCTGAAGGCGGGTATCTCGCTCCGGTTGCCCCGTAAATATTGGGGCCGGATGTTGATTTGCGCACTGTGCAATGTGGCGGGCTGGAATATTTTGTCGGCGGCTGGGCTCAATATGTTGCCGTCGGGCCGCGCCGGAATCCTCGCGTACACGATGCCGTTGTGGGTGGTTTTAGTGTCGCGATTCATGATGGGCGAGACGTTGACCAAACTTCGGCTAACCGCGATTACGCTCGGCATGGGCGGAATTGCGCTGTTGCTGATTGACGAAGTTCACACCCTTAAAACCGCTCCGATTGGAGCGTTGCTGATGGTCACCGCCGGGCTGGTGTGGGCCATTGGCATCATCTTGTTCAAGGGATTTCCAAAAGAACTTCCCACCACCACGTTGATGGTCTGGAGCTTCGTTTTCGGCGGCTGGCCGATCTTGCTGGGCGTGATCGCATTCGGCCACGGACCGTGGCTCCCGATTTCGCCATCCGCTTGGGCGGGGCTGTTGTTTAACGTGTTGATTGTGTTCGGATTTTGTTGGTTTGCGTGGAACGAGCTAGTGCGTGCGCTGCCCGCGCAAGTGACGGGCATCAGCTCACTCGCGGTGCCCATTGTGGGCTTCGGCAGCGGCATGCTGCTGCTTGGCGAAAAGCCACGACCGTTTGATTACGTCGCGCTGTTGGCGATTGTGGCTGCGGTATCGTTAGTGTTGAAACCTTCGCGCATCAAAAGCTAAGCTGCCGCAGAACGCGTGCACCGTGATTTCGTTTTAATCAACCGCTATTTCTGCACTCCGGACCATGCCCAACATCTGCCTGAACATGATCGTCAAAAACGAAGCGCATGTCATCGAGCGCTGTCTGGCGAGCGTCAAACCCTGGGTGACGCGTTGGTTGATTGTCGACACCGGCTCAACAGATGGTACGCAAGACGTGATTCGTCGCTTCATGCAGGGCGTGCCCGGCGCGCTGCACGAGCGGCCGTGGCGCAACTTTGGACATAACCGCAACGAGGCACTTGAGCTGGCGCGAGGCGAAGCCGATTACTTGCTCTTTATCGATGCCGACGAGGTGCTGCATGTGCCATCAGGGTTCGCCTGGCCAGTGCTTCAGCACGAAGCGTTTGGTTTTGACTGCCGCTACAACGAGACGCGCTATCAACGGAACACGCTCGTCGCGACCCGCCTGCCCTGGCACTGGGAGGGTGTAATCCACGAGTTTTTGACTAGCGAGGTAGCACACACCTGGCAGCGCCTGCCGGGCCCGGAAATTTGGGTGAACCACGACGGCGCACGCGCGCACGACCCGCAGACTTATTTGCGCGACATCGCGCTACTGGAAGCGGCACTTAAAGACGAGCCGGGTAACGCTCGTTACGCCTTTTATCTTGCGCAAAGCTACAACGACAGCGGGCAGCTGGCAGCGAGCCGCGAGCGCTATCTACTACGCGCCACAATGGGCGGCTGGGAGGAAGAGCGCTGGACGGCGCAGTTTCGTGCCGCGCAGTTGGCCGAGCGCTTGCAACTCCCACCGGCGCTGGTGCGCAGCGAATTTCTGAGCGCCTACCAGGCCCGCCCGAGTCGCGCTGAACCGTTGTACGAGCTGGCGCGCTTCCACCGGGAACGACAAGAGCATTACCTCGCTCTGCTGTTTGCCCAGCAAGCGGCAACCGTCAAACTCCCAGCCGACACGCTGTTTGTTATCGCCAGCGTATATCAGTGGCGAGCCATCGACGAGCTTGCGGTGGCCGCCTCGTGGTGCGTCGAACACCGCGACGGTCCGGGTCGTCGCGCTATGCAGCAGTTAGTAGAAAACCAGTTGTATCCGGCTAGTGAGGCGGCACGGATCGAGGGCAATCGGATTTTTTATGGAGTGGATCCCGCGCCTCGATCCGTAATCACACCATTGACACCATCTGTGAAAAATGAAATTCACATCAGCTCGCAAACCCAGCCAACGCCGCCCGACTCCCTGTGCAGTATTTTTAGCGCGATCTACGAACACGACGTGTGGGATGGCGGCTCGGGACCCGGCTCTCGTCTTGAAAACATACAACCGTACGCTCAGTTCTTGCGCTCTTTTCTAAATGAGCATGGCATTCAAAGCGTCGTCGACTGTGGTTGCGGCGACTGGCAGTCCACCCGCTATCTTGATTGGACGGGCATCGCCTACACCGGGATCGATATTGTCCCGACGGTGGTCGAAGCGAACCAGAATCAATTTGCAACGCAGACCGTGCGCTTTATCTGCGACAACTTCTGCACAATGGATTTGCCGTCAGCTGACCTCGCGATTTGTAAGGATGCGTTGCAGCATTTGCCCGATGCGCAAGTGCAGAAATTTCTGCAGCAGTTGTACAAATTTCGCTATGTGCTGATTACGAACGATCTGGGGGACAACCAGTCCCGGGATAGCGTACTTATTGCAAACCCTTATCACTTTGCGCGGCTGGACGTGACTTTGCCGCCTTTTTCGCTGCCTGCTTCGGTGGTGTGTGAATTTCCAGGTAGCAAAGTAACCCACCTCTTCAGCTCGGGCAAACTGCCGACTGCCCAGCGAATGCCGCACTCCCCTCCGCGCGTGCTGATGGCGATCTTGGCCAAACAGAAGGAAGCCACATTACCCTTGTATTTACGCTGCATCGAGGCGCTGGATTACCCGAAATCTCAGATCGATCTGTATATCCGCACCAACAACAACACCGACCAAACCGAGCCGTTGCTACGCGATTGGGTCCAGCGCGTCGGATCCGCTTACCGCTCGGTTGAGTTCGATGCGGATGACGTTGAAGAACGCGTGCAGCAATTCGGGATACACGAGTGGAACAGCGTACGGTTTAAGGTGCTGGGTGCCATTCGACAGCACAGTATGGAACTGACGGCGCAAAAAGGTTGCGATTTTTACTTTGTAGTGGATGTCGACAATTTCATTCTTCCGCATACCCTGCGGGCGCTAGTGGAGCTCGATTTACCCATTGTCGGGCCGCTGTTGCGTCATCAAGATGCCGATAACAGGTATTCCAATTTCCACCACGAAGTTGACGGCAACGGCTATTTCATCGACAGCCCGCAATACACCCTATTGCTCAACCAGACTATTCGCAGCGTAACGCCTGTCAAAGCGATCCACTGCACGTATCTCGTGCGCGCTGATGCCATTGGCTCTTTGAAGTATGACGACCAGTCCGGGCGACATGAATACGTGATTTTTTCGACATCAGCGCGCGCCGCCGGCATTCCCCAGTATCTGGACACCCGCGACACCTATGGCTATCTAACGCTCGACGAACAATGCGTTCGCTCAGCAGCGCTTTTGCAGGCAGCGCTTGAGCGAGCGATGGCGCCAGCCAGTTAGCGGCCAACGCCGACGCGCGCTCTCCGGGAAAGACCCTTTCACCTATCCGTTGGCCGGACATCAGCCAACGTGCGACGCTTAAGAGTGCACAGTGCTGGCGCTCGGCGATGCTGCTGAAATGGCGAACGTGGCGTGATATGCGCGCTGAACATCGCGATTGTGGTTCAAGTAATCGGTAGTCGCCGATTTGATGCTGCGGCCGACAATTCAATCCCGGTTGCGTGGGTTAACTCAACGGCTGCGCGGTGGTCTCTTCCTCATCGGGCCAATTCTTGATGTAGCTTTTGAGCATGCGATTTTCGAAACTTTGCTCTTCATATACAGCTTTGGCTACGTCGTGAAACGAAACGACACCCATCAGCGTGCCGCCGTCCATCACCGGGATATAGCGGGCGTGTCGCTCCAGCATACTTTTGCGCAACATGTTGACGTCCATCCCCGGGTCGGAAGTCAACGGGTCGGCCTCCATGATTTCACCGACGGTCATCGCTTTGAGTGCATCGCCGCGCTCGTCGAGCACTTTGATCAACTCACGAAATGTCAGCATACCGACGAGCTTGCCCTTTTCCATCACCACAAGCGACCCAATGTCGAGCGACGACATCGAGTGCACCGCTTCCTTGACGCTCGTATCGGGCGATGCAGTAAACAGCGTGCTACCTTTGATCCGAAGAATTTCACTGACCAGCATAGTTGTCCTCCCAAATTATGATACCTGTAGCCAAAGCAGGGCACGCCCAAGCGCCATTGACACGATCAGTAGCGTACACCCAAACATAAAATCAGGCCATGGCTGATATCCCCGTAGACCGAACTCCTAAAAATCCACCGGTGGCCGCACCGCCGCCCGCCGCCAAACCTGAGCGCGACTGGTACGTGCATGAATGGATGCTGTTGGCGTTCGCTGCGGGCATGATGCTGCTCATTTATTTCGTAGCGGAACACGAGACAGAATTCGGGCATGCCGAAATTGTGCGTGATGCCGCCGTGGTCGAGCAATCGATAACCCGCCGTATCGAGACCGATCAGCAATTTATTGATCGGCTTGCGCTTGACGTTGGAGCCGAAAGAATTTCGTCAGAAGAGTTTGATCGCATCGCAGCCAAACATGCGATTGAGTCGGGCTACGTCACCGATGTGCTTCGCATTGGGCCCGACCTTGATGTCATGCGACATTCCCCTGGTGCCCGCTCGCTTGAAATTGTGAAACGTGCGCGCGCGCCATTCGCCGATCAAGTCTGGATGATGGGGTTAACCGAAAAGACGGGACGGAGCACGTATTCCCAGCCCTTTCGGAACGATGTTGGGCGTTTCTCGATTGAGTATTCCGCCCCAATCATCATCAACGACCAGTTTCAGGGCTCGGTCAATGCCCTGATTCAGTTCGACGAGCTGCTTGACCGCAGCGCCCCAGACTGGGCGGCCAGAAAATATCGCATCGTCATCAGCGATACCTCAGGCCAAGGCATGACCAATGCTGAGGCGATGCACATCGAATCCGGCGTAGTCAAATACACGGTCCCGTTGTCGCTGCCGTGGCGAGATCTGCAAATCACCCTGGTGGGCGCGAAACCATCCACCTTGCTGCCCAATCTGACTCTGTCAACGGCCGTTCTAGCGTTGACCGGATTGATGGTGTGGACGCTGATCGGATTGCGCAAACAGCAACAGATGCGCCGCCAGGCAGAGACTGAACGTGACCGTTTGTACGTGAAATCGATTGGCGACTTACGCACCACCAAGGAGCGCTTCGAAAAAGTGCTCGACTCACTCGATGTGTCGGTTTACGTGAGTGATTTGTACAGAAATGAGGTGCTCTATCTCAACACCAGCGCGCAGGAAGCGTTTCCGAACCTCACCGTCGGCAAAAACGCGAACGAACTGGAAGACGGCTTCGATGCCCGTCCCAGCAGCAATTACCCGCCGAGCTTACTGTTGACCATCGAAGGCGAGCCGGGTGACGTGTTTAAGGACGAGCTGGAGCACAGTGCTACCCATCGCTGGTTTTTGATGCGCACGCGCGCTGTCCGCTGGGTCGATGGCCGCATTGCACGGCTCACAACGCTGGCGGACATCACCGAGCGCATACACGCCGACCGCATCCGGCAAACGCAACAAGACAAGCTGACGCGCACATCGCGGCTGATGACTGTCGGCGAGATTGCCTCCACGCTTGCGCACGAAATCAACCAGCCGCTAGCAGCGATTGCCAATTACGTCAGCGGATGCATTCAGCGGCTCAAAGGCAATGGCTCGCCAGACATGGCGGTTATTGGAGCGATGGAAAAGGCTGATGCACAGGTCGTACGTGCCGGGGCCATCATTGGCCGCGTACGCGAGTTTGTTCGTACCCGCGAGCCACAACGGAAGGCGCTGGACATTAACGCGCTGGTGAAGGACGTTGTGCAACTGGTTGAGAGCGACGACGAGGAACGAGCACTTACATGCGAGCTGCAACTCGCCCCAGGGCTTCCGCTGGTGTTTGCAGATCGCATCATGATCGAGCAGGTGATTGTGAATTTTCTTCGCAACGCGCGTGAAGCAATGCAGCATCTTCCAGCACGGCAACGCGTCGCAAAAGTGCGTACCCGACGGCTCGACGCGCATTTGTGCTCGGTTGAAGTGCTCGACAGCGGCTCCGGAGTATCGCCGGACGCGGCAACACAGTTATTCTCACCGTTTTTCAGCACCAAAGCAGATGGTATGGGCATGGGGCTCAACATCTGTCGCTCTTTGATTGAATATCATGAGGGCAACCTCACATTCGAGCAAAATACACCGGTCGGTGCGATTTTCCGATTCACGCTTCCATTTGATGACGCCGTGGACGGCTGATTCAGCAGATATTGATGCGTTTCCGCCACATCTTCTAACCTTTCAGACCCATCTCATGAGCATTCACCCCGGCATTGTCTACGTCATTGATGACGATGAAGCGTTTCGCGATTCGGTTGCCTGGCTGCTGCAAACGCACGGCTATCAGGCGCGGCTATTCGCCGACGCCGAAAGCTTTCTCGCAGAGATCAAGCCGGGCGTGGGCGGCCCGCCGCGCTGCGCGATTCTCGACGTACGAATGCCCGGCATGAGTGGCACACAAACGCAGGAAGCACTGACCGCGCGCAACATCAATTTGCCGGTGATTTTTGTCACAGCACATGCCGATGTGCCGATTGCAGTCACTGCGATCAAGCGCGGTGCATTCGATTTCATCGAAAAGCCTTTTGCCGAGAGCGAATTGCTAAAACGTATCGAGGAAGCACTCTCGTTCGCGGTTGAAACTCAGGCTCAGAAACATCACGTCTCGGGCATCGAAACCCGTTTGGCAACGCTGTCGGAACGCGAACGTCAGGTGCTCGACGCTGTCGTTACCGGGAAGATGAACAAAACCATCGCCTATGATCTCGATATCAGCATTAAAACGGTCGAAGCCCATCGCGCGCGCGTCATGGAAAAAATGGAGGCGACGTCACTGGCACATTTGATTCGTATGGTCGCGTTAACCGGTGGCTAGACGCACGCGGACTGCTCACCCAAGCTTGGCTTAGGCGTCCTTCACTACATTATTTTTCTTCCTTCCCTCCCTTCCTCTTAGCTTCAGTAACACCATGTCGACCACACGCCACTGCCCCCTCCTCATCCTGGGCTCCGGCCCTGCCGGTTACACCGCCGCCGTTTACGCCGCGCGCGCCAATTTGAAGCCGGTGCTCATCACTGGCCTGCAACAAGGGGGTCAGCTCACCATTACCACCGATGTTGACAACTGGCCAGCAGACGCCGACGGCGTTCAGGGGCCTGCTCTGATGGAGCGCTTTCAGAAGCATGCCGAGCGTTTCGGCACTGAAATAATTTTTGACCACATTCACACGACCTATCTCAGCGAAACACCGAAGCGTTTGGTCGGAGACAGTGGTGAGTACACCTGCGACGCATTGATCGTCGCCACCGGCGCGTCGGCGAAATATCTTGGTCTGCCCAGTGAAGAGAAATTTCACGGCAAGGGCGTTTCTGCCTGCGCGACCTGCGACGGATTCTTCTACAAAGGTCAGGACGTCGTGGTCGTCGGTGGCGGTAATACGGCCGTTGAAGAAGCGCTGTATCTGTCGAACATTGCGAAGTCCGTGACTGTCGTACATCGCCGTAACAAATTCAAGGCTGAAGCCATTCTTGTGGATCGCCTGATGGCGAAAACCCGAAGCGGCAACATGAGCGTGATCTGGGATCACTATGTTGACGAAGTACTCGGTGACACGTCCGGCGTCACCGGAGTACGCCTGAAAAGCATGAAAGACGGCAGTACTCAGGAAGTAGCCGCGCCGGGCCTGTTCATCGCGATTGGACACACGCCTAACAGCGGCATTTTTGATGGCCAGCTCGATATGGCTGGTGGCTTCATCAAAGTTAAAACGGGCACCGAAGGCGGTGCAACCTCGACCAATATTTCAGGTGTATTTGCCGCGGGCGATGTCGCGGATCACGTCTATCGTCAAGCGGTAACGAGTGCGGGCACGGGCTGCATGGCTGCGCTGGATTCACAGGCGTATCTCGAAGCGCTACACGGCTGAGTCGCGTTCATCTGAGTCGTCAGAGCGACGGAAGACGCAATCACAACGCTTGCGACCTTCTAGTGCGCAGCTAGCAGCTCCGACGGTTTGCGGTTGCAGCTGAAACGCCCAAGGTTGTTTTGTCATGGAGTCATCGTGGCAGTTTCTGGAAAAGACCTCTCTGAACTCGCTGCTCTGATCAAAACAGAGCGCAAACTTTCGCGCCATGAGCGTCGAGCTGCGGCTCGCGCGATTGAGGCGGATGCCACCGACGTCGCAACGCCGACCGTCGTCGAGACAGCGCTTGGTTTCAGCGATTACTTTCGCCCCTGGAGTGAGTACAAGGCTCCGAGCGACAAGGATCGTGAACTATTTCGAACTGTCGTTAAAGATGCGGTTCCTCTGGCTCAAGTTTCTACCGCAGACGTCCGCCGCTCGCCGCCACAACCGAATCCTGTGCAACGCGACGCGGATGAGCAAGCAGCACTCATCGCCAGTCGGCTTGCGCTTTATCCAAGCCCGATGAGCTGGGACATCGGTGCAGACATTGAGGATGAGCAGAGCTATCTGCGCGCTGGCGTGAGTCCTGATTTGTTACGCAAATTGCGACGCGGTCAATGGACGATCAATGCCGAAATAGATCTCCACAATCACAATCAGGATGAAGCGCACGAAGCCTTGATGGCGTTCATGCGAAAAGCGCGCGCCGCTGACTGGAGATGTCTGCGGATTATTCACGGCAAGGGCCTGTCCAGTCACCAAAAAATTCCCGTGCTACGAAACAAGGTTCGGCGCTGGCTGCAACTGAAAGAGGAGGTTTTGGCTTATTGTGAGCCGCGCCCAAACGGAGGCGGCAGCGGCGCGGTGTTGGTGCTGCTCAAAGGCGCACGGTGACGGTCAAATCGCCCTGCCCATTTTGTGCTACGGAGCGCGCGAAACCGCAGCACCGACCGGCGCGTCAGACGACTGTTTCACGTCCGGGTTGGTCCAGGTCCCCTTCACCTCAATTTCCCGCATCAGAAAACGCTCGATGGGATCTTTGGCAAGCTTCTGTCCCAACAGCACCGCTGCGCCGATCGCTGGGTTCGCGGTGGCCAATCCGATGCCAATCGCGGTCGCTGTCGACAGACTTGGGAAGACTCGCACCTGAAGGTCTTGCGTTTCATGATTCATGTCCGCACTGCCGCGAATCTGGACCCTTGATGACGGGCCGTAGATTGTGAAACTCTCGGTACTGGCGACGCCCTCATTGATCGCGACTTCGGCCTTGATTTCGTCGAATGCAAGCCCTTTGCCAAACAGGTCGTCAAAGTTAAGCGACAGTCGACGAGGAATCGCTTGCAGTGACAATACACCAAGCAATTTACCGATTCCCGGCTCCATCTCGGTGAACCGACCTTGCGCCGTTTCCAGGGTAAATTTGCCACCTAACTTTGCATAAGAAAACTGGGCTGGACTGCCCGCCCACTTGAGTGCTCCGGTGAGCGTGCCTGCACCACGATCCACCCCTTTAGGCAGGCCGAATCGTGCCATAAATTTCCCGGCGTCGCTCCATTTCAACGCGACGTCAACGGCGGTGTCGCCGATGACGGTAGGGCCGCCTTTCGGACGCCATCTACCCGACGCTTCAATCGTGCCGTCGGCGTTGGTAAGCTTTACCTGTTCGATGCGCCACTCGTTGGCCGCAGGCTGCGCGCGCATTTCGAGTTTGCCGAGTTCGCGACCTTCACTCACGAAAGCGTCTGCAGTCAAATCAAGCTTCGGCCAGCGTTGATTGTCAGCGCTTGGGGCCGTCGTCTCAGTGGCATTGACGAGCGCTGAGTTTGGCACCGGTGTCGGCCACGAAAAACGTTGCAGTCGAACAGCCACTGCCTCAACCACGCCGGTGTCCGCGCACTCGCAAAGTGACATCGTTGAATTTGTGGGCGTAGAGAATGGCCTCGGTCGCACGCAAATTGACATTGACAAAATCAGCCGCGGTGCTCTCGGACGGCAGTCCACCGACACTCTGCTTGCCCATCACGGACGGGTGGTTCAAAAACGCAATGGCGGCATCGGCATCGAGTTTAAGTACGTCCCCGCGTAGCGCATATCCACGCGCCGGAAGCGCAGTCTTTTGTACGCCGATATCGAGCGTTGCGCGTTCAACGACACGCTTTTCTGCTGCGTTGGCCGCAGTTCAACGACACGCTTTTCTGCTGCGTTGGCCGCACTACGCTCAAGGATCGCGTGAAGCTGCCCCGGCACTTCGATGGTCAGGCGGTCACGTCCTTTTTCGAGACTCACGCGCTGAACACTAATGGACATAGGCAACGTGGCGTCACGCGACGCCGCATTCACCTGCAATATGCCATCCAACGGCCATTTCGGTTGCACCGTGGTCATATTGAGAGTCATCGTGGCGTCGGGCGATGAGCTGGAGCTGACACCGCCCTTACCGAGCTGCGTCGTCTCCAGCTGCCATTGCGCATTGCCGGAGAGCTGATTGAGGCCCGGATAGGCAAATCGTTCTCGCACCCGCTCAAAAGCCGCCGTACCTGACGCCTGCGTTTTGATACGTCCAGCTTCGGTCGTGAGCGCGAGCTTAAGCGGCCCTCCCAGCGCCTCAGCCGTCACATTTTCACTACGGAAATCGGCTTCCGTAAAGCGAACGCTGCCATTGACGTTGTCGAGCGGTGGAATGTCGCCGCCGAGTTCAAGGTGATTACCTGCGAACACAAATTCGCCGTTTACACGCGTCTTGTCCATCGCTGCCAGCGGAAACAGCAGCGACAGGTTCAAACGTGCATTCCCGTTCGCCTTTGCAGGCTGCAAAAAACCGTCGAGCCAGCCGTTGACCGGACTGGCGACGACCCACTGCAGGAAGTCATTCACGGGTGCCGCCGCGCTGCCACGAATTTCGAGCTTTGGCGAGTCGCTGGCAGTATCGTCAAGTTTTACATCGGTGGTGGCAATCGGAACCCCTGCAATCGTTGCGGACGATACTTGACCTGTGATACTGGTGCCGCGAAACACGAGCCGGGTATCAATGTTTTCAGCGCGCGGCCAATGGTCGGCGTAGTCGAGCACGCCACCTTTAACTTGTCCGGACAACTCAAAGATCCCTTCGCGATCACCGCGGAACGGGAAATGCCACAGCGGCCCCTTCACCATAAACTGCGCGTCCTGAACCTTGCCAGCAAGCACCGCTTGTTGCAACCACGCACGCGTATGTTCTGACAGCGTTGCCGGAAGGTAACGGGGCGTGGCCGTGACATCTCCACGCGACAGCGATCCGGTGAGATTTGCTACACCCGGCCCCAACTTGTCGCTATGCCAACTGCCCTTGATCGTCCCCGCGAGATCGGCGTTTTCAAACGCAAGCGACCCTACGTCAATGTGCGTCGTGATCGCGCCAGGGGCTCCCGACGCGTCGGGCTTTAGCGCCCATTTCAGAGTACCACGAAGCGTGTCAAACGTCAGCGGCGCGGTAAAGTGTTTACCAAAATCGAGCACTGTTGGTGCGCCACCAGGCTTCGCGACTTTTCCGGTGCCTGCGACCGCTCCAATCGTGATGTCTCCTTCACGCGTTGATCCTTTCACTGTGGCGGTCAACCCGGTTACGCCGGGCACGCCATCATGCTCCCGCCATGAAAGATTGGACAGCTCGACCGAACCTTCGACGAAATAGCGACCTGACGCGAGATCGCCGGATTTCGCGTTCAGCGTTTGGTCCCGCCATGTTGCATCGACGGCGCGAATGATTCCCGTAGGTTGGCTGCGAAGCAACTGTGTCCGAATTACCTCGGTCAGTGGCAATGATTTGGCAACGGCGTTGACATTACCCAGATCAAGTTCGGACAAGCGAGCTGAGCCACCGATCGGTTCATCTCCGCGAAAATCGACAATCACCTCTCCCGTCACCGTAGACGTTTTAACCGCTGACGCAAGCACCGCTGATACGTCGCGCACCGACCAGCGCTGCTGCGTTAAGGGCATCTTTGCATCACCACCGGCGAGCGTTTTATTGCGCCACGAAAGTCGTCCTTGCAAAGACTCAAGTTCAATCGGTTGCAGCAACGTTGGCGCAGCTGCGGCTCTCATCTCAGCGCCGCGCGCGACCGACGGAGCAACCGATGCTCCCGACGGCAGACGAACCGTTGCCTGTCGCACAACGACATCAGTGGTTACCGCCACTGGCTGACCACTTTCAACTTCAAACCAGGCCTGCAAACCACCGTCGCCGCGAGATATTTCAAAGGGCAGCGGAAAGTAGCGCGTAAGGGCACCCAAGTTCGCGTAATTCGAGCGTAAGTAGGCCAGGCCGTCCCATTCGCCTATTTTTTTCAGATTATTGCCATTGAAATTGGCGCGCACATCGATCGGAGAACCGATATCCTGCGGCGGCACTGCGGTCATGCCAATACTGTGCTGCGAACCTCTGTTCAGCAATCGAATGTTGACATTGGACAGCGGAAGTGGAGGAAGCTTTCGCCAGTCATCTTGCCATTCGATTTCGCCGCCCACTATCTGCACGAGACGTTGTTTCAATAGCCAGTCAATGATGGCCGGATCGCCTTCGCTTTGATTGGCAAGATCAATATCAATACCGGCCACCGTCAATGAATTTTGCGCGGTTCTGCGCACCACCAGGCGCGGTGCGTGAATGGTCAACGCGGACAATCGCGGCTCCAGCAAAAATAGCGATCGCCAGGAGACGGTCGTTTCAACATTGGGCAGCACGAGCAGCGGCCTACCGCGGGTATCCATGATCTGCAGGTGGGTCAGCCTAATTTCGGGCGACCAACCATTCCAGCCCGCCTCAAACCCACCAATCACGACGCGTTGCCCCGTGAGCCGCGACAGCTCCGACACCACACGTGGGCGAAAGCTATCGGCATTGGGAATTAACCAGAATCGGGCTATTGCGACGGCCCCAACAAACAGCAATGTCGCCACCAGCACAGACCAGAAGGTGACGCGAACGCCATGTCCCGACCATGTCTGCCACGCTGATAGCGGAGGAGACGGCAACCTCGACAGGTTAGCCGGTACTGCCAATGGTTCGGGCTTCTCCTGCATACTCAGCGTATTTTAATGACGTCGCTCACTATGGATCAGACCCACGCGATAGACAAAGCGTTCACCTATAGCCGATTTGCGCAA
>CAJDUD010000088.1_pt1 | contig 14009 bp, 15 predicted proteins | sample 7390161 | NCBI WGS metagenome assembly CAJDUD01 (sample SAMEA7055664, study PRJEB34461) | soil metagenome | biome: terrestrial ecosystem; feature: Peninsula; material: soil | place: Antarctica | collected 2016
GGGGCAATCGTTTTCTACGCGTTCTTTTGCTGACCCAGGCGCGCTCGGCATTAGCCGCTACTACTTCGACCAGATCGCCAAAAATCAGACCCGTGGCAGCCACTTCTACACACTGGTCAATAGCGAGAAAACTGCGCTCTCGGGGCTCAACCCGAACAACCTATCGCTGCCGCGACTACCCGTCAATGAAGGCATTGATTCCTATGCGTTTGCTCCCTTCATTGAGGGGGTAGGCGGGAGTTGCGCCGCAGGGCAGACGCCGGTGTATCGATTGTTTCGCGGTCAGGCACGCTTCCCGGACGACCCGAATCATCGATTCACCACCAGCCTCGCGCTCTACAACCAATTCGTCGCGCTCGGCTGGGACGGTGAAGGCGTGAAACTGTGTGCACCCAATTGACAGCCCCATGAGCGGTCGGGCCAATGTCGTAAGGTGTAATGAAGTCGCCCACGCCGCTCGGTTGCAATCCCACGGCGGCTCGTTTGCCCTCCCAGAACTGGAGGCTTGACCTCGATGGCGACGGCGCGCGTCTGGCCACCACCGACGCGCTGATCCACTGCCGCATCGCCGTTGGCGTCACCCACCCGACCGTGATCGGCGGCATCACGTTCGCGACTAATGCCACGCACACCACCTTGCCACTGATCCGCAACTATCTCGTCACCCATTGCGGCTCGTCGTTGGTGCAGTAGTCTCGCCGGCATCAGTAGCGTTGCGCGTAGCATGAAGCAATAGCATGAACTCGCCGAGCGCGTGCAAGACGCGCGCATAGAATTCATCATCGAAACGCGCATTCGATTAAAAGGAGAACCCGGCGAACAAGCTACGATGTTCATCCTCGACCCGTCAAGCAACGCCCTCGAGTTCAAGGCGTATGAGCCTATTGAAAATTTGTTTGCAACATAGGAACGTGACAGCGCATAAAAACGCGGTGAGATAGGACATGATTCGCCACCGAAAAATATCTTGGCTTGTTGGCGCGCAGTGCCAAACGATCAACCTTGCAGCGTTGTCGCTGGAGCATTTAATGACTGTTTTTACCTCCGCCCTTCGGGTAGCGTCAAAGATTCGATCATGCGCCAGCCGCATGGTAGCCCTACTCTGGCTCGTAGCCAGCGCCCTTGCGGCGGCGTTGCCGGGCGCTCCTGGCACTTTGGACGCCACGTTTGGCTCGGGCGGCAAAGTCATCACGCCCATTGGCAGCAGCGGCGATACCGCCACCAGCCTCGCTATCCAGCCTGACGGCAAGATCATCGCCGGCGGCTTTTGCTTCATCAGCAGCAACAACGATTTTTGTCTCGCCCGATATCTTGCCAATGGTGCGCTGGACACGAGCTTTAACAGCACCGGCAAAGTCACTTCGGAGATTGGCAGCAGTCAGGATTACGGCAACAGCGTCGCTCTCCAGCCTGACGGCAAAATCGTCGTCGCTGGCCAGTGCGTCAACGGTGCCAGTACCGCTTTTTGTCTTGCCCGGTATCTTGCCGATGGGTCGCTGGACACAAGCTTTAATGTCAACGGTAAAGTCTTCACCTCGATTGGCAGCAGCGGCGATTCCGCACGCAGCCTCGCGCTTCAGCCCGACGGCAAAATTGTCGTCGCCGGTCGCTGTTCCAACGGTATCAATTATGATTTTTGTCTCGCCCGGTATGATGCCAATGGCGCGCTCGACCTGAGCTTCAATACCACCGGCAAAGTCATCACGTCCATTGGCAACAGCGGCGCGTCGGTACAGAGTCTCGCGCTCCAGCCCGATGGCAAAATCCTGGTCGCCGGTGAGTGTGCCAACGCTACCGATCTCGATTTCTGTCTCGCCCGCTATCTCACCGATGGCACGCTCGACTCGAGCTTTGGCACCTCCGGCAGAGTCATCACGCCCATTGGCGGTGGCGACGACAGAGCCAACAGTCTCGCGCTCCGGCCTGACGGCAAGATCGTCGTCGCCGGCGAGTGTTCAAACGCCACCGATTTTGATTTTTGTCTCGCCCGCTATCTCGCCAATGGCTCGCTCGACTCGAGCTTTGGCACCTCCGGCAAAGTCATCACGCCCATTGGCGGTGGCGACGACAGAGCCAACAGCCTGGCGCTGCAGTCCGACGGCAAGATCATCGTCGCAGGCTTTTGTAACACCGGCAGCAATTTCGATTTTTGTCTCGCCCGGTATTTCGCCAATGGTGCGCTCGACACGTACTTTAACGACACCGGCAAAGTGACCACGCCGATAGGCAGTAGCACCGATGGCGCCAAAACCGTCGCACTCCAGGCCGACGGCAACATCGTCGCCGCGGGCTTTTGCGACAACGGCGTCAGTTACGAGTTTTGTCTCGCCCGCTACGAAGGCGGACCGTTCGACGCCAAAAACTGCTCCCTCGACATTGATGGCGACAACCGCGTTCTCGCGACCACCGATTCGCTCATACACCACCGATTCGCTCATACACACCCGCATCGCCCTTGGCATCACCGGAAACGCCGTGATCGGCGGCATCACCTTCGCGCCAAACGCCACCCGCAACACCTGGCCGCTAATCCGCGACTATCTTGTGACACAGTGCGGGATGTCGCTGGTGCAGTAAAGCGCCTCGGCGCGGCGCTACCGGATTCTGTTTCCCCCGGCAAACCGCTTTAATGTTAGATAGCGCACAGACACGGTGATTGCGCGAATGCATCATTCGTTGCGGTGCGACCCACAACAACAACCGTTGACGCAAATTTTGATGCGAAGGGGCATCCCGGCGGCGTCGTGCAAACGAGCCGCTCGGTATGACTGCGTTCGGCAACATTCCATTCACCTAGGAGCGATCCATGGCCAAGTGCGACACCTGCGGAAATAATTACGATAAAGCGTTTCAGGTTGTGACGGACGGCAAGAGCTATACGTTCGACAGCTTCGAATGCGCGATTCAGGCGCTGGCGCCCACGTGCGCGAACTGCGGCGTGCGCATCGTTGGCCATGGGCTAGAAAGCGGTGCACGGATGTTTTGCTGTGATCATTGCGCGACGCAAGCGGGCGTGACAGAACTGCGTGACCGGTCCTGAGCGCTACTTTTTATTGACGATAGATACGAGGAAATTGATATGCAAAAAGTTAAAGATTTAATGAGCACGGACGTGAAAGTCGTCAGTCCCGATGCGACGATCAGGGAAGCAGCGCAACAAATGCTGAGCGGCAATTTCGGAATGTTGCCGGTGGCCGAAGGCGACCGTATGATCGGCGCGATATCCGATCGTGACATTGCGATCCGCGCCGTGGCGGATGGCAAGGATGGCAGCACGAAGGTGCGGGATGTGATGTCTGCCGGTGTCATCTGGGCGTACGAAGAAGACACCATCGACGCCGCCGCCGAACTCATGTCCAAACACCAAATTCGACGTCTGCCGGTCGTCAATGTCGATAAACGACTGGTTGGCATCGTCGCACTGGGTGATTTCGCAGTGGTCAAAAGCGACATCACGACTGCTGGCGAGACGCTCTCAGAGATTTCGAAGCCTGGCTAAACAGCTTCTGTAGCTTCGGGTTCCGCCCTTTAATCGATCTTTCAGGAGAGCAACATGGCAAATCATGACCGTAACATCGACCCGCAACACCCAAAACCGAAGCCGCCGCTTGTCGATGAAGTCGCCAGGCTAAAGCAGAAGGCGGAGGAGCAGGAAGTGGCCGGCAGGCATAAAAACGATGGCCAGAACGACCATCAGGGCAATCGCCGATAGGCCGGAGTACTCGCTCGCAACTGCTGAGCGTCTCGACCGAGGCGAGATGCCTGAAAATCGTCTCGCTTTTACAATGGCTGGATGCTTAACTTCTCCGACATCAAGTCCGCCGCGGCCCGCCTCATAGGCGTCGCGCATCGCACACCTATTCTCACCAGCACGACACTAAACCGCATGCTCGGTTGTCAGGTGTTTATGAAGGCCGAGAATTTTCAGCGCATGGGCGCGTTCAAGTTTCGTGGCGGCTACAACGCAGTCAATTCGCTGACCGATGCCGAGCGCGCGCGCGGCGTGCTGGCGTTCTCTTCTGGCAATCATGCGCAGGCCGTTGCCCTTTCCGCGAAATTGCACGGCTGCAAGGCAACCATCCTGATGCCGTCGGATGCGCCACCGACCAAGCTGCAGGCGACGCGTGAGTACGGCGCGGACGTCATCACCTATGACCGCTACACCGAGGATCGTGACGTGCTTGCCAAGCGCTACGCTGAGGAGCGCAACGCGGTGCTGATTCCGCCTTACGACTATCTGCCAGTGATGGCCGGGCAAGGCACCTGCGGCATGGAAATCGCGGAGGAAGTGCCGAATCTTGACGCACTCATCGTCTGTACCGGCGGTGGTGGTTTTCTCTCGGGCTCGGCGATTGGCGCAAAAGGCGTGCAACCGAATATCAAAATGTACGGCGCAGAGCCGGAGGCTGGCAACGACGTTCAGCAATCACTTCGCACCGGTCAAATCGTCACGATTGCCGTGCCGAAAACCATTTGTGACGGACAACAAACGCAAGCCGTCGGCGTCCTGCCATTCGCAGTGATTCGCGAAAAAGTTACCGATGTGCTGACCGCGTCCGACGCAACGGTCGTTGACGCGATGCGCTTCGCATTCGAGCGCATGAAAATCGTAATCGAACCATCCGGCGCGTGCGCACTGGCTGCGCTGATGGAGAGCAAAGCGCGTTTTGCCAATCAACGCGTGGCCATCACGCTATCAGGCGGCAACATCGATTTCACTCGCTTCGCGCAGCTGCTCAGTGCGGGCTGATTGTCATTGCGCACCGATGCGCTGGGCCCGAATTAACGTGCTGAAACCTGACGCAAAAAATGCGGTGTGCAGCGCAGTAACGTACCCACGATGACAGCGACTAAAGAGCGACCGTCGACGCTGATTTCACGCAACGCCCGCTGTCCGTGCAATAGCCAACTCCGCTACAAAGACTGCTGTGGCAAGCACAAAGGCACAAGCGCACAACCCACCCCTGACGCGCCAAAGTACGCGGCACTTACGGCGCAACTCGCCGGTAACTACGCCGTTGCCGAACGCCTGTATCGAGACGCCCTCAAAATCGCCCCCCTGGACGCAGATGCGCTGCACATGCTCGCGCTCACGCAATACCAGCAGGGCTGCGTCAACGAGGCACTTGCGACCTATCTTGATCTACTTAAATGCCCCGAAGCATTGCCCGAGACCGTCGCGCACAACCTGTCGCTCTCCATAGCTGCTGCTACGTACACCGTTGACTCACCGGAGGCGCGCGCCCGACGCGAAGCGTACGGCGACTGGCTAGCGGAGCGCGAACATTTACCGGCGCAGCGAAACGCGCGCGTATCGGTCGTGCTGCCCAGTTACAACCACGCGCCCTATATTGACTGGGCATTGCAATCAGTGCTCGCCCAGTCGCGCCTACCCGACGAGGTCATCGTGATTGATGACGGCTCGCGCGATGATTCGGTCGCGCGAATTCAAACGCTACTTGCGGCAACCGACATCACACATGTTTTCATTGCGCGCGAAAATCGCGGTGCCGCGCAGACGTTAAACGAAGCCATCGAGCGCGCCACTGGCGACTGGATTGCACCTTTGAACAGTGACGATTTTTTCGATACACAGCGACTTGCACGGATGCTGAACGCTTGCGCGCATGACGGCATCGATTGGGGCTTCGGCAGCATTGACGTCGTGGATCAGACCGGTGCGAAACTGCCGCGTACAGACGACTCGGTGGGCGCTCTCTACGCGACACACGACTCGATCGACATGAGCGAATCCCTCGGTCTCTCGTTTTTGCGCAATAACCCGGCAATCTCTACCGGGAACCTGTTTTTTCGCAAGTCACTGTGGCAGGCAGTGGGCGGTTTTGCCCCCCTACGCTACAACCACGACTGGCAATTCTGTCTGCAAGCCAGTCTGCTCACCGAGCCGGTCTTTGTTCCCGACGCGCGCTATGGCTATCGCTGGCACGCGAGCAACACCATCCGCGAAGACCCCGAAAAACCGCGCCGTGAAGTGGATGAAATGATGCGGCAGTTTGTACAGACTGCCACCGTTCCAACGGCGCTTGTTGCGCCTCGTGCAATGGCTGACCAAAGCGTTACCGTCCAGCACAATCCTTTCGCCCCGACGCCTGCGGTGTGGGGCAATGTATTCTGGGCAACGCTCGCGGTTGGCGGCGGTCTCAGTGCGTTGCCGCGAGACATGCTGCTGGCGTTGGTCACGCGATTGGTACGTCTTTCGCCTTCAGCGCGGGTCTAACCGCATGCAGATTTCTGTACTGGTTTCCTGCGACACCGAACATCACAATTCTGGCTTCGCCTACATTGAGTGTTTCGCGCAGCAAACACTTCCGCACCACCAGTTTGAAATCATCGTGCTCGACAATGTCGGCCGCGACGCCTTTCGGTGCGGCGTAGCGCTTGCGCACGAGCGGTTTCCGAGCCTCACGATCCGCTATCAGACGGTGCCTCGTCCGGGGCGTGCTGCGGCCTTCAATGAGGGCCTGGCGCTGGCGCGCGCGCCGTTCATCGTGCTAATCGCCGATGATGCACTGCCGACACCCACCGCGCTCGCCGCACACCTGGCCTATCACCAGCGCAACAGCGATCCGCTTGCGGTGAGCATCGGCCCCACGGTGTTCACCGAAACGTTGCGCGCCGATCCCTTACGGCGCTGGCTCGAGGATTCCGGAACCCTGTTTGGCGCGTGTTTGCGCCAGCAGTTCACCGTTTGGGACAGACGGTTCTTTTTCAGTGGCAACAGTTGCCTGAAACGGACGTTGTTCGACAAAATTGGCGTGTTTAACGAAGCGTTTCCGTGGGTTACCTGGGACGATTACGAGTTTGGCTTGCGGCTCGGAGCAGCCGGCGGCTATAGCCAGCTCGTCGTCGGCGCGCTGGCCTGGCACGAACACTACGTCGGATTTGCAGAGCGTGTCGCCGCCATGCGCAAGGGCGGTCACGCCGCATACATCCACGGCCAGTTAGGCGCGCATGCAGAGCCGTGGCTAACGATCGTGGCAGCAAACGCCCGTAACCGCGAATCCGTGCTGCCAGTTGACAACGCCAAGCTCGCGCTCACGCAACGGGCACCGATATTCAAAGCGCATTTTGATCGCGCTTTCGCCGAAGGCTTCGAGGCCGAAGCACGTGGTGATCGCAGCGATATAGCAGCGCTCACCGGCGCACGGTGAGGCGCTTAACGCCGGACTCGGTGTCCACTCGCTAGCACGGCGGTTTCGCATGAGCAATTCAAAGACAACTTCGCTTGCCGCTCTCGCATTTTGACGAACGAAGTCCCTGCTGCGCCCTCTGGACGCTAACATCAATTTGCTCGGATCTGTGCGACCGTTGGATCCGCCACAGTCGGCATAAAAGCACTAATAAACTTGAGGGAAATGTACTTTGCAACCGTTTTACAAAACACTTCTGACCACCGCTTGCGCGCTGGCCTGTGCCGTCTCAACTGCCAGCTACGGCGCTGGTGCCATCGCCGTTGACGACGAAGCGGGCGATCATCCCGACGACGTCGGCTACGGCATTGGTTTCGGCAAATCGCGCGACGCCGCTGGCGTTGAAGCGATGAAAGCGTGCCGCAAAGACGGCAACAAAAACTGCGTACTCAAAGTGCGTTTTGACGGCTGCGGCGCGTATGCGGCGAGCAAACGCTACTACGGTGTGGGCTGGGGCAAAACGGTGAAAGAAGCCGAGCGCAAAGCCATTGAAGCATGCGCTCGCAGCTCCTGTGAAGTGGTGGTGTCAGACTGCGACGAGTAATTTTTTTGCTTATTGGTTATCAGCTTTCTGCGATAACGACGGCGGAATGGGGGCTAACGCTCCATTTCGCCGATAGTCGATAATGGTTAAATATCGACGCTAGCCCCAATCAAATAAGCCTTTCAGACCAATGCTGGTGCCGAAGTCTGCGGCTTCAACCCACCGCGCACCGATGCTGCGTCTCACTCATACAATCCAGCGCATGAAATCTCACCCCACGCTTCGCCTGATCGGCGCACCCACAGACATCGGCGCGGGTTCGCGCGGCGCATCAATGGGGCCAGAGGCCTTACGGGTAGCAGGCCTTGCCGATGCACTCAGCGCCCGCGGTTTAAATGTCGTCGATGACGGCAACCTGTCCGGACCACCGAACCCCTGGCTGCCGCCGTCGGGTGGCTATCGTCATTTGCCCGAGACGCTGGCGTGGAATGTCGCCGTGCGCGATGCTGTCACGCACGCGCTAAACGCTCGTGAATTTCCGGTGTTACTCGGTGGCGATCATTGTCTGGCGATCGGCTCGATCACCGCGATTGCGGCACACTGCAAGCGCGTGAAAAAACGCCTGCTGGTGCTCTGGCTCGACGCCCACGCTGACTTCAACACCAGTTCCATCACGCCTTCCGGCAATATTCACGGCATGCCGGTGGCAACACTCTTTGGCTACGGCGCTGCCGCGCTTGTGAATCTCGCCGACCCGGCACCCGCACTCAGGCGCGACGAAATCATCCAGATCGGCATTCGCAGCGTCGACCCCGACGAAAAACGTTTCGTCCATGAACAGGGCCTTGAGGTGTTCGACATGCGCTCAATTGACGAGTTGGGCATGCGCACGGTGATGGAGCGCGCGCTCGCCGGTGTCGACGAGAACGCGCATCTGCATGTGAGCTTCGATGTCGATTTTCTTGACCCCGATATCGCACCCGGCGTCGGCACCACGGTGCCTGGCGGCCCGACCTATCGCGAGGCTCAACTATGCATGGAGATGATCGCCGACACCGGACGTCTGGCGTCGCTTGACGTCATGGAATTAAACCCTGCGCTCGACGTCCGAAATCGCACCGCGCAAGTGGCTGTCGACCTGATTGAAAGTCTGTTTGGCAAATCGACACTAATGCGTCAGCTGTAGCGCGGCTGCGACAAAATCGCAAGATAAATCCAATACCGCGATAGTCCGCAAAAACTTGCTGTACATACGTCTCAAGGCATTTACACTAAATTGATGCGCGTTATTCCATGCGCATCGTCGGATGCTTATAGGGCATCAATAAGAATGATAAAGACATGGACCGCTCCTCCTACGACAACGAAGGCTACTCGGCGCTAGACGTCCCCACCACAGCGGCGTTACAGTATGTCCGCGACACCGCAGCCGCCGCTGCCCGTCGCGCCGCGGCCAACCGCAAACTAAATGAAATCTCTCCGAACGCTGCTCGCATTCTGCTGGTGGTCGATGCTGGCTGCGACATGCCAAGCGGCTGGCTAGCCAAGCACAACGTCGCCGTGGTGCCCGTAGCCGTCGCCCGCGACGCCGAACAGATGTGGGATCTTGGCGACGAGCTGGATCGCATGCAATTCGCCGACCGCCTCAACGGGCCGAAAGCAGAACGTCCAACACAACTGGAAATCAACCCGTCCAAGCCGGTGCAGATCCGCGACTATTTGCAAACGTGGATGACGCCAACCATTGATTTCGTCGTACAAATTGCATTCTCAGCCACCCGTAGCTCGGTGTATTTAAGCTCGCTCGCAGCCAGCCAATCGCTCATGCTGATTCACAACAAAGTGCGCCGCTCGCTCGGCAGCAGCGGGCCGCTCAAGGCGTGGGTGATCGATTCGTTCACCGGCCTTGCGGGCATGGGCGTACTCATCGCGCACGCGGTGCGATTGCGCGACAACGGCGTACCTGCACGTGACATCGCAACAACGCTGGAGAGCTTTCGCAAACAAGTTCGCACGCTCATCGTGCCTGACGACATTGGCTTTTTGTATCGGGCGCTAAATCACAATAGCGCGAGGGGCGAGGGATTGTCGCGCTGGAAATACTGGTGGGCAAAACTTCTCGACCTGCGGCCCGTATTGATTGCTGAGCGTGGCAGCGGAGGCATGCTGACTCGGGTCAAGGGTTTTGACGCCGCTTGTGAGCGCGCGCTTTCGATTGCCACGCACCATGTTGCGCTTGGACTATCAACGCCAACCGTGTGCGTGAGCGTTGCTGGAGACGGCGAATCGCTTCGGGCGCTACCCGGATTCGGGCTACTCAGCGCAGAATGCAAACTGCACAGCACCGAACTTATCATGACACCGATGAGCCTGATGGGTTGCGTCAAACTCGGCCCGGGCGCGATCTCGGTGGCATTCGCCAGCGAACGGTTTCACGGCTAAACTGTCGCCCCTTTTTCGATCAGCTTTTTCGTGAAACAACGGCAGCGCCGGGGCTGACCGCTGAAAAACGCATTTATCGATAATCCTAAAAAAGGGGCCCTAGCCCCTATGAAATCGTAACTTCAGCGAAAAGCTGTAGACAACTATCGCGTCGCGCCACCGGGCGGGCGGCTGCCAGCGGCTGTCGAATCGAGCGAACCAGGCGCAACGGTAATCACATCCAAACGACATCGACGCGACGGTAAATTACTGCCGGTGACGATGCATTTTTCGTCACTAATCGCTGAATTTTCAGCATTAACCTGCGTCTCTGCGCAGCCGAATAACACGAATGCACCCAAAGCCGCAGCCAGCAATGTGGCCAACGATTTTTCCGACAAATACTTCACAACGATTTCCCTGCAACGATGACTAAAAATTTGAGTGTAGTGTGAGCCACCGTTCGCCAGGAATGCCGGCAAACTCAGACGCCCGATCCGCGCCGTTATTGCTGGCCAGCGCCGCGCAAGGTCGGTAAAACACCTTCAACAGCGGAGGCCGGCAACACCTTGACATCGTTCAGGCAATCGCGCTTGGGCAAATTGCTGCCCGTCACCAGGCATCGCGCTTCCTTCGTTGCCACCGCATCGTTGCCCGCGCTCGCTTCTTTTTGCGGCTCGCTGGCGCATCCCGCTAATCCCACCAGCAACACCGCACCAGCCAACGCAAAAATTGATTTCATCATCATCACGTATCTCTCAGCAAATTACAAATAGATTCTCAAGTTTAAAGTCTATTGCAAGCACTCGATCGCCGTACATTTAACGGCTCAATTTTCTTTCCCACTTGCGCCAAACACAAATAACTGTACATAATTGCAGTATGCAACACTCGCCTCCGATTAGCGCAAAAGGTCGCGGCGCAACGCTTAATATGGCGGGGCGATTTGAGTCGCGGGACGTCGAGTGGTTTGACGACGGCTGGGGCGAAAACGAGGCAATTGAACGCGCGTCCAGCCGCCCCAAGACGGTCATTCATATCGAGCAGGCGCGCTCCATCATTTCGCACAACGAATCTCCCGATATTCGTTTCACACAATCGATCAATCCGTATCGCGGTTGTGAACATGGCTGCATTTATTGCTACGCCCGGCCCACGCATTCGTACCTGAATTTGTCGCCTGGCATGGACTTTGAGACGCAACTGTTCGCCAAGCGCAACGCCGCCGAATTACTGCGAAAGGAACTCGGCAAACGCGGCTACGTTGTCTCCCCGATCAACTTGGGCGCTAACACCGATCCCTATCAACCGATTGAAAAAACCGAGCGCATCACACGCGGCCTTATCGAAGTGCTCGCCGAATGCCATCACCCGCTGACCATCGTCACCAAAAACGCGCTGATCTGTCGCGACATTGATCTGCTTGCGCCACTCGCCGCGAAAAATTTGGTCAACGTATTCATCTCCATCTCGCAGCTCGACAACGAACTCACGCGCATTCTGGAGCCGCGTGCCTCAACGCCCGCCACCCGCTTGCGCGCCGTGCGCGAACTGACAGACGCAGGCATCGCAACCACCGTACTCGTCGCGCCCATCATCCCGTTCATCAACGACGAATTCATCGAGCGCGTTCTGGAAGCCGCAGCCGAAGCGGGCGCGCTGTGTGGCAGCTACACGGTCGTTCGCCTGCCGTACGAGCTAAAGGATTTGTTCAAAGACTGGCTCGCAACGCATTTCCCCGACCGCGCCGAGCACGTCATGAACCGCATTCGCGACATGAAAGGCGGCAAAGAAAACGTCAGTGAATTTGGCGAGCGCATGCGCGGCACCGGCATTTTTGCCGACCTCATCCGGCAGCGATTCCGCAAAACCTGCGCGCGCTTAAATTTATCGGCCGCTCATTTACCCGCGCTCGACCTCACAAAGTTCAAACCGCCACGCGCGGAGTCCGTGCAGGCCGAACTGTTTTAGCGACGGTTCACGGCACGATCGCCAAGAATAGAAATGCAGCAAATAGCACCAGATGAACCGTGCCTTGCAACACCGTTGCGCGACCACTGGCTAGCGTCAACACGCTAACGATAAGGGTCAACGCCAGCAAGACCATTTCTGTTCCGGGCAAGCCAAGCACCAGCGGAAATCCAAGCACCACCGAGAGCACCGCTACCACCGGAATGGTCAAACCAATCGTCGCCAGCGCCGAGCCCAGCGCCAGGTTCAGGCTGGTCTGAATGCGGTTGGCTCGGGCCGCGCGCGCCGCCGCTACAGTTTCCGGCGACAACACCAGCATGGCAATAATCACACCGACCACGGCTGCGGGCGCACCCATCGTGCTAACGCCCGATTGAATCACCGGTGCCATCATTTTCGCGAGCCCGACCACGGCCACCAGACACACCAGCAGCAGACCCAGACTCAGCCACGTCTCGCGCAGCGAGGGTGGCGCTGCGTGCTCATCCACTGCGCCATTGCCCGTCTCTAACGGCAAAAAATAATCGCGGTGACGCACTGTTTGAAAGAACACGAACGCCGCATACAACACCAGCGACATCACGCCCACAAATGCCAGTTGCGACACTGAATAAGTCGGTCCGGCGGTGGTTGTCGTAAAGCTCGGCAGCACCAAAACCACCACCGCAAGCGAAATCAACACGGATAACGACGGACTCGTGCTGTCGACGCGAAATTCAACCTCGTGATGGCGCAAACTTCCAAGCAGCAAACACAGCCCCACCACGCCGTTGCACACAATCATGATCGCCGCGTACACCGTATCGCGGCTCACCCACCCGATGCGCTACGACCTCAGCATGGTGCACAGCAGTCAGCACCGCCGCAATCAAGGCGACGGCCACAACGATCAACGCGAACGAACCGAGCGAACGTCCCCATGCAAACGCCAGCAAAGTCGCGGCAACCACCGGAATCCAGGTCGACCAGTGCAACATAAATCGGGGTCGGACGTTACTCATGGTGTGACTTAATTTATGGTGATAAGCCGCCCATGTTATCGGCCTCATCAACACCGAGCGCAGCTCGCCAAACTGCAAGCTTTGCATCGAAACGCAGCGACGCATGCGCCGGGCTGGTGGACGGCAAGCGCTGAAACCGCAGGAAACGAGCGCCAGTTAGCTCAAAGCAATGTCGCTTGAAGCACGCTTCCGCCGCGCCGCCATTGAAAAACACCTGCGTCACGGCGCAATGCTCGCGAAAGAACGCCGCAAAGTCGTTCGCTACCTCGCTGGCACGAACAATCGCTGAATCCAGGCTGCCGGGCCGCTGACAATATTGCAGCACGTCCCAAACGGCGATGCCTGCGCGCTGCATAGCCTGCGTCCGTGTCGCATAAGGCGCATCCGGCACAAAGCCCAGCAATTCGCCCATGATTCGCCAGAACGCATTTTGCGGATGGGCGTAATACTGCCCCGCCGCAAGCGAGGCCGCGCCGGGCATGCTGCCCAGAATTAGCCGTGTCGCCCCAACGTTAGCAATCGGCGGAAAGCTTTGAATCACAGGGTTCATCACTATTAGCTTATTCCGTTGCGTATTGGTAGGCCCAAGTTTGCCACGCCCACAATACTTTCCATGTACCAGTACACCGCATTTGACCAAAGCATCGTTGACCACCGCGTTGCGCAATTCCGTGACCAGACCGAACGCCATCTGGCGGGCGAATTATCAGGCGACGATTTCAAAATGTTGCGCCTGCAAAACGGGCTCTACATCCAGAAGCATGCACCGATGTTGCGCGTCGCGATTCCGTACGGACTCGTCAACACGACGCAAGTGCGCATGTTCGCGCACATCGCGCGCAAGTACGATCGCGACTATGCGCATTTTTCAACGCGGCAAAACATCCAGTTCAACTGGCCCGAGTTGTCGCGCGTCCCGGA
>CAJDUD010000059.1_pt1 | contig 13675 bp, 8 predicted proteins | sample 7390161 | NCBI WGS metagenome assembly CAJDUD01 (sample SAMEA7055664, study PRJEB34461) | soil metagenome | biome: terrestrial ecosystem; feature: Peninsula; material: soil | place: Antarctica | collected 2016
CGCGAAGTCATTCACGAAAATCTCGAAGCCCTCGTCAGCGCACGAAACAACCGCAAGAAACCGCCCGCGCTGGTAGGATGCGCTTCGCTCGAAGGCTGGAATTCGGTGGACCGCGTGCTTGAGGTCGATCAAACCCCCATCGGCAAAACGCCGCGCTCCTGCCCCGCGACCTACATTGGTTTCTGGGACAACATCCGAAAGCTTTACGCTGAATCGTCCGAAGCGAAGATGCGCGGCTACGGTCCCGGACGCTTCTCGTTCAACACGGCGGGCGGGCGCTGCGACGCCTGCTCAGGCGCGGGTGTTGTCACCATCGAGATGAACTTCCTGCCAGATGTGAAGCTGCCGTGTGACGTGTGCAACGGCGCGCGCTTCAACAGCGAAACACTTTCGGTGTTGTGGCGCGGCAAATCCATTGGCGACGTGCTCGCGATGGACGTGGACGACGCGGTCGAATTTTTCTCGTCGATGACCTTGATCCATCATCCGCTGAAACTCATGCGCGATGTCGGTCTGGGCTATTTAACGCTTGGCCAACCGAGCCCGACGCTGTCTGGCGGCGAAGCGCAACGCATCAAACTCGTCACCGAACTGGCAAAGGTCAAAGCGACGTTCAAGTTGACCGAACACGAAGCGCCCAAGCTAAGCGCAAAAGCTAAAGCAACTGCAAAAAGACTCGCTAAATCAGCGATTGAAGCCACCTCGATGAAGGCGGAGAAAAGTCCAGGGCAGCGCAAACTCAATCCGCACACGCTCTACGTCCTCGACGAGCCCACGGTCGGCCTTCACATGGCCGATGTGGAAAAGCTTATCCACGTGCTGCATCGACTCGTCGACGCAGGTAACACCGTGATCTTGATCGAACACAACCTCGACCTAATCGCCGAGGCCGACTGGATCATCGACATGGGTCCCGAGGGCGGCAACGGTGGCGGCAATGTCGTCGTGGCGGGCGATGTGCCAACGCTGCTCAAGGCGAAAGCGAAGTCACACACGGGCGCGGTGTTAGCCGAGTTTTTGCCGTAAAGTAAGTTTATTCATAGCGAGCACTATGTGTTCTATACACATACTGCGCACACGAGGAGAACCGACATCGACGACGACTTGATGGATGCCGCCATGCGAGCCGGGCCTTACTCCACCAAGCGCGAAGCAGTAGGAGCGGGCTTGCAAGGGTTTGGCGACATTGAAACGAGTCGACATCGTCAGCAGATTTGCGTTTCACCTTTTTCTAACCTGTTGATTACCGTCCTCTGGTTAGTAAATCGGGGAAGCTGCGGGCGGCGTCGAACAACTTGAATCGCTTCGTACGTGCACGCTGGTCGCCGCAACAGAAGCTCCGATTCCAGCGCAGTGGGGACCGAATTCTTGGGGTGTCGTTTATGCCCGATATTCGAATTCAAAACCGGCAGCACAACAAGAATCGATTTGCCGATAGGTTCGTGCCCTCTGAGCGCACACCCGGTTCGACCGTTATCGTTTACCAATCGCTACTGGTGCGCTACTCCCGTTCTCCCGGGTTGCCCGCACCGAAATCATCGCGTCACATCCTACGTCCGCGCGTAGGATGGCGTCCTTTTATTGACCGCTGAAATCAAATACTATTCGCGTCAAACAGTGCTGAAAATGAACGCTGAGGGGAAATCATGTTCGAACAACTCACCCGAGACCTCGCGCGTGCGCACACATCATTGAGCCGACTTCTGATGGTCGTTGCGTTGCCGCTGCTCTTTGCGCCATCGGCGGCGGCGTTACCGGACATCGAGGCGATCGTACCGCCCGACGTAAGCTCGCAGCGCTGCGACACGGGTGTCGACTGGACGCTGAACTACGTTGCTCATCTCCTTCATCTCGACATCCGCACGCTGGCTCGGGTCAAGCTAGTCAGAGGCTTGTCGAACGTTGATATTTGCACGTTGCCCGAAGCGCGCTTGCAGCGTGCCATTACTAAAGCATCGGAAACGAAGCCGGATCATCCCGGTGAAGCGGCAACCTTTCGTGAGCTACAACGGCAAGGCAGTGACGGCACAGTCGACCCCATGGGGCTGAGCAACGCGATTGCAGCGCGCGATGCCATGATCGCGCAGGCGAATAACGCGGCTACATCGGCTTCCGGCCCGATTTCTCCTGACGATGCGGGCATCAATTCATCCGCCTGGACGAGCCTCGGACCTGGCAACATAGGAGGTCGCATCCGCTCCCTCGCGACAGTTCCGGGGAGCCCGTTGACCCTATTTGCCGGATCGGTTGGCGGCGGCATCTGGAAGACCACGGACGGCGGCGCGTCATGGAATCCCGTCACCAGTTTTGGGGCGACGCTAAGCGTCTCGTCAATCGTGATCACTCCGTCGAATCCCGCCGTCATGTACGCAGCAACCGGCGAGGGGATCTACAACGGGGACGCCATTCGTGGCGCCGGCGTGTTCAAGACCACAAATGGCGGCTCGTCCTGGTATCAACTTGCGTCCGCATCACCCGCCGCAAGTCTGGACTGGCTCTATGTGAACCGGTTGTCGATGCATGCGGTCGATCCCCTGATTCTGCTGGCGGCGACCAACAACGGGATTTATCGCACCATCAATGGCGGCACCTCGTGGCAGAAGGTCACATCATCACGTGTGACTGACGTCAAATTTGACCCCACTAACTCAACGCGCGCTGTGGCTGGCCGGACCGACGGTCGGATCGAGCGAAGCACGGACGCTGGCGCGACATTCACGAACGTGCTGATACCGGCAACGGCGACGCCACCCGTAGGCTCATGGGGACGCGTTGAGGTGGCTTGGGCGGCCTCCAGCGGACGGCTCTATGCCGCCATACAAACCGCTGGTTCGGCAACCCAGGATGGTCGGATCTATACGTCAACCGATGGCGGCGCGAGCTGGATTGCGCGCGGAACGCCGTTCCATCTAGCAGGACAAGGCTGGTACAACAACGCGATCTGGGTCGATCCCACCAACGAAAGTCTGCTGCTCGTTGGAGGGCTTGACAATCATCGCAGCACCGATGGCGGCCTCAACTTCGTGAAGGTCAGCCGATGGTATTGCGCACCGCTGCAATCTCATGCCGACAACCACGCCATCGTGGCGGCGTCCAACTTCGATGCGTCGACCGTGCGCACGGTTTACTGGGGCAACGATGGTGGCGTCTACAAAGCCATAAATATCGATGCACTGATTTCGCAAACCAGCTCAATCTGCCCGACTGCAGACGGCTGGACGAGCCTCAACAACGGTTTGGCGATCACGCAGTTCTACGGCGTCGCTGCCAGCTCGGCGGGCGCCGGTGCTGTTTATGGCGGCACTCAGGACAATGGTTCGCTTAAGTGGGCGGGCACCGGTACGAATTGGTCAACGGTGTTTGGCGGCGATGGCGGTGCAGCTGCGGCTGACCCCGCCGACGCCAACTATTTGTACGGAGAGTATGTTTTTCTTGCCATTCACCGCACGACCAACGGCACGTCGGCGCAACCCATATGCAACGGTATTGCTGACGCTTACAACAACCCCAGTGACCCGATCTTTTGTGGTGGTACGGGTGAGGCAAACTTCATCGCACCGTTTGTGCTTGACCCCAACAACTCATCGAGGCTCTATGGCGGTGCCAAGCGTCTATGGACGACTATCAACGCCAAGGCTGTCACACCGACCTGGAGCATCGCGCGCGCGCAGGCGATCGCTCGCACTGCAGGAGATTCCGCTTACTGGGCGTATATCAGCGCAATAGCGGTGGCGGCCGGAAATCCAGACATCGTTTACGTGGGCCAAAACGACGGTCGCGTATTTAAAAGTAGCAATGCGACGACCGCCTCACCTGTCTGGACTGAGCTTGCGTGCGCCGCGTCGAGCCCGGCCTATCCGGTGTATTACCGTCAGGTGCTGCGTTTGCTGGTTGAGCCCACCAACAGCAACATCGTCTACGCCGGCCACGGCGGCTATGACACGACCAATCTCTGGAAACTGGATTCAACGACGGCCACGACAACTTGTACCAGCATCGGTACCGCGTTGCCGCCGAGCCCTGTGCGCGGCATCGCGCGCCATCCTGCGATGGCCTCGTGGCTCTATGCAGGCACCGAAGTGGGCCTCTTCGCCAGCGAAAACCTGGGCGCTACCTGGAAAGCCGCCAGCGACGGCCCCGCCAACGTATCAGTTGAAGATCTGGTCTGGCAAAACGGTAACACGCTGATCGCAGCAACTCACGGACGCGGCATGTTCAAAGCCGTCGTCGGCACTGCCCCGGCCTGTGGGTTCGGGGTCACACCAACGCCGGTCGCCGCCCCCGCCACCGGAGGCACATTCACAGTCGACATCTCGGCGGCGTTTGCCTCGTGTGCCTGGAATGCATCATCGGCAACCGCTTGGGTTTCGCCAGTATCGTCGGGCGGCAGCGGCAGTGCTCGTCTGAACCTGACTGTAGCCGCCAATGCGGGCGGACCGCGCGCGGCGACCATCACCGTTGCGGGTACATCGGTCCTGGTGGAACAGGATGGCACAGCACTAGCGTGCGGCCTCGACATCGATGGCGATTCAGCGTTCACCATTGCCAACGACAGCGTTTTGCTGCTGCGCTACGCGATGGGGTTTCGCGGCAATAGCCTCACCGATGGATTGACGTTCGCAGGCAATGCAACCCGGAAGCTACCCACCGACATCACGACCTACCTTCAGGGCAAACAGTTTGATCTCGACGGCGACGGAGCGCTCACCAGCAACGACGCACTCATCGCTGCCCGCGCGCTACGCGGTTTGACAGGTTCTGCGCTCACCAACAATACCGTAACGGCTGCACGGCCACGAAGCCCTGCTCAAATTCAGAGCATCGTTGCGCAGTGCCTCAAATAGGACCCTGTTAGACACCTCAGCCGCGCGGCGCGATTTTGACGATTGCAATGCGCTTGTTTGACAGCAACTTTAGGCTGAAAGACCGACTGCATAAGGGCTAGCTCGGCAAAATAGCATAACTCGACAATTGCTAACTTATGCCTCTAGCCCCGGCAAAAAGGTCATTTTGCATGAAAGCTGTTATTGCAAACCTGCACGCAAAGAGCGCTCAATCGTGAGCAAAACTACAACCAAACGTAGCCAAGGCTTCATCCAATTTGCGATGACCGAGCACGACCAGACGCGTCGCTAAGACAACGACTCCACCGGCGGTTAGCAGTGACAGGGCGATCAACATGGCTGTCCTTTTCGTGTTTTCGTACTTCGGTACGGCGTTCTTTCAATCGTGCGGTGAGCGTAGGGTGCCGAGGTGACAGTGGCAAGACATCGCGTCAATATGGGACTGAACTTGTCTGTACGCATCAGGACGGCGGGCGGTTTCCGTGCGGCGTTTTGCCGGCGCGTCACCCCCGTGTCACACGCTTGCAATATGCTCTGCTCCTTTACGAGAGTGCGCCTTGAAGTGACGATATGACAGTGCAAATGCAGAGCCGAGGCGAACTGATGGCAGCGGTCGATTTGGGGTCGAACAGTTTTCGTCTTTTAATCGCCAAAGAAGACGGCGGGCAGATTGTTCCGGTCAGCATGTACCGTGAAGGCGTGCGACTGGCGGGCGGGCTGAGCGATTCGAATGAGGTGGCAGACGAGAAACTGGCTGAGGCCTGCAGCGCTCTGGAGCGCTTTCGCGAGCGACTCGGTGCGATTGCGCCTGGGCGCGTGCGCGCAGTGGCCACGAGCACCTATCGTGTTGCAAAAAATCGGGTTGAATTGCTCAGTGCCTCCGAAGCGGCGCTGGGCTTCAAGATTGGCGTGATTTCGGGGCAGGAAGAAGCGCGACTGATCTATCTCGGTTGCGCGCATACGCTGCCGTGGAGTGATCAGGAGCGCTTGATTGTGGACATTGGCGGCGGTTCGACCGAGTGCATTATTGGACAGCGTTATGAACCGTCGTTGACTGAATCGTTCCCGCTCGGAGCGGTGACTTTGTCGCAGAATTTCTTTCCTGGCGCGACGGTAACGGCGGCGGCATTTCGCAAGGCCGAAGTGTTCGTGCGGACACGATTAGAGGTGCTGCAAAAGCGCTACAAACAGGGCTGGCATGTGGCATATGGTTCATCGGGGACGATTCGCGCGCTGCACGAAATCGTGACTGAAAATAATTTTGGCGAAGTGATTACGGTCGACGCGTTGCTGAAATTGAAGAGCGTCATGATCGAAGCGGGACACGTCAATCGGCTTGAACTGGCAGCACTTAAGTCAAGTCGTGCGCCCGTGTTACCGGGCGGGCTTGCGATTTTGCTGGGGCTCATGCAGGAGTTAAATGTACAGGCGATCGAGCCCGCCGAAGGCGCGCTACGTCTAGGCGTGCTCTACGACCTACTGCATCGATCGGATGAGCCGTCCACCACGGACCCACGATCCATTACGGTGTCGCGTTTGCAGAACCGCTACGGCGTTGATCAGGAGCAGGCGAGTCGTGTGGCTGCATTGGCGCAAACGTTGTGGGCGGGAGTGGCCCAGTCGGCGCATGATTCCCTGTTGTCATGGGCTGCGGCGGTGCACGAAATCGGTATGGCGATTGCCCATGAGGACTATCACCGCCATTCAGCCTACGTGATTGAACATTCCGATTTGTATGGATTCTCGGAGCAGGAGCGTAGCGCGCTGGCGACGCTGGTGCTAGGACATACGGGAACGCTTAAAAAACTGAATCGGGATGCGTTGTCTTCAGCCCAGTTAATGCGTGTTGTTTGCCTGCGGCTGGCAGCGCTTTTTTGCCACGGTCGCATCGATGAAATGCCGACGGCTACCCTGCGCTCTCAGGGCGAATCGTTTCTGTTGCAACTTGACGGAAATTGGCTGAGCAAGAGACCGTTGACGGCTGCACTACTTGATGAAGAGACGGCGCGCTGGACGAAGTTTGGCGTGGCGTTAACGCTGGGTCTGCGCTCGTAAAAATTCGCAATTATTCGGGAGGCCCGCGAGCACAGGGGCTACGTTGCCGCCTGTCCCGCTTCATCAATCGAGTTGATGATCGCTTGAGCGGTGTGTTCCGCGCGACTATTTGCGCGCTTCGTTCACTCTCGTAGTGCGATAAGCCAGCCGTAACGTTATGCCGCGCGTGTGACGTCCTGATGACAATCGCGGCTCGTTGTATGTCACACAGGCGTAGCGATTCAGTCACGTCGATGTCATCTTGAATTTCTACATTGCATGCGTCATCTTAAGGAGCTGCACGCATGCAAACTGTTGCCAGCCAAGTCACCGTTGCCGTCAACAAAACCCGTTCCGCAGCCGAATCGCAGTTGACGGTGCGTCTCGCCAACAGCGCGTCCGACGTGATCGCTGCGCAGCGCTTGCGATACAAAGTGTTTTGCGAAGAAATGGGTGCGGATTTGCACCGTCATGACGGTCGCGACGTCGATATGTTTGACGCGGCGTGCGAACACTTGATCGTCGTCGATGAAACGCTCAATAAAGTCGTCGGCACCTATCGCAGCCTGTCGCCCTGGGGGGCGCGCTCGGTGAAGCGCATGTACTCGGAAGGCGAGTTCCGTATCGACGCGTTAAAACCCATCGCGCATGAAATTTTCGAAGTGGGTCGCGCCTGCATTCATCCGGCGTACCGCAGCAGCGGGGCGCTAGCACGGCTGTGGACCGGCGTGGGCGCTTATGTTCGTGATCACGGTGTCAAGTATCTCGCGGGCTGCGCGAGTGTGCCACTTGATAGTGGTTCGCTCAATGTTGGCGCACTGCGTGCTGAGCTATTGGCCAAGCATCTCGCGCCCGTCGAATTCCGCGTTGACCCGATTCGCGGCCTGCAATCGCTGGGCGATCCGACGGGCGTGCGACCGACCGCGCCGCCGCTCCTCAAGGGCTACCTGCGTCTGGGTGCATGGGTCTGCGGAGAACCCGCGTGGGACCCAGATTTTGACAGTGCGGACTTCTTCGTGCTGTTGCCGATTGAGCGCATGGTGCCGCGTTACGCCCAACATTTTCTCGGTGCACGTACTGCCCAATAGCGCTACTCACCACTCTCTCGCAATTCTGTTCAACCTTCACTAGACAAAACATTCCTCATGTCCGATATTCAAAATCCTTCCCGTCGTCAGGCACTCAAATTTCTATCGCTGCCACTGCTGCCGCTGAGTGGTGTCGCCTCAGTCGCAGCGTTAGCGGGTTGCGGAAGCGTTGCCGTCGCTGCAACCTTTAAATCCGCATCATTCGCCGGTATGGCCGCGCCTACGCTCGCCAACCCCGCCGCCATGGCCACGACTGCCGTCGGCTCAACGTTAAACGTTGAGCTAAGCGATGGCAGCACGATTGCATACAAGCTCGCGTATCAACCTTTTTTTGTCACGGGCGATAGGGTTCCTGATGGCAACGGTGGCACGGTGCTTTCGGGCGGCTATTTCGACATCAATAACCAGCCGATCATCGACAAATCAGTTGCCGGTAAAGAGCGTCAGTTTTACTCAGATAGTCCGGACGGCACGTCGCTGCTATCGTTGCCCAACGCCACGGTCGCCGGCATCAAAGGCAAAGCCGTTTTTGCGGTCGTGCAGTTCGAATACACGACCCGTGATCAGGCTGGCGCAAACGCTTATGGGACATTGCCGTCGCCGATCGCTGTGCTCACGCTCGATCAGGATCAAACGACTGGCAAGCTCTCGCTGGTGAAATATCACAACGTTGACACCTCAGCGGCGCACGGTTTATGGATTACCTGCGGCGCGAGTTTGTCGCCGTGGAATACGCATCTGTCGAGCGAAGAGTATGAGCCTGATGCCCCGTTCATAAGTAGCAGTGCGTTTTTCAAAACCTTCAGTAAAAATCTGTTCGGCGATGAGACTAAAGCTAATCCCTATCACTACGGCCACTTGCCCGAAGTCACAGTGAATCCTGACGGAACTGGCTCAATCAAAAAGCACTTTTGCATGGGCCGCATCTCGCATGAATTAGTACAAGTGATGCCAGACAATCGCACGGTACTGATGGGGGACGACTACACCAACGGTGGACTGTTCATGTTCGTGGCAGATCGCGAGAAAGATTTGTCGTCCGGCGCGTTGTATGCCGCCAAACTGGGTGCGGGTTTCTCCGTCGATCCCGCCGCCGCAGGAGCGCCGTTGAGCTGGATCAAACTCGGCAGCGCAACCAGCGCAGAGATTGAAGCGCTTGCCAATTCATTGACGGCGGCAGACATCGTGACTGCAACCAAAACCGACCCGTTGGATGCAAGTTTCAGCAAAGTCGTGGTGGATGGCGTGGTCAACTGGATCAAGCTCAAACCCGGCATGGAAAAAGCCGCGGCCTTCCTGGAAACGCACCGCTACGCCAATCTGAAGGGCGCGAGCATGGGCTTCACCAAACTCGAAGGCACAACAGTCAACGTCAAAGACAAGATCGCGTATTCCGCTTTGCAAAACATCCAGGGCTCAATGTTGCGCGGCAACGCGGCATGGCGCGAATCAACCAACATCACGGTGGAAAAGGCCATCGTGGCAGGTGGCGTGTTCGCGCACACGCTTGCTGGGGGACAAAAAGATCACGACGGCAATGCGATCAATAGTGAATGGGTGCCTGTGCAGACAAAAGCAATGCTGATGGGTGAGGACATTGCAGCCGACGCGCTCGGCAATCTCGCCAATCCCGACAAAATCGCAAACCCCGACAACCTGAAATTCTCGGAGAAATTGCGCACACTCTTCATAGGTGAAGACAGCAGTACTCACGTCAACAATTTCCTGTGGGCTTATAACGTAGATACCAAAGCGTTAGCGCGCGTGATGTCGATCCCCGCAGGCGGTGAATCGACGGGTCTACATGCAGTCGACGAGATCAATGGCTGGACGTACATCATGAGCAACTTCCAGCATGCGGGCGACTGGAGTTCATCGTTGCACGGCAAAGTGCAGTCGACGCTCGACCCATTGATTCGCGCGAATTACAAGGATCGTGCCGGTGCAGCGATTGGCTATATAACGGCAGATCAGGGACAGTTCCGGCTGGCTTAACTTCGACCGTTCGTGTGAATGAGCGGCATCTTCGGGTGCCGTTTCCTATTTTGGTGAGCAACGTCAAGACTGCGACAAGCCTCCAATCCACACTGATCGCACCGACCTGGCGCGCGAAAGAACGCCATAATCCATAGCCGAAATCGTAAGCTTTGCGCCCGTCCACACGACTACCCTGACGGAGGTCTCCGAAAAGAGAGATATTGCTCCGCCCGAAGACTTTGCCGGTGTAACTAATCGCGCCAATAACCGCATCACGACCTCAAGAAATAGCAATGACTTCCCGACGTACCTTTCTCACTATCGCAGGCGCAGCCTCGCTCGGGCTGGCCCCGACGTTTCAGATCGCGCGAGCGCAATCCAAAAAGCTGCGCTTTGGAGTCGGCCCGTTTTTACCGTCGGCTGAGGACACCAAGAAATCGTTCACACCGATATTCGCGCATCTGGCAAAGCAATTGGGCGCGCCAGATTTCGACTTGCAAGTGAGCACCGACTGGGCCGGGTTAGCGGTCGCGATGGGGTCAGGGCAACTTGATTGCGCCTGGATGGGGCCATGGGGTTACATCATCGCCAACAACGCGACCGATTGTCAGGCCGTCGCGACTGTCAAATACGACGACAAAGCCACCTATCAAGCGATCATCATCGCGCGGCCCGATCTTAAGGTTTCGAAATTTCCGGATGACACACGCGGCAAGTCGATTGCGTTTGCTGATCTCGGTTCGACCTCCGGCTGGCTGATTCCAACGTTTTACGCGCAGGAAATCTGGAAGATCAATCCAAAATCGTTCTGGCAATATCGCGAAGGCTCGTCGCACCCCGCGAACGAAATTGCCGTGCAAGCGGGTCAGGTTGATCTGGCGACGGACTATGACCGCAACCGTAACGCGATGATTTCATCCGGTCGTATCAAGGCCGAGAGCGTGCCTGTCGTATGGACCTCTGATCCGTTGCCGAATGACGCGATTGCGGTACCAAAGACAGCGTCTGCGGCGATGTCTGCACAAGTGCAATCCATTCTCGCGTCGTTAACGCCCGCTGAGGCCAAAGCCCTGCTTCCAAATCGCTACACGGGCTTTGTTAAATCGAATCACAAAATGTACGACGTGATCGAAAAGGCCGGACTCGCCGTGGGTCGTATCAAAGCGAAAGCGTGACGCCCGCAATATGTCGTCATTAATTCCCGACAGTGAAGGCGCGATCTGCTCACCACAGCATCGCTATTCGCCCAGCTCGCTTCGAAACAGCGTAGCGACGCACGCACATACGGCCTATGTCATTGGCGGACTCTACGGAAACGTATTCGCACTGCGTGAGATTTTGCGCATGCAACGAGTCGAAGCTGCCTTAGGCCGGTCGGTAACGCTTGTGTTCAACGGTGATCACAACTGGTTCGACATTGACGCCGCCAGTTTCGAAGAAATCAACACGACGGTGTTGAGACACACCGCGATCGGCGGCAATGTTGAGTGTGCGATTGCAGCGCCTGACAACGTTGGCTGCGGTTGCGACTATCCGAGCTACGTCAACGCTCAGGTCGTCGACTGGTCAAACGAAATCACCACGCAGCTGCGGCAGACGGCAAGCGATTTTCCTGACATCGTGCGGCAGTTGGGTGAATTGCCAATGAACCGGATTCTATGCGTCGGCGAGCAACGCATCGGCATCGTTCATGGCGACGCTGAATCGCTATCGGGCTGGTCGTTCGCGGCTGAATGCCTTTCGTCAGTCGCGACCAGTTGTTCTGGCGATGCGCCTTCCGGGCCACTCACGCCCAGGCGCGATATTGAAAGATTCTTCACTGAGGCCGATGTGCTCGCGTTTGCCTCGTCGCACACTTGCCTTCCACACGTACGCGACTTTTTTGTAAATGGATCGCAACGATTGATCGTCAACAATGGCGCAGCCGGAATGGCCAATTTTGCGGGCACGACCCACGGCGTGATCACCCGCATATCGGTGGACCCCACACCGCCGCCTGAATCACTTTATGGCGTCACCATTGCCGGTGTTCGCTTTGACGCACTACCAGTGCATTTCGACGCATCAGCCTGGATCGAGCACTTTACCCAAGTGTGGCCCGCCGGCACACCCGCTCATCGCTCGTACTTTGACCGCATTCAGCACGGGCCGAACTACGCACTGGAGCACGCGGTTTCCGGCCGTGTGTCGCTACCATCGGCGACGGCGCGTAGGCACTATGACATGCCGGATGAATCTGATCTGGACCCACTCACTCGTTTGAGCGTGTGAAAGATCCGGCGCGCTCCGATGACGCCGCAGCCAGAGCACTTGCCGTGTACGATCTGAATCGCAACAGCATTGTTGGCCGCGCCAGGTTATGGTTTTTTGTGCTGATGGCGCTGCTTTTTTATATCGTGAGCTGGCGACTGGCCGAGGTCGATTTGTCGCGACTCGCCAACGGCCTACCGCAACTTGGCCAATGGTTAGTGCGCGCCTGGCCTCCGAACTTCACTGAGTTGCCCATCTTCATCCGACCTTATTCGCAATTCCACTTGCCTTGTTGGCAAGTCGAAACCTCACGCCGTTTCCGACGCTCTATTTACCGGCGCGATGGTTGCTCAATGCGCTGCGCGGTATTGACGCGTTCGTCTTCGCATTGCTGTTTGTGGCGAGCGTCGGACTCGGCCCGTTTGCTGGCGTGATTGGCATCGCGCTGCATACCTGCGGTAGCGCAGCGAAACTCATCGCGGACGCGGCCGAGAACGCGAAACTGGACGCGCTACACGCAATAGAAACGACGGGGGCCAACCGCGTCGTCAGCGTTTGCTACGCATTGGTACCTGACTTGTTGCCAGTCGTTCTGTCGAGCATGCTTTATCTGTTCGAGTTCAATGTGCGCGCCTCGACGGTGCTTGGCATCGTCGGCGCTGGTGGCATTGGACAGGAGCTTAAAAACAGCATGGATTTGCTGGACTTTCCGCGTCTTTTCACCATCATCATTTTGATTTTCATCGTAGTAACGGTGATCGATCAGTTAAGCGGATGGCTGCGCAAGCGGCTGACCTGATGTCATCCGTATTACGCCTCGATTCGATGAGCAAGCGCTTCGGAGAGCGTGTTGCACTTGCCACTGTCAGCTTCAGTCTTAAACCCGGAGAATTTGTCGGACTTCTGGGCCCTAGCGGCGCAGGCAAATCAACGCTCTTCCGCTGTATTGCCGGACTCGAGCGGGCGGATTCGGGAGCGGCATTGCTAGGTGAGCAAGTCGTTGGCGCATTGCATCGCCACGGCAGCGGTCGCATTGCGATGGTGTTCCAGCAGTTTGCGCTCGTTGATCGGCTCTCGGTTCTAGACAACGTGCTGGCCGGACGACTGGGCACCGTTCCCACTTGGCGTGGAATGCTCCGGCGCTTCTCGCATGAGGATCGCTTGCTTGCGATGCAGTGTTTGGAGCGAGTGTCCATGCTCGATCACGCGCAGCAACGCGCCGATCAACTATCGGGTGGCCAAAAGCAACGCGTCGCTATCGCGCGAGCGCTGGCACAGAAGCCCGATGTCATCCTCGCCGACGAACCGATTGCCAGCCTCGATCCAACGCTGGCCGGTGGCATTCTTTCGCTGCTCCGATCCATCGCAAAAGTCGACAACGTTGCGGTGATTTGCAGCTTGCACCAATTGAACTTCGCCCGCGAATTCAGTGATCGTGTGATCGGCATTCGCGCCGGTGAAATCGTGCTCGATTGCGACGCA
>CAJDUD010000082.1_pt1 | contig 13672 bp, 13 predicted proteins | sample 7390161 | NCBI WGS metagenome assembly CAJDUD01 (sample SAMEA7055664, study PRJEB34461) | soil metagenome | biome: terrestrial ecosystem; feature: Peninsula; material: soil | place: Antarctica | collected 2016
CTGGTGGACGTGTCGTACCTGTTTCTTGATCCGAGGATTCGATACTGATGAATGCAACCTTCAGACGCGTTCTCAAAAACGGCGCGGTTCGCTTCGGCCTGATCGTGCTCACGGTGCTGGTCATTCTTGGCGTCCTTGCCCCGGTGCTCGGCACGGTCGACCCCGCGTGGCTCGACGCCATCAACATGAATCAAAAGCCGATGACCACGGCTGACTGGACCGGGCCGGACAACAAGACTGTGCCCTATACATTTTTGATGGGGACCGACAGCTTTGGCCGCGACGTGTATAGCCGTGTGATTTACGGGATTCGCGTGTCGCTCATCGTTGGCGTCACGGTGGCGGTCGTGTCGCTGATCTTCGGTACATTGCTCGGTCTCATCGCGGGCTATTTCCGTCGCGTTGACGCCATCCTCATGCGGGTGATGGACGGCATGATGGCGATCCCCGGTATCCTGCTCGCGATTGCGCTGGTCGCCGCGTGGGGTGCCAAACTCTCCACCGTGATCATCGCTATTGCGGTGCCCGAGATTCCGCGTGTGACCCGATTGGTGCGCGCGTTGGTGCTCTCGATTCGCGAAGAGCCGTACATCGAAGCTGCCATTTCAGTTGGAACGCCAACATGGAAAATTTTGCTTAAACATGTGTTGCCCAATTCGATTGCGCCGATGGTGGTGCAGGGTACTTATGTTTGCGCGTCGGCAATTTTGCTAGAGGCAATTTTGAGCTTTCTCGGACTGGGACTGCCGAGCGAAATTCCGACCTGGGGCAACATCATGGCCGAAGCGCGTGTAGTGTTTTCCAGCGCGCCGCACAACATGTGGTTCCCTGGAATTTTTCTCGCGTTGACCGTACTTGCCGTAAATATGCTCGGTGATGGCCTGCGTGACACGCTCGATCCAAAATTCAACAAGCGCGGGGAAAAGCGATGAGCGCCGTCCTCTCCGTTCGCAATTTGAGCGTCGCGCTCCCGAGTGGTGCAGATCGCCCGTTCGCCGCCCACAACATCAGCTTCGACGTCAACGCGGGTGAAATCCTCTGCCTGCTTGGCGAATCCGGCTCGGGAAAATCAATCATCTCATTCGCGGTGATGGGTTTGCTGCCCGACAACGTGCGGGTGTCGGCGGGCGAAATATTGCTGGGTGACGAGAACCTGCTCACGTTGTCGCCCGCCGCGTTGCGTAGCAAACGCGGCGATGACATTGCGATGGTGTTCCAGGAGCCGATGACAGCGCTAAACCCTGTCATGACCTGTGGCGATCAGCTGGATGAACTGCTCGCCGAACACACACAACTCTCGGCCAACGAGCGCAAAGCCAAAACGCTCGCCATGTTCGAAGCAGTGAAACTGCCTGAACCCGAGCGCATTTTCTCAAGTTATCCGCATCAGCTCTCGGGCGGACAGCGTCAGCGCATCATGATCGCGATGGCGCTGATTCTTGAGCCGAAGCTTTTGATTGCGGACGAACCCACCACCGCGCTCGATGTGACCACGCAAGCCGAAGTGCTGGAGCTGATCAAAACGCTGCAGCGCGAACGCGGCACCGCGGTCCTCTTCATCACACACGACATGGGCGTCGTCGCCGAGATTGCCGATCGTGTGATCGTGCTGCAAGATGGCAAACAGGTCGAGGCGGGCACCAAGGATCAGGTGCTGCGCCAGCCGCGTGAGGCATATACGCAAATGCTGATCGCATCTGTGCCCGGCACCGAACCACCGGCCGAAGGCACCCTGCATGAAGGGGCAGCGTTGTTAACCGTGACCGGTCTCGGGAAAACTTATTCGAGCGGCGGATGGTTCCAGAAGAAGCGCAGCACCGAGGCGGCCAAGGGCGTGAGCTTTACGCTGCATCCCGGCGAAACCGTCGGCATCGTCGGCGAATCTGGCTCTGGAAAAAGCACCGTCGCGCGCTGTATCACGCGGCTGATTGATCCGACTGTGGGCGACATGCAGCTCGGCAACACGCAGCTCGACAGCGTCTCCCGCGACAGTCTCAAACTCGCGCGCAAACGCATTCAGATTATTTTTCAGGATCCGTATCGTTCGCTCGACCCACGTCAGCGCGTGGGTGAGGCCATCATCGAAGGCCCGCTCAATTTCGGCGTCTCACGCAATTCCGCGATGACGCGCGCCAGAGAGCTCATGAACCTCGTGCGTCTCTCTCCCGATGTCCTCTCGCGCTACCCGAGCGAATTTTCTGGCGGGCAACGGCAGCGCATCAGCATCGCCCGAGCGCTCGCGCTTGATCCCGAAGTCTTGATTTGTGACGAAGCCGTCTCCGCGCTAGACGTATCGGTACAGGCGCAAGTGCTCAGGCTACTCGAAGAAATTCAGGCACAACTTAATCTCGCGATATTGTTCATCACGCATGACCTGCGCGTCGCCGCGCAAATATGCGATCGCGTGCTCGTGATGCAGCGCGGCACGGTAGTGGAGCAGGGCACCGCACGAGACGTGTTCATCACGCCGAGGCATGCGTATACGCAGAGATTGTTGGCGAGCGCGCCCGGGCGTGGGTTTGAATTTGCGGCGCAATTGACTGGCGGATGAGTAGTTTTCTCCGGAGGCCTTAACCCCATTCGAGTCAGTACGTCGTTCATGTAGTCTTGCGTCACTAAACAAGGACTTGAACGATGACCTCCGTTTTTCCCAAATTTCTCGCGCTCGTTGCGGGTGTCGGCCTCCTTGGCACTGCACACGGAGCCGACAGCACCATCAAACGTGTGACGCTCTACCCCGGCGTGGCTGCGGTCGAGCGCGTAGCACCCGTGGCCGCTGGGGCCAGCGAAGTGCGGCTGACTTGCCTGCCCGTTTCATTCGATGTCAATTCCATTCGCGTGGAAGCTGATGCCGGGATTCGTGTTGGGGACGTGAGCGTGAAGACGGTCGCGAAAGCCCTGGCTAAGCAGTGCAACGTCGGCTCTAACGACACGAAAATTCGCGACATCGAAGACCAGCGCGCAGCGCTTCTCGCGGAGGTGGCAGGTAACGACGCAGTGCTGGCCTATATCAAAGCGCTGAATTCTGCAGAAGGCGGTCCTGCCCGCGCCACAGCGGGTTCGGTGAGCAATCTGGACGCTGCGGTTGAGAGCGTGCGCCGCGCAGTCAGCACCACATTGGTCAAGCAGCAAAAGCTGGCCCGACAACGCGAATTGCTTGATCAGCAGATTGCCTTGTTGACAGCTCAAAACGAATTTGGCGGCGCCAAAGCAGACCAGTTTCGCGAAGTGACCGTTCGTGTGGCCGCAGGCAAAGCGGGCGAGTTGCGGGTCACTTATCAGGTTAACGGACCCGGTTGGAGTCCGACCTATCGCGCGGCGCTCGATTCGACTGCTGGCACCGTGAAGATGGAGCGCCTAGCGGTCGTCGCGCAGGCGAGTGGCGAGGATTGGCGTGGCGTGCAATTGCGTCTGTCGACAGCGCAGCCAAAGATAGGCGTGACGCCGCCCGTGCCGTACCCGTGGGAAATCAGCTTGCTGCCGCCACAAAGCGCTATTAGCACAATGGCTGCGCCCGCATCACCTCCGATGGCCCCGATGCCCATCATGGCGAGAAGCGCAAAGGAATCGAACGAACCGAGCTTCGATGCCAGCGTGTTTGAAGGCACCTACAGCACCGAATTTGAAGTGCCCGGCGCGGTTGATTTGGCGTCGAACGGTCAGCGCATCACGTTGCCGCTGGGCAGTCAGACGATGACGGCCAAAGTGTTCAGTCGCGTCGTACCGAATGTATCGAATGAGGCATTTGTAATGGCTGACGTTGCGCGTCCCGAAGGCGTGTGGCCGCGTGGCGATTTGCAGCTTTTGCGTGACGGTGCGTTGGTGGGTAAAACGGTTTGGAATGTCGGCGACGAAGGAACGATCAGTCTTGCTTTCGGACGCGATGAATCGCTGCGTGTTCGAGTAGAACCGCAGAAGACGCAGAGCGCGACGGCAGGATTTATCGGCAACCGTCAGGAGCGCGAATGGCACCGCTCGTACACGATTGAAAATCTGCGCAAGACGGCGGCAAATATCGAGGTGCTGGAGGCCACGCCCGTTGGCACCGATGCTGACATCAAGGTGGAACAGAAATTCAGTCCACAACCTACCGAAAAGGAGTGGAAAGCCAAACGTGGCGTGGTGGCATGGACCGAAACGCTCGCGCCCGGAAAAAGCGTAAAACTGTCCGCAGACTACAAAGTGACTTATCCGAAAGACGCGAGAATTGGCGGATTATGATTTTTGAGGGTAGGCTGATGAAAACCACGCTTACACGCATCATTTTTGTCGCTACCTTGCTGTTAGCAGGCGTGTTTGTGTATGTGACAAGTCAGGCGTTGCCCGATCGCGTGGCGTCTCACTTTGGCGCATCGGGACTGGCTGATTCGTTCATGACGCGAGGTGGCTATCGAACGTTCATGCTGTTTTTTGTTGTTGGCTTCCCACTGATATTGGCGGTCGTGTCGGCGGGCGTCTTTCGTAGCGCCAGTGCCAGCATAAACATGCCGAATCGCGACTATTGGCTTGCCGATAGTCGGCGTGAGGCAACCGTTAGATTTTTGATTGATCATATGACGCGTCTGACCATCGGCTTGACCGTGTTTTTGTGCGTTGTTCACAAACTCGTGGTGGATGCCAATACGCGTACTCCGCCGGCGCTCGACAACGCTTCGATCATCGCCACGTTGGTGGTGTTTGCGGTCGGTATGGCGCTGTGGATCGGTTGGCTGTATTTCGTGTTTCGGCTTCCGGTCAAGCGATAACGAAAGTTTGATGTTTCGGTGTGCATCGAACCCTCCGCCGTAACGCCACGCTAGACTTTCATTATGTTCTCGAGCCTCATTTCCCTCGCGCTGCTCTACCTTGCCGCACTCGCCGCACTTGCCGAACTCGCCGCCCTCGCAGGTCAGCGAGCCTATTTCCGCAAAGGCTTGCTGACCAATCTCACGAATCCGAAATCGCTCGCATTCTGGACCAGTGTTGCGGTGGTAAGCCTTGATCCAAATGCAGCGTTGGCGACGCGAATGTCCGGGGTGATGATGGTTGGCTTGATGGGCCTCGCCTGGCATATCGGTCTCGCCGATCTGTTCTCAACGCCTCCGGCGCAGCGCGCTTACAGGCGTGTAAAGCCCGCGCTGTCGTTGCTTACGGGAGTTGTGATGGGGACGTTTGGAACGCGGCCTTTGCTGGCGCTGCGTGGATGACGCTTTGAGCGATTCAACGCTTGGCAAACAGCCGACGACGGTGTCGCCATTGGCGCTTGCCTTCGCGCTTTCACTCGGCGCCGCAGTGTCACTCGGCATTACGCGATTTGCTTACGGATTATTGTTGCCACCGATGCGCGAAGATCTCGGTTGGTCGTACACGTTTGCAGGCAGCATGAATACGTCAAACGCACTTGGCTACTTTGTCGGCGCATTAATCACGCCGTGGCTAATGCGCCGATTTAGCGCGTCGTCGGTGATGGTGTGGGGCGCACTGAGTGCGAGTGTGTTCATGGGCCTGTGCGGCTTTTTTACCGATGGCACGATGTTGCTCGTGCAGCGTTGCGCGGCGGGTGTGGCGAGTGCGACAGTGTTCATCACCGGCGGGGTTCTTGCGGCGCGATTGGGGGCGCTGGACGCCAGTCATGGTAACCGAAGCGCTCTGCTGCTGGGCATTTATTACGGCGGCTCAGGCATCGGCATTACGGCGTCGGCATTGCTGGTGCCAGCATTGCTAAATGCGATGGATAGCCGCCATCAGTGGCTCGGTTTCGCCAGTTGGGCATGGGCGTGGTGGGCGTTAGGGTTGCTCTGCATTGCCGGGAGTCTGGCGCTGATCTGGCCCGCTCGCGTGATGCGGCCCATGGTGCCTGCGGCGTCCACCTCGTCCTCTGAAAAATCGCATCTGCATTTGCGTGACTTCGCGTTCTCGCTGGCGGGCTACACGATGTTTGGCGTGGGCTACATCGGCTATATGACGTTTGTGATTGCCTTGCTGCGAGAGCAGGGCGCGAGCGCGGCGCAGATCACGACGTTCTACGCGTTGCTCGGTGTCGCCTGCATGGCATCGTCGAGGGTCTGGGCAGGACTCCTTGCGCGGCACCAGAGCGGTCGTGCGCTGGCGACGCTCAATGCTTTGCTGGGTGTTGCGACGATTCTGCCCGCGTTGACGAGTGCATGGCCCGTGGTGCTGCTCTCTGGCATTGTGTTTGGCGGCGTATTTTTGTCGGTGGTGGCATCGACGACTGCGCTGGTTCGCCACAACCTGCCTGCGAGCGATTGGGTGAAGGGCATCAGCGCGTTCACCACGGTGTTTGCTGTGGGGCAGATCGTCGGGCCGATAGTGGTCGGATGGATTGCTGATGCATCATCGGGGTTGTCGGTGGCGGCCAACGCGTCGGGGTTGCTGGGGTTGCAGCGCGGATTGGTCTTTTCTGCGATTGCGCTTTGGTTGGGAGCGATATGTGCGAGCCAGCAGCGGGCGTTGCAACCTGCGGCATAGCACTGGAAATTTCACGCCGACCGGCGTAAACTAATTTAGAGCGACGTTGATTTCGCGTTGCGTTGCCGCCTGTTGCTACGTGCCGTCGTGATCGCCAGAAGTGCCCCCCATGCCAACTGTCTCCTTCGCTCCCCAGTTGCAACGCCATGTTTCCTGCCCGACGCAAACCGTGATGGCAGCGAATTTGGGCGAAGCGTTAAAGGCTGCATTTCTTGCGGCACCGGTGATGCAAAGCTACGTGCTGGACGAGCAGGGTCATGTGCGAAAGCACGTTGCAGTATTTGTGAACAACGAGATGATTGCTAGTCGCCGCGATCTGTCGCTGGCAGTGGGCGCGAACGACGTGATCATGGTGATTCAGGCATTGAGCGGAGGATAGTTTGTCGACATTATTGATTGCATCTCGCAAGGGATTGTTCACGGCTGAACGTAATTCAACCGACGGCAAATGGCGAATAAACGGCCATCATTTTCACGGTGAACCGGTGACGCAGGTACTGGCCGATCCGCGCGATGGCAGCTGGTATGCCGCACTTCGGCTCGGCCACTTTGGCGTGAAGATGCGACGCAGTACAAATCGCGGCCTGAGCTGGGTCGAGACGCCCGCACCTGCGTTCCCGCCCAAGCCGACGGCAGGCGAATGGGCCGACGATGAGACACCGTGGACGGTGGATCTGGTGTGGGCGCTTGCCGCAGGCGGCGCGCATGAGCCAAACACGCTGTGGGCGGGCTGCATGCCAGCGGGGCTGTTTCGATCTGAGGACGCTGGCGACAGTTGGCAGTTGATGGATTCGCTTTGGTTGGATGCGCGTCGCAAAGGCTGGTTCGGCGGTGGCAACGATCATCCCGGTTTGCATTCGATTTGTGTTGATCCCATCCACCCTCAGCGGCTGACGATCGCGATCTCCTGCGGCGGTGTCTGGAAGAGCGAGGATGCCGGAAAAAGCTGGGGGCTATTTGGCGCCGGCATGCACGCGCCCTACATGCCGCCCGACGTCGAAGAAGACCCGAACACGCAGGATGTGCATTCGCTCTCGATGTGTGCAGCGCATCCGCACGTGATGTGGGTGCAGCATCATGCCGGTGCCTATCGCAGCGTGGATGGCGGCGTGAATTTCACGCGGTTAACGCCGCCGCTACCGAGTGATTTCGGTTTCGTTATCGTGGCGGATCCGGTGAATCCGCTGCGCGCTTGGGTTGCACCCGCGCTGGCCGACACGTTTCGGTATGCCCCTGACGGGGCGATGTGCGTAATGCGCACTAATGATGGCGGCAATTCGTGGCAGGCATTTCGCAACGGTCTGCCGCAATCGCACGCCTACGACCTCGTCTATCGGCATGGTCTAACGCTGGCACCGGATCGCAAAACGATGGCGATGGCCTCGACGACGGGGAATGCGTGGACGAGCGAGGATGCCGGGGAAAATTGGGCTGTGCTCGAGGCGCAATTGCCGCCTGTAGCAGCAGTCGCCTGGGCATAGTCGGGAATACAGCTTTTTCGTGAAATGACGGCTGATAAGGGGGTAGATGCTCATTTTTCCAGTTATCGGTTATTGTACTAATTGCTTGCCAGCCCCTATGCAATAGACGTTTAGCGTAAAAGCTGTTAAAAAATGAGTGAAAATAACGGCGACATGGTCGAATACATCGCGTTTCTGCGCGGCATCAACGTGGGCGGACACAACGTCAAAATGGACGTGCTGCGTGAGCAATTCACAGGCTTGGGACTGACGAAAGTCGAAACGTTTATAGCGAGTGGCAATGTGATTTTTGAATCGCCCAACGCGGACGTGGCCACGCTTGAAGCAAAGATTGAGATGCAACTGGGCGCGGCGCTGGGCTACGAGGTCGCGACGTTTGTTCGTGCTCGAGCCGAGGTTGCAGACATTACGGGTTACGTGGCTTTTTCTGACGAAAAATTGGCGAGTGCCGGCGCGTTTTGTGCCGCTTTCATCAAGGCGCCGTTGACTGCGGGGCAGTTGATTACGCTGCAACAATTCACCACAAACGTGGATGAGTTTCACGCCAAGGGTCGCGAGATTTTCTGGCTATGCAAAGTTCGCCAGAGTGAATCGAAATTTTCCAACGCGCAGTTTGAGCGGAAGTTGGGGATTGCCGCGACGTTTCGCAGTATGACGACAGTGAGAAAACTCGCGGCGAAATTCCCGTCGTGATAACTGAAGTGGCGAAGGCTTCCGTGCGCTCGACTGCGCTACATTGCTACATCAACGTTACGAAATTTTATTGACATGCGCATTGCAATCGGCGGCTTTCAACACGAGACCAATACCTTTGCGCCATCGCGCGCGACGTACGAGCGATTCGTTCAGGGCGGCGGCTGGCCACCCGTCTCCGTCGGAAACGAAATTTTCGAGCGCTTTCAGAATCAAAATATTCCAATTTCGGGATTCATGAATGAAATGGGTTCCGCACACACACTGGTGCCCACGGCATGGGCCGCGGCGAGCCCGAGCGCGCAGGTGACGGACGATGCCTTTGATCGGATCGCGGGTGCGATTTGCGAGGGCATTCGCAAAGCCAACGCCGACATGGTCTACCTTGATCTGCACGGCGCGATGGTGACCGATTCACATCCCGACGGCGAGGGCGAATTGCTGCGACGTGTGCGCGCAATCGTTGGGCCAAAAATGCCGATTGCCGTGAGCCTGGATCTGCATTCGAACACCACGCCTGAGATGTTTGCGCTCGCTGAAATGCTGGTGGCGTATCGAACTTATCCGCATATCGACATGGCCGAAACGGGGGCCCGTGCGGCGTTCTATTTGAAGCGACGAATCGAAGGGATGGCCGCACCCGTACTTGCGTCGCGGGTGTTGCCGTATTTGATTCCGATCACCGCGCAATGCACTGATTTGTTCCCCGGCAATGACATTTACAAATTGGTCGGACAGCTTGAATCAGCCAGCGTGCAGAGCGCGTCGTTTACGCCAGGATTTCCGGCGGCCGACTTCGAAGGCTGCGCACCGGTGGTGTGGGCCTACGGTGTCAACGAAGCGGCGGCGAGTGCGGCGGCAGAAAAACTGGAGCGTCGCGTCCTCGCCGCAGAAGGCGAATGGGACGCTCGCGTGTTGACCGCTGTTGAGGCCGTGCGCGAAGCGCAATTGATTGCCAAGACCGCACGCAAGCCCGTCGTGATTGCCGATACGCAGGACAATCCCGGCGCCGGCGGCGACAGCGACACGATGGGCATGGTGCGCGCGTTACTCGAATGCCGCGCTGAACGTGCGGCTACGGGCCTTATCGTTGACGGCGCAGCAGCGAAGGCCGCACACGAGATCGGCATTGGCAAAACGCTTAATTTCGCGCTCGGTGGCAAGAGCCGCATCCCTGATGATTCACCGCTGCAATTGCCGTGGACCGTAGAGGCGCTGCACGAAGGAAATTTCGCAGCGACCGGCCCGTTTTATCGTGGAATGAAAATGCGTCTGGGACCATCGGCGTGCCTGCGCTATCAGGGTGTGCGTATCGTGGTCGCGAGCTACAAAACGCAACTTGCCGACCAGGCGATGTATCGCTACGTAGGCGTGGAGCCTACAGAGCAGGCCATCCTGGTCAACAAAAGCTCGGTACATTTCCGTGCCGATTTCACACCGATTGCAGAGCGGATACTGGTCGCAAAAGCACCCGGCCCGATGGCGGCGGATCCCGCTGATTTGCCGTGGAAACACTTGCGGCGGGGCATCCGGTTAAACCCGTTTGGCAAGCAGTTCTAATCTAGTCGTAGGCTGGATTCGCTACGGCTTCAAACACCCCACGCAGCGATGAGTGTGCGTTGTTGGGTTTCGGACACTGCGAGGATATTTAATCGCAGCAGTGCCGTGCTCACGAACTAAAGTGGTTGCCACGCAGTTTTCCGCGTCGCCCGATACGACAACACTAACGCGCCGAGCAAAACAGTCGCCCCGACTAACGGTAACCAGCGATAGCCAGCCTTGGCAATGACAGCGCCGCCGACCGTTGTTCCAATGGCTTGCCCGAGATAAATCATGCTGGTGTTGAGCGCGATGCTTGCTCCTGCAAGCGCCGGTGAGGCCACGACAAGGCGTGCCTGTTGCGACGAATTGTTGGCGAAAACGCCGGCGCCCCAAGTCAGCGCGCCGACGATGAAACCGATCCACAGCGACCCAATGGCAGCGAGTGTCAGCATGCCTACGCACATCGAAATCATCGAGATCGTCACGTTGGACGTGGCCCCGCGCTGTCCGATCCGTCGCGTTGCCCACACGTTACCGATGACGCCAGCCAGACCGAATAGAACCAGCGCCAGCGACAACGTGTTTGGCGACGGATCAAGCGTATTAGCGACATACGGCGCGATGTAGGCAAACGTCGTAAATTGCCCCGACCCGGCGACCATCGTCACCAGCAAAATCGCGATCAACGTGGGATGCCGGACGATTCGTATCCACACGCGTCGCGCGACAGCGCCACGCCTTGTAAACCTTTAGGCACGACGCGAAACACCCAGACGACGCCGATTAGACAGAGCGCGGCGAACAAACCGAAGGTGGCGCGCCAGCCAACATTCGCGCCAAGCCACGCTGACATTGGGCTGCCAAAAACAGACGCGACGGACCAGCCAAGAAACACGGCGGTGATTGCTGCAGCACGCCGTTCCGGCGCAATCACGATGCCCAGTGTGGCGGCGGCTTGTGGCGTGAAGATCGCAGCACCCAGCATGGTGACGGTGCGCAGCGCGATCAGCGCCGTGAGGTTCGGCGCGAACGCGCAGAGCGCGTGGCCCACCGCATACAGCATGAGCGACCCGGCGAGCACGGTGCGACGGTCAATCTGCGACGTGACCGTGGCCAGAATCGGCGAGCCCAAACACATCGCAATCGCCGCGATAGTGATGGTAAGCGCGGTCTGCGGCACGGTGGCGCCGAGATCATTTGACAACACGATCAACAAACCTGGCGCCATCATGACGCCGGTGCCGATCAGAAAGTTGCCGAAGGTGAAGGCGTTGACGTAAGAACGTTCGTGCTGGCGCGCCTGTTCAGGTGTCTCAGGCGGGCGATTGTTTGACAAATCGTCCCACCCCAAGCCCAATCAACATTGCGCCGAGCATGGCGGCACCTGCGCCAAAAAAGATCGATCTGGGCAAGTCGTGATCCAGCAACCAGCCAAATATCGGAGCGGACACCGCGAGCCCGGCATCGAGACCGGAATACACCATGCCATAAACGCGTCCGGTCGCACCGGCAGGCGTCGCACGTTTGATCAGCAAATCGCGAGACGGCCCGGCCACGCCGGTGCCAAGACCCGCGATCATGACCAGTCCCAACGTAGCAATGCCCCCAGCAACGCCCGTGGCGGCGATAAATAGCACGATGGCAGACCCGGTCAACGCACCGGCGATGATGCGCTCAGGGTCGCCCCATTGCCGGCTGATGGCAAACCCACCGGCAAGTTGTCCAATCGCGCTGCACACCAGATACCCGGTGAGCGCGGTGGCAGCCACCGTGAGCTTTAACCCTGCAATGGCTTGCAGCGCAGGCGTGGCGAAATTCTGGATCGCCGAATTGCTGAACGTAATGACGAAGAAAAACGCAAAGCAGAGCCACACCACGGGCTGCCGCATGAACGCGAATTTCGACTCAGTGAGTGCTGATGACGGGCCCGTTGCATGTTTCGCGTGATGCCCGGCGTGCGCACGGGTGTCGACCGCATCGCGAAAAACGACGGCAACCGCCAGAACGCACAGCGCGAATACGGCCGCTGCCGCCAGCGCAGTGCGCCAGCCGAATTGCTGCGCCAGTAGTACCATCACGAGCGTAGCCGCGGCGTATCCGAGCGTGCCACTCAACCCGTGCGCGCTGTAGGCATGGCCAATGCGCTGGTGCGACACGCGTTGGTTGATGATGCTGTAGTCCACCGGATGAAACGGCGAGTTGGCGATGCCGGCCAATGCCGATGACGCGATGAGCATGCCGTAGCCATCGGCAAACGCACCGATGGTCGCGGCGACCGCAAATAGCGTCAATCCGCCAAACATGACAGCGCGCGCGCCGAACCGGTCGACCAAAAATCCCGCTGCGGCCTGCCCGAAAGCAGACACTAAATAGAAAAGACTGGCCACGGTGCCGAGTTGGGCAAACGACAACGAAAACTCGGTCGCCAGCCACGGAAACAGCGGCGGAAGCAGCAGTTGGAAGAAGTGGGAGGTGGCGTGGGCGAGGCTGACGACGCTGATGGTCGTGGTGTCGGCCCGAAAAGATGAGTCGGACGCGGTAATACTACTGTTCATTTCGCTAAGCTTACACGTATGACGACATCTAACCCTACCCCTCGTTCCGGTGGCCATCTGGTCGCTGATGCATTAATTACCCACGGCGTTGATACGGCTTTTGGCGTTCCCGGTGAAAGTTATCTTGCCGTGCTTGATGGCCTGTATGAGCATCGCAATGACTTTCGGTTCGTCATCTGTCGGCAGGAGGGCGGTGCCGCTTTTATGGCCGAATCCTACGCCAAGCTCACCGGCAAGCCGGGCGTCTGCCTTGTGACTCGCGGGCCTGGCGCAACCAATGCGGCGATCGGCGTGCACACCGCGTTTCAGGATTCGTCGCCGATGATCCTTTTGGTGGGGCAGGTCGGCAACGATTTTGTGGAGCGTGAAGCGTTTCAGGAGTTGGACTATCGCCGGATGTTCGGCCCGATGGCGAAATGGGTCGCGCAAATTGACGACGCGGCCCGGGTGCCGGAATACATGGCACATGCCTTTCAGATCGCAACTAGCGGGCGTCCGGGGCCGGTCGTGCTGGCGCTGCCGGAGGACATGCTGAGCGCGATGGCGACGGTCGGTGAAGCGAGAACTTTCCAGCCGGTGCAATCGCATCCTGGGGCAGCAGACATTGCGCGCATGACGGAGCTGCTATCCAATGCGGAGCGACCCTTTGTGATCGCTGGCGGCTTCGGCTGGTCGCGCGATGCGGCGCGTCAGTTGCGAATGTTCGCGGAAGCTAATGATTTGCCAGTCGGCACAGCATTCCGCTTTCAGGACTGCTTCGACAACTCGCATCCGAACTTCGCGGGCGATGTGGGCATCGGCATTAATCCGAAGCTTGCCGCACGTGTCAAAAACGCGGATGTAGTGCTTTGCATCGGCGCGCGTTTGGGCGAAATGACGACATCGGGTTATACGTTATTCGAAGTGCCAGTGCCGAATCAAAAACTCATTCAC
>CAJDUD010000056.1_pt1 | contig 13389 bp, 11 predicted proteins | sample 7390161 | NCBI WGS metagenome assembly CAJDUD01 (sample SAMEA7055664, study PRJEB34461) | soil metagenome | biome: terrestrial ecosystem; feature: Peninsula; material: soil | place: Antarctica | collected 2016
ATCACCGCGATCCCCGTGACAGGTCGTCCCTCGGGCTGGGGCAATGTCATGCTTTCAACCTGGCCGATCAAAGCCTGCGTGACCGAAAACGGTGGTGTCATCGCCTGGAAAAACGCGGCCGGCATCGCTGTGCAGCACGTGATGCACAAAGAGCATCGCGGTGCAGGGTACATCGAAAGATTGCGCGTTCTGGGCGACGCAATCGCTGCGAAATACCCGCAAGTTCGCGTCAGTGCAGACCAGCCGTACCGCCTGACCGATCTGGCCATTGATTACGCCGAACAGTCGCACAACGTGAGCGCCGCAGTCGTTGATGCAATCGCTAACTGGATGCGTGCCGAAGGCTTTCAAACGGCGGTCAGCAGCATTCACATCCATGCCTACAAGCCCGAAAACCACAAGGCTGAAGGCGTCTACCCGCTCATGCAATCCGCGTTCACCATGGATCGGGAAACCGTGCATACTCGCGCTGCATTCATCGGCGATTCGCCCAATGACGCATCACTATTCGCGTCGATTCCGATCTCCGTGGGTGTTGCCAATGTACGCGGCAGTCTGGACAAAATCCCCACACCTCCGGCCTATATTTGCGCTTCAGAATGCGGCGCAGGTTTCATCGAATTTGCGCAGCGCCTGATGGCTGCTCGCGCTTAGTCACATTGCAAAAGGCAAATCCCCTCATGCTCGTTATCCGCGTTCTCGCTCTTGTCCTTCTGGTTGTCATTTCCGCTATCGCGCTGTGGGCCGTTGTCGTCAACCTCACCAATCGTGAAGACTCCATCTTGTACGGTGGTCGACCGTCTACGCTAGGTATTAAGGACGGAAAACTCGCTGGCCCCAAACAAACTCCCAATAGTGTGGTTAGTGAGGGCGTCGCTACGACCCATCCTGCCTATATCGCTCCGATCGCATTCACGGGGGATGCAAAAGCGGCAATGGCCAAGCTCACGACGATTGTGAAAACGATGGAAGGCGCGACCGTTGTGATCCTGGAAGACGGTTATCTGTACGCTGAATTCAAAAGCAAAACGATGCGCTACACCGACGATTTTGAGGCTCGTGTTGATGCAGCGGCGAGCGTGATTCAAGTTCGCTCCGCCTCGCGACTGGGCAAGCGCGATTTCGACGTCAACCGTCAACGCGTCGAAGCCATTCGCGCGAAGTTCGCGGCAGGCTAAGGCAAAGCTCATCATGCCCGCTCTTGTCCTCTCCACACTCAACGCCCGCTACGCCCACGCCTCATTGGGCCAACGATATCTGTTCGCCAATCTCGACGACGACATTCGTGCCGACGCGAAGATCGTCGAATTCGTCATTGGCAGCAAGACAGAAGTGCTCGTGGAGCAGTTGCTTGGGTTGAATCCGAAGGTGGTGACGTTCGGCGTCTACATCTGGAACGTGGAGGAAACGACCAAGCTCATTGCGATGTTGAAAGCCGTTGCGCCGCAGATCAAAGTTGTCATTGGCGGCCCAGAAGTGAGTTTTGAGACCACCGAGCAACGCATCTTCGTGCTGGCCGATCATGTGATCACCGGGCAGGGCGATGTGACGTTTAACAAGCTCGCGCGCGCGCTGCTGCACGGGCCACGACCCTTGATGAAAATACACGTCGGCGAAGCGTTTGAGCTGGATGATCTGAAGCTGCCGTACGAGTACTACACCGATGAGGACATCGCGCAGCGACATCTCTACGTCGAGGCGTCACGCGGTTGCCCGTTCAAGTGTGAATTCTGTTTATCCTCGCTCGACAAGACGGCAGAACCGTTCAACACCGAGCGATTCCTTGCGGAGATGGGCAAGCTCTACGACCGTGGCGCTCGCACGTTTAAGTTCGTCGACCGCACGTTCAATCTGAACATCAAGACATCGCTCGCGATTCTTGATTTTTTCCTCGAACGGATCACCGCTAAGCCTGACGATCCCTGTTTTGCGCACTTTGAACTGGTGCCCGATCATCTGCCGGAAAAATTGAAAGAAACCATCGCGAAATTTCCTGCGGGAACACTGCAATTCGAGATCGGAATCCAGACCTGGAATCCCGAAGTACAGGGCCATATTTCGCGCAAACAAAATAACGTTAAAGCGAAAGACAACATTCGCTGGTTGCACGAAAACTCCAACGCACACATGCACGTGGACTTGATCGCTGGCTTGCCATCTGAAACATTTGCGAGCTTTGGCGAAGGCTTCGACACGCTGGCGCGATTGGGGCCCCACGAGATTCAGGTCGGCGTGTTGAAACGCCTGCGCGGCACACCGATTATTCGCCATTCCGAGGCGTTCGCCATGCGCTACAACCCGGAGCCTCCATACAACATTCTGTCGAATAGAGAGCTATCGTTCGCCGATCTGCAACGCATCACTCGCTTCGCACGCTTCTGGGATTTGATCGGCAACTCGGGGCGATTTACGAACACCTTGCCGCTGGTTTTGCAGGAAGTGCCAACGAGCGCGTTCGAGCGTTTCCTTGCGCTCGCCGACTGGCTCTACGCCGAGACTGGCGCGACGCACAAGATCGCGCTTGAGCGCTTGTTCGATCTGGTCTACCGTTGGCTCGTCGGCGATGGATGCATTGAGCTAGAAGTGGCACAGCAAGCCATTTTGGCGGATTATCAGAAGAGCGGCAGCAAGGGCCGTTTGTCGTTCATGACGCGTGGCCTCACGGCGGGTGACGACCTAATTGCGGCGGGAAAAAGCGCTACGCCTGCCCGTCAGAGACGACATTTGGCGGTTGCTGCGCAGTTATAGCTTTTTCCTAAAACCGCCGCTGTATTGGAGCTATAGCGAGTAAAATGCAAAAGTCGACATGTGATTTTTACAGCCGCTACCCCGCACTTAGTGGTCGTTTCCGGAAAAAGTTGAATATCGCGAACGAGAGCTTTGTCAGCACCTAGCGCAGCGCAAACAACAACCCAAGCGGAATAAAAACAATGCTTGCAATGTTGCCGACGAGTACGATTGAGGCGACCTTTTCTGGCTCCTGTTTGTAGTGATCGGCGACCAAAAAATTGAGTACAGCGGGCGGCAACGAAGCGAACAAAAACATGAGGCCAATCTGCTCTTTAGTCATCGGCAACCAACCTACCAGCAAGCCTGCGACGAACAATCCGGTGAGTGGACAAACAGCCGCGCCGAGTAGCGAATTTGAGAAATCTTCGCGCTTCACATCGAGCATGCGCACGCCGAGGGAGAGCAGCATCACTGGAATCGTGCAGTCGCCAATCATCTTCATGGGCGTGTGCACGCTATCGGGCAGATGAGTGCCGGTGAGGCCTAGCGCCGCGCCGATGATGGTCGCCCAGATCATTGGGCTCTTCGCCAGCGCTTTGAGGTCGGCATGCTTGTTGACGATGAACGCACCGACCGTGAAGTGCAGCAAATTCGATGTGGTGAACAGGGCCACCATGCCCGCAACACCCGGTGCGCCAAACGCGAACAACGCTAGCGGCAGGCCCATGTTGCCGCAGTTGTTGAACATCATCGGCGGGACAAAGGTGCGCGGGTTTTGCCCCGATAGTTTGGCGTATGGCCATGCCAACAAACCAGAGCCGAGCACGATGACAATCGACGCTACGACCAACGGCCACAGCGACAGTAGATCGACGCTCTTGTCGCTCAAGTACGCGAGCACTAGAAATGGCCCAAACACGTCGAGATTCAATCGATTGACGACTCGCATGTCCGGCTTCCACATGCGACCCAATATGTAACCGAGCACGATGATCGCCAGCACCGGAAGCACAATGGACAGTATACGTAGCGTGATGTTCATGCGTGTTTTCCGTGAGCCTCATCATCGCGTGCCGACCACATCCATGCAGTCAACACGAGTTGGATGACGCAAATGACAGCAAAGACCACCGCAAATCCTTGTGGGTCATATTTCGTAACTGAAGTGCCGGCCCCGTCGGAACTAGCCAGGCGGTACTCATTCACTACAACGCCGATACCCCATTGCAAGACAAAAATTGAGGCGAAGAATGCCATGTTGAGCGCAGCATTGGCGCGTCCCACGATCCCGCTTGGATAGTACGGCGTTAGCAGCGAGAAATAACTGTTGGTGGCTGCGCCAAAAAAACCGAATGCAAAAAAGACGAGCGGTAGTGCTGTCGTGCACTTCAATGCGAGCGGCACGATGCTGACGGCAAATAAAAGCAACATCCAGTGGTTATAAAGAAAAGCCTCCTTGCCCTCCTGGCGCAAACGGCCGGTGACCCAACCGTGAAACAGATTGCCCACCAACATCCCGATCGGCATACATATCAACACATTGGCGAGCGCGTTGCCTGACAATCCTGCGACGTGCGTTAGCCACGGTCCAGCCCACAGCGATTGCACCGCCCACACCACGCCACACGCAAACGCAACCCCTGGAAATGTGCGTCGAGCCTGCCAGGTCCGCCACACATATCCAAGCGCAATGCGCATGCTCACCGGCTCTGCCTTTACGGCCCGCGTCCGGCACGGAGGCGTAATGAGAAACAGCGTTGCCACCGCAGCGGCAACCAGCACCGCACAGCCCATGAACACGGCGCGCCAGCCAAAGCTTGTGATGGCCCACTGCGCAGGCACTGTTGCCGCAATCGCGCCTAACGTGCCCACCGAAAACATGATGCCGTTGGCCATCGGTTGCTTTGGGGTCGGCAACCAGATCGCAAATGCACGCAACGAACTCATCAAGCAAATCGCCACGCCGAGTCCGATCAGTGTGCGGCCAATCCCCAGCATGATCGTGTTTTTTGCGACGGCGAATAGCGCCGTACCCAAGGCTGCGGCGATCAACGCACATGCGTTCACGCGCGCGCTGTCGAAGCGATCCAAAAGCGAGCCCAGCGGCAATTGCGCCAGCGTGAACGCAATGAAATAGAGCCCTGTCAGCAGGCCCAAATCAGCCGCGTTCAGACCAAAGTCGCGCACCAGGCTGGGCGCTGCCACGGCGTTGACATTGCGCAGCAACACCGAGGCAAAGTAAGCCACGGCAAACGGCGCAAACAGCCGCATCAGAAAGCCGGTGGTCAGCGCTGGACGCACCAGGGGTGAAGCGTTGGAATTCAAAGGATGAACTGCGAAAGGTTCTCGTCGCGCACAATGCCCGCAAGCTTTTCATCGACGAACTTGGCATCGATGTCGATGGTATGACCGGTCAAAGAATCGGTGGTGAAACTGACGTCTTCGAGGAGCCGCTCCATCACGGTATGCAAGCGCCGCGCACCAATGTTCTCCTGCCGTTCGTTGACGGTAAACGCGATTTCTGCGAGCCGATTGATCGCATCGGGCTTGAAGTCGAGCGTGACTTGTTCTGTGGCCATCAGTCCAGCGTACTGCCTTGTGAGGCTGGCATCGGTACTGGTCAAAATGCGCTCGAAATCCTCAATGGTCAGCGCATTCAACTCCACCCGAATGGGAAAACGCCCTTGTAATTCGGGAATCAAATCGCTCGGCTTTGAAAGATGAAACGCGCCGCTGGCAATGAACAGTATGTGATCGGTTTTGATCGCACCGTACCTGGTGTTGACTGTCGTTCCCTCGACCAGTGGCAGCAGATCGCGCTGCACACCCTGACGCGACACATCGGTGCCGCTCGACTCTTGCCGCGTCGCGATCTTGTCGATTTCATCGAGAAAAACGATGCCGTTTTGCTCGGCGTTGTCGAGCGCGGCCTGCTTCATCTCATCTTCGTTGATGAGCTTGGCCGCTTCTTCGTCCTGCATCGCTTTTATCGCTTCGTCGACGCGCATCTTCTTCGATTTTTTTCGTTCGCGATGCATGTTGGCAAACATGCCTTGAATCTGTTGCGTCATCTCCTCCATGCCTGGCGGCGCCATCACCTCCATCTGAGGCGAGGCGACCGACACTTCGATTTCAATCTCTTTGTCGTCTAGATCACCTTCGCGCAGCATTTTGCGAAATTTTTGTCGCGTCGCGTTATCTGTCGGCTTCAAGTCATCGAAATTTACCGCGCTTGGTGGCGGTAGTAGCGCGTCAAGTACACGATCCTCAGCTGCATCCTGCGCACGGTCACGCACGACCTTGAACGCCTCTTCGCGCGTGAGCTTGATTGAAACTTCAACCAGATCGCGAATGATGGAGTCGACGTCGCGCCCAACATAGCCGACCTCGGTGAATTTGGTCGCTTCAACCTTTACAAAGGGCGCGTTGGCAAGATTGGCCAGCCGCCGCGCGATCTCGGTCTTTCCAACTCCCGTCGGCCCGATCATCAGAATGTTTTTCGGTGTGATTTCCTGCCGCAGCGGATCCTGCACCTGCTGCCGTCGCCAGCGATTGCGCAGTGCTATGGCGACCGCCTTTTTGGCAGCGGCTTGTCCGACGATGTGGCGATCAAGCTCAAGGACAATTTCTTTGGGGGTCATAGGGATAGACATACTGTTAATTTTACGGACGTAGAATCATTGCAGTCCTTCAAAAGTTCACCCAATGCCTATCCTGCAAGACAAAAAAATTCTGCTCACCGGCCTCCTGTCCAATCGCTCCATCGCGTTTGGCATTGGCAAAGCGCTCAAACGCGAAGGCGCGACGCTCGCTTTTACGTACGCTGGCGAGGCGATGAAATCGCGCGTCGAGAAGCTTGCTCCTGAACTCGGTGGCGGCCTGATCATGAGCATGGACGTGACACAGCAGGACGAAATTGATGCCGTGTTCGCGAAGCTTGGCAGCGAATGGGGCGCGCTTGACGGCGTTGTGCACTCGATTGGCTACGCGCCACGAGAGGCGATTGCCGGTGATTTTCTGGATGGTTTGTCGCGGGCGTCTTTCATGACCGCCATGGACATTTCGGCCTACAGCTTTGCGGCGCTGGGCAAAGCCTCGCGCGAACTGATGCGCGGTCGCAATGGGTCGCTGCTCACGCTGTCCTATCTCGGCGCCGTGCGCAGCGTGCCGAACTACAACACGATGGGCGTGGCCAAGGCGGCGCTGGAAGCGAACGTGCGCTACATGGCGGCGACGCTCGGGCCCGAAGGCACGCGGGTGAACGGCATCAGCGCCGGGCCCATCAAGACCCTGGCGGCAGCAGGAATCGCGGGCTTTTCGACCATGCTCAAGAATTTCGCGGCTGCATCTCCGATGCGTCGCAACGTGACGGCCGATGAAGTGGGCAACATCGCCGCGTTTTTGATGAGCGATTGGGCGAATGCGATGACTGGCGAAATACTGTACGCCGACAACGGCTATTCGCACGTAGCCGCGGGCATGGATGACGGCGGCGAGAAGCCGCAGGAGTAGCTACTTGCGCACCGACGTGCAAAACTCGGCTACCTGCTCGACGTAATCTGAAAACTCTGTAATCGCGTGGTCGCTGCCTTCAATGATTCGCTGATGCGCGCCCGGATAGTGATCGCGCATTTGCCGCCAGTCGAGCACTTCGTCGCCCGTCGCTGCCAATAAGAAGTAGCGCTCCGACTGGGTGATTTGAGTGACCTGCAGCTCCGCCAACTCATAGAGATATTCGGCTCGCCATTCAAATGGCTCGCCCGAGTGATAGCTCGTGAGCTCGCCCACGTAGCCCGCGAGATCGTCTGCGGGCATCACTGCGGGATTTAGCAGCGCCACGCGGCAACCATACGCCTCGGCTAGGAATGTGGCGTAGTAGCCGCCCAGCGACGAGCCGATTAGCGCCCAGTCTTTCGCCGCATCACCACGATCTTCAATCAGCTCGCGCGCAAGTTCAATAGCGACCGCCGGACTCGCAGGCAGTTGCGGGCAGATACAGCGGTGCTCAGTATTCGCAAAATGCGCTGCCATGAGCCGCGCCTTGGTCGATTGCGGACTGGAGCGAAAACCATGTAAATAGAGAATGTTCATCAGTGCGACTTCGCTTTCAGCAATAGGCGCATTTTGCAGGACTTGAGGCGTTGCTGTTCGCTCGGAGATAATTACCGGTTAATTCATACATTCCGGTTCCCATCATGGCAGTCCAATGCGGCATCGTCGGTCTTCCGAACGTCGGCAAATCCACACTTTTCAACGCGCTCACCAAGGCGGGCATCGCCGCTGAGAACTATCCGTTCTGCACGATTGAGCCCAATACCGGCATCGTTGAGGTGCCCGATAGCCGTCTCGCGAAATTGTCCGAAATCGTCAAACCACAGCGCATTGTTCCAGCCTCGGTTGAGTTTGTAGACATCGCCGGTTTGGTCAAAGGCGCGTCGACGGGCGAAGGCTTGGGCAACCAGTTTCTGGCCAACATTCGCGAATGTGACGCCACGGCGCATGTCGTGCGCTGCTTCGAGGACGACAACGTGATTCATGTCGCGGGCAAAGTCTCGCCCATTGATGACATCGAAGTCATCAACACCGAGCTGGCGTTAGCTGATCTGGCCAGCGTGGAGAAGGCGGTTCACCGTTTCAACAAACTTTCGCGCTCGACGGGTGGCGATAAAGAAGCAATGAAAATGCTGCCACTTCTGGAGAAATGCCAGAAGGTGCTCGACCAGGGCCGTGCGGTGCGCTCGCTCGATCTCGACGATGAAGAGAAAGCGCTAGTCAAACAGCTCTTCCTCATCACGTCAAAACCCACCATGTACGTGGCGAATGTGGCCGATGCCAACGATCTGGCGCACAACGCGCACTATCAGGCCGTGCTTGCCTATGCCGCTAAAGAGAATGCGCCAGTCGTTGCGGTCTGCGCCAACATGGAAGCCGAAATTGGCGATATGGATGATGCCGACAAGATGGAATTTCTAAAAGATTTAGGTCTTGAAGAACCCGGTTTGAACCGTGTGATTCGTGCGGGTTATGGATTGCTTGGACTGCAAACATATTTCACCGCAGGTGTGAAAGAAGTGCGCGCCTGGACGATCCACAAAGGCGACACCGCGCCGCAAGCTGCGGGCGTAATTCACACTGATTTTGAAAAAGGCTTCATCCGTGCGCAGACGATTGCGTTCGATGATTTCATCAAATTCAAAGGCGAGCACGGTGCAAAAGAAGCTGGGAAGATGATCGCGCAGGGTAAGGAATACATCGTCAAAGATGGCGACGTACTGGAGTTCTTGTTTAACGTTTAGCGGCGGGTTATCGATGTTCGCGCAGCGCAGTAGCGATTTGCTCGAACACCGGTTCCCAACGCCTCGATTCGCCCTGTCTGAACAGACGCATCGTAGGCGACCAAGCGCAAGTGTCGCCAGTAACGCCGTAGCGCCAGTCGCCCGCATGACGCAGTAATACCCACGTCTTTGCGCCCAGCGCAGCCGCTAAATGCGCGGCACCTGTGTCGATGCTGATCACCACATCAAGCGCATCAATCAACGCCGCCATTTGCGTGAACTCAATGGTGTCCGCAGTCCAGTCAATCACGTTCGATGCGCCCAGTGGCGGAGCGCGATGCTGCAACGACACCCAGGCGATTTCGGGGTAGGTCTCGACGAAGCGACGAATCAATCGCGGCGGGATGGAGCGATCTGCCATCTGGTTGTCCTGCCCGGCTAACTGGCCCTGCCAGACGATGCCAACGCGCAGCGCTCGGGCTTTGGGTACACCGCCAGAACCGAAAGCAGAAACTTCATCGAGGCGACGCTTCCAGGCGGATACCTCTGAGGCTTTCGTCTCAAGAAATCGCGCTGGCGCAGGCAAATTCGCGAGCGTAATTCCGAGGGCGTGCGGTAACGACCAAAGTGCGGCCCAATAGTCGAATGTCAGCCTCTCATGCTCACCCACTGCAACGACTTTCACATCGGGAAACGACCGCTGCATCAGCGCAATTTGCGAACGCTGCACGGCGAGCGTTGCATTCCGGCCACGGGCGACAACCAGCGGCACAAACCGCGCGAACATGAACGTGTCGCCCAGCCCCTGTTCACACATCAAGAGGATCGATTGGCTGTCAGCCGCTTCACCGCGCCAGATCGGCGTGTTCGCCGGAATCTGGCCACTCGGCTGGGTCTGCGGAAACTGCAAACGCAATTCGTAGTCAGCAAATCCGCGTTCGTAATCGCCTCTTGCGAGCAACGAAAATGTACGATTCCAGCGCGCGTAGTCGAAACCGGGCGCGAGTTCGAGAGCTTTGTCGAACGCTGCGATTGAGCCGTCGATGTCGTTCATCGAGCGCAGATTGAAGCCCAGATTATTGAGCGCTCCGAGGTGCTTGTCATCCAGCGCTAACGCGCGTTGTGCAGCCCAAAGTCCTTCGTCATAGCGACCAGCGGTCCATGCGGTTGCGCTCATGTTGCTGAAAAACTCGGGCTCCTGATCGACGAGCTTGATCGAGCGCCACATCAGCTCCAGCGCGGCCGACGGTTGCCCCGCCTGATATTGAGAAAGGCCCGCAAAGTGCAGCGCCGTGGCGTTCTCAGGCTCTTGTTGCAGGACGCGGGCGTAGCGCTCAGCGGCGTATTGCACATCGCCGCGCTCATGGTGCTGCAACGCATCGGCGAGGACGTCATCCACGGCAAGCAACGCAGGCCCAGCGGCCGCTGCGCCCAATTTTCCGTGGCAATCCTTGTAGCGTTTGCCGCTGCCGCACGGACAGGGATCGTTGCGCGAAGAGGGCGCCTTGACCGACGGCTCAACCGTCGGCGCAACCGAACTCGCTGCATTCAACCGCGCCTGCAAAGCCAATGTCGATGGCTCGTCCGGCACCTCAGCTAACCGCCGCGCGACGAATGCTGGAGCCACGTCAACGCGCTTCAAATCAATCAGATTTCGTGCGAGTGCACCGAACCCGAGGCCTTGGGCAATGGCTTGCGGCGCGGTCCGCGCGAAGTCAACTAACTCATCGTCGGAGAATACTTGCCAGAAATTAAACACGCCGTGAAAGCCCAAAGTCGGTCCGACGGGTCGTCCCACATCGAACGCGAATCGATCGGCCACTCGCTCGTCGGCGAACACCACACCATATTTTGTCTCGAGCAATTCGCGGTAACGCACGCAAATAGCTTCGTCCTCATTTTCGTCTGCGTTAAGCGTGATCGCGTGATCGCTGAGCGCTTGAAGCAGGCGTTTCGAGCGCAACGAAAAACCACCGTTGCCAACCCGAAAATCCCCCGTCAGGTGCGGCCACTTTGCGCCGATGTAGTCGTAGTTCCAGAACTCATCGGCCCACGCGCTGCCGTCGATGACGAAACCGTCCCACTGCACGACCAACGCGTAATCGGTGGTGATGTAGTTGCCCAGCTCTTTTATGACGAATTGTGAGTAGGCCGCGCGTGATTTGATGGGCGCGATGGCAACCACTTCAACGCCGTCGTGTGTGATCGCCGCATCGGTGAGTAAGAGCACGCGCGCGACGGGTAGCGCCGATGCAGAGCGGGCGAGGGCCGCGGCCGCCAATGGCGCATAGGCGCAATCCACAGCAACCAGCGTGATGACGTCGCCTGTATTCATCCAGTGTGCTTTATCACTTTAAACCCTCGTAGAGCAACCGCACGCCCAGAAAGAACAGGCACGCCAGCGTTACGCGACGAAAGATTACATCGTTAATCACATTGTTGAGACGCACGCCGAGCCACACGCCGACTGGTGCGAACGGCATCAACACCAGTGCGGTACCGAGGTTGGTCAAGCTAAGCTGTCCGAGGATCGCGAACGGAATAAGTTTGACTGCGTTGACCACAGCGAAAAACACGACGGTGACCGCCATGAACTGCATGCGATCCAGGCCTTTGGGCCACAGATAAATAGTGATCGGCGGGCCCCCGGCGTGGGCGAGCGTTGAGGTGAAACCGGAGAGCCCGCACCACAGCCACGGACGGATCGCTTCCGGCAACCATGACTTCAGGTTACGCAGTGCGGGCACCAGTTGATACAGCGAAAACGCCACCGAAATCGCACCCAGCAACGCCTTGGTCGCGTTCACCGGCAAGCTGCCAAAACTCAGCGCACCAATGATGATGCCAAGAACGGCAGGCCACATCATGTGCTTGACGCTCGCCCAGTCCCACTGCCCGCGATAGGCACGCAGACCGAGCAAGTCCATCACGCACAGAATCGGCAGCATGATGCCCGCTGCGACGCCCGGCGCGATGACCTGACTCATCATCGGCACGGCGACACCGCCGACGCCGGCGCCGAGGCCCGTTTTCGAAATGCCGGTGATGATGACAGCGGGAATGGCCCATGCGTAGAACCACGGATCGGTGATGAACGTCACGGGAGCGGCTCTTGCATTACGTCCGCGAACTGCGCATTAATTTACCGACTCTTTTGTTGGCATGTCCAATCGCTGCATCGGCGGCTGCGCTGTATTTCGCCATGCGTAAAAAGCCGTGTGGTAGCGAATCAAATTCATCGTGCGCGACATCGATTCTGGCTTCGCGCAACGTGCGTACGTAAGCGCGTCCCTCATCGCGTAGCGGGTCACGCCCAGCGGTGACCATGTAGGCGGGCGGCAGACCCACGTGTGAGGTGGCACGCGACGGCGCAATGCGGTAGTCGTTCACCGCATGATCGTTGCCCACGAATTGTCGCCAGTACCACTGCATGTCAGTGCGCGTGAGGCCGGGGCCAGCGGCAAACTCATCGTAGCTCGCCGTGGCGTACGTCGGCTCAATGCAGGGGTAGAAAAGCGCTTGTAACGCAACGTGAAAATTGCTTTCGTCGCGCGCTCGAATAGCGGTGACGGTGGCAAGGTGCCCGCCCGCGCTGTCGCCGGCAAGCGCGATGGGTGTGGCCACGTCTTGCGCCACTCGGTCCGCCGCAATTGCGGACGCCGCCTGAAAGCAGGCGCACAGGTGGGCGTGTGAGTGTCGGTGTCGCCCACCACCCAGCCGCCGCCATGAAAATAAATAATCGTCGGAACCGGTTCGTCCGCGCCGTCGTGGCCGTAGAACAAGCGCACAGGCACCTTGCCCGCCTCAAGATCAAGCGAGACATCGTTGATCGTTACGCTGCTCTCGAGCGGCGTTTTGCCGAGCCCGCACAACGTCCAGTAGCGAGCCCGCCGTTCAAGTGGTGTCGGATCGGCGGGCAGCGGTGGCAGGGTTGCACCAAGGTCGGCGAAATAGCGGGCGAGATCAGGGTCGAGAGCAGACATTTTATAAGAGCAGCTTTTACGTTAAACGCTTATTTAATTGCGGTTGCCAGCGATTTTCGCACCATGTCGACTTATAGACATAAGCGTTGCTAGCCCCTATGCAGCCGCGCTTTGACGAAAAAGCTGATGCTGCGCGAGCGCGCCCAAATCAGTGCCCTGCCCGTTCACGAGCCAGAGCAAATTTGTCAATGGTGGCTTCGCGGCCAAGATAGGTCGGCGCGATGTCTTCCAATGCGGTTGCAGTTCCAGCAAACGCTGGAAACGGCGCAGCGGAAACGTTATCGACGGACATCGATTTCACATTATCGGGCGTGAGTGGCTTCGTCGGCACGAATTGCAATACGCCTGCCAGCATCGACGTGACAAAGCCGGGCAAGCCGATGATCATGTGTTTGTCGTGC
>CAJDUD010000123.1_pt1 | contig 13209 bp, 10 predicted proteins | sample 7390161 | NCBI WGS metagenome assembly CAJDUD01 (sample SAMEA7055664, study PRJEB34461) | soil metagenome | biome: terrestrial ecosystem; feature: Peninsula; material: soil | place: Antarctica | collected 2016
TTGATGTGGGGTGAAAGGGACACTGGTATTTCCTGTACTTCTGCGACACGGTGGGTGCCATTTATGCAAACAACATATTAGCCGATGCAGGCCAGCTAGCCGCTGTGGCGTGTACCCTGACTCCGAACGTTGTGAATTTATGATGTCCACGCCTCCACCATTACGTCCGCCCGATGACTCTGGTTTCGCAGGCAGCGGCGCCATCACCGTGCGCGACCTGAAAAAATCCTACGGAGCGGTAGACGCGGTGCGTGGCATATCGTTCACCGTCGCACCGGGGCAAACGGTCGGGCTGCTCGGTGGTAATGGCGCGGGCAAAACGACCACGATTTCAATGTTGCTCGGCGTGCTGACGCCGTCGGCTGGCAGTATCGAAATTCTGGGCCTGCCGCTTGCGACCAAGCGCTACGACATCCTGCCGCGCATCAACTTCACTTCACCCTACGTTGATCTGCCAAAACGCCTCTCGGTCACCGAAAATTTGCGCGTGTTCGCGGGTTTGTATGGCGTGAACGATGGGCGCAAGCGCATCGCCGAATTGCTCGCAGAGCTTGACTTGACCGAGGTCGCGGATCGGCCCTATGCCAATCTCTCGGCAGGGCAACGCACGCGCGTAAGCCTGGCCAAATCCCTACTCAATTCGCCCGAACTTTTACTACTGGATGAACCAACAGCTTCGCTTGATCCTGATGTCGGAGATCGGATGCGCACTTTGCTTGAAAACTACCGCAAACATTCAGGCTGCGCCATGTTGCTGGCGTCGCACAATATGGCTGAGGTCGAGCGACTGTGTGACGAGGTGATCATGCTGAAGCGTGGCGAAATTGTCGATCACGGCTCTCCGGCCGCGCTACTGGCAAAGTATGGACGCGGCACATTGGACGAAGTGTTTCTTGATATTTCTCGGGCAGAAACGGCATGAGTTCCGCCGTGAACCGTCAAGGCAGTTCGGCGCGTCGCATCGGCGCCATGTTGTCGCGTCATTTTTTTCTGATTCGAAAATCGTGGCCGCGCCTGTTGTCTTTTGCGTACTACCCGGTGATGCAGCTCCTAATGTGGGGATTTGTCACGCAATACCTCGGACCGCAAAGCGCCAGTCAGGGCGTGTTGCAAGCAGTGCCGGGAATCTTGCTGACGGGTGTTTTGTTGTGGGACGTGTTGGTGCGCGGAGAGCTCGGTTTGTTCCTCTCGTTTCTGGAAGAAATGTACTCGCGCAACCTTGGCAACTTGTTTGTAAGCCCATTGCGACTTCATGAATTCGTCATCGCCCAGATGTTGATGAGCATCGTGAGAGTGGTCATTGGATCGGGGATGGCATTGCTGGTGGCTGTTACGTTTTTCGATCTCAAGATTGCGCGTGAGGCGCTTGGGCTTTCGCTATGTCTGGGCTGCCTCCTGATGTTCGGTTGGGCCGTCGGTTTGCTGGCGAATGGATTGGTGCTGCGCTTCGGACTCGGCGCGGAAGAGATCGGCTGGGCCGTGGTGTTCTTGATCGGGCCGCTTTCGGGCGCGTACTACCCTATCTCGGTGTTGCCGACGTGGCTGCAATCGGTGGCGTATGCGCTGCCAACGGCGTGGGCATTTGAGGCGATGCGTGCCGCGTTGATCGACGGGCGTATTGCCTGGAATCTGCTGGCGACGTCTTTGGTTTTGAACGTCGTCTACTTCGCGGGTTGTGCTTTTTTGTTCTGGCGATTTGTTGAGTCCGGGCGTGAGCGTGGTTTGCTGTTGCAGATGGGCGAATAACGGTGATTGGTTGGCTAAATCCCGGCGACCCGTTTCCCTCCGCCGAAACGGCGTTGCATGATCCTAACGGTTTGCTGTGCGCCGGGCTGGAGCTCACGCCCGAACTCGTGCTCGCTGCCTATGAGCGTGGCATTTTCCCGTGGTACAGCGAAGGTCAGCCCGTACTTTGGTGGAGCCCGGATCCGCGCATGGTGCTCACGCCGCACGACTTCAATCTGCATCGCAGCTTGCGCAAGACGCTGAAACATGCCGACTTCCAAATTCGCACCGACACGAGCTTCGAATCCGTCATGCGTGCGTGCGCCGAGCCGCGACCCGAACAGGGCGGCACATGGATCAGCGACGCGATTGTTGGCGCCTACAGCGGATTGCATCGGGCGGGATTCGCTCATTCTGTCGAGACGTGGGTGGATGGCGAACTTGTCGGTGGGCTTTACGGAATCGCGCTGGGTAGAGTGTTCTTTGGCGAGAGCATGTTTATGCGGCGCACTGATGCTTCAAAGATCGCTTTTGCGCATCTCGTTTCACAGCTCCGGCGATGGCAATTTGAACTGATCGACTGCCAGCAACAAACCGAGCATTTGGCTACTTTGGGGGCCGCGCCGATCTCACGGGCAGAATTTCTTGGGCGGGTTTCGCGATTGGTACACTCGAACGCAGGGGTGCCGCCGGTCGGTGCCTGGCAGTTTGATCAGGATTTGCTGGATGATTTGCTTGTCTAATGCGATGCGTTTTGCTTTAACGGCCGTCTCGGCGAGCAATCTGCCGCGCAGAATGGCGAGTCGATGAGCAAACTTAACGATCTCGCACGCGTGCCCTGGCAGGCGCTGCAGTTCTATTCCACAGCGCCGTACCCATGTAGCTATCTTGAAGGGCGCACGGCGCGTTCGCAAGTCGCTACACCCAGCCACCTGATTGACTCAAGCGTTTACGGCGAGCTACTGCGCGTAGGATTTCGTCGTAGCGGCACCTTTATTTATCGCCCTCACTGCGATGGCTGCAACGCCTGCACGCCGCTGCGAGTGCCGCTATCCACCTTTGCCGCCACACGCAGCCAAAAGCGCGCTTGGCAGCGCCATCGTCTACAACTCACTGCTAACTTTCTGCCGCTCGAATATCGCACCGAGCACTATGAGCTGTACCTCAAATACCAGCGACTGCGCCATCACGGCGGCGGCATGGACAGCGACAGTCGGGAGCAATACCAGCAGACGGACTCTCAGCGGTCTACACCTTCTACGAGCCTTCTTTCAAAGGCAGCCTCGGCACATTCGGCGTCATGTGGCAAATCGAACAAGCGAAATCGCTAGGACTTGAATACGTCTATCTCGGATATTGGATTGGCGACAGCGACAAGATGGCCTATAAAGCCAATTTTGGCCCGAATGAGATGTTGCGCGACGGCGTTTGGCAACGCGGTGCGGTTGCAGAGTGATTGACGCCGCGCTCTTTCCGATATTCGCTACCTGACACAGGTACGGCGGCTAGGTAGTGCAACAATCGGAGTGCACTCATTTCCCTTCAAGCAATCTCTCCGAAGCTTCTGACTATGACCGTTCCCACTGCCTACACGTCAACCACGGATATCGCCCACTACATCAACGGACGTTCTGTTTCCGGCAGCGGTAGCCGCTCGCAGCCCGTGTTCAATCCTGCTACCGGCGCGACTTCACGAAAGGTTTTGCTCGCTGCTGTCGAGGACGTGAACGCGGCGGTTGCTGCGGCAAAGAAGGCATTTCCAGCGTGGGCTGATACGCCGCCGATTCGCCGCGCGCGGGTGTTAAACAAGTATCTCGCATTGCTCAATGAGCACAAGGACACGCTGGCCGCGATGATCACCGCCGAGCACGGCAAAGTATTCAGCGATGCGCAAGGCGAGGTGACGCGTGGCATTGATATCGTCGAATTTGCCTGCGGCATTCCGCAGTTGCTCAAGGGCGATTACACCGATCAAGTGTCGACGGGGATTGACAATTGGACCATGCGTCAGCCGTTGGGGGTTGTCGCCGGCGTGACGCCGTTTAACTTTCCAGTGATGGTGCCGATGTGGATGTTTCCGGTGGCCATTGCGTGCGGTAATTGCTTTATTCTGAAACCGAGTGAGCGCGATCCATCCGCGAGCATTTTTATGGCGGAATTGCTCACGCAGGCGGGCTTGCCGGATGGTGTGTTCAGCGTCGTTCAGGGGGACAAAGTGGCGGTGGACGCACTACTCGCGCACGAAGACGTAAAAGCGTTCTCGTTTGTCGGATCAACGCCCATCGCGCATTACATCTACGAAACCGGCGCGCATTACGGCAAGCGTGTGCAAGCGCTCGGCGGCGCAAAAAACCATATGGTTGTCATGCCAGACGCCGACCTTGAACAAGCCGTCGATGCACTCGTTGGCGCGGGTTACGGCTCGGCCGGTGAGCGCTGCATGGCAATCAGCGTCGCGGTGCTGGTGGGTGATGTTGCTGACAAGATTGTGCCGAAGCTGGCCGAACGCGCACGCGCACTTAAGATCAAAAACGGAATGGAACCCGACGCCGAAATGGGCCCAATCGTGACCCGGCAGGCGCTGGAACGGATAGAGAACTATATCGGCGTAGGCGTCACCGAAGGCGCTCAATTGGTGGTTGATGGACGCGGCACAAAGGTAGCGGGTCACGAGAATGGCTTTTTTACCGGCGGCACCTTGTTTGATCACGTCAAGCCGGAAATGCGGATCTACAAAGAAGAAATCTTTGGCCCGGTGCTCGCCTGCGTACGAGTCGACGATCTCGCTGCGGCCATCGACCTGGTCAACGCGCATGAGTTTGGAAACGGCGTTGCCTGCTTTACGAGCGATGGCAACATCGCTCGTGAGTTTTCGCGGCGCATTCAGGTGGGAATGGTGGGAATCAATGTCCCGATTCCGGTGCCCATGGCTTGGCACGGTTTCGGTGGCTGGAAACGAAGCCTGTTCGGGGATATGCATGCTTACGGCGAAGAGGGCGTGCGCTTCTACACCAAACAAAAAAGCATCATGCAGCGCTGGCCAGAGACCATCGGCCGAGGCGCAGAGTTTGCGTTGCCGACGGCGAAGTAGGCGGATAGCGAACCGCGTGCGTCATCCGCCAAGAAAAAAGGACCGACGATCACTCGTAAGTCCTTGATTTCATTGGTGGGCGGTACTGGGTTCGAACCAGTGACCCCTGCCGTGTGAAGGCAGTGCTCTACCGCTGAGCTAACCGCCCAATGAGACGTGATTCTAGCAAGCTGACCGGGCATTCTGCGAGCGATTCAGGATTAATGATTGTTGCCGACACATTTGACTTATTCGGCAATAGCTTTTCAATGAAACCACCATTCTACGTAGGCTAAGCGGCCCATTAGGCATTTATCGAGAAATTGATAAATAGCATGCGAGCCCCCGCGCCGCCGTCATTTCATGATAAAGCTGTTACGGTTTTCGCATGACGACAATATAGTTGACGTTGGTGTCGTCGCACCATTTGGCGACGTGGGTGAGCGGGTTGTACGACATGCCGTGCATCGTGATAAGTTCGAGACCTGCCGCGCGCGCGAAGCCGATTAACTCGGACGGTTTCAAGAATTTGGCGTATTCGTGTGTACCTCTAGGTAGCAGTCCGAGCAAGTATTCCGCGCCAATAACCGTCAGAGCATAGGCTTTTGGGGTGCGGGAAATAGTGCTGAAAAAAAGATGGGCGCCGGGTTTGGCTAGTTTGGCGCATGCTGCAACGACGGACGCTGGATCGGGGACGTGTTCGAGCATTTCGAGGCAGGTGACGATGTCGAATTGACCGGCGGCCTCGTCCGCCATTCCTTCGGCCGTGATTTCACGGTAATTGACGACCACGTTAGATTCCAGCGCATGCAGTTTGGCCACAGCCAGCGCTTTTGTCGCCATGTCTACACCCGTGACCTGCGCGCCCATGCGGGCGAGGCCTTCTGAAACGAGTCCGCCGCCGCAGCCGATGTCGATGGCCTTTTTGCCGTTTACGCCCGCCGAATGTTTGTCAATTAGCGCCAGACGCAGCGGATTGATGTCGTGCAGCGGCCGGAAATTGCCGTTTTCATCCCACCATTGGCTGGCAAGGGCTGAAAATTTGTCAAGTTCCGCCGGATCGGCGTTGTGCTTCGGATCGGAGTTTCCGGTTGCGTAGTCGCTAACTGTGGTCATAATGCTGCTCGTTATTTGCGCAGCGCCGCGACGCGCACGCTGATGCTATGGATGCTGGGGGACAATTCTGACATTGTGTGGATCGCCGCTCCGGTGAGCGCGCCGCTGTCGACGCGCTGGACGCCCGCGACCCAAACGTCGCTGACGTCGGCGCGCGAGGCGGCATAGACGAAATGCGAAACTGGGTCGAAGAGGGGTGTCATACCGGGCGAGTTGAGCGAAACCGCGATGAGGTCAGCGCTCTTTCCGATTTCCAGTGACCCCGTGACGTTAGCCAGGCCCGTTGCGCGTGCGCCGCCCAACGTGGCCATGGTGAAAGCCTGCGCGGCGCTGACTGCTGAGGCATCGTTCGCCTGCACCTTGCCGATTAACGCGGCGAGACGCATTTCTTCGAACATATCAAGGCGATTATTGCTCGCTGCGCCATCAGTGCCGAGGCCGACGTTGATGCCTGCCGCGAGCATTTGGGCGACGGGGGCCAGGCCGCTGGCGAGCTTCAAATTGGAGGAGGGGCAATGCACGATTGATGAGCCGTAATGAGCGAGCATTGCAATGTCTTCGTCGTTTAAATGCACGCCATGCGCCGCGAAAAAATCGGGTCCCAGAACGCCAAGCCGGGCGAGGCGCGCGGTTGGGCGCTCACCCGATTGAGCGAGCGCGTCGGTGACCTCCTGCGCGGTTTCCTGCAAGTGCGTGTGAACGGGAAGGCTGAGTTCGTTGGCGAACGCGAGAACACGGGTAAATGTGGCATCACTGATGGTGTATGGCGCATGCGGCGCGAGCGCGAACGAGAGTAGTGGCTCGTCCAGGAATTCATCGCGAACCGACAGCCCGGTCGTGATGTAGGCGTCGGCATCTGACGCGTATCGCGTGGGGAAGTCAATGACGGGCAAGGCCAGCACGCCTCGCATGCCGACTGACAAAAAGGCACGACCTGCGGCGCGCGAGTAGAAATACATGTCTGCACAGGTGGTCGTTCCCCCTAGCAACATTTCGACCGCGGCGAGTTGCGTTCCGGTTTGCACAAATGCTTCGTCGACCAGTTCGCCCTCCATCGGCCAGATGCGCTCTTGCAGCCATCGGTGCAGCGGCAAATCGTCTGCTGCACCGCGCAACAAGCTCATCGCGGCGTGGCAATGGGCGTTGATGAGTCCTGGGGCCAGCAGGTGGTTGGGCAGATCGATTCGGTGTGCGATGTTTTCACTGCTTGCCAGATCGGCTGCCGTTCCAACCGCTGTGATCGTCCCCGATTCATCAAAAACTATCGCTGCGTGCTCAATTGAGCGGACGCCGTTGGCGGTGGCGGTGATTAACCAACGAGCTGATACGAGAGTATTTCTGATGGAACTCATGAAGACGTGCCTGTGGTTGACGTTTCGAACATTTTGTCTGCGCTAGAAACACAAAACCCCGCCGGAGCGGGGTTCTATTAGCGTTGCACCCGCTTTGACGCGGGGACAAGCTTTAAGCGCAACCGTTACGTAATTACCTACGGATAACGATTTCGCCTTTGACTTCGACTTCAACACGACGATGCGGTTGCAGGCAAGCGATCAGAGCCTTACGGTTCTTCTGGTTGCAAACGACACCCGGTACTGGCTGGGTTTTGCCCATGCCGAGGGTTTCGATCTTGTCTTTAGCAACACCTTTGCTTGCCAGATACGTTGCCACTGAAGCAGCGCGACGCTCTGAAAGCTTCTGGTTGTATTGCTGTGAACCCAGGCGATCCGTGTGACCAGTCACCAGAACGAGCTCAAGCTTTTGCACTTCTGCGATGCGCGAAATGATTTCGCGGTCAAGAACTGCTTTGCCTTCGGCTCTGAGAACCGATTTGTCGAAGTCGAACAGCGCTTTAGAAGCGAGCGTGATCTTCTGGACAGATGGAGCTGGCGGGGCAACGGGCTTGGCTGGCACAGCAGCGGCGCTAGGCGCCGATGGGGCAGACGGTGTGGCTGGCATCGCAGGAGCCGACGGAGCAACCGGGGCTGCAGCGACCTTCACGAGATCCGGATCGCATTCAGCAATCGCCATCGCTGGTGTCCAGAACCCTGTGCGCCAGCACAGTTTGTCCGAGCCGTTGGTTGCGCCGTAAGCGCCACTGCGAACGACGTTGTTGTTTGCGGCGCCAGTGGCGGACAGTAGATAGGCGCTGTTGGCCGGATTGGCTTGCGCGAAGACTACACCCGCGGTAAGCGCAACCACTGCACTAGAGACAGCGCTAGCGATTAAGCGAAGTTTCATTGATTTTGTACCCCTTGAAGGCTTGAGACGATGTCACGGGCGACTTTGCAGTAAACGCACTCAAACTTACCCAAGCGTGCGACACAAAGTTCCCTCCTGACGCAATATAACACTGGGTATTTCACCCTTGCAACGCGCAACTGTCATCTGGAAGGGGTTCGCGCCTGATTCGGGTCATCATCTGTGGCAGATACGCAACTTGATCGACATTGTTGGTGTTCGCAGTGTCTGTGAGACAGACTAAAATGTTAGGTTGCCCGCGACACACTTGCTATTTTGTTGTTTAGCGCTGTTCACCGCTCGTTCGCTCGCTGCTTGTCATAAGACTAAAAAAGGTTCACACCCGACGCATGGATCAATTCGCCAAAGAAACGCTACCGATTAGTCTCGAACAGGAGATGCGCACCTCGTACCTCGATTACGCCATGAGCGTCATCGTGGGCCGCGCGCTGCCTGACGTTCGCGATGGCCTCAAACCGGTGCATCGCCGCGTGCTGTTTGGCATGCATGAAGCTAATAACGTGCACAACCGCCCCTATGTGAAGTGCGCGCGGGTCGTTGGAGAGGTGATGGGTAAGTTCCACCCGCACGGCGACGCTTCTATTTACGACACGCTGGTTCGTCTGGCGCAGCCGTTTTCGATGCGCTACGAGTTGGTCGATGGACAGGGCAACTTCGGCTCGGTCGACGGGGATAACGCCGCCGCGATGCGCTACACGGAGTGCCGCCTGCAAAAGCTTGCAGCCGAAATGCTGGGCGATCTCGACAAGGAAACGGTCGATTTTCAGCCTAATTACGACGGTAAAGAGCAGGAGCCGACGGTACTGCCGGCCAAATTTCCGAATCTTCTTGTCAATGGATCGTCCGGGATCGCCGTGGGCATGGCGACCAACATCCCGCCGCACAATCTGGCGGAGGTCATCGACGGCGTTCAGGCGCTGCTGAAGAACTCTGAAATGACGATTGACGAGTTAATCGAGCACGTTCCCGCCCCGGATTTCCCCACCGGCGGCTACATCTACGGCATTGAAGGCGTGGTCAACGGCTATCGCACCGGCCGCGGACGTGTCGTCATGCGTGCACGGACGCACTTTGAGCCCATCGGCAAGACCGATCGTCAGGCGATCATCGTTGATGAAATCCCCTATCAGGTCAACAAGTCCACGTTGCTGCAAAAAATCGGCGAACTGGTCCGTGACAAGCGTCTTGAAGGTATCTCTGACCTGCGCGACGAGTCCGACAAGTCCGGCATGCGCGTCGTCATCGAGTTAAAGCGCGGCGAAATCCCGGACATCGTTCTCAACAATTTGTACAAGAACACGCAGCTGCAGGACAGCTTCGGCATGAACATGATTGCGCTGGTGGACATGCGTCCTCGTTTGCTCAATCTGAAAGAGTTCCTCGAGCAGTTCATCCTGCATCGCCGTGAAGTCGTCACCCGTCGCACTCAGTTCCAGTTGCGTCAGGCGCGCGCCCGGGCCCACATTCTCGAAGGGCTTGCCGTTGCGCTGGCCAACGTCGATCCGATCATTGAACTGATCAAGGCCTCCGCAACGCCGGACGAAGCGCAGGCCGCGTTGACGGCAAAGCTGTGGAAATCCGATCTAGTTAAAGAGATGGTGTCGCGCGCCAACGTGGACTTTTTGCGTCCTGATGGCGTGACGCCGGATTTCTGCTGGCAGGTCAAAGAGCAGGCGTATCGCCTGACCGATGTTCAGGCCAAGGCCATCCTTGAGATGCGTTTGCAGCGCTTGACGGCGCTTGAATCTGACAAAGTCATCAGCGAATACAAAGAAGTGATCGCCGCCGTGCAGGACTTGCTCGATATTCTTTCGAAGCCTGAGCGCGTGACCGAAATCATTCAGGGCGAGTTGGCCGACATCAAAGAAAAATTCGGCGACAAACGCCGCTCCGAGATCGTGTTCAACGCGGAAGAGACTTCCATGGAAGATCTCATCAAGCCGCAGGATATGGTGGTGACGCTCACGCATGGCGGCTACTTTAAAGCGCAGCCGGTTGAGGAATATCGCGCACAGAAACGCGGCGGACGTGGCAAGCAGGCGACGGCAACGAAGGAAGAAGATTTCGTCGAGAAACTCTTCATCGCCAACACGCACGACACCATCATGTGTTTCAGCAGTCGCGGTCGTGTTTACTGGCTAAAAGTTTACGAAGTGCCAGAAGGCAGCCGCAATGCACGCGGCAAGCCGATTGTGAATTTATTCCCGTTGCAAGAACGAGAAAAAATCACGGCGATTGTGTCGACCAAAGATTTCGATCCGAACAAATTCATCTTTATGGCGACCAGCATGGGCACCGTGAAGAAGACCTCGCTTGAGAACTTCAGTCGTCCGAAAAAGAACGGCATCATTGCGGTCGATCTCGACGACGGTGATTACCTCGTGGGCGCCGCGCTGACGGACGGCGCACATGATGTGATGTTGTTCGCCGACAGCGGCAAGGCGGTGCGCTTCGACGAGAACGACGTGCGCAGCATGGGCCGCGCAGCGCGTGGCGTTCGCGGCATGATGCTGGACAAAACCCAGCGCATCATCGCGATGCTGGTCGCGGAGAACGAAGAGCAGCAGGTGCTCTGCGCAACGGAAAACGGCTTCGGCAAACGCACGCCAATCATCGAATACACGCGTCACGGTCGTGGCACCAAAGGCATGATCGCCATCCAGCAAAGCGCGCGAAACGGTAAAGTGGTCGCCGCGACACTGGTGCGCAAGGATGACGAGATCATGCTGATCACCACCGGCGGCGTGTTGATTCGCACAACGGTCAAATCGATCCGCGAATCGGGTCGCTCGACGCAGGGCGTGACATTGATCAATCTGGGCGACGGCGAGAAGCTCTCTGGCATCGAGCGGATCGATGAGCCGGATTTGCCGGAAGGTCCTGGCGATCAAACCGAATTGATTTAGGTCGTCAGCAAAGTGGGTTATCAGCTTTTGGCTGAAATGCCCACTGCACTGGGGCTGGATCGAATAATAGCTAATTATCGATAAGGTCTAAATACTGCTTCTAGCCCCTATAGATCAGCTCTTATCGACAAAAGCTGCTTCAATTGATTTATTGCTGGAGCGTTTCTATGCCCGAGAAAACGTACGCAGCCCCAGGCGCGGACATGGTTCCCGCTGATATTTCCCGCATCATAGAAATGGCGTGGGAGGATCGTACGCCGTTCGAAGCCATCGAAATCCAATTCAACCTGAACGAATCTGCCGTCATTGCGCTGATGCGCCGCGAAATGAAACGTAGCTCGTTCAAAATGTGGCGCAAGCGAATGGCCGCAAGAACGACCAAACACGCGGCGTTGCGGGTTGATATTCAGTCCGAAATGCGCGCCACTGAAAGCTGAAAACAATGGCAATTAACTGGTACCCCGGCCACATGGTGGTCGCGCAGCGGAAGGCCGAAGAGGCGCTCGGAAGCGTTGATGTCGTAATCGAAGTGCTCGACGCGCGCTGCCCGGCCGCGACCTGTAACCCAGTGATCGACGCCATGCGCATCGCGCGACAACGCCCGGCACTCAAGGTCATCAACAAAATCGACCTCGCAGACCCGGCGATCACGCAGCAATGGCTCGATTATTTCAACGCTCAGGAAGGCGTCACCGCCATTGGTTTGTCGTGCAAGAAAGCGGGCGAATCAGGCAGGGTTTTGCCCGCCGCCAAGGCGCTCGCACCTCACCGTGGCGTTCCGCAAAGTGATGGGCTGACCCCGCGTTTTCGCGTCATGATGATGGGCGTCCCGAACGTCGGAAAATCGACGCTCATCAACGCGCTCTTGAATCGTCGAATCGCGGGTGTGGGCGACGAACCTGCCGTGACCAAGCTCATCAAGCGCTACGAGTTAGCCGACGGCACCTGGCTGCACGATACGCCTGGTTTGATGTGGCCAAAAATTGCGCTAGAGACCGACGGTTTGCTACTCGCCGCGAGTCATCTGGTCGGTGTCAATGCTTATATCGACGAAGAAGTCGCGAACTATCTCGGCGAGGTGTTGCTTGAGCGTTATCCTGAAGCACTAACGGCACGTTACGGCCTCGATCCAAAGGAAACCGACGGCCCCGGCGTCATCGAAGCGATCGCCAAACGACGTGGTTTTCGCATTAAGGGTGGCAGCCCGGACTACGAAAAAGCCGCAGTCACCTTGCTCAACGATTACCGCGGCGGCTTGCTCGGGCGCATTACGCTTGAGACGCCGGCGACTCGCGCTGCGCAACTCGCGGTCCTTGCCGCGCGCGAAGCCGCGAAACTCGCTGCGGCGAACGAAGTGCCTGCCGCATAAAAACCGGATCACGGCAACGTTTGTCGTAGCCTTGCAGGCAATGGTTGCCGAAAAAGACGCTGCTGGGAACGCCGAAATTCGCGTCGCGATCGATGCGATTTATCGCGGTGATTCGCGGCGTGTTTTCGCCACGCTCGTTCGCCTGCTGGGTGATTTTGATCTCGCCGAAGAGGCGTTGCACGACGCGTTCCGAGCTGCGGTCGAGCAGTGGCCGAGTGACGGTTTGCCGGCCAACCCGTTTGCCTGGCTGGTGTCGGCGGGACGGTTCAAGGCGATCGACGGAATTCGCCGCAACGCAAGGTTTACGGCAATCGATGACGTCGCGGAAGCAGTGGCCGCTATTGTGGATGAAACCGAAGGTTACGACGAGCGAGAGGCGCTGGAGGACGATCGCCTGCGGCTGATTTTCACCTGCTGCCATCCAGCGCTTGCACCGGATGCCCAGGTTGCGCTGACGCTGCGTGAAGTGTGTGGGTTGACCACCGAGGAAATCGCTCGCGCGTTTCTCGCGCCTGCACCAACGTTGGCACAGCGCATCGTTAGAGCCAAGGCGAAGATTCGTGATGCCCGCATACCGTTTCAAGTACCCGATGTCGACGAGCGTTCCGCGCGGTTGGACAACGTGCTGCGTGTGATTTACCTGGTGTTTAACGAGGGTTACTCGCCCAGTTCCGGTGGCGCGGTGACGCGAGCCGATCTGTCGCAGGAAGCGATTCGGCTTGCACGATTGGTCGCAGAGCTGCTGCCCGAAGCAGAAGTTT
>CAJDUD010000054.1_pt1 | contig 13183 bp, 7 predicted proteins | sample 7390161 | NCBI WGS metagenome assembly CAJDUD01 (sample SAMEA7055664, study PRJEB34461) | soil metagenome | biome: terrestrial ecosystem; feature: Peninsula; material: soil | place: Antarctica | collected 2016
CGCATGATCGGGCCTGCGACCAGATGCGGAAAAAACGTCATGAACAAACCGTAGTCGCGCAGGCTCTTCGTGGGTTCAATGCGCTTTTTATAGACGTCGACGATGTAGGAAATCGATTCAAACGTGTAGAACGAAATGCCAAGCGGCAACACAATGCCAAGATCGATTGGCTTGTAAGTAATGCCGACCAGCGCGAACCATTCGATCACCGTATTCGCAAAAAACTGCGCGTATTTGAAATAGCCCAACAGCGTCAGGCTCGCCGCCACCGAAGCCCACACCCACAACCGGCGTTTATGCACGTCTACCGTGGCAAATATGCGCTGCGCAGCCCACCAGTCGAACACGGTCGTGAACGCCAGCAACAGCAGGAAAAACGGGTTCCAGGATCCGTAAAAGACGCAGCTCGCCGCTAGCAGCACGTTCTTGCGAGCGGGCCACGAGCGCAGCAGTGCATAAACAGGGAAAACAATCGCGAGAAATAGCGCGAAGGTCAGTGAATCGAAGGTCATACTGACGTACAGCTTTTTCGCGAATACTAGGTTTTATGCGGGCTAGCTGTGGATATTCTCAATAATCGACTTTTCAGTAGATTGTCACCCAGCCCCGGTAAGAACGCCATTACAGATAAAAGTTGTTACTCAGCACGCAGCCATTTTTGTGATCGCCCAAGCATCGGCAATCCAATGTAACCACGCACTTCCATCGACTTGTTATCAGCCGCTGGCGTCATGCGAACGCGGTACACCTTGCCGTTGGCCGCGTCGAGAATATCGCCACCTTCCCAGTAGCCGTCGGCCTTTTTGACGTTACGCAGAATGGTCATCCCTTGCACCGGTTGATCCTTACGGCTATCTGTGCATTGGTCGCACTTCGAATCCTGCTTGGCGGGATCAAGCAGCTTCTCAACTTTGCCGGTGAAAACGCCGCCCGCCTCGGTGATGCGTACGATGGCTTTTTCTTTGCCTGTCGCGTCGTCAATGGTTTTCCAGGTACCGGCGGGTGTTTGCGCATGCAGCAGTCCGCTGGCCAGACAGGTGAGCGAGACGATTAATGTGAGTCGCAGGTTCATCGATTTCTCCTTGTGTGAAAAATATTAGCGTGTAACAAAGTCCCGCTTGCCAATCGGCACACCCGCGCTGCGCAACAAATCGTACGCGGTGGCGGCGTGGAAGTAGAAATTCGGGTAGACCATGCCCATCAGATACGGCAGTCCGACAAATTCGTGTGGCTCGCCACCAATGGGCACCATGATGATTTTTTTCTCGCTGCCTTCGAATTGCTCGGGCTTAAACGTGGCGAGAAAATCGCGCGTCGTCTGGCAGCGTGCTTTGAGTTCCGCGAAAGTTCTTTCGCTGTCCTCGTATTTCGGGTTTTCTACGCCAGCCAATCGGGCCGCAGCACCTTTCGCGAAATCAGCGCAAATTTGCACCTGACGATACATCGGCAACATATCCGGAAAAATGCGCATGCCGGTCAGTACTGTCTCGTCGATTTTCTTTTCGGTCGCATAAGCACCGGCCTTGTCGAGAATATTCTGCAAATTGCCCAGCGTGCGATCAAGCACGGGCACGGATAAGCTGTACATCGAGATTTGCATGGGTGTCTCCTGAGTTTTTTGCAATGGGTTCGCATTCGATTGTAGGGCTGCTAAACTTTGCACTGTGTCAGGAGAAGCGAGTTGGTGTTTGGCCAGCGCGCTACCGTAGGCGTAATCCCCGGAAGATCGCTCAGGTTCAAGTACTGTCACAGCACACCATCTGGAGAGCGAGGCAGCCGCCGCAGCACAATGCGATGGCAAGAGCCTCCGCCGAAGGGGCAAGGCCCGGCGCGTAATGCGCCGCGCTCAATCTCTCAGGCACAAAGGACAGATCCGGGACGATTGATTCTTCTATAGAAAGAGCGCGTCCTGATGTCCGAAACTCTCGCGAAAACCCCGCTGTTTGATCTCCATGTGAGCCTTGGCGCGCGCATGGTGCCATTTGCCGGTTACGAAATGCCGGTGCAATATCCGCTCGGCGTTTTGAAGGAGCACTTGCACACGCGAGCGCATGCCGGGCTGTTTGATGTGTCCCACATGGGGCAGGTTGAATTGCATGGCCCTGATGCGGCGGCTGCCCTGGAAACATTGGTGCCTGTTGATGTGATTGGCATTGCGCCGGGCAAGCAGCGCTACGCTTTGTTCACCAACGAAGCGGGCGGCATTCTCGATGATCTGATGATCTTCAACACGGGTGACTACCTGCATTTGGTCGTCAACGCAGCCTGCAAAGCACAGGACATTGCACACCTCAAATCGAAAATCGGCGATCGTTGCGAGATTCGCGTGCGCGACGATCTGGCGCTGATTGCGCTGCAAGGTCCGGGCGCAGAATCCGCGCTCATGGGTGTGGCGCGCCTCGCATCGCGCGTGACGGATCTGACGTTTATGCAGGGCGCGTTCATCGAGCTGGCGCAAGTGGATTGTCTGGTCACGCGCAGCGGCTACACCGGTGAAGACGGTTTTGAAATTAGCGTCCCAGCGGCTGACTGCGAAGCGGTCGCGAAAGCGATTCTGGCGCAACCCGATGTGCAACCGATTGGTCTGGGGGCGCGCGATTCGCTGCGGCTTGAGGCGGGGCTCTGCCTGTACGGCCATGATCTCAACACGACAACGACGCCAATAGAAGCCACGCTCAACTGGGCGATGCAAAAAGTGCGTCGCAGCGGCGGTGAGCGCGCCGGCGGATTCCCGGGCGCCTCGGTGATCCTCGGGCAGCTCGACAATCCGGCGACTGTCACGCGTAAGCGTGTCGGCCTCAAGCCTGAAGGTCGCGCGCCAATCCGCGAAGGCGTTGAGTTGTATGACGCGACGGGAAACAAAATTGGCGTTGTTACCAGCGGCGGCTTCGGCCCAACCGTCAACGGCCCCGTCATCATGGGCTATGTCGCAACCGCCCACGCAGCACCGGGCACCAGAATTAACGCGATGCTTCGCGGCACGCCAACACCGGTCACGGTGGTTGGTATGCCGTTTGCACCGCATGGATACAAACGCGTTTGACATTTCAGGAGACTCGCATGACCACCCGCTACACCGAAGACCACGAATACATCAAGATGGACGGCGACATCGGCACCGTTGGCATCACCGCATTTGCGCAGGACAAACTGGGCGACCTCGTTTACGTTGAGCAACCGAAGGTCGGTCGCAGTCTCGCTGCGAAAGAAGATGCAGCGATCATCGAATCTGTTAAGGCCGCTGCCGAAGTGAAAGCTCCCGTAGCGGGCGAAGTGGTGGAGGTGAACGAGGCCATTGTCGCCGACCCGTCATTGGTGAACACCGATCCCGAAGGCGCAGGCTGGTTCTTCAAAATCAAAGTGACCGACGCAACAGCCGTCGCCGCGTTGCACGACGAGACCGCTTACAAAGCGATGATCGCGTAAGCAGCATGGTGCTCATTCGCCCGCTTGAGGCCAGTGATCGCGAAGCTTGGAACACATTGTGGACGGGCTATTTGACGTTCTACAAAACTACGCTGCCGCCCGAGCAGTTCGATCTGACGTGGACGCGTCTGCACGATCCTGCTGAACCGATGTACGTGCTCGGTGCGTTTGACGGCGAGCAGATGCTTGGACTGGTGCATTACATCTTTCATCGCACGTGCTGGGCGGCGGGGCCGACATGTTATTTGCAGGACTTGTTCACCGTTGATGCAGCGCGCGGCAAGGGCGTTGGCCGAGCATTGATCGAGGCGGTGTATGCCGCCGCGAAGATCGAGGGCGCGAGTCGCGTGTACTGGCAAACCCACGAGACCAACGCCACGGCGATGGTGCTTTACAACAAAGTCGCTGAGCGCAGCGGCTTTCTGGTCTATCGAATGGCCGTTTAACGACGCAGGATGGGCGCCCCCCCATGCCCACGCGTTATCGGCGAGCTACTGATGGTGGGCACAGGGTGCCCACCCTACCTTTAACTTTTGGCAACTCACATGTCTGATTTCCTCTACCGTCACATCGGCCCTAATCGCGAAGAGCAGATGGACATGCTCGCGCATGTTGGCGCGAATTCGCTTGAAGATTTGCTCATGAAGGTGGTGCCGCCAAGCATCGTCGGCAGCAAACCACTTGCGTTGCCGGACGCTCTTTCAGAGGTCGAAGCACTTGCCGAATTGCGCGACATTGCCAACAAAAATCAGGTGTTCAAGAATTTCATCGGGCAGGGCTATGTTGGCACCGTCACGCCCGGCGTCATCCTGCGCAACGTGCTCGAAAATCCAGCGTGGTACACCGCGTACACGCCGTACCAGCCTGAGATTTCACAGGGTCGGCTTGAAGCATTGCTGAATTATCAGACGATGATCTGTGATCTGACTGGCATGGACATTTCCAACGCGTCATTGCTTGACGAAGGCACGGCTGCCGCAGAGGCGATGACATTGGCCAAACGTCAGGCGAAATCGACGAGCAACACGTTCATCGTGGCTGGTGACTGCCATCCACAGACGATTGATTGCATCAAGACGCGCGCCGAACCGCTTGGGATTGAAGTGAAAGTTGGCTTCGCGCCGAAGCTCATGGAAGAGGGCGATTACTTCGCGGTGCTCGCGCAGTATCCGTCCACCACCGGACAAATTCACGACATGGCCCCGTCAGCCGCAGCCGCTCATGCCAAAGGCGCGCTTTTTATCTGCGCCGCCGATCCGCTCGCGCTCGTCTTGCTTAAAGCTCCAGGCGAATGGGGCGCAGACATCGTCATTGGTACCACGCAGCGCTTTGGCGTACCGATGGGGTATGGTGGTCCGCACGCCGCCTACATGGCCACACGGGATGCGTACAAGCGCAATATGCCAGGTCGCCTCGCTGGCGTAAGCGTGGACGCACAAGGCAAACCAGCTTTTCGGCTGACGCTACAAACGCGCGAACAGCATATTCGCCGCGAAAAAGCGACCAGCAACATCTGCACGGCGCAGGTGCTGCTCGCGGTCATGGCAGGCATGTACGCCGTCTATCACGGGCCACAGGGCTTGCAGCGCATTGCGCTGCGCGTACACGGTCTCGCAACGCGGTTCGCGGCTGGGCTCAAGGCGATGTTCATCAACGTGGCTGCAGCTGAGTTTTTTGACACCGTAACCTTCAAGCATGATGCGCACAACGAAATTGTTGCCACCGCGCGAAACGCGGGGATGAACTTTCGCCACTACGTTGAAGCGTCAGCGGTCGGTGTGACTTTTGATGAAACCCACACGGTCGCCGACGTTGACGCCGTGCTGTTTGCCATAGCCGCCACGATTGAATGCCCGCCGCCCAATCCAATCTCTGCGACCGAGAGCGCAATCCCCGTCGCGCTTCGCCGCACCACGCCCATCCTCACGCACCCCGTGTTCAATACGCAACATTCGGAAACCGAAATGCTGCGCTATCTGCGCATGCTCGCCGACAAGGATCTCGCTCTAGACCGCACGATGATTCCGCTCGGCTCATGCACGATGAAATTGAACGCGACGACTGAGATGATTCCGGTCACCTGGCCCGAGTTTGGCAATATGCATCCGTTCGCGCCCGCTGTGCAGGCCAAGGGTTACGCCGAACTCGTTGCCAATCTCGAAAACATGCTGTGCAAAGTCACGGGCTTTGACGCGGTGACATTGCAACCGAACAGCGGTGCGCAGGGCGAATACGCAGGTTTACTCGCGATTCGCGGCTATCACTCCAGCCGTAATGAAGCACATCGCAATATCTGCCTGATTCCGTCGAGCGCCCACGGAACCAACCCCGCCAGCGCGCAAATGTGCGGCATGGAAGTTGTGGTCACAAAATGCGATGAGCAGGGCAACGTGGATGTCGTTGATTTAAAAGCCGCCGCAGAAAAATATTCCACCAATCTCGCCGCGCTCATGATCACTTATCCGTCAACGCACGGCGTGTTCGAAGAGGCGATCAAGGAAATCTGCGAAATCGTTCACGCGCATGGTGGACAGGTTTACATGGACGGCGCCAACTTGAACGCGCAAGTCGGCGTCACCTATCCGGCTGAAATTGGTGCCGATGTGAGCCACATGAATCTGCACAAAACGTTCTGCATTCCGCATGGCGGCGGCGGACCGGGCGTCGGGCCGATTGGCGTGAAGTCACAGCTCGCGCCGTTCCTGCCAGGTCGCGGCAAGGTCGGCCCAGTGAGCGCTGCGCCTCAAGGCTCGGCGAGCATCCTGCCGATTCCGTACGCCTACATCCGCATGATGGGCGGTGAGGGTCTGCGCGAAGCGACCGCAGTGGCGATTCTTAACGCCAACTACATCGCGAAGCGGCTGGCACCACACTTTCCGGTGCTCTACACCGGTCACGGCGGTTTCGTTGCGCATGAGTGCATTATCGACGTGCGCCCGATCAAGGAGCTGTGCGGCATTAGCAATATGGACGTTGCCAAGCGCTTGATGGACTATGGTTTCCATGCGCCGACCGTGAGTTTCCCGGTTGCAGGCACGCTCATGATTGAGCCGACCGAGAGCGAGAGCAAACACGAACTGGATCGTTTCATCGACGCCATGATCGCGATTCGCGAAGAAATTCGCGCGGTTGAAATGGGCGTCTATCCGAAAGACGACAATCCGCTCGTGAATGCACCGCACACCACTGAAGTGTTGCTGGTCGAGACGTGGAATCACGCTTACACCCGCGAACAGGCCGCGTATCCGCTACCAAGTTTGCGTAACAATAAATACTGGCCACCGGTCGGACGCGTTGATGACGTTTACGGTGATCGCAACATCATGTGTACGTGTCCGCCGATGGAGAGTTACGCGTAAACGAAATAGCGCTAATACTTGCTGTGACGAACCATTAGCTAGACAAAGGAATCATATCGTGCTGGATGTCCGAGTCGGTTGTTGACCCGGGAATGGCCAGTGGCGAGAAGGCAATTTGAGGGGCGCACTGAAGGACATTTAGTTCGTTTCCTTTTTTCATGACGAACCAGTCGATACCGTTCTGAATGCCGTCGCGCTCTACGATTGAGAGCAAGCGGCGCGCGCCTCGAGCTGAAATGACATAAGCGTAGAGGCCGCCCAGGTAGTGACGCCACTCCATCGGACGCAGGCGCGTTGAAGTGCCACTACATGCGATCAGTGCAGCGCTGGACTCGTCCCAGAATTGGTAGCCGAGCAGCACTAGATCGTAGTCGGCGTGTTCATCGACGAGCTCACCGCAGAGCTCGACAAGTTGCCCACAAAAGTCTGTGCATAGTTGAACGTCATCCTCGAATATCAGGCACGCGCCGTTTTCTTGCGTGGCTACTTCACGCCACATTGCGAGGTGACTGAGCGCACATCCAACCAGACTGCGGCGATAGTTGAAATCGTTGCCGCGAAACAAATGCCGCAGCTCAGCTGTGATGTTCAAAGTCGTCCCATCGACAGCGGAAAAACGCTCGCATCGTGCAAGAAACGTTGGTCCGGCGGACTCATCAATCCTCGCGCGACACACTGCCCAGCGGTCCGACCGTCGGTCCAGATTTAGCACTTTTATGGACAGACTTTCGACCAGTCGATGACCATGGATAATGCGCGCAAGCGTCGGAAAAAACTGGTACTCGTCCAGGATCCGCCGTTTCTCTGCGCGGATAACGTCCAGTCGCCGCGCGTGCTCGTTGTCACGCATCGCGGCTTCCATGATGTGCAGACTCAACTCAAAGTCATCCAGCGGAAGCCGTATGAACGCTGCGGGGTCGACGTAGTCCTCAAGGTTTGGGCAACCCCAATAGAAACACAGACACTCGCCCAGAATCGCGTCGATGAGCTTTTCGGTGAAGTAGTTGATTTCCGCACAGTTCTCAATCGCAACTGTGTATCGGTAAGGCAGTATGCCGTCGCGCTTGTCGAACGACGGCAGAGCGCCGCGATAGTTCACGAAGCCATGCAGATTGTCGTACCCAAAGATGTCGATCGCGGCACCTGATTTCTCAATGTGCTTGAGGAATTCGATACGCAATTGTTGGCCCGGGTCCTGTGACTTGCTAGAGACGACGCACGACAATTGCAGCGATTTTTTAATCGGCTGCATGATTAGATCGTCGTAGCGCACGGCAAGATGCCATTCGGAATTGTTCCGATAGCGACTGTGGCTCCGGACCTGCACAAATTTTCGCGCATCGGGTGCCGACCAATTGCCCCACAGTGATACTCCGCGCGACGGCTCCATCGGAAAGACGATGGTGCGTTCGGGGCGAAAAAAAGCATTTGGATCGCCCGGATGGTTAATGATCGCCCAATAGTCGATCTCGTGATCCTCGTCCGTGATCTCAATATCACGCCAGCGACCGTCGCCACTCGATTGTCGCTCCCACAGCGCGCAGAGCTCCAGAGACGAAATCCAGTCGGCAAGTAGCTTTACCCGAAATGCTTTCGAGGTAGCGCGAGTCAGAGCATGCCCAAACTGGAGCTCATCATTCAGCTCATAGGCGTTAGCTCGCTTAGCACCCTCCTTTTCCCATGTCAGCTTACCGATGTGTAGCGCATTGATGGCATCGAAAAAAGCAGAACGATGCCCCAGCGCTGCGTAACGATTTGCGAACTCAAGTTCGAAATGTCGACTCTCGCTGTCGTAGCGCCCAGTGTCCCTGATTGCGGAAGTGCGCAACAGCGCTGGCCGTAGCGAGTAATGCGGCCACCAAACATTTGAGCGTGCGTTGGACGGAAGGCTACGAATGTACTGATCGTAGGCGGCTGTGCCGTGCTCGAAATGTTCGTGCAGCCGGTAACGTGTGCCAGTGGATGTGTGCCGAATTGCCCCACCTGCGATATTTCGGCAGGCCAGTGTCTCGCCGTAGTTCCGGTTGAATAAAACCTCACCTATCGTGGCGTCATGGTCGAGGATAGCAAGCGCATTCTTTATGTAATGGTCGCGAACGATAAAGTGCCAGTCATCCTCAAGGTGTAACCAGAACGGACTCTCTATCATGTCTAGCAGGCGATTCATGCTGCGCGCATGCCCTTTGTCCTCGCGCGTCTTGAACACGAACTCGAAGAACGGATATCGCTGCTTCATTCGTAGACGATCTGATTCGCTCGAACCGTCGTCGATGCAGATCCAGCGGTCAACAAGATGGACGTCGGCACAACAGTTCAGAAAGGAATTGACTGTCTTCTCGAATAAATCGAGCCGCCTGCAACTCGTAATCGATAGGGTCACCTGAACCGCCGGTCGTGGCCCGCGAGTGAACTCCGCCGCGAGCTGACCCACCAAGGCATCCGGATAGACAAGAGTTTCGTTCTGAAAATGAGCGACCGCGAAGTCACGGTTGCCGAGAATCCGTTCCCGGTCGCTTTCTGGAATCGAGCGCATTTCCAGCAGTCGATTGCAAAGCTCGAAGCTCTCCCTATGACGACCCAGGTAGTACGCGCAGATTGCGAGTTCATCTTCAATCTTCCAGGCGTAGACATCCGCAGCCACAAAGAGAACGTCGCTTTCAGGAAACGGGATTTCTTTCGCGCGGCTGGCGAACAGGTGGCCAAGATCGAACTGCCCCTGAAACCTGTAGTGCGCCGCGATCAAGTGCAGCGGTTCGGCTCTGCCCGGCCGGAACTGCCAACTATGCAAATGCGCTTCAAGCACTTTGCCCCACGCTTCGCCAAGATGTCCCATGCAAACGCCGCACTGAAGCAATGCGTAGAAAGTTTCTTCGTCCCAACCCGCCATTGTTGCTCGTCGTGTGTAGTACTCAAGCGCCTGGCCGTGATCGCCAGCGTCGCGAAAACTTTGAGCGAGATAGAACGTACTCCTCGCATCACCCGGATTACTCTGAACTTCTGCGAGCAACAGCAAGGCATCGCGCTGATATTTGTCGGCAGCGCGGTTTCGACTGCCAAGGCGTCTCGACTCAATGTGGTACTCACCTTGCAGGCGGCCTTCACTGGTCCCGGCATCCAGGCAGACTGGATACTCGTGCAGTACGCCCTCGTACTTCCAGCGTTGGTTGCCGCGAAAGATTTGTTTGCGCCAGTAGCGAAAATCGACTCCGTAACGGAGCAGATAAGAGTCCTGTGTCAGATGCTGCAGATCGACGGTTCCAACCAATAGATCATCGGCATCAATCATCCAAAGATAGTCCGCTTTTTTGTGCGCAAGTGCCAACGCTTCGGTGCGATTGGTGCCGAAATCGACCCATGGCCGTTGATAGATTTCGCCGGGAATTCCGCGTGCCGAGAAAAAATCGCGGATCACAGTCATTGTGTCGTCTGTTGATCCGGTGTCCACCACTACCCAGTAGTCGATGTGCGGCGACACAGAAGTCAACGTTTCGCAGACAACGTGTGCTTCATCCTTCACAATCATGCAGAGACACACACGAGGAAGCGCCGCGCTGCTCTTGCCGACTGCTGCAACGCGGTAGGTCGGCTCATCAGTCAATTGCGATCGCTCGGACGCCTCTGACACATACAGATGTCGAGGATACGGCGCAACGTAGTGATCGACGCCTGAGTTATGAAGACTGGCGACGCACGCTCCATCTGCGCCTACAACCCACCATGCCGCGTCGTGGCGATTTTCACTAAGAACAGGTGGCAACGACTTCATATATCGAGCCTGAGCCCACCAGAAATTGCCGCTGAAGTGGCGCTGGGGTTGATCCAGCAGATTGCAGCCTACAACGTCGTGAGTTTCGAGTAGCGCACGTGCGCGATCATGCTTCTCAACAAGAAAATGAAGCAACATCCTTCTCCAGTCGGCAACATTCGCAGACGGGGGATCATACGACGCCCCTTTTGTATGCAAGTACAGTACGCGTGCATCTGGCTGAAATGTTGAAAACGTACGGACGAGATTTAGCGTTGGCTGTTCGCCACGACTCGCATCGGGGGAATAGTTAATCAACCGAATACGCTCAGAGCATCGCGCAAATCGCGGCGATAACACCGTATCGTCGCCGACATTGATGATGTATAGCCGATCAAGGTGCACCAGAAGGTTCGCGTCTGCCACCGCGTCGAGAATTTCCGACAGAATCGCGGTATCGCCGTTGCGGGTATAGGAATGTATAAAGCACACGGTGCGCATGGGCTCGTCAAGCGCGTCACTGAAATACTTGTGATATCGCAGTTTGTCGTCGTCCGGATGCGCAGGGAGTTTTAACTCGTGATGAAGGATGCGCTCTAGCGTCGGGAAGAATTGGTAGTGCTCAAGGACCTTGCGCTTTTCGCGGCGGATGACATCAATGCGCTTTTCCCATTCGTTGTTCAGGATTGCATCCTTGATCGTGCGAAACGCCTGCTCGAAGTCATCCAGATTGATAGCAATGTATGCGCGTGAATCGACGTATTCGGCCGCGTTCGGAGCGCCCCAGTAGAAACACAACGTTTCAGAGAGCAGAGGCTCCCACAATTTTTCCGTAATGAAGTTTGCTTCGCAGTTATTTTCAGCCGCAAAAAAGTAGCGATAGGGTGCGAGCGCAGCGTCTTTGTCGCCCGGGGGATGCGGGCCGATCCAGCATTTGAAATCCAGTGGATTGTCGTGCGCATAGAGTTCAACGCGTACGACACTATCGTCTTTGGCTTCGATGAACTTTAGGAAGTCGACCCGCTTGATGTGCCCCGGATCGAAGTACTTTCCGCTGCAAATTGATGCAAGTATTCGCGTTTTTCGAATTGGTTCTGTCCGCAGCGATTCGTAGTTGGCGTGTAATTGCCAAAATGCGGTGTTGAGGTGGGTCCGATGGCTCCGGACTTGCAGGAATCGCGATGGATCAGGCCGCGCCCAATCGCCCCAGGTTTTTACGCCCCACGTTTGATAAATCTCTCCGCACCAGGGCTCCATCTGAAACACGATCGTTCGCTCTGGCACATACCATTCGCCCGGCCACGGGCGATTGATAACGACGAAGAAGTCGATATTGATGTCATCGAACGTCACTTCGATGTCGTTCCAGCGGAGCTCACCTTGCGACATCCGGTTCCACTCGGCGCAGAGTTGTTGCGACGAGCACCAATCTCCAATCAGCTTGACGCGTGTCAATGGGCTCCGATCGGGCATCGATGGCGTGTGCGTGATTGAGTCGCTCGTCACGTTGAGAGTCGCCTGTTGAAATTGCCTCGCACTGCTCAATGCACGGAGCGCGTAACACTCCGAGTTTTATGCCTTGGCCGATTGCTTTTCATAATACCGCATTGAATTTTCTTGCTGCCAACGGACGTCGTGCTGAAGTCAACCGGCAATAGTTCTCGCGCCTGCTTCGCCACGGCCGGTGCGAGCCCGTTTCGGAACTGCGCGAATTCCCGCCGCGCGTGAATAGTCCGGCGCATCCGCCCCTGAGTCCTTTCACCGGCGCCATCACGGTCGTTTTCGTTGACACCTCGTATGGTGACTGATACGCTGCGAGCCACGCCAGATCAGGCAACAAGAGCAACAAAAACTAGATTGAGGGGTCACGAATGGATGCAGAGCAGTCTCGACGCGAATTTTTAAAGCGTTCGGTGGTTTGGACGATCACTTCGTCTTGGGTTGGGGCTTCGTTCAGCTCGTTTGGACAAAGCGCCACGCAACTTTTGAATTACCAGGGGCGGCTTACCGACGCCACCGGTGCGCCGCGCGATGGCTCGTTTGCGATGAGCTTCACCATTCTCGGTGGCAGCGCATGGAGTGAAAGCCAGACCGTGCAAGTCTCGCGTGGTTTCTTCACCGTGCTGTTGGGAAGCGTGACTGCGTTTCCATCGGATTTATTTTCTGGAGGCACCGTCGATTCGCGTGGACCGGTGCGCTATTTGCGCGTTGCCGTTGGCGGTGAGACGCTGTCGCCAGACATTCGCATCGCGAGCGCCGCTTGGGCGATCGGGACGGTCGCCGGCGCTGCGGGAGCCACGGGAACCACGGGAGCCACAGGGGCGACCGGCGCCACGGGAGTCGGGGCAACCGGTGCACAGGGGGCTACCGGTGCTACTGGACTCGCCGGTTCCACAGGCGCCACCGGACAACAAGGCGCGACGGGAGCCACGGGGCAAGTCGGCTCGACGGGCGCGACTGGAGTGCAAGGCGCCACCGGCGCAACAGGTGCTCAGGGGCTTCAGGGGTCGACGGGAAGTACAGGCCAAGTCGGATCCACGGGGGCAGCAGGTCAGGTTGGTGCTACGGGTGCGACGGGTGCTACTGGCGCCGCGGGCGCTACCGGGCCGCAGGGACTGCAAGGATCGACTGGCACACAGGGAGCTACCGGAGC
>CAJDUD010000055.1_pt1 | contig 13140 bp, 11 predicted proteins | sample 7390161 | NCBI WGS metagenome assembly CAJDUD01 (sample SAMEA7055664, study PRJEB34461) | soil metagenome | biome: terrestrial ecosystem; feature: Peninsula; material: soil | place: Antarctica | collected 2016
TTTGTGTCAAACAATGCCTCAGCCGCGATCGGAACGCCTCTGGCGATAGAACTCGCAAGGACGCTCGGTATGCCGCCGGAGCCATTTGTACTCGCGGTGCTGTTCGGGTGCAACCTGTGTTACCTGACGCCGATGGGTTACCAGACCAACCTTCTTGTGATGAATGCGGGCGGCTATCGGTTCAGCGACTTCGTGAAAGTCGGAACTCCGCTGTTTCTCATCATGTGGGCTGGGTTGGCTTATTCGCTGGTGTTGCGCTATCAGATTTAGCGTCAGTTGCTTCACCGTCGACCATTCGCATGTTCAGCGTGCCGGTTCGGATGTTGAGATCACGCTGGGGGAAGGGAATCTCGATGTTTCGCGCGGCAAGCGCGTCGTCCAGTGCCCACATCAATTTGGCATGAGTTGATGCCGGGTGGGTCGTGAGCCTTCGGTCGGCCCAGACTACGAGTTCATAGTTGACCGAACTGTCGCCGTAGTTGACGAGCCACACATTGCTCTTCATGCTTCCGGAATCGACTATGCCTTCGATTTTGCTTGCCGCTTCAATGCCTGCTTCGCGCACAAGCTCTTTTGCAGTGCCGTACGCCACTCCGAACGGTATATGCATCCGTCGGTGTGAGTCATTAAATGTCCAGTTGACGACGCGGCCAGTTATGAATTCCGAGTTGGGAACCAACACGTCAAGCGAGTCATTGGTCGTGATTCTCGTGTAGCGCATCGCGATTTCTTTAACGTGACCGCGTAGCCCTGACGCCAGGTCCACAAAATCTCCCACCTTCAGGCTTCGTTCCAGCAGGATCACTAGGCCAGACACAAAATTGCTAACGATATTCTGCAAACCGAAGCCGAGCCCGACCGCCAATGCGCTACCCAATAACGCGATTCCGGACAGGTCGATTCCGGCGTAGTTGAGGCCCACGAATGTCCCGATCACCCATACGGCGTAGCGCAGCAGGCGGCTCAGCATGTGAATGCGGGCGGACTTCCACGGCTCATCGGCGTAACCACGAGCAATGCGATGCACGCTCCTCTCAAGCAGGCTGGCGAACCACCAGATGCCAATCAAAAATGCGATAGCGATGACGAGGCTCGAAAAACTGATGTTCTTTCCCGCCAGCGTCAGCAGCGGCTTGTTTGCCCAAAGCTCGATTGTTTCAACGGCAGTCATCAGAAAAATCCCGTCCCGATTCAGATTGGGGCCAAGTGGCCGGAGCGAGGCGTCGCCAGCGCGCGCAGTATCGCGTCATGCGACATGTGCTTCATGATATTGACGCGTCCATCACTAGACGTCGTCACGTCCAGGATGCGTCTAAACACCAAACGGCTGGGGGGTTGCCGGTTTGCGAACGGCCTGTTTGCGCTTCAGCGCTGGAACGCTCTTAACAGCTCCGGGCTGAACTTTAGCCGGGGTTTTGTTCTTGCACACCAAAACGGGCACCGTAGCCAATGTAATGAGCCGGGTGACGACGCTACCAAAAATGAGCCGTTCAAGCGCATTTCTGCCGTGCGATCCGACAACGATCAGGCCACACTTCTGTTTTATTGCCGCTTCGACAATGCAGACAGCGGCTTCTGCGCCAGAGCCGGTCGTAACGCTTGACGTGACGCCCATACGTTTAGCCAGGGAGGTTGCCGCAGTAAACAGCCGAACCGCCGTGCGCTCAACTTCTTGTCGATGCTCGTCCATCGTCAGATAACCCATGGCAAGTCCGTCCGCAATAGGCAGCACATAGTTCGATAACACATGAAAAAAGTGGACTTCTGAATTGTGCTGTTTGGCTAACGTGAGACCCTCGCGCACAGCCGCTTTAGTCACTTCGCTGTCATCGACGACGATCATGATTCTCTTGTACATGTACTACTCCTTAGAGGTTGGAATTGCCGGACGGGGAAATGCGCGTCGCGACAGCAGGCGTTGAGCCGATTGGATTTCCGGCCAGACAACCCACGCCAGCGTTGCTGATCGGCGACCTGCAATCAACGGCATGTGAAAGCACCTGCCGCAGAATAATTCATGTAACCGCTGATGCGTTTTCAGGAATCATCTCAGGATTTAGTCCAGCCGGGAGGCCCAACGTAACCGTGCTTAAACCGTAGGAAAAACCGCCGAGCATTAAGCTTTAGCATACGCTAGATCGAGGCAATAGTCAAGTACAACAACATTTGCCGTGATAGTGGACGCCAACTTACTGGCGTTATTGCGGCAATCTCGATCGCTCGTCACCCACAGTGAATGCGAGTGTAGGATCGTTGCAAACGCTCGTTGTCGTGGCGCCCGCCTCGGCGAAATCAGCGCCTCAAAAGCGCCCTGATGCATTCACCAAAATATTGCCAACATCGCCTAAATAATCAACTCAATCAAAAACGGACCGGGTTGCCGAAAGCTCTGCAACATCAAATCGGCACACGCTTCAAGCGTCGTCGCCCGCGCCGCCTCGACGCCCATACCGTTAGCGAGTTTCAGCCAATCCAGATTCGGGTTGCCGAGGTCGAGCATGCTCATCGCGGTAGGGCCAATGGCGGCACCCACGGCTTTGTATTCGCCGATCAGAATGCTGTATTTACGATTGTTAAGCAGGATCGTGGTCACCGGCAACCGCTCGCGGGCTTGAGTCCATAGGGATTGCAGCGAGTACATCGCCGAGCCGTCCGCCTGCAGATTGATGACCCGACGCTCGCCGCCACTTCCGATGGCGGCACCTGTAGCCATTGGCATGCCAGCGCCAATCGCGCCGCCGACGAGATGCAACCAGTCGTGCGCAGGCGCCGCGTGGGTATTTTTGTAGAAACCGCGGCCATACGACACGCTCTCGTCGGAAATGATGGCGTGCTCCGGCATGACCGCCGCTAACGTTTGCGCGAGGCCCTCAGGCGTTGGTGCGCCGGTCAAGATGTGCGGTCGCGGACCGGGGTCGGGGATCAGGGCCTCCGCTACGCCTAGCTCCGCCACCAACGCGAGAAGCGCAGCCTCGGCGTCCTGATCCTCGCGCGCGAGCACATGCAATTGCGCGATTTCAGGATATTGTTTTGATGGCTTGCCGGGGTAGGCGAAGAATCCAACCGGTGGCTTGGCGCTGACCAGAATAATGTGCTCAAACCGGCTCAGCACTTTAACCGCCTGATCCGTGTTGTACGGCACGCGATCGAGCTGCAAACGCCCGCGACCGCGGGCAACCTGCCCGACGATGTAATCCGCCATTAGCGCTGCGCCTGTGGCCTGAGCAATGCGCCACGCAAGCGATTGCGAGGTAGCGCGTGTGCCGTTCCCGGCGAGCAGGATCAGCACGTTCTTGCTCGAACGAAGCACCCGCGCCGCGCTTTGCACTGCGAATGGACTCATCGCTGGCGCTGCCAGCGCTGGCAGCGGATCGGCGACCACGCCACCCTCATCCCATGACGTATCGGACGGCAAAATCAAGGTTGCAATGCCACCCGACGATGCCGATGCAGCCTGAGCGGCAGCGGCCGCATCGCGTCCCACATCCGCTGCATGCGCGCTGGTGCGCACCCATGTGGAGACGCTTCGCGCAAGACCCTCGGTGTCAGCGGTCAGCGGCGCATCGAGCGGCCGGTGGTAGGTCGCCTGATCGCCCACGATGTTCACAATTGCGCTGCGGGCGCGACGCGCATTGTGCAGATTTGCAAGACCGTTCGCGAGTCCCGGCCCGCAGTGCAAAAGCGTGCACGCCGGTTTGCCTTTGATCCGGTAGTAGCCGTCGGCCATCCCCGTCACAACGTTCTCCTGCAAGCCAAGAACGCAGCGCATTCCGACGCTCTGATCGAGCGCGGCCACAAAGTGCATTTCGCTGGTGCCCGGGTTGGCGAAACAGGTGTCAACGCCGGATTTCAGCAGGGTTTCGACGAGACTTTTTGCGCCGTTCATTCAAGGTGCTCCGCGAACTTGTGATTGGGGGCGACATTAATCGCGCTGCTCATCAGAGTCTATCGCCAGAGAAGACGAACGCGCGGGCGTGCACGACAAGACATTTGCCGGCGCAAAGCTGGCTATCGGGCGCTCAGTAGTTTGACGTCAAAAATCCGCTCGCCGTTACGATAGGCAATCTTTGACCCCACATCGCGGGGCAACTCAGCAAGCCAGCGCTGGTAGTAGTCCATGATCTCGCCGTACTGCGCCCAACGTTCGGTGACCCAGCAATCGGAGCCGAGCAGGAAGCGATCTGGGTAGGCGGTGAACAGCGTGCGCCATGGCTTTGACAGTTTGCCGCCGTCGGTGATGTCGTTGCGATAGGACAGTTCACCCATCAGGTCAGGATGCGCTTTCATCATCGCTGCGACACGCTCCGTGGCGACGCTAAATCCAGTGTGTGCCCAAATCACTTTGGCCTTTGGTGCGAGCGTGAAAATGTAGTTAATCGCGGCTTCGTCGCTGTGCGCATGCAGCCACAAATCATGCTTCTGCGCGAAGGCGACGATCTGCGCGAATTCTTTTGACTTGGCCTCGTCGCCGTACAAATGGAACTCACCAATGCCGCGCACTTTGCCCTTCATCGCGCCTTCGGCATATTCACGCTCGATCATGGCGACAATTTCGGGATTTTTGTGCCACGTCCCGTAGTCTGCGCGGTCACGATAAACGCGGATGAAGGGCACCACTGTCAATGCCGGATTGGCGACGGGTGCGGCTTTCATCAACAGCACGGAGCCATCATTCGGACGCGATGTCGCGAGGATACCGCGCACATTGCTCTGCCGGAAAATCTCCAGCACTTTAGCGGGCGGATAGCTCTCGCGCGCCTCGATGTTGTAGTGCAGGTGAGCGTCGAACACCGGAAGGGGTTCGACGGCGTGCGCGGCCGTCAACACCAGCGCTGTCGCGCACAACGTCGACATCGCTCGCACATTTAGCAAAGAACCCACTACGCCTCCAGCGCCGAAATCATCTCCACCCGCGTCGCGTGTCGGCCACCCTCGAATTCGGCGGCGAGAAACGCGTCCACGATATCGAGCGCCAGCCCTTCGCCCACCACGCGTCCGCCAAGCGCCAGCATGTTGGCATCGTTGTGCTGACGGATCATGCGCGATGAGAATGTGTCAAGGCAGACGCCGCAACGGATACCCTTTACTTTGTTCGCCGCGATCATGATGCCCTGACCGGTGCCACACAGGATGATGCCAAAACGGCAATCGCCAGAGGCCACGAGCCGCGCCGCCGCTTCGCCCTGCTTCGGATAAGGAACGCTCTCCGGCGTCGTGGGCCCGATGTCAACCGCGACCCAGCCACGTGCTGCGACATGAGCGGCGATAGCCTGCCGAAGGGGAATGGCGGCGTGGTCACTGGAGAGGACGATGCGGTTGTTGGTTGTCATTGAGCAGTCACTCCGTTTTATGCCATGTGTGGCGTCAACTGTATTTCAAATCACTGTTTACGCCACGGTAGCTAATTAATTAGATACTGGATGTTCGCAAGAATTACTCTGGAATCTATCAGCTTTTACTTGAAATCCTTTGTTCTTAGGGGCTAGAACTGATTATCGGCATAAATCGACTTCGCAGAATTCGTGGCATTAGCCCATGGGCAGACGTCTTTTCAGCGAAAAGCTACTTCGAAATTCAAGCATCAATTTGCCCAGCGCTTGCTGCGCTCCACCGCCTTTGACCAACCCGCCATCATTTCGCCCGCGCGGTCTCGCGATAGCGTAGGTTCGAAGATGCGATCCACCTGCCAATTGCGCTGAATATCGCCAGCGTCTTTCCAGAATCCGACGGCGAGTCCGGCCAGATACGCCGCACCCAGCGCGGTGGTCTCCAGCACTTTCGGCCGCACGACGGGCACGCCGAGTAAATCGGCCTGAATTTGCATCAGTAAATTGTTGGCCGTCGCGCCACCATCGACGCGCAGCTCGGTGAGTTTGAGTCCCGCGTCCTTTTCCATCGCATTCAGCATGTCGGCGGACTGAAACGCGATGGATTCGAGCGCGGCGCGCGCGATGTGCGTAATGCCGCTGCCGCGCGTGAGGCCAAACATGGCACCGCGCGCATACGGATCCCAGTGTGGCGCACCGAGTCCTGCGAATGCGGGCACGAGATAGACACCGCCCGAGTCGGGAACTTCAGCGGCGAGCGCCTCGACGTCAGCCGCAGTCTTGATCGCGCGCAGGCCATCGCGCAGCCACTGCACGACCGCGCCGCCGATGAAGACGGAGCCTTCGAGCGCGTATTGCGGCGCGCTGTTAGCGAGCTGCCACGCGGTCGTGGTTAGCAAATTGTTCGTCGACTTGACCGCTTTCGAGCCGGTGTTGAGCAACAAAAAACATCCCGTGCCGTACGTGTTTTTGGCCATGCCGGGTGAATGGCAGGCTTGGCCAAACAGCGCGGCTTGCTGGTCGCCCGCGTCGCCGGCAATCGGCACGGCAACGCCGTCAATCACCGCGACGCCAAACGCGCCGGACGAAGGCCGAACTTCGGGCAAAACGGCACGCGGAATGTTGAGCAAGGCGAGCAGTTCGTCGTCCCACGCATTGGTGTGAATATTGAACAGCAGCGTGCGACTGGCGTTGGACGGGTCGGTCGCATGCGTTTTACCGCCAGTCAAGTTCCAGATCAGCCATGCGTCAATCGTGCCGAATGCAAGCTCGCCGTTCTCCGCACGCTTTCGAGCGCCGGGAACGATATCGAGCAACCACTTGAGTTTCGTGCCCGAAAAATAGGCGTCGATCACCAGGCCGGTTTTTTGCTGGATGAGCGCGGCCTTACCGTGCGCTTTGAGTTCATCGCAGAGCCCGGCCGTGCGTCGATCCTGCCAGACGATCGCGTTGGCAATCGGCTTGCCCGTCGCGCGCTCCCAAACCACGGTGGTTTCGCGCTGATTGGTGATGCCGATGGCAGCAATTTCGTCGGGATGCGCGCCCGCTTTGGCGATGGCAGACAGCATCACCTCGTGCTGCGACGCCCAAATCTCGTTGGCATCGTGCTCGACCCAGCCCGGCTGCGGAAAATGTTGGCGAAACTCCTTCTGCTCCGAAGCGACCGGTGCGCCGTCGTGGCCGTACAGGATCGCCCGCGAGCTCGTAGTGCCTTGATCCAGGGCCAAAACGTACTTTTTTGCACTCATGTACACGTCCTCCGAGAGTATTCAGGCCCATTCTGGTGCTGCGCTGCACCGCACAACATTTTGCCGGACAGCGCGCTAGAATCATTCTCCCGACACAGTCTATCGCGTCGCCGAACAAGGCTCATACTGGCTTGCACCTCTTCCAGCCTGTGATTGATCGGCGTTGCGCTTCGCTAAAAACCCTCATGCCGTTGTCCCCACCTGCTGCCCGCGAACGCCTGCATTTACGCCGCGTAAGTTACGAAGGCTTCCGTCGCGACGATGGGCTGATTGATATTGAAGCGCACATTACCGACACCAAAGATCGCGATTACAAGCTCGCGATGGGCACACGCAGCAAAGACATTCCCGTGCATCAAATGTGGGCGCGGGTGACGATTGATCGCAGTTTTGCAGTGATCGATATCGAAGCGGCCACCGATGACATGCCCTACCCCGGTCAGTGCAATCGCATCACGCCAGAGTACAAAAAATTGATCGGTGCCAATCTGCTGAAAGGTTTTCGCAAATCCATCGCGGAGCATATGGGCGGCATCAAGGGCTGTACGCATTTATCCGAATTGCTGGGCTATCTGCCGACCGCTGCGGTGCAAACGTTTGCTGGCATTCGCAACGAGACCGAGTCGCACGACGGCAAGAAGCCGTTCCAACTGGACTCGTGTCACGCGCTGGCCACGACCAGCGAAACGGTTCGCGTGTATTACCCGAAGTGGTACGTTGGCGAAACCGCTGACGCCGCAACTTAGGAATCATTACATGTGGGAGCGGTTTCACCGCGATTGCTGCTGTGACTACCGTATTAATCGCGGTGAAACTGCTCCCACAAAGTCAGAAATCAGTCACTTAAATAAAAGAAGGGGATAGCGTGAAAATTCACGAGTACCAAGGTAAACAAATTCTTCGCGAATTCGGCGTTCCGGTGCCACGCGGTATCCCGGCTTTTTCAGTGGAAGAGGCGGTAAAAGCCGCGCAAGAACTCGGTGGCCCCGTGTGGGTCGTCAAGGCGCAAATTCACGCCGGCGGTCGCGGCAAGGGCGGCGGCGTCAAGGTTGCAAAATCGATCGAGCAGGTGCGCGAATACGCCACCGCCATCCTTGGCATGCAACTCATCACGCATCAAACCAGCGCGCAGGGCCAGAAGGTTCGTCGCCTCTTTATCGAAGACGGTGCTGACATCAAAAAGGAACTCTACGTTTCGATGGTGCTCGACCGCGGCACGCAGCGTGTAGCGCTCCTCGCATCAAGCGAAGGCGGCATGGACATCGAAGAGGTCGCACACAAAAATCCTGACGCGATCAAAAAAGTGTTTATCGATCCCGGCCTCGGTCTGACCGATGCGCAGTGCGATGAAGTCTCTGGTGCGATTGGCATTCCATCGGAGTCGTTTGTTGAGGCGCGCAAGTGCTTGCAAGGTCTCTACAACGTATTCATCGAAAAAGACGCTGCACTCGCCGAAATCAATCCGCTGGTCGTGACCGGTAACGGCAGCGTGATAGCACTTGACGCAAAGTTCAACTTCGACAGCAACGCGCTGTATCGTCACCCGGATATCGTCGCGATGCGCGATCTGGACGAAGAAGATCCTGCTGAAATCGAAGCCAGCAAGTTTGACTTGGCCTACATCTCGCTCGACGGAGATATCGGTTGCCTGGTCAACGGCGCAGGTCTCGCAATGGCCACGATGGACACCATCAAGCTCTACGGCGGCGAGCCCGCGAACTTCCTGGACGTTGGCGGCGGCGCCACGACCGAGAAAGTGACCGAAGCCTTCAAGATCATGTTGAAAAACCCGAATCTGAAAGCGATTCTGGTCAACATTTTCGGTGGCATCATGAAGTGCGACACCATCGCCGAAGGCGTGGTTGCCGCATCTAAAGCCGTCGGCCTGAAAGTGCCGCTCGTGGTGCGCATGAAGGGCACTAACGAAGACTTGGGTAAAGAGATTTTGGCCAAATCGGGCCTGCCAATCATCGTCGCCAACAACATGGGCGAAGCGGCTGAGAAAGTGGTTGCCGCAGCCAAAGGCTTTAAGTCGGGGGCGGCGCCCGCAGCGGCCGCATCGACAATCGCGGCGAAACCTGCGGCGGTAGCGCCCGCAGCCGTCGCTGCAACTTCGACGCCATTGCAGCCTTCAGCGCCAGCGGCCGGGTGGATGAAGTGGTTGCTGGTCATTGTGTGCGCAATCGTTGCGGCCCTTCTATTGAAGAGCCTCACGCAGCCAAAAGAGGCGCCGCCCGCCGCGACAATCCCGGTTACGCCGACAACGCCTGCCGCACCCACTGTGACGCCAGTCCCCGAAATGCCGAAGCCTGCGGACATGCCGAAAGCGGACGCGCCGACTGCTGCGCCGACCGCAAACGACGCGGTTAAACCAGCGGCTGATGCGCCCAAAGTAGACGCGCCGAAAGACGCACCCAAGCCCGCCACCGAGGCTCCCAAGGCCGACGCGCCAAAGGCCACGTCGGAAAACACGAACAGCGGCAACGCCCTGTCCGTCGCGTAATCACCCTGGAGAAAATCAATGAGCATCCTCATCAATAAAGACACCAAAGTCATCACCCAGGGCATCACCGGCAAAACCGGCCAGTACCACACTCACGGCTGCGTGGCCTACGCCAACGGCAAGAATTGTTTCGTCGCCGGTGTGAACCCGAAAAAAGCAGGCGAAAATTTCGAAGGCATCCCGATTTACGCCAGCGTCAAGGAAGCCAAAGCACAAACCGGCGCCACCGTCAGCGTGATCTACGTGCCTCCATCGGGCGCTGCCGCCGCGATTGATGAAGCGGTCGACGCGGAACTCGATTTGGTGGTGTGCATCACCGAGGGCATTCCGGTACTCGACATGCTCAAGACACGCTACAAAATGCTCGGCAAAAAGACGCTGCTGCTTGGGCCAAACTGTCCCGGCCTCATCACGCCAGAAGAAATCAAGATCGGCATCATGCCCGGCCACATTCACAAGAAGGGTCGTATTGGCGTCGTCTCGCGCTCCGGCACGCTGACCTATGAAGCCGTCGGCCAGCTCACCGAATTGGGCCTTGGCCAATCCACCGCAGTCGGCATCGGCGGCGACCCAATCAACGGGTTAAAGCACATCGACATCATGCGTCTCTTTAACGACGACCCCGACACCGACGCTGTCATCATGATCGGCGAGATCGGCGGGCCGGACGAGGCGGACGCCGCGATGTGGGTCAAAGCCAACATGAAGAAACCCGTCGTCGGCTTCATCGCTGGCGTCACCGCCCCCCCCGGCAAACGCATGGGCCATGCGGGTGCGCTGATCAGCGGCGGCGCGGACACAGCGGACGCCAAACTTGCGATCATGGAAGAGTGCGGCTTTCACATCACGCGCAACCCGGCGGAGATGGGGAAACTGCTTAAGAGCCTGTTGAAGTAGCGGTATACGCTATAGCTTTTCCTGAAATCGCTTTGAAAGCCCCATTTAACTGGGGCTTTTTCATTTGATATCCGTAAATCGATAATCGCCTTTATTTGGCGCTAGCCCCTGTGCAGTGGTCGATTCGACGAAAAGCCGCTGCGCTAATTCAGCGATTGCTGACTACTGGAAGCTCCTGAGTTTTCATTGTTCGCATTCTTGAACGTCTGCTCATCGCGTGACAGGTCGGGAAACTGCAGTGGACCGGTGCCCGATGGCAACGCTTCTATCGAGAGAATATGAATCTTCGGAAAGGCACGACTCTCGCAACTGGTCTGCTCGACGGCGTCCACAACGAAGCGCCGAAGGTGGCGGCACTGAAGTCAGCTCATACTCCGGCCGACCTCTAGCGTTGCTTCGCTCCCGCAGGCGTTTCAACGGTCGGCAGGGACAATTTGTATTGGCTGTTGTAAAGCGAAAGTTGACTCTTGATGCAGGCGTCTGACAGCCACCAAGCGGGCGGCGATTCGGCGTCGAGCGTCGGGTGCTTGAAGTAATTGAACGCACCGGTCGCCATTGCGTGCGATTTGAGCCATTGCGCGGCGAGACGACAGGCTTTCCATTCGCGCTCGGCCGTCGTTTCCACCGAAGGCAGGTCGCCCCGGAACGGCATGCCGCCCATGCCGGAGTGGGTCAGGAAGAAATATTTTCTGACCAGCGTGGTGCCGCCGCTGGACTCGACCGGCGAAACGCCCATCGTCCAGTCACGCGACATGACGCCAGGGTCGCGCTGCATGCTGATTGCACACCTAACGTTGCCGGGTACGACGAAACTGCCGGGCGAATCGATCATGTTCCATGAGCCATGATCGCGGGCGGCTTTGTTCGGCCGGTATATCTCCGCTTCCATTCGTGCGCCATAGTTGCTGGCGACGGACTGCCGACGCATGTCGTAGGGCTCGCCACGGGAGCGAACAATCTGCGGACCCTGTCGTTTGGTCTCGGCATCGGTATCAAAGCTGTCGTCGTACTTGTCGATGATCTGGCCCACCGCCGCTTCGGTGTCGCCGATGGTGACCTTCACGCAATCGATCAGGATGAGCGTGTCCACCGCGACGCCCGCCTTGCCAAGCGCCTGACAGGCGCGAAGCGCCGCGTACGCGCCCCGGCTGTAGCCCGCGACAGTGATGCGCGGCGTGCCGCCTAGCGCCCGCCGACGTTTGAGGATGAACTCGACCGGCCAGCTCACGCATTGCGGCACTGCAAAGCCGCCGAGGTCGGGGCCTGCAAACCAGTGCTTGTCGTAGTCCGCCTGATTCGGGTTAAAGCGTTGCCCCTTTCGCGCACCGTCGGCTACGCTGCCTTCAAAGAGTTTGCCGACAAAGGTCATCGCATTGTCGAACGGGTCCATGATGTGTCGCGCCCGTTCTCTGTCAGGGGTGGTTCCATCGATTCCGACAAAAATATCTGACATGGCAGCGTCCTTTCCATCGCACACGGTGCATACCGCCGTCTGCAAAACCTCAGTTTAATTAAGCGGCAGGGCGATGGGACGCTTTCATGACGGCGTGGCGTTACAAAGCGTTACGCCTCGCTAAGGCGACAAAGCCAGTAGTGATTTAGACATGGACTCACGCAGGTCGCAGCTGCGGCGGGTGCCAACAAAAAGAGCAGCCGTAGCTGCCCTTTTCTTTGCGGCGAGAACGCCGATAGGTCGTGCTAGCCGCGCATCATGCCTTTGCCGTGACCATGACCGCCCATGCCTTTCCGGGCATCTTTCAGTTTGGCCATTTCGTCCGGCGTCAGAACCTGGGCGAGTTTGCCTTGGGTGCCTTCGTGGATCGCCTTCATCTGCGCGTGTGCGGCTTCGCGGGCGGCTGGGTCGCCCCGTTTGCCCTTCATCGATTCCATCACAGTGTGACGCTGCGTTTTCGCTTCGGTCATGATGGTGCCGACCTGCGCTGCGCGGTTGGCATCAAGGTTTAAGAGTTTGACGATGCGCTCGCCCGGCTGGTGTTGCATGCCCGCGCCGCGTTCGGCTAGCGCCGAGCCTGAGGCGACGAGTGCAACAGCGATAACGGTGGCAGAGAGGGTGGTTTTGAACAGTTTCATTACGGTCTCACTTTCTGGTTTTGATGAAACATGGCGTTCGCGTTGTTCTGCATCTCGCCCTGTATTCATTTGAACGCACGAAACCGGAAAAGGTCAGTCCCCGGTCAGAGTACTTGGTAACAAAGTGTTAGTTTTGCGCTCGGCAGACGGATCAGCTTTTTTCTGCAATTGCCTGTGCGCGAGGGCAAAAGCGCTAAAGCTTAGCAAGTCGACTATTTGCATAATTAAGCACTAGCCCCTAATCAGTCTCATTTTCCCGCAAAAGTTGTTGCAGTTGCGGGCCATCCAGTCGAACCCGAAATCGGGCGCCTGACGGTCGGCCCGGTTCGCGCACTATGATGCGCATCGGCCAGTCGCCGTCGACGACTTTAAGCAATACGGTGCCATCTTTAGCGAGTGTGGGTTCGAAATCAACGCCGAGTTCGAGCAGTGCGTATTCGACCTCTTTCGGGTTCTCGGGCTTGAGTTCGATGCCAATTTCGCTGCCCGCGTGCGCCCAGCCTTCGGCGACAGGGCCGGTCAGCACGGGGTCAAAGCGAATTAACTCGGCCATCGCTTCTAGCGCAAATTCGCG
>CAJDUD010000103.1_pt1 | contig 12838 bp, 12 predicted proteins | sample 7390161 | NCBI WGS metagenome assembly CAJDUD01 (sample SAMEA7055664, study PRJEB34461) | soil metagenome | biome: terrestrial ecosystem; feature: Peninsula; material: soil | place: Antarctica | collected 2016
CGATCACGTTTCTTGCGCGCCATCGCATCCAATAATCGCGGCATCTCGGACCGCGCCTCAATCTGCGAAATTACGGTCGGTTTGGGGGGGGCTGATTTCGGCGGTGCTTTGCCGGCCACCGGTGCTGGCTCTGGCGCTGGCGGTTGAACTGCCACCACCATCGGCGGCGCACCGGGCGGTAGGGCGATGACTTTCTTGAGCAGCGTTTCGCGCTCGATCAAGCGCTGGTATTCGGCGTCCATAATGGCCAGTGCCCGATTGCGCACACGGTCGAAGTCCGCCAGATCGGTATAGGTAGACAGGAGCGCTTTGTCCTTGCGGTCACGCTCATCCTGAACGAGTTTCAGCTTTGCGTCTTCAACGGCTTTCAGCGCGGCGAGTCGACGTTCCTCGGCTGTTGCTGCGCGTTGCGTTTCTCGTTTGATTGTGCCGTCATTGCGCAACTCCTTGCGCGCCCGATCAACGGCGTTGGGTGGCACGGTGTCGCTGTATTGCACCTTGCCGTTTTCGTCGACCCATTTGTAGAGCTGCGCGTGACTGTGACCTGAGATACCCGCAGCAATAGCGAGCGCGCAGGTCACAGCCAGCGACTTATGCCGTCGCTTACTTGTACTTTTGATATTTCGCAAGCGACTAATCGACCACCCCATACGTTTCTCGATACACCTCTATCTTTTGTTTGTGCTCAGCCAGTGCAGCGGTGGCACTAACCAGCGAAAGCACATCCGGAAGCGAAGCAATGGCGATCACGGGGATTCCAAACTGCGCTTCCACGTCTTGTACAGCAGAGAGCGTGCCAGCACCGCGCTCCATGCGGTCAATCATGATCAAAACACCCGCGGGCGTGGCACCGGCTGCACGAATAATGGCGACCGACTCGCGCACGCTCGTGCCAGCGGTGATGACGTCATCCACAATCAGCACCCGCCCTTTGAGCGGCGCGCCGACAATTAACCCGCCTTCGCCGTGATCCTTCGCCTCTTTCCGGTTGAACGAATACGGCAGATTGTGACCTTTTTCGGCAAGTCCGATAGCAAGCGCTGACACTAGCGGAATGCCTTTGTACGCCGGACCAAACGTCATATCGAAGGCGACACCCGAAGCAATTGCCGCGTCCGCGTAATAGCGCCCCAAGCGCAGCAATGACTCGCCAGTGTTGAACAAACCACTATTGAAGAAGTACGGCGACACGCGCCCCGACTTGGTTTTGAACTCGCCAAAGCGCAGTACTTCGCATTCAAGCGCGAAGCGAAGGAAGTCCTGACGGAAGGTATCGGGTGATGACATATTGATGATGTTTTGAGTCAGTAAGCGCGCATAGGTTGCGCTGCTCGTGGAAAAATAAGTTAACCGCGATTCTCTCGCGATATCGACCTGAATTGAAGGACACTCTGTGCGCATCGTCACGCTAAACGCCAATGGAATTCGCTCCGCTCATAACAAAGGGCTCGCCGACTGGATGGGTCGTCTGCGCGGTTGGGACGTTTTCTGCCTGCAAGAAATGAAGGCTAACCTTGAAGATGTGCCCGCGGAAATGCTGCGACCCAAAAAAAGTCACGGCCACTTTCATCCTGCCGAAAAGAAAGGTTACGCCGGGACCGCGCTGTGGTCGAAGCAGAAACCTGTGGGTGTCGTCAAAGAATTCGGCGTAGGCGAGTTTGACCGCGAAGGTCGTTATCTCGAAGCCGATCTTGGCAATGTGGTGGTGGTGTCACTGTATCTGCCGTCCGGCGCGGCCGGGCCAGAACGTCAAGCCAGCAAAGATCGCTTTTTAGTGGAGTTTCCCAAGCATCTGCAAGCGCTGCGCAAACGCGGCAAAGAGATCGTCATCTGCGGCGACCTCAACATCGCGCACAAAGAAATCGATCTCAAAAATTTTAAAAGCAACAAGAAAAATTCTGGCTTTTTGCCGCATGAGCGTGAATGGCTCACGCACGTTCTGGATCAGGAAGGCGAGATTGGATTCGTCGACGTGTTCCGCCAGCTAGATCCGCGCCCCGAACAGTACACCTGGTGGAGCAATCGCGGCGATAGCTGGAACAAAAACGTCGGCTGGCGGCTTGATTATCAAATCGCAACGCCGGGAATCGCTGCGACGGCGAAGAGCGCATCGATTTATCTGGAAGAGCGATTTTCCGATCATGCGCCGCTGATCATCGATTACGACTTCGCGTTGTAGACCGCCACTCCAACTCCGCCTAATCTACGGCAGTTCGCTGCCCGCCAAATCCTCAAGAATCGGGCAATCCGGTCGGTGATCGCCGTGGCAGCAGTGGATCAGTTTTTCCAGCGTCTTTTGCATGGCCTGCATGGCTTCGATGCGCTTCGCAAGTTCGTCGGCGTGAATTTGCGCGATACGCTTGACGCTGGCGCTGGTGCGGCGACGGTTGAGCCACAGGCTCACGAGTTCCGCGATTTCGGCCATGGAGAAACCGAGGTCGCGCGCGCGTTTGATGAACCTGAGCGTATGGATGTCGCGCTCGTTGTATTGCCGGTAGCCGTTGCTTTGCCGGGCGACGCTGGCGAGCAGGCCAAGCGATTCGTAGTGACGAATCATCTTGGCGCTCACGCCTGAAAGCGTTGCCGCGTCGCCGATACTCACCGGCGCGGAAATCGCCGATGGACTAGCCACAGGAGCACTTGCCGCCGCAGCCCCCGCCGCCCGCCGCCTTTTCCGCTTCCACCGAATAACCTTCCTCGGTGATCGCTTTGGCGAAAGCGTCTCTCGGTTGCGCGCTGTCGATTTCAACCTTGCCCGAAGCGAGGTCAACCTTGACGGTGGCTTGCGGATCGACCGCTTTCACAGCGTTGGTGACTGCGCGTTCACAGTGGCCGCAGGTCATTCCCTGAACGTTCAAAACTTGTTGCATGATGTTTCCTTGTAAGACTTGAAGGGTCGACGACTCTTCTGATGTATCGCATTGTGAACCTTACCACGATGGGAAGGTCAAGCGCGGCAATTACCGTCGATTGATGCGTGTCAACAAACAATACACAAAGTGCTTGACCTTCCCATCATGGAAAGGTTTAACCTACTCCCATGAATACTGAAACGACATTCCCAGCAGCGACCCATCTGTCCGAAGATATCTCCATCGGCGGCATGACCTGCGCGTCGTGTGTGATGCGCGTGGAGCGAGCGCTGAAGAAAGTACCGGGTGTTGCTGAGGCGACGGTGAATCTGGCTACCGAGTCGGCACGAGTGACGTTCGACCCCGCCCAGGCCAACGACGGTCGACTGCGTCGCGCGGTGCGCGATGCGGGCTATGAGCCGCGCACTGCCAAGCAGGCAGACGATGCTGAATCCGCGTCGAAGTGGGCGGGCTTTACACCGGTGGCAATTGGGCTTGTGCTTTCTGCGCCGCTGGTGTTACCAATGATTGGGGACTTGTTCGGAAAGCACTGGATGTTGCCTGCGTGGATTCAGTTTTTACTCGCGACACCGGTGCAATTCATTCTTGGCGCACGTTTTTACAAGGCGGGCTGGAGCGCACTCAAAGCATTTTCGGGAAACATGGACTTGCTGGTTGCGATTGGTACGACGGCGGGCTGGTGCTTGTCGATGTGGTTATGGCTTAGTGCTGAGCCCGACACGATGGTGCATTTGTATTTTGAAGGTTCTGCGGTTGTCGTGACCCTTGTGTTGTTAGGAAAGTGGCTTGAGGCGCGCGCCAAACGGCAAACGACGGCGGCGATACGTGCGCTCCACGCCTTGCGGCCTGAAGTCGCTCACGTGTTGAACGGTGCGGGCGAAGAGGCCGATGTTCCCGTCGCCGAATTGATGGCGGGCGACACGCTCGTCGTTCGTCCTGGCGAGCGCTTTCCAGCGGACGGCGCGTTGCTTGATGGCAGTACGCAAGTCGACGAATCGATGCTTTCAGGCGAGCCGTTGCCGGTCGAGAAATCGGTCAACGACAAGCTCACGGGCGGCAGCATTAACGGCGACGGCCGCGTAACCATGCGAGTGACCGCGACAGGCAGTGAAACCGTGCTGGCGCACATCATTCGCCTCGTTGAAGATGCGCAGATGGCGAAAGCCCCGATTCAGCGATTGGTGGATCAGGTGGCAGCGGTGTTCGTGCCGGTGGTGCTGGTGCTCGCGCTCATCACGCTGGTCGGCTGGTGGTGGGCGGGCAGTAGCGGCGAGTTAGCCATTATTCATGCGGTGGCAGTGCTCGTGATCGCGTGTCCCTGCGCATTAGGACTGGCGACGCCCGCCGCGATCATGGCGGGCACGGGCGTGGCCGCAAAACAGGGTATTTTGATCAAGGATGTGCAGGCGCTGGAGCTGGCGCATAAGGTGGACGTGGTGGCGTTCGACAAGACCGGCACGCTGACCGTTGGCCAGCCACGTTTGACTGCGGTGGCGGTCGCAAATGGAATGTCTGAAGACGATCTACTGCGCAACGCCGCTGCCGTGCAGCGCGGTAGCGAACATCCGCTCGCCCGCGCTGTCGTGAACGCCGCAGCAGAACGTTCGTTGGCATCCGCGCAAGACGCGACCAATGCGATCAACGTAAGGGCCGTTCCTGGCCGTGGCACGGAAGGTACGATTGGCGTATCCGACTGGTTGATCGGCAGCGTGCGCTGGATGCAGGAGCTGGGTGTGTCGCTCGATGAGCTGTCAGATCGCGCGGCGGCGTTGCAGGCTGAAGGCGCAACCGTCTCAGCGGTTGCGCGGCGAACTAACGGTGTGTTGCAACTTGCCGGCATCTTTGCTTTTGGTGACGAACCGAAGCCCGGCGCGAAGGACGCGCTCGCGGCGTTGCGCGCGCTCGGCATCCGCATCATGATGATCTCGGGCGATAACAAGGGTGCCGCGCTTGCGATGGCGCATCGGCTTGGCTTGACGGATGACGAGGTGATGGCTGAAGTGTTGCCCGGCGACAAGGCCGCGAAGGTGGCAGCGTTGAAGCAGGGTGGACACACGGTGGCGATGGTTGGCGACGGCGTCAACGATGCGCCCGCGTTGGCTGCGGCCGACGTCGGCATCGCGATGGGCACCGGTACCGACGTGGCGATGCACGCCGCCGCAATCACCCTCATGCGAGGTGATGTCGCGCTCGTGGCGGGCGCACTCGAAATTTCGCGGCGCACGGTGGCCAAGATCCGGCAGAACCTGTTCTGGGCATTTGCATACAACGTTGCCGGCATTCCGCTCGCGGCGTTCGGCTATTTGAGCCCAGTGATGGCAGGCGCGGCGATGGCGATGAGTTCAGTCAGCGTCGTGACCAACGCGCTCATGCTCAGCCGCTGGAAACCGGGGGCAAAGTAGCATCTGCGTCACGATGCTCGTGCTGTTCAACAAACCCTATGGCGTGCTGTCGCAGTTCACTGGCGAGGCGCACGAGCGCACGTTGGCAGAGTTCATCAACATTCCAAACGTCTATGCGGCCGGACGGCTGGATGCGGATAGCGAAGGACTGCTGGTGTTGACTGATAACGGGGCGTTGCAGGCGGCAATCGCCGGTAGTCGCGCAAAGGTGTCCAAGTCGTACTGGGCGCACGTCGAAGGCGAAGCGACGGATGCGCATGCCCGGCAGCTTCAGCGCGGCGTGAACTTGAAGGACGGCGCGACGCGGCCCGCGACATGCCGTTTGCTCGGACAGATCACAGAGCCGTGGCCGCGCACGCCGCCGATTCGCGTGCGCAAGAGCGTTCCCGACAGCTGGATTGAATTGACGATCAGCGAGGGGCGAAACCGGCAGGTGCGGCGAATGACGGCGGCGGTTGGCTTGCCGACGCTGCGGCTCATTCGCGTTGCCGTGGGGCCCTGGCGCGTTGAAGGCATTGCGCCGGGAACGCATCGGTTGCTGACCGATGACGACGCGTTTGACGCGCTGCGAAATCTATCAGCTTTACGTTGAAACAACCACTTTGCAGGGGCTAGAGCGGAATAATAGCGAAAGTCGATTATCGAACCAATCGGTCGCTAGTCCCTGTGTAATCGTGCTTCTACGATAAAGCTATTGACGATTTCCCGTTGAAAATCGCGTCGTTGCCTCAGTGAAATAGAACCACTCATGATGGGCTTCGGCGACGGCGTTCGGAAAAAGGATGCACCCATCTTTCGGCGCGGTGACGACTTCGCCGTTGGCGCGGGTACCGATCACGTCGCCCGCCTTAAGCGGATCAAAGCTTTGCCACGCGCGAGAAAACGCGTCTGCTTTATCGAATTTGTCGATGACCCTGGCGATGTGCAATCCCTCTGCATTTGCGGCTAGCGGGGGTTTTTCATCGTCGGTCAGCCCGAACAATGCCAGCGTATTGCGAATCGCACGATACGCGACTTCGCGGCCGTGTGGATCTTCGTGTTGGCCGCATTCAAGCGTGAGCGCCATGCCGCCCGTCGTGCGCATGTACTCGGTCGTGCCGACGCCGTATTTGGGGTCAAGGTCGTGGCGCTTTCCTGCGGTGGGATCGAGCTTGGCGGCGCGCGCACGACGTTCTTCCACGCCTTCCGCGTAGGTGCCAAGCCACCCATCAACCGCGCGATTCACGCCGAGGCGTAACGCCCAGTCACGTTCGGTGTCGCCGTGAATTGTGGGTTCCAGCGAACTCGCATTATTCTCCGGCCCGACCATCACAAACGCTTGCCCCTGCGCCTGAAACGAGTGCAGATCGAGCAAAACTTCATGCTTCGCCATCAAGGGGCATAACCAGTTCGCGATGTGATCTTCGAACTCGGTCGGTGTGTCGGTGGGCTGAAGATTGCGGTTCAGATTGCGGTCACCGCTACGGCGCTTCATTGCGTAAGCCATCGGGTTGGTGATCGGTACAAAGGTGACCGAGCCGCGCGCGAGTTCTAGTTGACCAGACTCGATCTCCGCAATCGCACGACGAATGCCGTGCGTTCCCGCGAGTTCGTTGCCGTGAACGGCTCCAGTGATGAGCAGGCGTTTGCCAAGTTGAACCGCAGTAAAGTTTGTTGACTGAAAGGGAAGCATAAAAACTAAAGAACTCTACAAAAAACAGCCTTCAAATACCGGCTTTCGTTGACCTGCGCAAGCCACGGATGATCGGGCCCTGCGCCGCGAACTTCGAGAATTTGCAACTCACGACCCGCGTAGAACGCGGCGCGACGCAGCATGTCGAGGAACTGCTCCTCCGACACTACGCCCGTGCACGAGCAGGTGAGGAACAACCCGCCTGGCTTCACGACGCCCAGCGCCAACTTGTTCATGTCAAGATATTTTTTCAGCGCGTCGATCACTTCGTCGCGGGCGCGCGTCATCTTGGCCGGGTCGAGCACCACGGCGTCCCAACGCTTGCCCGCTTCTTGCGCTTCACGCAGCCACGGAAAGATGTCAGCCTGCGTGACTTTTGCCTTGACGTTGTTGAGCTTTAAGTTTCGCGTCGCGAAATCTACGGCTTCTTCATCCAGGTCCACGGCGGTGATGTCGGTTGCGCCGTTCACACCGGAGTACACCGCGAAGCCTCCCGAGTTGCAGCAGAGGTCGAGCATGCTGGTGCTTTTGGTCGATGCGATGAGTTCGCCCCAACGCTTGCGGTTGTCGCGCTGATCGCAGAAGAAACCTGTTTTATGTTTGCCGCCGATTTGCACGTAGAAGTTCACGCCGTGCTCGGTAATCGTCGAAGGTTTGCCTCCGTGTGGCGGTTTGCCGGGCGGGCATTCGAAGCCTTCCTGCTTCTGCGCATTGTCATCGCCAAACGAAAAAATCTGCGAGCCCGGAAATTGCGTCAAAAGCGCATCATAAATCCAGTGCTGCATGCGAAACATGCCTGCCGCGTAGAAGCACACAACCAATACATCGCCAAAGCGATCCACGATCAGACCGGAAAGGCCGTCGCCCTCAGCGTGAATCACGCGGTACGCATCGCTAACCGCGTCCAGACCATAAATTTTGCGCCGCAATTGCACGGCATCCGCAATCTTCTCAGCGATAAATTGCGCGTCAACAATTTCGTCCTGCTTCTCGGTCAGCAGACGAATGGCCATCGGTGCTTGCATGTTGAGCATGCCGCGACCAATAAATTCACCATCAACGGAGAGCACTTCCACCAAATCCCCGGGAATGATGCGCTCAGCCGGGCGCTCCACCATTTTCTGGAAGATCAGCGGGTGAACATATTTGCGTTCGCTTTTCAAGCGAACTTGCGGGAGCGATTCTGAGCGATTTTTGCGGGCCATGCCGCAATGTTATCGGGCCACCGATCATTGGCGCCCAAACGCTTGCGACCAGGTTCGGCGCCGGCTTAAGCGCGCGAGCGCCAACCGAACAGGCGTGCTGGCAAAAAGAGAATCGCGCGGATCAGCGCGAACAGGGCATCGAACGTGATGCCAATTAACCTAAACGGTAGCGAGATCAACCAGAAGAGCGGGAACAGCACCAGTGCGAGCAAGGCAATCGGCCAGCTCACCACCAAAAGGATGCACCACACAAACAACAGGATCAACGCTTTCATTACAAATCCTAAATGAGAAATTCTGTGAACAGACTGGATCTAAATCGACTTTGATCCCGTGATCGTCACTTTTTCAAACGTCACGTGGGCAACGCTTGTTTTCGGAACGTCAGGTGGTGTTGCTGTGGCAAACAGTGCGGCGACGGCACCGACGGTCACGACTGAAAGGACGCTTGCGAACGCTGCGGTAACGGCGGTTTCAGTGCGGGAAAGGATGTTGAAAGTGCGATTCATGAGAGGCTCCAAAGTCTGGTTCGTTTCGTTTCGCAGCGGGACATTCCGTTGCGATGGAGTGAACTTTATTCGGAGTGCTTTTTCGCCGAAAGGGGCGTGCGATGAATCGCGGGTAGATTGCGCGAGTTGCAGATCCACGGCGCGAACGCTGATGTTTCGCAGCGACCACTCCCGCTAGGGCATGAGCGATTGAATGTAGGTTTCGACTTGACTGATCGGGCGCGGCCCGACGCCAACGATCCCCGCCGTAAGCGCATTTCCGCGCAGGCCGAGCAGGTAGCGGAGCACGATCAGGCCATCGGTCTGAGCATTCACCTGCGAGTCGCCGTCCACGTCCAGTTGCGGCTTGAGCGCATTCAGGAAGAGCGTGATGTCTGTTGACAGCGTACGTGTTGGAAGTGGTCCGACTGCGTTCGCCGTGTGTGCGCTGCCGGTGAGCCCCGCCAGATACCTGTAGATAAGCAGACCGTCGGTGAGTGCGTCGTATTTACCGTTTCCGTCAGCGTCCAGCGTCATCGCGGGCGGCGAAGGCTCCGCCAGCGTAAGCGTATGCGTCGTCGTCGCGCCGAGCGTGCCGTAGGTGGGCGCGCTGAGCGTGAGGCTCAAGGTCTTGTTTGCAGTAATGACCGCGTTGTCCAGCAACACGATGTTGATGGGCTTAACCGCGGTGTCGCCATCGGCCCAGTTCAACGTGCCCGTCGCTGCTGCGAAATCAATGCCTGCGAGCGCAGTGCCGTTGACGGTGGCGTAATTCACACTCACCGGTCCGGTGCCACCACCCGTGCGCATCACATTGATGACAGCCGTTCCAGCGTTTTTCAGTGCCGAGCCTAGCGAGGTCACAAATTGCATCGTGCCGGATGGATGGGTGCTGCGCCAAAACGTCAGCAGATCGGCGAGTGCGGCGGGCGGATTGGTCGGTGCGGCTGCGCCGGTCTGATCCAGCGTATTGATGCCGTGGCAGTTGGCGCAGGTGCGAATTTCAGCATGTCCCACGTCATTGCCTTTCCAGCGGGCAAGATCGCAGCAACTGAACCGTCATCGCCAATGCGTACCGATCCCGCAGGCGCACCTGCGGTTTGGACGTTGTGCGACATCGTGTCGTGCAACGGCGTGGCGACGACGCGGCGACCTGGAATGGGCGTGCCAGTGTTTAGCGCATAACCGCGACGCAGATCGGCCTGAAAAAAGCGCATCCATGCAATGTCGTATAGCCCGCCAGACGTGCCAGTGCCCATCGTCTGATGGTTCGACCACGACACCCGCAGGTTGTACGGCTGCTGTTTGTCGTGGCGGTCGCGCTTGGTCACATCAAAGCTCACCGAGAGTGCCGCATTGTTCGCACTAAGGTAGTTTTGAAATGTGGGAATGTCCACACCCGCTGTCGCAAATTGGGCGGCGGTGACCGGGTGAATGGTGGCAGCACCGGGCGCGGTAGGCGTAGTGCGCGCTACGACTTCAACGGGGTCCAACTCCCAGGCAAGCCCGTTGTAGTTGACCAGCGTTGCGCCCACGTAGTAGCTCGTGTTGATGCTGATGCCAGTCGTAAGCGTCACGTCGTTGGTGTAGTACAGCGCGGGTGCTACTGGCGGTTTGAGCGAACGCAGGCGGAAGTTGTAGCCGGTAACGGGCATCGGGTTCGTAACGGTGGCCGTGTTGTAGTCGGTTTGTTTCACGGCGACGTGGGGAGCGATGAGATTGCCATCAGCGAGCGGCATGGGTGTACGGTAAAGATCAAGGTCAACAGCAGATGCGCTTTGACCCGTCAGCGGCTGATTCATGCCGCCCTTCACGATGGGCGCGCTGGCGGCGTTGGTGAGGTAGTTCACCAGCATGCCGTCCGGATTCGCGCCCGCGCCCGCGTTCGACAATGTCGCGATTCGCCCCGCGCCGTGCGTGCCGAGGTCCGGGCCGTCGGCCCCGTAAAAGGTGCCCGAGTTCAGTGGGTCTTCGCGCGGCGCGTAAAAACTCGAGAAGAATTTGTGGATCGCATAGTTGCCATTGGTTGCCGACGGCAGGGTGGACGGATTGAAGTCCATCAGGTTTGCGTCGGTATTGAAACTGCGCGTAAAGCCTGCACCGACTTCATGTCGGCCAACGTGATTCAGCAGTTCGCCGCCTGTGTTGAGCGCATTGCCGTTCAAGCCGGGGTAATTCGTGGCGAGCGTCTTGCGATCAAAGTTGCGCGGCTCGGGGAATGTGTCCCATGTATTCGCGCTCATCGCGGTGACTTGGGTGAACGCGGCAGCGGCCGTCTCGTCCACAAAGTTGCCCGACCCGTTCGCCGTTTGCGTGAACGTCTCGCTGTAAGCGGGATCGGGCGGACGTGAGTCCGTGACCGCCTGCGTGTCGCGCGACAGATGATCCCAGTTTGTAAAAATTACGCGCCCTGCGCTATCAACGAAGGGGTAGAAAGCGCCGCTCGGCGCATGGTGCAAAATTTTCAGCGACGTCGCGTCTGTCGGGTCAAGCGTCCACAGCCCGCTCACCGTGGGCAGACTCAAATACTCCTCGCGCTGCGCCAGATGGGCCTGCCCGTTGTAAGGCCGGTCGCTGGAAAACACAACTTTTCCATTTTGCGCGTAAGTCGGAAATACGTTGTTGAATGCCGGTTGATTCGCCACTTTAGTGAGCACCGGCTTGACGCTCGCTGCGAGTTGCGCCTGCGTGGGCAACGTGATTTCGTAGAGCTGAAACAGATATTGCGTGGTGTCCGCCGGGCCGCTCGGTTTGCCCGTCGTCATGCTGAAAATCGCTTTGGTTGCAGTCCAGTTAACCGACGGATTGCGCACCGCCATCGCGTCGGCTGTGGGTTGCCCGCCAGGGATTGCGCCCCAGTCGGCAACCGTAAGTAAATTCACTAACTGCCCATTGTTGAAGCGTACCCACAGCGATCCGCCGCGCCCCGCGTGCAACGTGTCTGCCAGATGATTTGAGAACGGCGAGGCGATGGACATGAAGCTCTGCGTGACATCGCGCGAATTCACCTCCTCCGGAATCGGCACCTGAGTTACGAAAAGAATCGGATTCGTCGGATTACCTGCGTGCAGCGCGGGAGACGCGCTTATCAATGCGGTTACGACGAGTGCGCCAACGCGACGAGCGCATGCGGCGAGGGACAGGATTGAGCAATCGTACGGGCGGGTCATAGCAGGCACTTTTTTCGCGGGTCAGGGGGCGAGTACATGGCGTGGGCACCCCATTCAACAACAAAGGCTAATGCAGCAATCCCTACGTTTCGCCTACAGTGGCCGCGCCACCGAATCCGCGCGGCGCGGCCAAAGCGAATGCTCGCCGACAACTGCTGCTACGGGACAGAGCGCCACGACAGACGACCAATAGCGCATAACGAATGGTTGTAGTAACGTGAATTAGCTTTTGCACGAAACCTACATTCGATAAGGGCAGGGGCTGAAAAGTAATAATGTCGACAAATGACTCAATTCGCTTTTAGCCCATTACTAATAAGGATTTCGTCTAAAAGCTGAATCTTCGACAGACGTAAACTTTGACCCGGAATCGTTCCCGTAAGCAGGCAAAATGTGCGGCACCATCGTGTGCACAAACGCTGTTTGCAGCGTGTTCACTGAATGTTGGACCCGTCAGGAATTGTGCGATGTAACAGATGCACTGACGTGCAAGGCGACCCGTAGAATCCATCGCATCCGTCGGCCCGCGAAAGCACCATGCGTAAAAATTTCTACCGCCCTCTGGCGGCATTTTTCTTCCTGCTTGCAGTGCTTGGGCTAGTCGGTTTCGGGGGCCAAAGCGCAAAAGTCGCGGCATCGAACGCGGCGGTTGAACAGTCGCTTGGTGCGATCTTGCAGCAGCCGGTGTTTCAATGCGGCACCGGGGCTGACGCCGTGACCGATGACGGTATCGCCGGTAGCGTGACGGTGTTTGAATCCGGTCCGGTGCGGCCCATTGCGTTGTCGGCTGACGGCAAGCGCTTGTTCGTCACCAACCGGCCCGCGCATTGCCTGGAAATTTACGCGGTAGAAGGCGATACGTTGCGCCTGGCGAGTAGTGTCGCGGTCGGACTGGAACCGGTTGCCGTGGCCGAGCGCAATGCGAACGAAGTGTGGGTGGTCAATCATTTGTCGGATTCGGTGAGCGTAGTGCGGCTGGATGGCACGGCGCGCGTGCTGCGTACGTTGCAGGTGGGTGATGAGCCGAG
>CAJDUD010000068.1_pt2 | contig 12797 bp, 11 predicted proteins | sample 7390161 | NCBI WGS metagenome assembly CAJDUD01 (sample SAMEA7055664, study PRJEB34461) | soil metagenome | biome: terrestrial ecosystem; feature: Peninsula; material: soil | place: Antarctica | collected 2016
CCGCCGTGCTCGCTGAGGACGGCTGCATCGAGTACGGGGCGACGGTGGACGCGAAGGACTTGCCGCCGACACGAAACAGCGTAGGGCCAGACACGTTCGTAGTGGTGGAGAAATGGGCAAGCCTTGCTGCGTTGCAGGCGCACGCCGTGGCCCCGCATATGAAGGCATATGGCGCGAGCGTGAAAGACATGGTTGCCAATCGCGTGATTCACGTGCTGGAGCCAGTCGCGGCCTGATCTGGGCCCACCCCCTAGGTCGCAAACGCGTAAGGCGTTGCTGACGCAGGCAGCGAGGCGCAGTTGCGAGCCTGTTTACGTCCTTGTGGTTGTGGCACGCGCGCTCGCGGCCAACAGCCATCAATTTAACGACCGAATGAACGGAGTGATCGCATGGACGGATACCTGCAAACATTGAAGAAATACGCCGATTTCGGCGGACGCGCACGACGTAGCGAATACTGGATGTTCGTTTTGTTCAATTTCATCATCGGTATCGTGCTGAGTGTCGTGGACTACGTGCTCGGCACGGGCGGGATTATTGGCGCGATTTTCGCTCTCGCCATTTTGATCCCTTCCATCGCGGTTGGCGTGCGTCGGCTGCACGACACTGATCGCAGTGGCTGGTGGCTTCTGATCGCGTTCATACCGCTCATCGGCGCCATTGTGCTGATCGTTTTATTTGTGCTCGATAGCAGTCCTGGCCAGAATCGGTTTGGTGCCAATCCAAAAGCGTAAACGCCAATAGATTCGTCGGGCCCGCGGTCGCGTCGCACCACGACGGGCAAGCACCGAAAACTCAGCCAGTCATGCCAATCGACAGCGACTCAAAGAAACCCGATACCGGCGTGGCAACGCCCGCGCCGCGCGGCGAAACAGCGTTTGCCGCTTTCGACTATGCGATCAAGGTAGCGAAGGTGGGGATTGTCGTGCTCGGCATCGAGATCATCATCATCGCGCTGTCGGGGGTCGACATGGCCCGCCTCGACGAACACGAAATTTTTCAATACCGAATGGTCGCGGCACCAGCGCTCATCGTTGTGTTCCTGCTCGTTGACTACCTGTTTGGTCGTCGCCGCGCGCGTCAGACTGCTGAGACACCGGTCGCGCTCCACGCAACTGTGGTTGCGGGCGACGAATTCGTGTTGAGTATTGACCCGGACGCGCATCGAAACGACACGACTGTGGCGGCGACCAGCAGAAACAATCTGGAGCGAACCCGGCGTGGCTTCGCCGCGGAGTTCATCGCGCTTGCGCTGGTTGCTGCGGGCGGGGCCGCGTTCTGGCACGACAACATGACACACGATTTTCCAAATCCCGTGGCAGTCACCGGCAAGTTCGTCAGCGCCGCCTGCTTTGAGCGTCCCGGAAGATCGATTGTCGTGGTCGGACCATACATGGCGATTGGCTACGAATTTCCCAGTCAATCGACGCAACCCCGTCCGACGCAGGTCACGTGTTTGCTCGAAAAGTGCGAACCTCAACAGGTGCCCGGGCAGATGCTCGACATTGAGTACAACAAAGTGCCTTACCTGACGATGCAGGCGTGCCGGGCCGCATTGCCCGCGATTCTGGCGGCTGCGGCACCGACGACGGTGTGGACGGGTGACAAGGATCCGAACGCGACGGTGCGGGCACGGTTCACCCCAGAGCGACACGCGCCGCCATACTTTTTGCTCTGGATTCCGTTGTTAATTGCGGCGGTGATATTGCCGGTTTCAGTGTTTTTGCGCCGTCGCAAATGGACCGAATCACAGGGTCCGGCTCGTTAATACCATTTGCCGCATATAAAAACTGTTCGATCAGCTTTCAAGCAAAAAGACGCCTACATAGGGGCTGAAGCTGAGAAAAGCTCGAAATCGATAAGTTGAACAATGGCGCTCTAGCCCCTGTGCAACGGTCGAATCACGAATAAGCTGTATCAGTTTATCGCGCGCCCAGCCTTGTCGAGCCCGTTGACTTTGTCACCCGCAATAATGCCGCGCTCCTTGAACCAGCCCTGTTTCATTTCGATGGCAAACATCGCGGGTGCGCCGGATGGGTGGGTGGATTCGTCGTGCGGCTTCATGTCTACGACGCTGACGATGACGCCTTTGCTGTCAACGTAGGCAATCGAGAGCGGCACGAAGGTGTTCTTCATCCAGAACGCGAGCGGTTCGCTTTGTGCGAAGACGAACAGCATCCCGTGATCGGGCGCCAGCGAAAAACGGTTCATTAAACCAATGCTGCGCGTCATATTGTCCGCAACGACCTCGGTTTTAAGCTTCGAATTCTTGATCGAAAGTTCGATGATCGGCAGCCCTTTGTTGACTTGTGCGCTAGCCGTCAACGGCAGCGCAGACACGAACATCATCGTCGCAAGCATGAATCCAGAAACGGACAGGAGATTACGAAATTTCATTAGCATTTTCTAACTTTGCTCAGGCTTTAGCGGGTGACTGATTTGGTAGAACTTCCAGATCGCAGCACCGACCACGACCGCAGTAAGCATGACGAGGGCAAAGCGTAGCAAGCTTTGCTGCGCGAACGGCACCACAACGGCCGTCGTAATTGCCATCATCGCCACATGGGTGGACGATTGCAGTGCCGACACGCTGCCACGCGAATGCGAAAACGCGTCGAGCAGCTTCAGTGTGATGCAGGGTGTGACCAGGGCCATTCCAAACGTGTAGAGCGCAATCGGTGCGATGTTCCAGACAACGCTCGGTGGTACGAACGCGCTTACAAGCACGTTTGCAACCGCAGCAATCGCCATAATCGAGAAGCCCCAATTCATCTGGCGCACATGACTGACGCGCCCCGCCAGACGACCCGAGCAATACGCGGCAATCGTAATGCCTGCAATTCCGGGGATGAACAAGACGGCAAAGTCTTTGCTGGTCAATCCAAGATGCCCCATAAGAAACGACGGGGCACCAGCGATGTAGACGAAAAATCCAGCGAAGTTGATTCCCGGAATTGCCGCCAGACTTTGGAATGTTTTGTTGAAAAACATCTTGCTGTAATTTTTCGCGAGCGGCACCAATGCGAAGGGCAAATGTTGTTCGCGCGGATGCGATTCGACCAATCCAATCTGCGACCAGATAATCAACAAAATTGCGTATCCAGCCAAAAACCAAAAGATGGATGGCCACGCCATATGCGCCACCAGCCAACCGCCAAGGATTGGCGCGATGATCGGCGCGAGCGCGAATAACATCTGAATGCGTGACAATTGTCGCTGCGCTTCGTCACCGGCAAACAGATCGCGCACTACGGCTCGTCCGACCACGAATCCCGCCCCGGCGAAGCAGCCTTGCAACGCCCGAAACGCCAGCAGGGCATCAATCGATTCCGACATCGCGCAGCCGATAGAGGCTGCCGCGTGCACGAACATTGTGCCGATGATGACGGGCTTTCGACCAATCGAATCGCTGATGGCGCCGTGAAACAGCGACACGATGGCGAAACCAATGAAGTACACCGTGAGCGTTAGCTGCATCTCCACTTCGGTCGCTGGCAACGCCACCTGCATCGTAGGAAATGCGGGCAAATAGGTGTCAATCGAAAACGGCCCGAGCATCGACAGCCCAGCCAGCAACCAGGTGAGCTTCAGGCGCTCACGACCGCTGGCGTAACGGGCGATGAGCGCGGATTGCGACTGCGTATCGATTGCCGTTTCGCCCTGCGTGGGGTTCAAACGTGAGCCTGGATCATTGGCTGGCAAACACGGCCTCTTCGATCTCGGAGCGCTTCAGCGAAGGGGCAAACATGACAATGAAATCGTAAGCAAAACGGCGCAGGAATGCGTTTCGGCGAAGCCCCACGCGCGTCACCGACGGCGCAAACAGATGCGACGCGTCGAGCCGCTTCAAATCGGAATCCACCTTCGGCTCATAGGCCATTTCAGCCAGAATCCCGACGCCGACGTTGAGCCGCACATACGTCTTGATAACGTCTGAATCAAGCGCAGTTAAAGCCACATTTGGCGTGACACCTGCGCTTGCAAACGCACGATCTACTTGCGAGCGTCCGGTAAATGCGGTGTCGTAGGTGATCAACGGATACTTTGAAAGCGCCTCGATGGTGAGCACTTCTTCCTTGATTAGCGGATGCTTGGGTGGCGCGATCACGCATCGATTCCAGCGGTAACACGGCAGCGTCACCAACAGCGGATCGAGCGCCAGCGCCTCGGTCGCAATTGCAATATCAGCCTCGCTGCCCGCCACCCAGTCAGCGCACTGCTTCGGGTTGCCCTGCTTCAATTTCAATTTGACATCGGGGTACTTCGCCCCGAACTGCGTGACCACGCGCGGCAGCACATAGCGCGCCTGCGTATGCGTGGTGGCGATGGTCAGGACACCCGCTTTTGCGTTGGTCATGTCAGAGGCCAGCGCCTTCAGGCTGGTGGCGTCTCCGTTTAACCGTTTGGCAATGGCATACGCCTGCTCACCGGCCTGTGTCAGGCCTAAAAATCGCTTGCCTCGGCGCTCAAAAATTTTGAGTCCCAGCTCATCTTCCAGCGTTTTTATGTGCTTGCTGACCACCGGCTGTGCGGTGTAGCAGGCCACCGCCGCATCAGACACACTGAAGCCGTTTTCAACGACGGCGCAGATAAATTTGATTTGCTGGAGGTTCATGGACTAACTATCGATTTGGCGCACTGGTTATGCTCTTGTAACATAAGCACATTATGGATACCACTAAAAACACAGTTTACCGGGATGCAGTGTTAGGCGCGCGGCACGCAGCAACCGGAATGTACGTTCTGGTACATGAGGATGGCGAGTACCGCGCAACGACACAATGCGCACGGGAAATTGGTTTTTAGAGGTGTCCATATGACTCAACGCTTTGTACTTCATCCGGTCACTCCCCAGCTTCGGCTGATCAAACAAGCGGCGCAGCTGCTGCGCGACGGCGCCGTGATCGCCTACCCAACCGACAGCTCGTATGCGCTTGGCTGTCATCTAGGCGACGCCAGTGCGCTTAAATTGCTGCGGCAGCTTCGCGGCGTGGACGACAAGCATCATCTGACGCTGGTGTGTGCTGATTTGACCGAACTTGGCAAATATGCGCGCGTGGACAACGTCGCGTTTCGCATTTTGAAACTGGGCACGCCGGGGCCGTATACGTTCATTCTGGAGGGCACGCGCGAAGTGCCAAAGCGGCTGCTGCACCCGAAGCGTGCGACGCTCGGTCTGCGCGTACCAGATCACCCGGTTGTGCAGGCGCTACTGCAGGAGTTAGGGGAACCCATTCTTTCGGCGACTCTGATTCCTCCCGGCGCCGGTCACCCGCTCAATGACCCGGATGAAATCGCGCAGCAAATGCCGAAAAGTCTGGCTGCCATTCTTGACGCCGGACAGACGCCCGAGGCCGCCACCACTGTCATTGACCTGACCGGCGACGCTCCCGAAGTGTTGCGCATCGGCAACGGTGCCCTGGCGCGGCTTGGACTTAGCGAATAGGTAGCATGCTGCGGCGCAGCAATGCCTACACTTCAAAGATTCTCAGGGCTGGCAATTTCGATCAGCTCGAATACGGAGGCTTCTATGAAACAACACGTTTTTTATAAAGTACAACGAGCAAGTCTGAAGGCGCTGTTGGTAGCGACAGTCAGCCTGGCGCTGGCAAACGCAGCGTCCGCACTCGAAGTAGCGGGCATCAAGGTCGATGAAAAGGTCAAGCTGGCCAACCAGGAGCTGGTGTTGAACGGTGCCGGTGTGCGCTACGCCGCCGCTGGATTCGTGCGCGTGTATGTCGCGGCTCTGTACCTGCCGCAAAAGAAAAGCACCAGTAACGAAATCGGCGCACTCAAAGGCCCAAAACGCATGCACTTGAGCGTCATGCGGGGCATCAACTCAAATGACTTTTCAAAAGCGCTGCTCTCGGGCATGCGTGCCAATTTGTCGAGCGCGGAGCAGCAGGCGCATTTTGAAAGTCTGTTGAAACTCGGGCAGATTTTTGGCCAGATTCCGTCGTTAAAAAAAGGCGAAACCATCACGATCGATTCAATCCCCGGCACCGGTACGATGGTTTTGGTGAACAACAAGCGCGTCGGCGAAGTGTTTAAGGACGACACGTTTTTTCAGGCGCTCCTGCAAATCTGGATTGGCCCGAAGCCGATTGACGATAGCCTGAAACCGGTGCTGCTTGGCACAGTTGCAAGTAATGACAACACGGTAAACACCAACCGCGAACGGTTCTAGCCGATGAGCAGCGCAGCCCTGACCCGCGTCGGGTTAATCGGCATTGGCCTGATGGGTCATGGCATGGCGAAAAACATCGCTGCAAAGGGCTTTCCGCTGACGTTTTTGCGTCGTCGCAGCATGCCCGATGCGGGCAACGACCTTGTCGCACTGGGCGGCAAAATGGCCGAAACTCCGAAAGAGATCGCGGCCGCTTGTGATGTCGTCATTCTCTGCGTCACCGGGTCGCCGGAGGTGGAATTAGTGTGCTTCGGTGCGAACGGCATCGCGGAGGCGGCGCGCTCCGGCTTGATCGTGATCGACACATCCACCGCCGAGCCAACGTCCACGGCGTCACTTCGCCAGCGATTTGCTGCACTCGGCGTTGAGTTCGTTGATGCGCCCCTCGCGCGCACGCCGGTCGAGGCTGAGCTCGGGAAATTGAACACGATGGTCGGCGCAACTGATGACAGCTTTGCGAAGATCGAACCGGTGCTCAAAGCGTATTGCGAAAACATTTTTCACGTCGGTCCACCGGGCGCGGGCCACAAGGTGAAGCTGATGAATAACTTCATCGCACAGGCGATTTGCGCCGCGACCGCCGAGGCTTTTGCGGCGGCGGTGAAATCGGGCGTTGATCCGAAACAACTGGTCCGCGTGGTGAGCGCCGGTGGCGTGAATTCTGGCCTCTTTCAGGCGATGGCAAAGACGCTCGACGGCGACATGGGCGGGCTTCAGTTTCAGCTCGACAATGCGCGCAAAGATTTGCGTTACTACACCCATTTCACCGAGAGCATGCCGCTGACCAGCTGGATGGGCGAGGCCGTGCATCAAACGCTGGTGCAGGCCTGCGCCTTGGGTTTGGGAGACGGTTTAGTCGCGGAACTTGTGACGGCGGCTGAGCGTGTGAACCGCGTAAAAATTACGCCGTAATTGATCTGCAAGTCGCGTTAAGGCGTGTAGGGTGGGCAGCCTCTGCCCACCGAGCCTCTCAACGGGGAAACGCGTGGGCACGGGGTGCCCACCCTACCAGCTCTACAGACGAGCAATGCGCTCAGCCAGAGGCAACTGCACCGCATGCACCAACTGCAGCACCTCAAGCTCGCAGCCAAAATGGCCAACGATCTGCATCCCAACGGGTAACCCATTGGCAGCGAACGCAACAGGCGCGCTGGCGGCGGGATGCGACGTCATCGTGATGCGGCAGGCCGATTTCATCCAGTCGAGATAGGTTTCAAGCTTGACGCCGTCAATTTCCATCGGGTAAGGCGTGTTGATGTCAAACGGCAACACCTGATTAACCGGACAAATGAAGTAATCGTACTTCGTCAAAAATCGCTGCATGCGCTCGAAGCATTTTGATTGCTGCATCTGCGCTTCGGCCACTTGCTCCCCCGTGAGTTTGAGCCCCTGCTCGATGTTCCACACGGCGGTGTCCTTGAGCAGCGATTTGTGGTTTTTATAGTGACCGCCGAGGCTGTTGATGAGGTTCAGGGCGCGCTGCACCTGAAACGCGTTGTCGGCAATGTCTAAATCGGGCCCCGCTTCTTCGACAATCGCTCCGATGGCTTCGAAACGTTTTAGCGATTGTTGCAGCGCATCGCGAACAGCTTGCTCGACAGGCAAACCGCCCAGACTCGGGCTCCATCCGATCCGCGTGCCTTTAAAGTCCCGATCCAGTGGCTCGCGGAACATCGTTGGATCGCCGCATCGTCCCAACGCTGCCCTGGGGTCATCGCCCGCCTGAATTGACAGTAGCCATGCCGCGTCCTCTGCGGTGCGCGCGATAGGCCCCAAAACGCCCAGCGTGCCCCAAAGATTGATCGACGGATAAGTTGGCACACGACCCGGCGAGGGTCGCAGGCCGACAACGCCGCAAAAGTTCGCCGGGTTGCGCAAACTGCCGCCCATGTCCGAGCCATCGGCGAACGGCAACATGCCGGTGGCCACCGAAACCGCCGCGCCGCCGGATGAGCCGCCGCAGGTTTTCGCCGTGTCCCACGGATTTTTGGTAGCCCCGAAAACCGCGTTGAAGGTTTGGCTTCCGAGGCCGAATTCGGGCGTATTGGTCTTTCCGAGCAGCGTCAGGCCATGCGCACGATAACGTTCGACCATGAGCGAGTCGTAATCAGGCACCCAATCCTTCAGAATCGGAGAGCCCATTGTGGTGCGCATGCCTTTAACCGGCTCCAGATCCTTCATCGCAATCGGCAGGCCTGCGAGCGGCGACGTGGGCTTGCCATTAGCTCGGCGCGCATCGATGGCGTCGGCGTTGGCGTAAGCCCCTTCGCGGTCGAGCGTCACGATGGCGTTCAATGTCGGGTTGACGCGATCAATCTGCGCCAAGGTTGCGTCGAGCAATTCGCGCGATGACAGTTGCCGCGAAGTTAGCAGGTTAGAGAGCGCACGAACCGAAGAAAACAGCAATTCAGACATGATCAGCTTTTACGTGTAATGGCGTCCGAATAGGGGCTATACGCCATAATTATCTAAACTCGACTTCCGCACATTTACCAGTGTAGCCCCTGTTTAATATGGCATTCACGCGAAAGCTATATGACTGCCGTTACCGGCTTAGGGCGACCGATGGCCATCCCCATGCGGCTGCCCAACCTGCATAATCAGCTAGTTTTTCTGAATATTCCAGTACGCGGAACCCGCTGTTTTCAGCACGCCCGTGATGTTTTTGCGAACGGCGGCAGGATTTTTGTATTCGCCGAGGATCGCATGCGTGCCAACTTGCGTGGCGCGCACTTGAACCTCTTCTGCCAGGCGCTTTTTCTCGGCATCCGTTCCAGCACGAGCGAATTCGTCGCGCAGCTTTTCCAGGGTGGCGTCGGTCGCCCAGCCCGCCCAGCCCTTTTCGCCATTGCCACCCAAAGGCGCACTGGTCAGCGGGTTCATGATGTCGGCACCGACCCATGCCGTCAGGAAAATGTTCCAGCCGCCCTGATCGGCAGGATCTTTTTTGGAGCGACGAGCGACCAGCGAGCCCCAATCCATCGTAATCAGGTCAACCTTGAAACCGGCCTGACGCAGAAGCTGCGTGGCGACTAACGGCAACTTGTGAATTGATTGCAAATCCGTCGGACGCAACACGACAATCGGCTTGCCGTCGTAGCCCGAAGCCTTCAGCAGTTCCTGAGCCTTAGTCATATTGCCTTTGACCATGAACTCGCTGCCTTTGGGCGAGGCGAGCGGCGTCCCGCACGGATACATGCTCGGGCAGGTAAAGTACATGCCCTCATTTTCAGGCCCGACCTGGGCGCGCAGGAAAGCTTCCTGATTGACCGCCCACATCGCAGCTTCGCGTACCTTGACGTTGTTAAACGGCGGCACCAGATGATTAAAGCGCATCACGTATTGATAGTTGACCGTGCCGGTGTCGACGATGTTCACGCGTGGGTCTTTGCGCAACTGTGGATACTGTTCGAATGCGGGTTGTTCGATCATGTCGATCTCACCGGCGAGCAGTGCGTTGAGCTGCGTCTGCGGGTCCTTGAGCGCGAGCCACTCGACACGATCTACGTAGACCTTCTTGCCACCGGCGAGGCCGGATGGCGGCTCGTTGCGTGGCACGTACTTCGTGTTCTTGACGTAAATTGATTGCACGCCCGCTTTGTATTCGTCTTTCTTGAAAATGTACGGGCCGGAACCGGTGTAGTCATCTATCACCTTGAACGGATCGGTCGCTGCGACGCGTGCGGGCATGATAAACGCGGGGTTTGACGACGGTTTGCCGAGCGCGTCGAGCACAATACCGGTCGGCTCTTTAAGCGTCATGCGAAACGTCCGGGCGTCGGGCGCATCCATCTTGTCAACGAACGTCATTAGCTTTTGACCGAAGGTGTCGCGCGCACCCCAGCGCTTGATCGATGCAACGACGTCCTCGCCCGTTACCGGTTTGCCGTCATGAAATTCGAGCTTGTCGCGCAGCGTAAACGTGTACACCTTTTTGTCTGGGCTTACCGTCCATTTGTCAACCATCTGCGGCTTGATCGCGCCCTTCTCGTCAGTGGCAAACAAGGTGTCGTAAACCATATAGCCGTGGTTGCGTGTGATGTACGCGGTCACGTTGAACGGATCAAGGTTGGCCGGGAAGGCGTGCGGAGCGACCTTCAACACTTTCTGCTGCGCGAACGCAGAAGATGCGGGCAACGCGATGAAGAGCGCTGTCGCAAGGCATGCAAATAGTTTGGAATACTTCACGGATCGTTCTCCCTCAATATGTACGTTTAACAATGATAGTCGCGGCACGTTCTTTGGCCAGACCGTCTGATCAGCTTTTAATGAAACGCGGGCGATGCGCTTAAGTCTGTCCCTAGATTCGCACTGGCCAAGGCCTTTGCGTGGGCCTGATTTGTTCGATGATGCGCGAAATTTGCAGCACACCCAAATCGTCAAACCGGCGACCCGCGACTTGCACGCCGATCGGCAAACCGGTGGTCCGCGTCTCGGTTGAGTAGTTCCAGTTGATCGACGCAGCGGGTTGCTCGCTCATGTTGTAGGGCACGGTGAACGCGATGTGCGCTAGCGCCTGCTCCGGGTCGTTGTTAGGTGAGCAATGCTCAGCGCGGAATGCCGGAACCGGGCACACCGGCGAAATAATGAAGTCAAACCCGTGTGTTGCGGCGACCGTGGCCTCGCGCATGGCGACGACTTGCGCAAAAAACCCGATCACCGTATCGCCTGAAAAATTCTTTGCGCGATGGGTCGCCCAGTGCACGATAAACGGCAAAATCTTTTCACGCACCGCCTCTGGCATCCGAGAAATTTCGGAGTAGCTTCGCGCTTCAAAAAAACCACAGATCCCCTCCAGCATCTCGCGGGTAATGAACGACGAAATCGGTTCAACACGCGCGCCGTGTTGTTCGAGCAGCTGTCCGCACTCCCAGGTTGCGCTGGCAACGTCGCTTTGCACCCCAAGCCCTGCACGCATATCGGTGATCACGCCAATTCGCTTGCCTTTCAACGAAAAGCGCTCAAGCTCTGCGGCATAGTCCACGTTGTGCGGCGGCAGGTTCATGAAGTCACGACCATCGGGATCAGGCCGTGAAATCACATTCATCAGCAATGCCGCATCGAGCACGGTGCGCGTCATTGGGCCCGCCACGCGCCCCATGTAGGGCGGGTTGATTGGCACGCGCCCGAGCGACGGCTTTAATCCATAGATGCCGCAGAAGCTCGCGGGAATCCGCACCGAGCCGCCAATGTCTGTGCCAATGTGCAGCGGCCCATAGCCGGCCGCGCACGCCGCACCCGCACCAGAACTGGACCCGCCGGGGTTGCGATTTAACTGCCACGGATTGCGAGTCACGCCGTGAAAGCTCGATTGTCCCGACGACAGCATGCCAAAGTCCGGCATCGTCGTTTTGCCGACCAAAACGAGTCCGGCTTCGCGGACACGATCTGCAATCGGCGAATTGATCGTTTTTGGTGCCAGCGAATTGGCGGCCGTACCAATCGGAGCGGGGTCGCCGGTCGTGTAGAGATTTTCTTTGAGCGTGATTGGCACGCCGTCGAGCGGCGACAGCGGTTTGCCAGCCTTCCAGCGTGCGTCACTATCGGCGGCGGCGGTAGTTGCCTCCCGGGCCTTGGTCAGGTACAGCGCGTTTAGTCTCGGCTCACATTCCGCGAATCGCTCAAGCGTTGCTTCAACCACAGCCGTTGGCTTGACGCCGCCCACGGCGTACTGTCGAGACAAGTCAGAAGCGTTTAACCAGCACAGCGTATTCATACTGACAGTGTAGCGCCGCCCGCAGGCAGCTTTTTCGAATTCACCGGATATTGCGACCCGGTGAGTTACGCGTTAGCGCTTATTTGCTGGGGCGGCGACGTTGAAAGCCGACCAAGCCCGCAAGCATCAGGCTCATCAGGCCGAGACCCCATGCACCCATCGTTGGCACGATCAGCGGAACATCGTTGTCGATGACCGTCGCAACCGCAGCAGCGGTCGGAACCGTCACTGAGGCGTTGTTCGAACCGACAGCCGTGCCGCTGAGCGTGAGCGTCAGTGAGCGGGTGTTGCCGATGATTACATCGTTAAATGTCGGCACCGACACTACAAACGGTGTACCGCAGGTGAGGGTTCCCACCGCACCGGACATACCGGGAGTCGCGGGAGCGGCACCAGCATCCTGAGCGCCTTCGATGACGCCAGTAGGCGTAACCGTCACTGTGATTTCATCGTCGGCGATCACGCCCGTTGCTGACGATGGCGTTCCGACAAGGTAGGAACCCGCCACCGTAGGCGCAGCAACCGCAACGACGACGTTAACGTTACCGTCCGCGACAGCGTTGTTAATGCCGGTTACGGTGCAGCTAGCCGTTGGAGACGCGCCAGCAAACGTGATCGTCGGAGCGCAGGTGGTGCTGTAGCGTGCGCTTGTCGTCGGTGGAGTCACGTTGACGGTTAGTGGAGCAGCAAGCGCCGCTGCATTACCACCTGCACGAGTAAAGGTGTAGGTCAGGACACCGCCAGCCTCAGTTGCAGGGCTGCCGCCAACGGCGACCGTAATGGTCTGAGGTGTGTCATCGTCATTGACGTTGATGGTGCCAGTCGTTGGTGTACCCAGCGTGCCGGCAACTGCAGTCGAGATGGTAAACGTACCCGACTTGTTACCCTGCACCA
>CAJDUD010000057.1_pt1 | contig 12514 bp, 10 predicted proteins | sample 7390161 | NCBI WGS metagenome assembly CAJDUD01 (sample SAMEA7055664, study PRJEB34461) | soil metagenome | biome: terrestrial ecosystem; feature: Peninsula; material: soil | place: Antarctica | collected 2016
AGCGAATCGAATAGCGCCGGGGCAACGCGTACCGCTTCATGAGAATTGGCAACAAGTATCTGCTGGGATGGCGATAGATCGGCATGCTCTGCTTCATCACGAATGGCGATCAGTTCGAGTTTGCCGATACGATCAACGTAGCTCTGTGCCAGGTGCTCACCTTCGAGCAGGCACATGCCGTCGCGTTTGCGCGCGGGCGCGGAACGCGAGAGCGCGAGGAAACGCTTGACCAGCGGGTTGTCGCGAGAGGTGATGGTTTTAAGCATGGGCGACGTGAAGTTTAGCGGCCAATGCTCCCGCTAAGCGCCCATCCCGGGATCACGGTTTCTTGGGTTCTGCGCCCGACCCAGGTGCAGCAGGCGCAGCGACTGGCCGCTCTTTCACCTGAATCAACGTCTCCCCCTTTTTCACCATGCCAAGCTCGCTGCGTGCGCGCTCCTCGATAGCTTCGCCAGCCTTTTCGAGATCGCGCACGTCGGCATCAAGCACTGCATTTTTTTGTTTGGCGTCTTCGTTTTTGGCTTTGAGATCGGCGAGGTCTTGCTCTAGCGCGTGCGCGCGTGGCACCGACCCTTTGTCGAACCAGAGCTTGTACTGCAGGCCCACAAACATGAGCAGCAGCACACCAAAAATGATTCTGCCTTTCATGCTGAATTCAAATCCTGCCGGGCGCGAAGGCGATGCTGCACTCACGCGCTATCGGTTGAAACGGGCAAACACGTTGCGACCCGCGTAGTGCGCGATGTCGCCCAAGTCTTCTTCGATGCGAATCAGCTGGTTGTATTTCGCCATGCGATCGGAGCGTGACAGCGAGCCGGTCTTGATCTGGCCGGCATTGGTACCAACCGCCAAATCCGCGATCAGCGAATCCTCGGTTTCGCCCGAGCGGTGCGAGATCACGTTGGTGTAGCCCGCGCACTTCGCCATCTCAATAGCAGCGAAGGTTTCCGAGAGCGTCCCAATCTGGTTGATCTTGATGAGGATCGAGTTGGCGACGCCTTTGTTGATGCCTTGTTGCAGGATTTTGGTGTTAGTGACGAAGAGATCGTCGCCGACGATTTGCACTTTTTTGCCGAGCTTGTCGGTAAGCAGTTTCCAGCCCTCCCAATCGCCTTCGGCCATGCCGTCTTCAATCGAGATGATTGGGTAGCGCGCAGCCCAATCCGCCCACAGATCGGTCAACTCACCGCTGTTAAGCGAGCGGCCCTCACCTTCGAGGTGGTACTTGCCGTCTTTGTAAAACTCACTCGCCGCGCAGTCGAGCGCCAGCGCGATTTGCTCGCCTGGCTTGTAGCCTGCGGTCTCGATCGCTTGCATCAAAAGCGTCAACGCTTCTTCATTCGATTTCAGATCCGGCGCGAAACCGCCCTCGTCGCCCACCTGCGTCGGCCAACCTTTGCTATCGATGAGTTTTTTAAGCGTGTGGAACACTTCAGCGCCCCAGCGCAACGCTTCCTTAAAACTTGGTGCGCCGACCGGCACGATCATGAATTCCTGCAAATCGACCGAGTTGTTGGCATGCGCACCACCGTTGATCACGTTCATCAGCGGCACGGGCAAACTCATCGGGCCTGCGCCACCGAAGTAGCGATACAGCGGCAGTCCGACGTCTTCAGCCGAAGCTTTTGCTACTGCGCAGGACACAGCGAGCATCGCGTTAGCGCCGAGGCGAGATTTGTTCTCGGTGCCATCGAGTTCGATAAGGATTCGATCGATCCGCGTTTGTTCCTCGCCATCAAGGCCGAGAAGCGCCTCTGCGATTTCGGTGTTGACGTATTCAACGGCTTTCAATACGCCTTTGCCGCCGTATCGCGATTTGTCGCCATCGCGCAATTCGATCGCCTCACGACTACCGGTGGATGCGCCGCTTGGCACGGCAGCACGGCCTGTAGCGCCGCTCTCAAGCACAACATCAGCTTCAACCGTCGGGTTGCCGCGTGAGTCGAGAATTTCGCGGGCGATTACGTCAACAATGGCGCTCATGATTTAGTTTCTTTCTCTATTTGTCATCCTGAACGAAGTGAAGGATCGGTTGGCACACGGTTCGGCTCAATCTGCAGAAACATTTGCGCACGTGATCTTTCGCTTCGCTCAAGATGACAGCCTCAAGGGAGGCTGAGATCAGCTAAACGCCGTCCACAACAATCATCGAAAACTCCGCCGCGCCTTCGCGCTCGGCGCGAGCGGCAACGTACAGCGGCGAGTCATAAAACGCATCGGCGGCTTCACGGGTTGGAAACTCAATAATGACCACCCGCGGGCGCGACCAATCGCCCTCAAGAATTTTCAGATTGCCGCCTCGGGCGATGAACTTACCGCCAAACGCGGCACTCGCCGCGGGTGAAAGCGCCATGTAATTCTTGTATTTCTCCGCATCAGTCACATTAATGGATGCAATCACGTAAGCGGTCATAACTTGTGTTCTCCGACGAGTAAATTTTCAGCAAAAGGCTGTGATTTGACGATGCGATCCAGTGCGACCAGTTGCTCCAATAACGCTTTCATGCGCGGCAACGGCCACGCGTTTGGACCGTCGGAAAGGGCGGTATTGGGAGTCGGATGTGTCTCCATAAACAGGCCCGCAACGCCGACCGCAACCGCAGCCCGCGCCAACACGGAGACAAACTCGCGCTGGCCGCCGCTCGATGTACCCTGCCCACCCGGCAATTGCACCGAATGCGTGGCGTCAAACACAACAGGGCAATTAGTCTCCCTCATGATCGCCAGAGAGCGCATGTCGCTCACGAGGTTGTTGTAACCAAAGCTCACGCCACGTTCGCACACCATGATGGTGTCCGCGCCGCCGTTGGCTTCCTTTGCTTTGTTTACGACGTTTTTCATGTCGCCCGGCGCGAGAAACTGGCCCTTCTTGATATTCACCGGCTTGCCGCTTGCTGCCACTGCATGAATGAAGTCGGTCTGACGGCACAAGAAAGCGGGCGTTTGCAGCACATCGACAACGCTCGCAACGTACGGAATCTCTTCAATGGAATGCACGTCGGTCAACACCGGCACGCCGATCTGGCGCTTTACTTCGCCCAAAATGCGCAGACCGTTTTCCATGCCGGGGCCGCGAAAAGTTTTGCCGCTAGAGCGATTGGCTTTGTCGTAGCTCGACTTAAAAATAAACGGAATGCCAAGTGCTTGTGTCATTTCCTTGAGCGTACCGGCTGTATCCAGCTGTAGTTGCTCGCTCTCGACGACGCACGGCCCGGCGATCAGGAAAAATGGCTGGTCTAGCCCGACGTTGAAACCGCAGAGATTCATGCCTGCTCCAGCTCGTTAGGTTGCGCCGCCTTCACGCATTCACGCTGCGCCATTGCGGCGGCGACGAACGCCTTGAATAGCGGATGGCCGCCGCGCGGCGTCGAATTGAACTCTGGGTGGTATTGCACCCCCAGAAACCACGGATGCATCGACGTTGGATATTCAATCACTTCAACCAGATCCTGGACGGAGGATCGACCCGAAACCACCATGCCCTGACGCTCAAACTGGTCGACGAAATTGCTATTGACTTCGTAGCGATGTCGGTGACGCTCGTTGATTTCAGTGCTTCCGTATACGGCCGCCGCCAGCGAACCGGCCTTGAGCGTCGCCAGTTGCGCACCGAGCCGCATGGTGCCGCCCTTGTCTGAAGAAACATCACGCTTTTGCACGGTACCCGACGCATCCTGCCATTCGGTGACCAAACCCACCACGGGATGCTTGGTGTCGTGATCGAACTCGGTGGAATGTGCGTCCGCCATGCCGCACACGTCTCGCGCAAACTCGATCATCGCGACCTGCATGCCCAGACAAATGCCAAGGTAAGGCACCTTGTTTTCACGCGCATACTTCGCCGCCAGAATCTTGCCTTCAATACCGCGTTCACCGAAACCCGGCCCCACCAGAATGGCGTCCATATGGGCGAACATGCGCTCGCCTTCGGCCTCGATTTTTTCTGATTCGAGGTAATGGATATTGACCTTGCAATCGTTGTGAATACCGCCCGCTTTGAGCGCTTCGCTGATCGATTTATAGGCGTCGATCAGCTCGACATACTTACCAACAAAGCCGATATCCACTTCAAATTTTGGTCGCAATGTGCGTTGCACGATGAGCGCCCAGGGCTCGAGATTGGCGGGCTTGGCGACGATATCGAGGGTATGACAGACGATCTCGTCCAACATTTGATCGTGCAGCATTTGCGGCACTTTGAAAATCGTGTCGACATCAGGCACCGAAATCACGGCGCGCTCTTCAACGTTGGTAAAGAGCGAAATCTTTCGCTTTTCTTCGTCTGGCACCGGGCGATCCGAGCGACACAGCAGCACGTCGGGGAAGATGCCGATTTCGCGCAGTTTTTGCACGCTGTGCTGCGTCGGTTTGGTCTTTAATTCGCCAGCGCTGGCGATATAGGGCACCAGCGTCAAATGAATGTAGCAGCGGTTGTGGCGTCCGACCGTCACACCCATCTGACGAATCGCCTCCATGAACGGCAGCGACTCGATGTCGCCCACCGTGCCGCCAATTTCAACCAGCAGGACGTCGAGGCCCTCACCCGCGCGCTTGATCGATGCGGTGATTTCGTCCGTAATGTGGGGAATGACCTGAACGGTGCCGCCGAGGTAGTCGCCGCGACGCTCTTTGTTGATCACATTTTGGTAGATCTTGCCCGACGAGCAACTGTTCAGGGCGCTCATCTTCCGCGATATGAAGCGCTCGTAGTGACCCAGATCAAGATCGGTTTCGGCCCCGTCGTTCGTGACATAAACCTCACCATGCTGATAAGGGCTCATGGTGCCCGGATCCACGTTGATGTACGGATCGAGCTTTAAGAGGGAGACTTTGAGACCGCGCGATTCGAGGATCGCAGCGAGAGAGGCGGCGGCGATGCCCTTGCCTAAGGAGGACACCACCCCGCCGGTCACGAACACGTATTTCGTCATGGCGAACCTATGCGGGAAAGCCAAATTCTACCGGAGCGGGGTCGCCGCAGGTTCAGAAGCGCACTCGTAATGTGACTCACCGTCCGCTGACAGCTTTTCGCTGTAACGACCTTAGCATGAGGGCTAGCCGCTATTTTTTCTAATAATCAATATAACGAAAAATCAGCTCCTAGCCCTGGCTATCGCTAGATTCCATGCAAAAGCTGAAGACTCAACAGCTTCACTTTACTCGCGAAAGCGAAGCAAGTTTCGAAACGGATTGACCAAGCGCAAACCATCGGTTCGCAAAAGTGCACGTAACCGTCATTTTTTGGGAACATATTGTCATCACCGCCGCCCGCCGAAAGCTTATCTACTGTGACTGAATCACCACCCAAACTGTCGCAGACTGGCCTGTCCACGAAAGAGGCCACGCTGAGACTGGCGAGGGATGGAGAGAACGCGCTTCCCGACGGGGAACACCGCACGTTGCTTCACATCATCTGGGAAACGGCTCGCGAGCCGATGTTCCTGTTGCTACTGGCAGCTGGAACGCTCTACCTTGTGTTTGGCGAGCCGCTTGAAGGCATCACGCTGTTTGCTGCCGTCCTCGTCATGCTTGGGCTGACGATGTATCAGGAAGGAAAAACCGAGCGCGCGATGGAGGCGTTGCGTGATTTAACGAGCCCTCAGGCACGCGTGATTCGCGACGGCCAGACGATTCGTATTGCCGGGAAAGACGTCGTCGAAGGCGACGTCATGCTGTTAGCGGAAGGCGATCGTGTTCCCGCCGACGGCGTGCTGCTTGAAGCGAACGCTGTGCAGGCCGACGAATCGCTGCTCACGGGCGAGCCGGTTCCGGTTCGCAAAATCGTCGCCGCAACCGACCAGACCGCGCCTGCGCAACCCGGTGGTGACGACCTTCCATTTGTTTACTCGGGCACGCTCATCGTTCACGGCCAGGCCACGGCACGCGTGACAGCCACCGGGCCGCGCAGCGCGATTGGACGCATCGGCACGTCGTTGGCTGCAATCGGGACAGAGCGCTCGCCGCTGCAAAAACAGACAGCGATACTGGTGCGCAACCTCGCGCTGCTCGCGTTTTGCCTGAGTCTGGGGCTGGTCGCGATTTATGGCTTCGTTCGTGGCGACTGGTTACAGGCGGCGTTGGCCGGGATTGCGCTGGCGATGGCGTTATTGCCGGAAGAGTATCCCGTGGTGATGACGGTCTTTCCCGCACTCGGCGCCTGGCGATTGTCAAAAGAAAAAGTGCTCACACGGCGAATCAACGCGATTGAAACGTTGGGTGCAACCTCGGTTCTCTGCGCCGACAAGACCGGCACGTTGACCGAGAACCGCATGACGGTGGCGCGACTGCAAACGGCGAGCGAATTGCTCAACGTCGACTACGGCGCAACTGCTGAGCTCCCCGAGCCGTTTCACCCACTGGTCGAGTACACGATTCTTGCCAGCGCAGTTGATCCGTTCGACCCGATGGAAAAAGCGTTTCACCGCTTAGGCGAGCATTTTCTCGCCGATACCGAACACATTCACCGCGACTGGACCATCGCGCACGGCTATGGCCTGACGCCGGAACTGAAAGCGATGGCGCAGGTGTGGTCTGCCGTCGACGGTGCGGGTCACGTGGTGGCCGCCAAAGGCGCACCAGAAGCCATCATTGATCTCTGCCACCTGGATGCCGCCGCTCAGTTGCGCATCAGCGCGCAAGTAGACGCAATGGCGCGAGACGGCCTTCGGGTGCTCGGCGTCGCAGAAGCGCGTCATGCCGGAGAAGACTGGCCCAAGGGAGAGCACGATTTCGCTTTCACTTTCGTCGGTCTGGTTGGACTCTCCGATCCAATTCGCGCTGAAATACCTGAGGCGATCAGACAGTGCGATGAAGCTGGCATTCGTGTGATCATGATCACAGGCGACTACCCTGCGACTGCACACGCCATCGCAGCGCAGGCGGGCCTCAAAGTAGGTGGCGGCACTGTGCTCTCTGGCGACGAATTGAGCAAACTGAGCGACACGGAATTACAGGCGCGCCTGAAAACCGTCAGCGTCTGCGCTCGCATCGCTCCCGAGCAAAAACTACGCATCGTGCAGGCGCTCAAGGCCGACGGCGAGATCGTCGCGATGACTGGAGACGGGGTAAACGATGCACCCGCGCTTAAGGCCGCGCACGTTGGCATCGCGATGGGCGGACGCGGCACCGATGTCGCCCGCGAATCGGCGTCACTCGTGTTGCTCGACGACAACTTCGCCTCCATCGTGCGCGCGATTCGGCTGGGTCGCCGTATTTTTGACAACTTGCAAAAGTCGATGTCGTACCTGCTGGCGGTGCATGTACCCATCGCGGGCATCGCGCTGCTGCCGGTGCTGTTCGGCTGGCCGACGATGCTGTTCCCGCTGCACATTGCGTTTCTGGAGCTGGTGATCGATCCTGCCTGTTCGCTGGCGTTCGAAAACGAACCCGCCGAGCCCGACATCATGCAGCAACCTCCCCGCAGCACCAGCGCACAACTCTTCGGCGGACCGACGCTCCTGTTTGCGCTGATACAAGGGCTCGGGGCGCTGGCCGCCGTCGCAGGCGCTTACTGGTGGGGTCTTGCCCACCTACCTGAGCCACAGGCGCGCGCGTTTGCCTTTTGCACACTGGTCATTGCCAATCTGGCGCTGATCCTGTCCAATCGTTCGCAGCATGGTTCGCTGCTGGCCTCGCTACGCCGTCCCAACAAAACCCTGTGGATCGTGACAGGCGCCGCACTTGCACTGCTCGCCGTCGTGATCGAAGTGCCTGTGCTGTTTCAGCTATTTCGCTTTGATACACCGCCTCCGCTGGTGCTACTGGCCGTCGTCGGGCTCGGCGTACTCAGCGCATTCTGGTTCGAATTGGTGCGCTGGTCGCGAGCTCAGGCGACAACCCGAAAATAGCAAATCTCGGATCCATGTGCGCTCCGAGGTAGCCGACCAAGGAATGCAATTGGCGAACATATCAGGCGACTGGCGCTGTGATGAGCAGCAACGGTCGCAGTGACGCCAGGCCCCGTGCGCACAGGCGCTACATTTCCGGCATCAGCTTCCGCCCACCCAACGCCCATGCTTACTGCCCAGTCGCTCAACAAGTCCTATGCCGCCCGTCAAGTCGTCGCCGATATCTCGCTGCATCTCGAACCCGGCAAAATTCTCGGACTGCTCGGGCCGAACGGCGCTGGCAAATCGACAACCGTTTCCATGGTCTGCGGGCTGGTTCCTCCGGATTCCGGTCGCATCGCCTTCGACAACGGCGTAGCCTCGGATGGTCGCGACAGCAACGCCTATAAGCGTCGCATTGGTCTGGTGCCGCAGGACATTGCGCTTTACGAGGATCTACCGGCCGGTCGCAACCTTGAGCTTTTCGGCGCGCTATACGGCATCAGCGGCAAGCATTTAGCAGTTCGCGTTGCGGACGCGCTCGACCTCGTCGGACTTTCGGATCGAGTGAATGACAAGCCATCGACATTCAGCGGCGGCATGAAGCGGCGGCTCAACATCGCCTGCGCGCTGGTGCACGATCCCGATGTACTGCTGTTCGACGAGCCGACGGTCGGCGTTGATCCGCAAAGTCGCAACGCGATCTTCGACAACCTTGAAGCGCTACGCGCACGCGGCAAGGCGCTTCTCTACACGACACACTACATGGAAGAAGCGGAGCGACTGTGTGACCGCATCGTGGTGATGGATCACGGGCGAATGGTCGCGGACGATACGCTGTCGGGGTTGCTCGCGCGGTTGCCGCACGCTGAAGTGCTTGAGCTTGACGTGGGCCAGACGGTCGACTGCACAGGCCTGACCGCGCTTCCCGGCGTCGTCGAAGCACATGAAGCGCAGGGCGTCATTCACGTCCGCCTCAAAAACATGGGCGGCGACGCGGCACGTGTGCTCGACTGGTGCCAGCAAAAGGCATTGACAGTACGTCGACTTAACTCTACGCGAGCCAATCTTGAGGATGTATTTCTTGCACTCACCGGACGCCAACTGAGGGACCAAGCATGAGCGCTTTTCCTGCTTTCAAGGCGCTGATGCGCACCGACATCACGCTGTACTTTTCGAGTCGACGCGCGCTGGTGATGAACGTCGTGGCACCCATTGCCATTGCAGCGTTCTTTGGCTACGTATTTAGTCCGCAACAACAAAAGGCACCGCATGTGGCGGTGGCCGTCGTTGACCTTGATGGCAGCGCGCTGTCCAAGTCGGTCGTCGCTGCGCTGAGCGCTGACGCTTCGCTGGATGTGCGCGTGGCGAGCGCGTCCGAAGCCAACACGCTCGTCACAAACGGCAAGATCAGCGCTGCCATCATACTGCCGGAAAAGTTCGGCGCGATGGCGTCGAGTGCGCTGTTTGCCGCGCACGACAAACCCTCGATCACGCTGATCGAGGACCCGAGCAAGGCAATGGAGGTGTCGCTGGTGCAGGGGCTACTCATGCAACACGCAATGCAAACCGTCACAAGCGCCGCATTCTCCGGCGGCGGAATGAGCACTGAGATGGTTTCCGGCTGGCGTCGCGATCTTGCCGCTCCAGACAACACGCTCCCGGTTGAATCCCGCAGTGCGCTCGCTGGATTGTTCGACAGTCTGGAAAAGGTTCAGTCACAGCGCGCAAAGCAGCCCGCCACAGCCGCAGCCGCAGCGACGACAGGAAACAGCGGCGGCATGTCGCAGCCGTTCGTGCTCAAGAAAAAATCCATGACCGGAGGCAGCGAAAAGCAGTACAACGGCTACGCCCATTCGTTCGCAGGCATGAGCGTGCAGTTCATCCTGTTCATGGGCGTTGATCTTGGCGTCGCGCTGTTGCTTGCACGGCGACTCGGATTGTGGAAGCGGCTGCGCGCAGCACCGCTGTCACGCGCCACCCTGCTCGGCAGCCGTATGGCAAGCGGCACGATCATCGCTGCGACGTTACTGGCGCTGATTTTTGCCGCTGCCATTGCATTCTTCGGAGTGCGTATTTACGGCAGCGTGCCCGGATTTGTGGCAATCGGCCTGGCTTTTTCGGTCATGACCGCGACCTTCGGTCTGTTCATCGCGGCGGTCGGAAAAACGCCGGAGGCGACACGCGGCCTGGCCATCCTCGCCACGCTCATCATGGTCATGCTCGGCGGCGCATGGGTGCCGAGCTTTATTTTTCCGCAGTGGCTGCAGACCGTGTCCCTGGCGGTGCCGACGCGCTGGGCGGTGGACGGATTCGATGCCATGACCTGGCGCGGACTCGGCTTTGAGGCTGCGATTGCGCCGACGGCAGTTCTGCTCGGGTTCGCGGCGCTCTTCGCGCTGCTTGCGCTGTGGCGATTTGATTGGGATGAGTGAACCCGCGCTCGGCAAGCTGACAGTTGAGAACGCATGATTCGCCGCAATATCGGAAGCTAACCCACGAACTTCCCCGGCTTCACCGCTGTCACGATCCAATATGCGCGCATTGCTAACCCAACTATCCCGGCCCGCCCGTTGCGACGCAACGTCGAAAGGCCCTTTCCTTTTGTCCCGGGCGCTCTTTGCAGCGGTCGGCATTGCCTTTCTTTTTCCGGTAACTGCTATGGCCACTGAAGAACCCAAATTTGACATCCTCACCAAAGACGGCGACTTTGAGCTGCGGCAATACGCACCGATGGTCGTCGCTGAAACGCTCGTGTCCGGCAGTCAGGACGACGCCTCAAGCCAAGGTTTCCGCATCATTGCTGGCTACATTTTTGGTGATAACAAACTCGCGGGCGCCGGAGCCGAAAAGATTGCGATGACCGCTCCTGTCCTGCTCGAAAAGCAGAACGTAAGCAAGAAGATCGACATGACCGCACCAGTCACGATGGACAAAGTTGGTGACCGCTGGCGGGTGCATTTTGTGATGCCTTCGCAGTACAAACTCGCCGATTTGCCGAAGCCCAACAATCCCGCGGTGACACTGCGTGAGATTCCGGCGTCGAAATACGCGGCGTTGCGCTTTTCAGGCTTTGCTGGCGAAGAAAAAGTAGCCGCAAAGACCAAAGAACTCACCGACTGGGTGATTGCCCGCGGGTACGCTGCCATCAATGCTCCGCAGCTCGCGCGCTACGATCCGCCGTGGACGCTGCCCTTTATGCGGCGCAACGAGGTTCTGGTGGAAGTCAGGTAACGACGCCGTCGCTTTCCGTCGCCGTTGCATTCGCTCGCGCTGGCGGGTTAGCAAGAGAAATGACGGCGGCTAGTCTGCGCAAATTCTCAGTCGTCGGCCCCTTGCCGTCAGGCTGCCAGCCGGGCGGGGCGAATAGATAGCCGAGCACATCGCGCACAGATTTCGCTTTGCGCATATCGCCAAACATGTTGATCCATTGCTGAAACACGACGCGTAGCGGATTATTTGACACGATGGGCTGCACCCAGCCGTAGCGAATTTTGATGTCGTCGCGCTCGGCGATGTACGTCCCAAACATCCGGTCAAAAATCACCAGTACACCGCCGTAGTTGGCGTCGAGATATTCGAGATTGGCCGCATGATGCACGCGGTGCGCGGACGGCGTGTTGAGGATGCCTTCAAGAAATCCGAGCTTCGGAATCCATTCAGCGTGAATCCAGAACTGATAGAGCAGATTGATCGCAAACGCGAGCAGGATGACCTTGGGTGCGAACCCGAGCCACGCCAGCGGTGAGAAAAATATCAACGTGAAGGTGATCTTGCCAAGCCAGCCGAGGCGATACGCAGTCGACAGGTTGAACTGGTTAGGCGAATGATGCACCGCATGGTTCGCCCAGAACCAGCGGCTGCGATGACTCACGCGATGAAACCAGTAGTAGGCAAATTCAAGCGCAAAAAAGAGCACGACCCACGAAAGCGGCTCTTTCATGTCCCAACTGAAAATCCGATGCTCATACAACCATGCCGCGCCCGGTAGCGCGAGCAGCGCCGGCACAAAATCGGCGATCCGTCGCCCCACGGCGATCACCAGAGAAATCAGCGAACCCTTCCAGTCGTAGTCACGCCGCCCGGTGAACGACAGCACCACGCCCTCCAAAAGCGCACTGCCCAGGGCCACGCCAGCGACGATCAGATAAATGCGAACAAAGGTTGAGGTTTCCAAGTACGGGGAATCCGAAGTTGAGCTACCGAAATGCTATTTTGTGCTGCGAAGCATACAGACAGCGCGCCGTCGTGTAGAGTTCGTGCGTCAAATCAATCAAACGCTACTGAATGTTGGCGCGCGCCATGAACTCGCCGCTAACGGTTTCCAGATTGATGCGGATTCAAAAAGGAGGATTCAAGATGAAATACCGTAATGTCGCGCTGGTTGCCAGCACCCTGTTCATGCTCGCGCCGAGCGCGCAGGCGCAGCAGTTGAACCTGCTCTGCAATGCCACCATCGACTGGTGCGAACTCATGAAAAACAAGTTTGAAGCCGAAACCGGCATCAAGACCAGCATGGTTCGCCGCAGCTCGGGCGAATCGTATGCGCAGATCCGCGCCGAATCGGCGAACCCAAAAACGGACATTTGGTGGGCAGGCACCGGCGACCCACATCTGCAAGCCGCCGCCGAAGGCCTGACCGAGGTGTACACATCGCCGTCGATATCGAAGTTGCAACCCTGGGCAGT
>CAJDUD010000058.1_pt1 | contig 12506 bp, 9 predicted proteins | sample 7390161 | NCBI WGS metagenome assembly CAJDUD01 (sample SAMEA7055664, study PRJEB34461) | soil metagenome | biome: terrestrial ecosystem; feature: Peninsula; material: soil | place: Antarctica | collected 2016
ATGAGGCGGGCCATTGGGCGCGCGCCCATTTGCGGGTCGAAGCCCTTCTTGGCGAGGTAATCGCGCAGCGCTTGCGAGAACTCGGGATCAACCTTCTTCTCGTGCAACTGGCCTTCGAGTTCGAGCAGGAACTTGTCGACCACTTTCAGGATAACCTCGTGCGTGAGTGCGCCAAAGCTGATCGTCGCATCGAGGCGATTTCTGAACTCAGGCGTAAACATGCGCTTGATGGCTTCCATCTCGTCGCCAGCTTCTTTGCTGTTGTTGAAGCCGATGACGTTTTTGGTCAGCGTTTCAGCGCCCGCGTTCGTCGTCATTACGATGATTACGTTGCGGAAATCTGCCTTGCGACCATTGTTGTCGGTCAGCGTGCCGTGGTCCATCACCTGCAGCAGGACGTTGTAGATGTCCGGATGCGCCTTTTCGATTTCGTCAAGCAAGAGGACGCAGTACGGATTTTTGGTGACGGCTTCGGTCAACTGACCGCCCTGATCGTAGCCGACGTAACCCGGCGGCGCGCCGATCAAACGGCTCACCGCATGACGCTCCATGTATTCGCTCATGTCGAAACGCAGAAGCTCCACGCCGAGGCTAAACGCCAATTGGCGCGCGACCTCGGTTTTGCCAACGCCGGTAGGGCCAGAGAACAGGAACGAGCCAATCGGTTTGCGTGGATTGCCTAGGCCGCTGCGCGCCATTTTGATGGCCGAGGTCAGCGCTTCGATGGCCTTGTCCTGTCCATAGACCACGTTTTTCAAATCGCGATCTAATGTGCGCAGACTATTGCGATCATCGGTGGAAACCGTCTTCGCAGGAATGCGCGCAATCTTGGCAACGATATCCTCGATTTCGCTCTTGCCAATGGTTTTTTTCTGCTTCGATTTCGGCAGAATTTTTTGCGCAGCGCCAGCCTCATCAATGACGTCAATCGCTTTGTCCGGCAAATGTCGATCATTGATATGACGCGCTGACAATTCAGCGGCAGCAGTGATTGCAGCCGGCGAATATTTGACGTTGTGATGCGCTTCGTACTTCGTTTTCAGGCCACGCAGAATTTCGACCGTTTCGCTGATAGACGGCTCAACGACGTCAATCTTCTGGAAGCGGCGTGCGAGGGCATTGTCTTTCTCAAATACCTGGCGGAATTCGGCGTAAGTTGTCGCGCCAATGCATTTCAGCCCGCCGTTTGATAACGCTGGTTTGAGCAGATTCGACGCGTCTAACGTACCGCCGCTTGCCGCACCCGCTCCGATAATGGTGTGAATTTCGTCGATGAACAAAATGCCATTGGTCTTCTCGGAGAGCTGCTTGAGCACGGCTTTCAGGCGCGCTTCGAAATCACCGCGATATTTGGTGCCAGCGAGCAATGCACCCATGTCGAGTGAGTACACGACACAATCGGCGAGAACTTCCGGTACTTCTTTATCGACGATGCGTTTAGCGAGACCTTCGGCAATGGCGGTTTTGCCCACGCCGGCTTCACCCACGAGCAATGGATTGTTTTTGCGGCGACGGCAAAGAATTTGTACAAGACGCTCAAGTTCATTGGCGCGACCGATCATCGGATCGATCTTGCCTGCTTTCGCCTGGGCGTTCAGGTTGACCGTGAAATTCTCAAGCGCGCCTTGCGGCGCTTCTTCCTTCGCGGTTTCGCCTTCACCGGCTTCGGCTTTTTCGTTCTTGTCTTTGGGTACTTTGCTGATGCCGTGACTGATGTAATTCACCACGTCCAGACGCGTGACCCCGCGCTGGTTCAGGAAATAAACCGCGTGCGAATCTTTCTCGCCAAAAATAGCGACGAGCACGTTGGCCCCGGTCACTTCTTTTTTGCCCGACGACTGCACATGCAAAATCGCGCGCTGAATGACGCGCTGGAAACCCTGCGTAGGCGTGGTGTCGCTCTCGCTGTTTTGCGGCAAGCGCGGCGTGTGTTCGTTGATGAAATTGGCGAGCGCAGTGCGCAGCTCGTCCAGATCAACGGCACACGCACGCATGACCTCAGCCGCGCTCGGGTTATCGAGCATGGCGAGGAGCAAATGCTCAACGGTGATGAATTCATGGCGCTTTTGCCGGGCTTCGACAAATGCCATGTGCAAACTGACTTCTAACTCTTGCGCGATCATTTGAATTGCCTTGCTGTCGACGAATCGTCGGCTTGTAACTCTCGTATCCACGGCTGCGCGATAGCAGCGTTGGTGGATTCGCCAAACTGAGTGTTGTTCGTTAGTGACGCTGCCGTCACCAACAAAAACACTAGTTAGGCTCCATCGTACACTGAAGCGGATGCTGATGTGCCTCGGCCAATTCCTGGACTTGCAACACCTTCGTATCCGCCACTTCTTTGGTGAAAACACCACAGGTGCCAACGCCCGTGCGATGCACCTGCAACATCACCTGCGTGGCCTGCTCGCGAGTGAGCAGAAACACCTGTTGCAACACACCAACCACAAAGTCCATCGGTGTGTAATCGTCGTTTAGCAGCAGCACCCGATACATCGGGGGCGGCTTGGTGCTGACGCGCTCGGCTTCGAGAACCGAACCGTCGTTGGGATTAGAGCGGGGGAAGTGAACTGCCATGCTGTGTTTGTTTCTTGCTAACCACGAATATCGGTTGTGAAACCGGAATTTCAAGAGCATACGGCATGCCAATCCGCTTTCGCACTCGATGAGAAGGTGGCGGCAAAACCTCGTACATGCGTCAACTTTCCATCGATTAACAATTATCCGCTTGACGAAGAGGGTTGTATAAATGTACAACGACAACAGGCAGGCGCTCTGGCGTCGGATACGGGGGATCCTTTCCGACGCCGTATGTGTGTGTCACCAACCAAAACAAGCTTTATGCAGTAGGGAGTATTTTTTATGACAACAGGTACAGTGAAATGGTTTAACGACGCCAAAGGCTTTGGCTTCATCAAGCCCGATGATGGCACCGATGACGTGTTCGCGCATTTCTCGGCGATTCAAATGGACGGGTTCCGTTCATTGAAAGAGGGCCAGAAAGTAGCGTTTGAAGTGGTGCCAGGCCCCAAGGGCAAACAGGCATCCAACATTCAAAACCCACCACAGTAACGCCGTGGGGAGGCTCCGGTACGATTAATTCGAACTTGGAGCACTCATAAAAAAGGGCCGCAGCTGCGGCCCTTTTTTTTCAGCGTATGACGGCTACATTCGCGCGATCATCGCGTCGCCAAACGCCGAACACGACACCTCTGTCGCCCCGTCCATCAAACGCGCGAAGTCGTAGGTCACGACCTTGTCGCCAATCGCAGCCTCAATCGACTTGATGATGAGATCGGCCGCCTCGATCCAGCCCATGTGCCGCAACATCATCTCGGCTGACAGAATCAGCGAACCGGGATTCACCTTGTCCTGCCCCGCGTACTTCGGCGCAGTGCCGTGCGTCGCTTCGAAGCAGGCGTACTGCAGCGAAATATTCGCGCCCGGCGCGATGCCGATGCCACCCACCTGAGCGGCCAGTGCGTCGGAGATATAGTCACCGTTCAGGTTCAGTGTCGCCACCACATCGTACTCAGCGGGTCGCAACAAAATTTGTTGCAGGAAGGCGTCCGCGATCACGTCCTTGACGATGATGTCCGCGCCGGTTTTCGGGTTTTTGAACTTGCACCACGGACCGCCGTCGATCAGCGTCGCGCCAAATTCGTTCGCCGCCAACGCATATGCCCAATCCCGGAAGCCACCTTCGGTGAACTTCATGATGTTGCCCTTGTGCACGATGGTCACCGAGCGCCTATTGTTTTCAATCGCGTACTTGTAGGCCGCGCGCACCAGCCGCTCAGTGCCTTCCTGCGACACAGGTTTGATGCCAAGCGACGACGTATTCGGGAAGCGAATCTTCGTCACGCCCATTTCGTTTTGCAGGAACGCCATCAGCTTCTTGCACTGATCCGTGCCTGCCATGAATTCGATGCCAGCGTAAATGTCCTCGGTGTTCTCACGGAAAATCACCATATCGATTTTCGACGGGTCTTTCAACGGGCTTGGCACGCCAGCAAAATGACGCACCGGCCGAACGCACTGATACAAATCAAGCTCTTGCCGAAGCGCCACGTTCAGTGAACGAATCCCGCCGCCAACCGGCGTCGTCATCGGCCCTTTGATCGACACCGAGTAGTCCTTGCAGGCCTGCAAAGTTTCCGCTGGCATCCAAACATCGCCGCCATACAGTCGCGTGGATTTTTCACCGGCATAAACCTCCATCCACGCGATCTTCTTCTTGCCACCGTAAGCTTTTGCGACCGCTGCGTCGACCACTTTTTGCATCACTGGCGTGATATCAACACCAATCCCGTCGCCCTCGATAAATGGGATGATCGGATCATCGGGCGTTGGCTGGCCGGGAACAATTCTTGTACCGTCGGGGATCTTGATGTGTGATGCGCTCATGGTGTTGGGATCCTCTGAAGAAGTCTGGAAGTAGCGGGGTATTATCGCCAAAACGCGTTTCACTTCTTGGTCTGCCCGTCATGCCGCTGTCGCCTGTTCCCATCTCCTTCCTGGCGCAAGAAATCGCGGCGACGGTACTTGCGGGTTTTGATCGCCATTACGCGCTATTTCGCGACTGCGGGCGGCGCGCGCGTACGGCGTTCGAGACGGCAGACTGGCATGTCAGTCAGGCGCTAACGCGCGAACGAATCCGCTTCTACGATGATCGCGTGAACGAGACGACTGTTGCCATCGAAGCGAAGTTTGGCGACGCAGCATTGACCGAGGGAATCTGGCGGTCGACCAAGCTCGCCTACACCGGGCAATTGCTCGATCACAAACAGCCCGAGCTCGCCGAAACGTTCTTCAATTCAGTGAGCTGCAAGCTCCTGCATCACTCGTATTTTCACAACGAATTCATCTTCTTCCGCCCTGCGATTTCGGTGGAGTTAATCGAAGCCGACCCACCGACTTATCGCAGCTATTACCCCATTGCGGGCGGGCTCGCCGCAAGCTTTGAGCAACTACTGCGCGACATGACGTGGGCCACACCGTTCGCTGATCTCGAGCGCGATGCGCACTGGATCGAAGCGGCGGCGACCGAGCATCTGGGCGGCTCTTTACCGGCCGCGCAGGCGAATTTCCAGTTACAGGTGCTGGGCTCACCGTTCTATCGCAACAAAGCGGCCTACATCGTCGGTAAGGTGGTGAACGGCCACTACGAGTATCCCTTCGCGCTCCCGGTGCTTCACAACAAGGACGGCACACTTTTCGTCGACACCGTCGTGCTCGAAAGCGCACGCATCAGTCAGCTTTTTAGTCTGAATAGGGCGTATTTTCTGGTCGATATGGAAGTGCCATCGGCGTACGTACAGTTCCTGCGCACGCTCATGCCGGGCAAACCGAAGAGCGAGCTCTACACCATGCTCGGACTGCAAAAGCAGGGTAAGACAATGTTCTATCGCGATCTGATTACCCATCTGCGTCATTCGAATGATCAGTTCGTCGTTGCGCCGGGAATTCGCGGGCTGGTCATGGCAGTGTTTACCCTGCCGTCCTTTCCGTATGTTTTCAAAATCATCAAAGACAAAATTGCGCCACCGAAAGAGGTGGATCGCGCTACTGTGATGAAAAAGTATCTGTTGGTGAAGCAGCATGATCGCGTCGGCCGCATGGCTGACACGCTAGAGTTTTCCAACGTTGCCCTGCCGCGAAATCGCTTCGATCCCGCGCTGATAGTAGAGCTTAAAGACCTGGCTGGTTCGGTGGTTCTCGAAGAGGGTGACGAGATTATTCTGAAACACCTCTACATCGAGCGCCGCATGGAGCCGCTAAATCTCTATCTGGATCGTGTCGATGACGCCCGCGCCGATGCCGCCATTGCCGAATACGGAAACGCTATTCGCGAGTTGGCAGCGGCAAACATTTTTCCCGGCGACCTGCTGTACAAGAACTTCGGTGTCACGCGTTTTGACCGCGTGGTTTTCTACGACTATGACGAGATTGAATACTTAACCGATTGCAATTTTCGCGACGTCCCGCCGGCCCCGAGCTATGAGGCAGAAATGGCCAGTGAGCCATGGTATTCCGTCGGACGAATGGATGTGTTCCCGGAAGAGTTTGGCCACTTCCTGCTGTCCATTCCGCGCGTCCGCAGACCGTTTTTGAAGCACCATGGAGAGCTGCTCACGGCTGAGTTCTGGCGCGAGCGGCAAGCGCGCATTCGCGCCGGAATCCTCGATGATTTCTACCCGTATCCACTCGCTGCGCGGTTTTTGCACCGCTACGCGCAACACTGCCAAACGAAGTCCGATCTGTAGCGACCGAGCAATACCGTTGTACAAATTCTGAACAACAGCTTTTCTCTGAATCCTTTATTCCACCGGGGCTAAACGCTGATTTACGCAGAAGTCGCTTTTAGACCTTTTGAGCGCTTATCCCCTCTACACTAAGCGCTGTGGCAAAAAGCCATGAAGAATTGCACGTCAATATTTCTTGCCTACGACATCTGCCGACCCGCGCTAGGTCGCGTCATCGTGCAGATTTAAGAATATTTAAGGACGGGGGTAGAGTGCGACTCATAGCCTTGGACCACATTTTTCAACCCATCAGAGGAAATTTAAATGAAACTTAGTTTGTCAGCAGTCGCAGTTAGCGCGGCCCTTTCCGCTCTGGTAGCAGCACCCGCTTTCGCAGTAGATTTTGCGTACTTCCAAAAGCAACCCTGTGGCGAATTGGCCAAGGAGAGCGACTCGCTCGTCAAGGCCGAAGCTGCCATTAATGGTGGAAAAAAGGGAAAGCAAACTGAGGCCCAGATCAAAAACGCGGTCGGCTTTTTATTGACTGGGTGGCCATTTTGGACCTCCGCTGATCACGGCAACGCCGATGCTCAACTGGCGGAAATTCGCGCAGATCTAAAGATGGTCAAAGCCGCGCAAAAAACCAATAAGTGCTCGATTTAGCACAACACAAATAAGAACGTCCCAGACCGGGACGTTCGTAGCTGCTGCTTCGCTCACCTCGGCTAGCGAAGCCGTGCAAGTGCGACTAAGCGGCAGCAGCCAATATCGAGTTTAGCGTGTTGCTGGGTCGCATTACTGCATCAACCTTGGCGTCATCCGCTTTGTAATAGCCGCCGATATCGACCGGTTTGCCCTGCACTGCCGCGAGTTCCGCCACGATGGTTTGCTCATTGTCCGTGAGTGACTTCGCGAGCGACGCGAAGCGGGCAGCCAGCTCAGCATCGTCCTTTTGCGCCGCCAACTCTTGCGCCCAGTACATCGCCAGATAGAACTGGCTGCCACGATTGTCAAGCTGACCCGTTTTCGGCGACGGGTTCTTGTTGTTGTCGAGCAGCTTTCCGGTGGCCGCGTCGAGCGTTTTCGCGAGAATCTTGGCGTGATTGTTGCCCGTCTTGATTCCCAGATCTTCGAGCGATACGGCGAGCGCAAGGAACTCGCCAAGCGAGTCCCAACGCAGGTGATTTTCTTCAACGAGCTGCTGCACATGCTTCGGTGCAGAACCGCCAGCACCGGTTTCGTACAGGCCACCACCCGCCATCAAAGGCACGATGGAGAGCATCTTGGCGCTGGTGCCAAGCTCCATGATCGGGAACAAATCGGTGAGATAGTCGCGCAGGATGTTGCCTGTTGCGCTAATGGTGTCGAGGCCGCGAATCACGCGCTCAAGCGTGTAGCGCATCGCGCGTGTCTGGCTCATGATCTGGATGTCGAGACCGATGGTGTTGTGCTCGTGCAGGTACATCTTTACCTTGGTGATCAGCTGGGCTTCGTGCGGGCGATAGGCGTCCAGCCAGAACACCACGGGCGTGCCGGAATTGCGCGCACGGTTGACCGCGAGCTTGACCCAATCGCGAATCGCCGCGTCCTTGACCTGACACATGCGCCAGATGTCGCCCTGCTCCACGTTCTGACTCAGTAGCACTTCGCCAGTCGCCAGATCAACGATGTTGGCAACACCATCCTCGCTGATTTCGAAGGTTTTATCGTGCGAGCCATACTCTTCGGCCTGTTGCGCCATCAGGCCGACGTTAGGCACTGTGCCCATGGTCTTCGGGTCGAACGCCCCGTGCCATTTGCAGAAGTTAATAATCTCCTGATAGATGCGGGCGAAGGTCGATTCTGGCATCACGGCTTTGGCGTCTTTCAGGCGTCCATCCGCACCCCACATCTTGCCGCCGTTACGAATCATCGCGGGCATCGATGCGTCCACAATCACGTCGTTCGGCGAGTGGAAATTGGTGATGCCCTTGGCGGAGTCAACCATTGCCAGTTCGGGGCGATGCTCGTGGCATGCATGCAGATCGCGTTTGATTTCGTCCTGTTTGCTTTGCGGCAACGTGGCGATCTTGTCGTACAGACTCACCATGCCGTTGTTGACATTCACGCCCAGTTCGTCGAACAGCTTGCCGTGTTTCTCGAAGGCATCTTTGTAGAAGATGCGAACGCAGTGGCCGAACACGATGGGGTGCGACACCTTCATCATCGTCGCCTTCACATGCAGCGAGAACATGACGCCGGTTTTGTGGGCGTCCTCGATTTCCTTCTCGTAGAACTCCAGCAGCGCCTTCTTGCTCATGAACATGCTGTCGATAACTTCGCGGTCGAGCAGCGCAACCTTTGGCTTGAGTACGATGGTTTTGCCGCTGTTCGTGACCAGTTCCATCTTCACGTCGCGCGCCTTGTCGAGCGTCATCGATTTTTCGCCGTGGTAGAAGTCGCCGTGGTGCATGTGCGAAACGTGCGAGCGCGAGGCCTGACTCCATTCGGCCATGCTGTGCGGATTTTTGCGGGCGTAATTCTTGACAGCCAGCGGCGCGCGGCGATCCGAGTTGCCTTCACGCAGCACCGGGTTCACGGCGCTACCTGTGCATTTGGAATAGCGCGCACGTATCGCCTTGTCCTCGTCGCTCTTCGGATCTTCCGGGTAGTCGGGCAGTGCGTAGCCCTTCGCCTGAAGCTCTTTGATGCAGGTCATCAGCTGTGACACCGACGCGCTGATGTTTGGCAACTTGATGATGTTGGTGTCGGACAAAAGCGTGAGTTTGCCCAGCGCGGCCAGATTGTCGGGTACACGCTGTTCTTCGCTGAGAAACTCGGGAAACTCACCGAGAACACGCGCCGCCACCGAGATATCACTGGTCGTGACGTTGATGCCCGCTGGACCGGTAAAGGCGCGGATGATCGGCAAAAACGCGTGAGTCGCCAGCAGCGGGGCCTCATCGGTCAGGGTGTAAATGATGGTCGGCTGCGATTTCGTCATCGGGATCTCCGGGAAAATGAATGGATTCGGCATCGGCGGCGTCACTTTTGGTGGCCGCGCGGCGTTTCTGTGTTTAGGCTCTAGTTTGCCTGAAATTGCTTGCCAGGCTCTGACGCCGTGTCGCTGCGACGAAACTCGACGATTTTTGACGGTTCAATGTCGAGCAACAAGTTGCAGCCATTAAGGTGCCGCGTCGGTAGCGAAAACGCCGTGAGCGGAATAAACTTCCGCACATGAGCTCATTCTCCGACCTACTGCAAAAAGACCGCGCCTCGACCGACAGTTTCATCGCGCGCCTTCCCAAAGCTGAACTGCACTTGCACATCGAAGGCACGCTCGAGCCCGAAATGATGTTCGCAAAAGCGAAAAAGCACGGCATCGCGCTCGCGCACGCAAGCGTAGCCGAGCTGCGCGCCGCGTACGATTTTGCAAACCTGCAGGAGTTTCTCGATCTCTATTACGCGGGCGCCGGCGTGCTGCGCGATCAGGACGATTTTTACGACCTGACGTGGGCGTATTTGCAGCGCGTCAAGGCCGACAACGTCGTCCACGTCGAAATCTTCTTCGACCCGCAAACACACACCGCGCGTGGCATTGATCTCGAAGTCGTGGTCGAAGGCATCGTGCAGGCGCTGCACGACGGCGAAGCGGAGTTGGGCATTACCTGGCGCTTGATTCCGAATTTTTTGCGTCATCTCAGCGAACAGGATGCGATAGATACGTTGGCCGAGCTTGAGCCCTACATGGAAAACTTCCACGGCTTCGGGCTCGATTCCAGCGAGGTCGGATTTCCGCCGTCCAAATTCGCGCGTGTGTTCGCCGAGATTCGTTCGCGCGGTTTGCCCGTCGTCGCGCATGCTGGCGAGGAAGGCCCGCCCGAGTACATCTACGAGGCGCTAGACATCCTGAAAGTCTCGCGCATTGACCACGGCATTCGAGCGATTGAAGACGAAGCGCTCGTCTCGCGTTTGGCCCGCGCGCAAATTCCGCTCACCGTCTGCCCGCTGTCGAACGTCAAGCTCTGCGCCGTGCCTTCGCTTGAAGCGCATCCGCTCAAAAAACTTATGAAAGCAGGCGTCGTCGTCACCATCAATAGCGACGATCCTGCGTATTTCGGCGGCTACATCGGCGAAAACTATCGTGCCACGGCGAAGGCGCTTGATCTCACCACCGACGAGCTGAAATCACTCGGCGCGATGAGTATTCGCGGTAGTTGGCTGCACGAAGTTCAGAAGGCGCGGCACTTGGCGGTGATTGATCGGCTTTGAGCTGAAACGACCATTTAAATGGGGCTAGGCGCGGAATTCTTCGATTGTTGATTTTCCTATTTCAGCCGTTAAATCCCCATGGAATCTCGCTTTCAGAGAAAAAGCCGGGTAGGGTGGGCACCCCGTGCCCACGCGTCGCTTGGCCGGAACGAACCACGATTTGAATAGGCAAACTTGGTTCGTGCGCGTGGGCACGGGGTGCCCACCCTACGGTTTCTGTTTGATGATTTGATCGTATGTCGCACTATCGGCGTGCCTTTGTTCCGGGTGGGACGTTTTTCTTCACGGTCGTGACGTATCGCCGCCAACCGTGGTCGGTGGAACCGGATGCGCGGGCGGCGCTGCGCGATGCGCTCACGCGTTGCCGATCGACGCGACCGTTCACGGTGGTCGCGTGGGTGCTGATGCCGGATCATTTGCACGCGGTGTGGACGCTGCCGCCGGGTGACGCCGATTACTCAACGCGCTGGGCGCAAATCAAACGTACGGTGTCGGTGTTGCTCGCTGACCGCAAACGCGCTGATTGGGTCAACGATTCAAAACTCACGCATCGCGAAAGCACGCTGTGGCAACGCCGGTTTTTTGAACACACGATTCGCGATGATGCGGACTTCGCGCGCTGCGTTGATTACACGCATTCCAACCCGGTGAAACACGGCCTCGTTGATCGCGTGGCCGATTGGCCGTGGTCAACGTTTCATCGATGCGTGAAATCGGGCGTTTACCCCTTGGATTGGATGGGAGACAAGAGCGACGCCTTCGGCAAAACGTAGGGTGGGCACCCCGTGCCCACGCGTCGGGCGGCGGGGAACGAACCACGGTTTGACCATACAACGTTGGTTCGTCCGCGTGGGCACGGGGTGCCCACCCTACCGGCTCGTGACGGATAGCAGCGACGATCATGCGCACTCTGGCGCACCGCGTCCGATGATCAGCTTTTTGCCATAACGACGCTGGCTATGGGGCTAGACGTCGATTACTGCTATTTTCGACTTACGCATTAATTCGCCTTTAACCCCAGTGCAATGGCGATTTCATGGAAAAGCTGATAGCTATAGAACGCAACTCAACGTCGCTGCCGCAACAGGATTTCCGCGCGAATCCTCAGCGATGACATGCAGCAAACTTGTGTTGCGGCGCATTTCACCGGGCACCCGAACGGTAGCGCTGAACGCGCCCGAGGCATCGGCCGTGAGCGTGCCATAGGCACGAACGACAGCGTCGTGGTGCAAGGTTTCGCCCTTGTTCTCGCCCGCTTTGACGGCGCTGACCAGGCCGTTTTCGGTGACCGCGTAGCGCAGACGAATGGCCGGGTTGGCGTCGGCCAGTTTGCCGCTCAGCACCACGCCACTGGCCTGCCACTGCGAGGTCAAATTAAATTTCACCGACGCGGGTCTGGCTGAAGCCGAAGCGCCGCCTCGCGTCGTCCAGCTGCGGTCATCTTTGCCGTTAGTGAACACCTGTGGTGTGTAGACACCTGATGCGCCGCCACTCCGCGCAAGCGCGCTTTGTCGCTGCGCAAACGAGGGTTGCGCGAAGGCGTCTTTCCAGCCGATGTAGTCCCAATAATCGACGTGAAATGCCAACGGGATGATGTTGCTGTCTTTCGCGCCGCGCGTCCGCGCCACCATTTGCGACAACCATTGATCGGCCGGAGGGCAGGAGCTGCAGCCTTCGGAGGTGTAGAGCTCGATCACCGTAGGAACGTCAGCCTTGCTGGTGGTTGAACACGACTCGGTTGCAGCGTTCGAGACCGCGCTCAGGCCCATCACGGCAAGGGCGACTAGCTGCAAGCGGGTGGACATATCGAGGCTCCTGCAAGGTTGTATTTCTGGGAAGTCGTCGCAAATTCGATAACCCTTACACGTGCCGCATTGTCGGCAAGGCTTCGGCGGTCCGTCACCCCATTACCCAACTACGGCAAGCGAACGACGCCTTCGCCCAACGCCACCACCCGTCCGCCAACGCGGACGCGTTTATCAGCCGTTAATGAGAGCTGCAACACGTTCA
>CAJDUD010000060.1_pt1 | contig 12417 bp, 10 predicted proteins | sample 7390161 | NCBI WGS metagenome assembly CAJDUD01 (sample SAMEA7055664, study PRJEB34461) | soil metagenome | biome: terrestrial ecosystem; feature: Peninsula; material: soil | place: Antarctica | collected 2016
GGTTGCCTTTCAGCGGAGAATTTGGTTCAGCGGATTGTTAACGTGGCAGTTGGCGCAACGTCCGGCTAAATCCGGCGCGCTGCGGGAGCAAAACTGTTCCGCGATCACTACGAATTCGACGTCCGAATGACGTGTTGTTCGGGTTCGGGTGATTGAAGATTCGTTTGCCATAGACGAACTCTATTCGCCGGGTTTTATCGACACAATGGCGCATAGACCAATTCACACATCAGTGGTGTGAATCCGCAAAATGACGGCGCGATTTGGCGAAGCTGGTCGGCCACGGGCATACGCATGAGCACAAGTCAGCGATCACATCATCCGTGCATCTATCCCTAAACACGCAGGCGTTATGTCGCTCCGTCGGAATGCCCATCCCTTGTGCCGGGATTGCCCGCCAAGGTATGCTGCGTCATCGTTGAAAGGTCTGACGCATGGATGCCTTGCCAATCGTCGTATGGCGTTTTGCCAACGCTGAGTTTGAACCACGCAGCGGGATACTACGTGTAGCCGGCCAGGAGCAGCGCCTGCGACCGCAGACTGCCGCGGTGCTCGTCCAGTTGCTGGAGCGTGCTGGCAATGTGGTTTCGCGCGACGCGCTCGCGCAATCGGTCTGGGCTGAATCCTTCGTCACGGATAACTCGCTGGCGCAATGCATTTCCGAGATCCGCGCCATACTCGGGAGCGGGAGCGAAAGCATTCTTGAAACCCTGCCCCGGCGCGGCTACGTCATTCAGGTTCCCGTGCTCCGGGACGTTCTGGGCGCACCGCCTGTGGGCGTTGTTGCCGTAAACACGAGGCTCGAGGCGACGCCCTCCTTTGTTCCAGCGGTACCATCCATGCCAGTCATGCCAGTCATGCCAGCAGCTGACCGATGGATGAACATCGGTTCACGGCGCTGGGTGTTCGCGGGTGCAGGAGCCTTTGTGGTTGTTTTGTGTTCGGCGCTCTGGCTTGCGGTGCAGTTCGGCTTGCAGCGCCCTGCCAGGTTGTCGCTGGCAGTGCTGCCATTCAAGAGCGATACGGCCGCCTCAGACTCGGCCTGGTTTGCTGAAAACGTCGGCGAGGATCTCACCACGAATCTCTCGCGCATTCCCGGAGCGACCGTCATCGCCCGGGTATCGACCCAGGCCTATCTGGCGGGTGCTACCGACGTGCGGCAGGTTGGGCGCGAACTGGGCGTGCGCTACGTGGTCGCCGGGCACGTCGATCGAACCGGTGAGCGGGTGACAATGAATCTTTATCTGGCCGATACAGAGAATGGCGCCGTCCGATGGACCGAGAGGTTTGAGACCGATGTCAATCAACTACGCGCGGCGGAACGTCAGGTGGCAGACCGGATTGCCAACACCTTGCATGTCAGGATCGTCGCTGCCGAGGCGCAGCGCATCGACAGCAGTCATGCGGTTTTTTCGGCCGCCGATGATCTCGCGCTGGAAGCTTGGGCCGCATGGAATCGGGGTAGCCCTGCCGATGTGGCACGCGCCAAAGCTCTGGCGCAACGCGCGCTGGCGCTAGACGACAGGTCGGTTCTCGCGTGGAAAACGATCGCCAGCTGGCATTTGCGTGCCCGCATCAGCCAAACGATTCCAACCGAGGCGGCTATTGCCGGAGCTGAAGCCGCCGCTCAGCGTGCCATGGAAATCGATCCAGAGCATCCCCTGGTGCACACGGTCTACGGTGCCGCGCTGGTGCTACGGGGCCGGTTTGAAGAAGGGCAGAAGGCACTGGAGCATGAGATCGCCACCAACCCTTCGCATCCGGTTGCCTATTACTACCTGGGGCTGTCCCATCTGATGATGGGTGAACCCAAACGGGCGATCAGCCAATACGAACGCGCGATCGCCATCAGCCCGCGCGATCCCCGCATGTCGCGCTTCCAGCGCTACCTGGCCCTGGCGTACCTTCACGATGACAACATGCCCGAGGCGCTCCGGCACGCCAGGCTGGCAACCCAGGTCCCCCAGATCGACCGGACCGCGTGGGCGATGCTTTCGTCAGTGTGTGCCCTCGCGGGCGAACAGACCTGTTCCGACGCTGCAACAGCAAAGCTGAAACAGCTTTGGCCCGGCTTCACGATAGCGCAGGGTGAAGCCGAGTGGCCACCCGCGCGGCCCGAATTCACCGCCCGCCACGCATCCTACATGCGCGGCCTGATGCTGGCCGGGCTCTCAGAGCCGGTGCAGTTAGGTTCTGGCCGGGTGCCAATGTATTTCGGTCGTCCTGACTACTTCTTCGGGCCGTACGCCGGATCAACGAACCGCGTCGCCGTGGGTCCGCCACCAATGATCTGGACGACCACGCCGTCTTCCTTGATCTGGGAGAAGTGGTTGACATTGGCCGGTTCCGTGTAGAAGCTTCCCGTTGGCAACGCCTTGAGTTTTGCGGGATCGAACTTGTCACCATAACCGACATACCAGGTGCCGGAAATGACCGTGTACATCCGGCTTTCGGGATGGGAATGCGCCTGCGAAATACTGTTTGGCGGGAACTTCACGCGCTCAACATAGGGGCCGGGCTTGGTCGAGTCGCCAATCAGCGGCGCGATCTCGTGACCGGATACCCGTCCCGCTTTCCATTTCAATTCCTCGGGTGTAATTCTGAGCGCCCCGTCGGGCAGTTCGTCCGCCGCGCAGAAACTCACGGCCATCAGAGCTAACGCAACGGCGGCGAGGACGGAAAGATATCTTGCGATGCCGATGTTGGGTCGGGATGAAAGACTTGGATGTGCGATCAGGCCTGAGGCGGCAACGTGATTTAAAGACAGTCTGGACATGAGGTCTCCTAGCAGATCGGTTGAAGGGCATTTCCCACGCTTGGTGGTGAAGTGAGTCTGGCTTCATGGCCCAACAAAGTCGTGAAAGACTCCTGAAATTCATCTGAATTCGACTGAAACCAGCTGAAAACGCGGCGGTCTGCGCGCCTGGCTTGCGGTTAAACACCGGTGTCGCCGCATTTTCATCCCTAGGCTGCCCCCTTCCAATGAAGTGCGGAGGAGCCACGCGGTGAGCCTCGACGTCCATTGGAGTAGGTGTTAAATTGCGATCGAACCCCCATTTTCAGCGGCGATAAATTGAGCCTTAGCCTCCTTTTTCCATCGAAATGTCGACCTAAGCTGGGTCAGCATGCGCGGCAAGTCGCGCTCCGGCGGGCTGATGCGACGGATGCACTCAGATGGTCTTTTAAGGACGTTGCCAGCAGCATGAAGTTGGGTTCAGTGGCCTGCGGTTTGCTTTCGTTGTGCGTCAGCTGCACTTCTGTCCCTGTGGCGCTGCCCTTTCCAGCCACGACGCCAGAGGCAGTCGGCATGTCCACCGAGCGTCTCGCGCAAGTTAACGAATTCATCGAGCGCATGCAGCGCGAACGCAAAGTTGCTGGTGCGGTCACGCTGATTGCGCGCCACGGAAAGGTAGTGTCGCTGACGGCTCATGGCTTCGCCGATCTGGAGAGCAAGCGCGCAATGAGAGTTGACGATTTGTTCCAATTGCAATCGATGACTAAGCCGATCGCGACGGTAGCCGCGCTGCAGTTAATCGAGCACGGAAAGCTGCAACTTTCAGATCCGGTCTCGAAGTTTTTGCCAGCATTTGCAGACATCACGGTCGCGGTCGAACGCGCTGACGCAGTGGGTGGCTTAGTTCTCGTACCGGCAGCACGGCCAATGACGGTCCTCGACCTGATGACTCATCGCGCAGGCTTCGTGGGCCTGCCACCGCGCGACTCGCCAGCCGCCAGAATACGGCGCGAGGCCGTCAAGACGTTGCCAGCGAACCTGGATTTCACCCTGGCTGAATACGTGACCCATCTCGCTACATCACCGCTCGAAACGCAACCCGGCGCGGCCTTTCGCTACGGTCCGGCAACGGTTGTTCTCGGCCGCGTGATCGAGGTCATCACCGGCAAGCGGCTGGATGTTGTGTTGCATGAGCAGATATTTACGCCGCTCGGCATGACAGACACTTTCTTTACGGTGCCCGAAGCGAAGCGAGCACGCGTCGTGTCGCCGTATGCGCTGAAACCGGGTCAGGGGCTGGTGCGAACACCACTCGATTTGATGGCGCCACGCTTTCTCTCGGCAGGAGGCAACCTCTACGGCACAGCGGCGGACTACCTGCGCTTTTGCCAGATGCTGCTGAACGGCGGTGAGCTCAACGGCTCACGAATCCTAAGCCGTGAATCCGTCGCACTGATGACAACTAGCCAGGTCGACAGCATCCCGCTGCCATTTCTTCCGGGTCAGTCATTCGGGCTCGGCGTGGCCATCCGCAAAGCGGACGATCCCACCGCGTGGCTCGGCTCGCCGGGAACCTACGGTTGGAGTGGCGGCTACAACACGTACTTTCGGATTGACCCGCGCAAAGAGGTTATTTTCGCGCTGTTCGCACAACAGGCGTTCTCACCTTTTGACCTTGAATTGCAGCATGGTTTTCACGACGCCGTCGTTCAGGCAATCATCGATTGATTGAAATTACGTGCACTCACGCTGGCGAACTCTCCTCCGTTAGCAATGGAATTCGTGGATAAGGATTTCGACCCCACAGCAACGCTAAAGTGCGTTGTAACGATGTATTTTTAGCGCTACTTAATGCCCCGTTTGAGGATATTCCCAGCATGCCCGCTTATTCCACGCTGCAGATCGAGAAAGATCCAAAGAATCACCGCATCGCGCGCCTCCTGCTCAATCGACCGGAACGCCTGAATGCCATCAGCGATGAGACGCCCCGAGAAATTCGCGCTGCGGTGGATTGGGCGAATGCCGATGACGAGGTGCATGTGATCATCGTGGAAGGTGCAGGCAAGGGCTTTTGCGGCGGCTATGACCTTACCGGTTATGCCGAACAAAACTTTGAACATCCGTGCCAGCAGGAAAAGACGCCGTGGGACCCAATGGTGGACTATGCGTTCATGAAGCGCAACACGGAGGACTTCATGACGCTTTGGAAAAGCCCGAAGCCGACCATCGCCAAGGTGCATGGCGCCGCGGCAGCGGGCGGCAGTGATATTGCGCTGTGTTGTGACCTGCTGGTGATGGCCGACACGGCGCGTATTGGCTACATGCCGACCCGCGTGTGGGGCTGCCCGACCACGGCGATGTGGACCTATCGGGTGGGACCGATGCGCGCGAAGCAGATGATGTTTACCGGAAACCTGATCGACGGCAAGACCGCGGCGGATTGGGGGCTCGCCACGACGAGCGTGCCCATTGATGAGCTGGAGAATGCGACGCTCACGCTGGCCACTCGCATCGCTGGCGTACCGCGCTCACAATTGGCGATGCACAAGATGGTGGTCAATCAGGTGATATTGACGATGGGGCTGGAGCAGACGCAGATGATGGCCACGATGTTCGACGGCATCACCCGCCATAACCCCGAGGGACTATGGTTTCGCCGTCATGCGCAGGCGCACGGATTCAAGTCGGCAATCGAATGGCGCGACAGCGGTCGCCCGATCCCGGAGGGCGATGAGGCACGCGCGCTGGTGCAGGAGATTGAGGCGAAGCAGGAGACGCAAAAGACGCCAGAGGACTAGCATCACGCCATAAAAAACCGGCCCGCTTTGACGTGGGCGCCCTGACTCAGCGCAGCAACAAAGTCGGGATGGTCGACGAGCGCAATAGCTCAGCGGTCTTGCTGCCGAACAACAGGCTGCGAAGCGGCGAATGGCTGAACGCACCCATCACCAACAAATCAATGGCTTGCGCTTTGATCGTGCTGGCGATGATGCTTTCGGCGTCACCGGGAATCAGGTCCGCGGTCACCGTAAAGCCAGCGGATTGCAGTGTGGTCCTGGCCCACTCGAGCTGCTTTGGTGCGTCGTGGCTTGGCTTGCCGGACATCAGCAGATAAATCGGCAGGCCACGGAACAGTGGGCTCACTGCAACCATCTCCACCCCGCGCCGGGTGACGCTGCCACCATCAAACGCGATCATCACGCGCTCTGGCTCGGTGAAGCCTTCGGTCACCGTCAGGATCGGCTTGTGTAGCGCGCGGACCACGCGTTCAACGTTGCGGCCCAGGTCACGATGGGTGAGTGCTGCGGATTCGCCGCGGCGACCCAGCACCAGAAGGCGCACGTCCGCCTCCTGCTCGGCGAGTGTTTCTTCCAGCTCGCCGTGGCGCTGTCGCACATCCACCGTTGCGGTGCCGGAGGCGATGGCCCGTTCGCGTAGCCGGTTCAGAAAGATGCGACCCTGCTCGCGTGCGCTCTCAGTGTGGGCTTCATCTTCAGCGGAGAGTTTTTTAAGCAGGTTTTCTTGAGCGTCGATACCGATGGCGCCGCTATGGTCGTCGCCAGAACCCTGCTCCGGATGACGATCAATGACGTGCAGAAATTCGAGCGGAGCATCCATGCGGCGGGCGGCCCAGGCCGCGTAGTCGGCCACGTAATCGGCGAAATGGGATTGATCGACACAGGCGAGCACTTTGTTTTCAGGGGTCATAGGGATGCTCCGCTCAGTGGCCCATCATAATGTCGTCGCCACCGTCTTTGTCGTGGACCGCGAACCGGTCCACCATCGTGGCGCTGGCTTGATTCAAGCCGATCACTTCGACCGCGGTTGCCTCGCGCTGAAACTTGATCACGACCTTGTCCAGCGCGCTGACGGCGGTGATGTCCCAGAAGTGGGCGCGGCTGACATCGATGCGCACTTTTTCGATCACTTCTTTGTAGTCGAATGCGTTGATGAAGCGCTCAGCCGAGGCAAAAAAAACCTGCCCCGTCACGTTGTAGGTGCGCACACGGCCTTGGTCTTCGGTCTGCGATGAGACGCGCAGAATGCGACCGACTTTATGGGCGAAGAAGAAGCCGGACAACAGCACACCCACCAGCACGCCCTTGGCCAGATCGTGGGTGCCAACGGTCACCATTACAGTGGCGAGCATGACGATACTCGAGCTTTTGGGGTGCTCGCGCAGGTTGCGGATCGAGGCCCAGTTGAAGGTGCCGATAGAGACCATGATCATCACCGCAACCAGCGCGGCCATTGGGATACGAGCTACCCAGTCCCCCACGAAAACCACCATCAGCAGCAGGAACACGCCAGCGACCAGCGTGGAGAGTCGGCCACGGCCGCCCGATTTGACGTTGATGACGGACTGTCCGATCATCGCGCAGCCGGCCATACCGCCCAGAAATCCGGTGGCGATGTTGGCCACTCCCTGACCGACACACTCGCGGTTCTTGTTGCTGCTGGAGTCGGTGAGGTCATCGACGATGGCGGCTGTCATCATCGATTCGAGCAATCCAACCACGGCCAGCGTTGCCGAGACCGGGAAGATGATTTTGAGCGTCTCAAAGGTCAGCGGGACGTCCGGCAGCAGGAAGACTGGCAGGCTGTCGGGGAGCTCGCCCATGTCGCCAACGGTGCGGATGTCGAGACCGAGAAAAATCGCAACAGCGGTCAGCACCACAATGGCGATGAGAGGCGACGGCACCGCTCGGGTGATGTAGGGAAAGCCGTAGATGATGCCCAGCCCGGCAGCGGTCATGGCGTAGACATGCCAGGTCACATCGGTGAGCTCTGGAAGTTGCGCCATGAAGATGAGGATGGCCAGCGCATTGACAAATCCGGTGATGACGGAGCGCGAGACAAAGCGCATCTGGGCGCCGAGCTTAAGCCAGCCAGCGAGAATTTGCAGCACGCCGGTGAGCACCGTCGCGGCGAGCAGGTATTGCAGGCCGTGTTCCTTGACCAGCATCACCATGACCAGCGCCATCGCGCCGGTCGCGGCCGAGATCATGCCCGGTCGGCCGCCTGCGAAGGCGATGATGGTGGCGATGCTGAACGATGCGTAAAGCCCAACCTTGGGGTCAACCCCGGCGATGATCGAGAATGCGATGGCTTCGGGGATCAGTGCGAGCGCGACGACAAGGCCCGCGAGCAAATCGTTTCGGACATTGGAAAGCCAGTCCTGGCGTAAGGATTTCATCATCATTTTTTTTCGTTGAGAGCGGCAGCAAGTGGCATGCAAAAGCCTTGCTGATCCGAGCGGTCAATAGTATCAACCGAGCTTTACTCGTCGCGGGTTCAGGGAGTCGCGGTTTGTGCACCGCGGAGACGAGGCGAGAAGTGGTTTGTGCCGGTGGTATCGTCGGGATGTCGGAACCGGGGCGGCGCGATACGAGCAGATTGAGCCAACCAAAGATATACAGCTAACGGCGGAAGCGACCGATGGACGCCGGATAAACGCCCATTTTGGCGAATATCGACTTTCGCAAAAACAGCGCTTCAGCCCCTACGTAATGGTCTTTCTAGCGTTTAGATGTTAGTTAGACACTGAGCCATCGCACGCGGTGCCGGGATGACGGGGCGGCGCTGCAGAGCGCCGCGCCATTGGTTAACTCACCTGTTCGATGACCATCGCTTTGCCGTTGAACTTAACGGTGTCGCCTTCGCTCATGCCAGCCATGGCTTTGGCCAGTGGTGCAGCCAGAGAAATGCCAAGCACCTCCACGCCGTTGAACTCAAAACTCGTCGTAGGCACGGCCACCACCAGGTAGCGCTGGTTGATTTTCACCAGGGCGCCGGGAACGACCTCGGTCTTCGCGCCGAAATCGATCTGTTGCAAGAGGGTGCGATGGGCCTCGTGTTCATCTAATTGCTGATCCCATTGATTGGCAAAACTCGCGTTCTGCGAACTTAGCGATACGTCGCCGGAGTCGACAGTTCCTTCTTGATCGAGGCGCGCACCGCGCAGGAAGGTGTCGAATTGACGTTGCGTCTCCTCGGCGGAGGCCGCCTCCAGCGAAAGCAGTTTGTCGCGCAGTGCGGATTTGTCGAACGGTTGCACAGTCTGGGTCCCTCGAATGATGAGCATGTAGCGACTCGTCGCCGAAGCCGATCTCGCATCACTCATTGTAGGTCGCAAATTTGTGGACGACATCGGTCACCATGAAGCCGCCTCGATGTTTGAGCGCTTCAGTGAGGTCGGCTAGGCTTCCGCGTGTGCGGCCTGCAGCCATTCGCGCGTCGTGGCAGCTTGAAACGTGCCACGACAACACGGATGGAATCGCACAAATACTGTGCGAACTCTCTCTACTTGGTTGCAGTGACCTCGACGTCGACTCTGCGATCGGGCTGCAGGCAGGCTACCAGCGCTTTGGTTCGCTTGTTGCCGCGACAGTCGCCCGGTTTGGTCACCGGCATCGTTTCGCCTTTGCCAGACGCCGAGATTTTGTTCGCAGGCACACCGCCCGCACTGATCAGGTACGCCTTGACCGCTTCAGCGCGCTGCACGGAAAGCCTCTGGTTATAGGCGTTGCTGCCCAAACGATCTGTATGGCCCTCGACGCCGACGCGGTCGAACTGAGTCCCACGAAGGTCGTTCGCAAAACGGTCAAGTGCAGCTTTGCCTTCTGGCTTGATCGCTGATTTGTCAAATGCAAAGAGTGATTCAGCCGAAAAACTGACGCGACGGCGTTCAACCGGGGCAGGCATTGGCGCAGGCGCAGGCATAACGCGCGGTGGTGGTGCCACAACGACAGGCGCTGGCATGGGTGGCGGCATCGGTGCGGGCATCGGCGCTGGCGGGGGGGCGACGTAGGTCGACTCTGCCATCGTGCGGGGAGCGGCGGCGTAACTACGGCCGAACGGAAATACGAGGCTCAACGAGACCATGTCTGCGTTGCCTTTTTTACCGACGTTGTCGCTGATGCGATATCGCTCGGCCTCGGCGCGCACCAGGAACGATGGATTGACTTCATACTGAAGACCCACGCCCGCCTTGTAATTGACTTCACGTTTGCTTGGACTCGGATTGAAACCGCTGATTACCGTCGTTCCGCCATAGGTGTCACCGGTTTTGGCTGCCTGAGCACCTACGCGCGCAAACACCGAAAAGCGCTCGGTCACCGGCAGCGTGCCGACCAGATCAAGGTTAAAGCCCTGAATCTTGGCTTGTCCGTTAAATGTCCCCAGCGTCCCCGTCTTGGATGAGAAGCCAAACTTGCCGAGGTTGAAGTAGCCGCCTTCGAGCGCGAAATTTTGATTGAACTGATAGCCACCAAACAGCTTGTAAGCGGTGTCGTGGTTATCGCGGTTGATGTTGGTAGCGGTTAAGCCGGTGCCAAATAGCGGGCGGGTAATTCGCTCATCATTGATTTCAGCGCGGGCTTGACCAATGCCGCCGCCAACGTAGTAGTAACTGCTGCTTTGTTGAGCCAGGGCCGTGGGAACGGTCACGATGGCAAGAACGGCTAGCGCGACAAGGCGCATTGCGTGTTTCGATTTCATTGAAAACTTTCGGGAGGTTGATTTTTATTGCTCGGCAACCAACGAGTGTTAGTTGCACACAGACGTCTTTTTAAGCGTCATCCGGCGCCGTGTCTGTGCGTTGGCGAACGTTCGCGCAAATAGATCCCTCTATTTATAAAAAGCCGTTCCAAGGTGCGTTTTCGCCAGAAATAGGTCTTCTACGGCCGCATATATGCGTACCGAAGCCAGCCTGGTGCGCCTGGTCCCCTTCACGGTCATGTGGTCAGGCCAGACTCGTTCGCCGCGATAGCGTTGCAACTAGTGGAATCACCCAGTCGCGCCGTGCGCTTGATGCGACCGCCTCAAAAATTGACACACGCCTAACCCGCGTTCAAGCCCGAACGAATCAAGGTTTTAAAGCTCTGCCCTGACGGACCGAAAATGGGAAGTCTCAAAGCCCCGAGCACGGGGCATGTGCTAGCCTAAACTTCACTTGATATTCCACCTTAACCCGTCCCTTCGGAGACTCATCCATGAAATTTCGCCGTCAATTCCTGTTTTCAACCCTGTTGACCTTGGCACTCGCATCTGCGGGCGTCCATGCGCAGGACAACGTGCTGCGAGTCGGCACTGATGCCACGTTTCCGCCGATGGAATTTGTGGAGAAAGACAAGCGTACCGGGTTCGATATTGAACTCGTTGAGGCGATGGGCAAGGCAATGGGCAAGCGCGTAGAGTGGGTGGACATCGATTTCAAGGGACTGATTCCGGGCCTCGTTGCCAAGCGATTTGACGTGGCGGTGTCGGCGATTTACATCACGGACGAGCGCAAGAAGGTCGTGGATTTCACCGATTCGTATTTTGCCGGTGGTTTGGTCGCCATGACCAAAGACAGCAACACCGCGATCAAGACGCTCGCCGACCTTGACGGCAAAAAAGTGACTGTGCAGGTGGGCACCAAGTCGGTCAGCTATCTGCAAACAAATCACCCAAAAGTGCAGCTCGTCGAAGTCGAGAAAAATCAGGAGATGTTTAACCTGGTTGAGATCGGTCGCGCTGATGCCGCCGTGACCGGCAAACCGGCAGCGGCGCAATACGTGCGCACCCGTCCTGGCCTGCGCGTGCTGTCGCAACAGTTGACGACCGAGGAATACGGAATGGCGCTGCGCAAGGACACGCCCGATTTGACCAAAGCGATGAACGGCGCGCTGGCCAAGGTAAAGGCCGATGGCACCTACGCCGCGCTGGTGAAGAAGTGGTTTAGCGGTTCAAACGCGAAGTAGCCTGACCTTGGCCGCGCACTACCTTGGCTGCATCCGCTGAGGAAACTCACTAGTGGAACTTGATTTCTCGCCCGTTTGGGCGGGCATGCCGCAGCTATTGCGTGGCGCGTGGGTGACCGTCGAAATCACGTCTGTATCGCTGCTGTTGGGCTGCTTTATGGGCCTCGTCGTGGGCCTGGGGCGGCTCAAACCCGAGCGGCGCATTGTGTACGGTATTTGCACGGCGTACGTCGCGGTAATTCGCGGCACGCCACTCTTGGTACAGCTCTTCATTTTGTTTTTTGGGCTGCCGCAGTTCGGCATCTTGTGGCCAGCGTTTTTCTGCGGCGTGATTGGTTTGGGCGTGTACTCCGGGGCGTATGTGTCCGAGGTGGTGCGCGGCGCGATTCAGTCCGTTGATCGCGGTCAGATGGAAGCCGCGCGCTCACTCGGCATGTCCTCCGGACTCGCGATGCGCTCAGTGGTGCTGCCACAGGCAGTGGTGCGCATGATTCCGCCACTCGGCAACGAGTTCATCGCGCTCATTAAAAATTCGGCGCTGGTGTCGTTGTTAACGATTCATGACGTGATGCACGAAGGGCAAAAAATCATCAGCGTGTCGTATCGCTCGCTGGAGGTTTATCTGGCGATTGCGGTGGTGTATTTTGTGTTGACCGGCGCGACGACGCTCGCGCTGCGGCACATCGAAAAGCGCCTGCGCGCCGGAGGAATGGTGCAATGAGCGACATGACTGCCGCTGCCCCGCTGGTGCGCATTCGCGGGTTGCGCAAGTCGTTTTCGGATCACCTGGTGTTGGGCGGTATCGATTTCGATGTGGCGCCGTCGCAAGTGGTCGTCGTGATTGGGCCGAGCGGATCGGGCAAGAGCACATTTTTGCGCTGCTGCAACGGCCTTGAAGTACCCGAGTCTGGCAGCGTCGAAATCTGCGGACGCATGCTC
>CAJDUD010000061.1_pt1 | contig 12354 bp, 12 predicted proteins | sample 7390161 | NCBI WGS metagenome assembly CAJDUD01 (sample SAMEA7055664, study PRJEB34461) | soil metagenome | biome: terrestrial ecosystem; feature: Peninsula; material: soil | place: Antarctica | collected 2016
AAACACCGTCCTTTTGTCTTCAAGAAACTAAAGGGTAGCGCTTCGCTTCTCTTCATCCCTCCTAATGCCTAAGTTCGACTGTTCGTGGTTTAACTCAGCTTTAGTCAAAAGTTGACTTTGACGATTTATTGCCTTCAGCCCCTGTTTAAGCGTGCTTTCAACATAAAGTTGTTATGTCTGCACTGGGATAAAGAGACCGATTTTCGTGCCCGTCACCGGCTCGACGAACTGGTCAATCGTCAGCTTCGCGGTGTCGCCATAGAGCGCCTTCAATCTGGCGCGGACGTTCGCGAGTCCGCTTCCGCTGCCACCGGTATCCGTCGCCACGCCAAAGCCGAGGCCGGTGTCAGCAATTTCGATCCGCAGCGCCCCGGCCTCAACACGCGCCGACACGGTGACATTGCCGCCTTCAATCTTTGGCTCAAGACCGTGCTTAATCGCGTTCTCGACGAGTGGTTGCAGCAGCATCGGCGACAGCGGCATGGCGCGCGCCTCGTCGTCAGCGACCAGCGAATAAGTGAGACGTTCGCCCATACGAATGCGCAAAATTTCCAGATAATCCGCAATGATTTCCAGCTCGTCGCCGACGGTCGCATGCTCGCGGCGCGATGCGTCTAACGTGTGCCGCAGGTATCCGATCAGCCGCTCGGTCATGTGCTTCGCCATCTTGGGTTCGCGCTCGATCAGGCTGACCACATTGGAGAGCGTGTTGTAGAGAAAGTGCGGCTCGACCTGGGCGCGTAAAGTCTTCAGTTCGGCCGTCGCCCGTTCGCGCTCAGCTCGCGCGACGGACGCTTCGAGTTCAGCGCGTTCACGCGCTTCGACCTCGCGCTTACGGCTGGCTTCGACCGTCTCCCAAAGCGCCCAACCAATCGCGACGGCGATACAGGATGCAAATACAAACTCGCGCCAACCCTCGTTGAAGCGAAAGACGGTGCCGCGCGTGACAATCGCCAGTCCGATGGAATAACCAATGTAAATGCCGCCGACCGGAAGTGCCACACCGAGAAATGCAGGATGCATGATCCAGCGCGCCCAGCCGGGCCGCCGTCTCGCCATCGTGATGAAAAACTTGTACACGTAGTGCTGGACATAGCCAATGGACAGCGTCACCGTCGTGATGTCGAAAATGCGCTGCCAAGTGAGGGTTCCGCCAAACGCCGCAATCGTCGTGGAGATGATCGCCGCGATGACCGCGCACATGATGCCGGTGAGGATCAGATTGCGCAGCGTTGACGGACGCCAGCGCCTGAAATACGGGATCACCTGCATCGGGTGATAGTCCGTTCCCGGATGCAGGCGTGCTTCGAGCTTGGCGTCCATATTCGACTGGCTTTTTGTCTCAGGCAGCAACGGCGGACGAGCTCACATGATTCATGCGAAAGAGTGTAGCTGCGCGTCCAATGAACACGCCTGAAAGCGCGCCTAAAACCAGCGCCGGACCAACCTGCCATACGAGTTCATCGCGATAGGCTGGATGGATCGCAAGCACGACGTTGATCATGTAATTCAAAAGAAAAATCGACAGCATCAACAGCATTGGTACAACACTGCCAGGCATCTGCAAACGATCACCGCTGGCTTCGTAGCGCGCACCAGCGGTCGGTTGCCAGACAAAAAAAGTGAGAGCGGCGAGGCCGATCAGAGACACCGCCCACGTCGCGAAACCCACTGGCCCGCGACCCGCTGCCATCAGCCCAAGAAACAAAAATGCGACCGGCGCGATCAGCACGGATTGGCGCTTGACCACGCGTGCTTTCAGTTGCTTGCTGCCAAGATAAACCAGGGCGAGCAGAATAGCCCACACCCAGATTGGCGTTCCCTTAAGGATTTGGATTGCGAATTCACTCATCACTGGCTCCGTAGCGTTTTGGTTTCGATGGGTGAATGTTTGCCAGTTGGAGCGATGGCGTCACGCGTATGCGACGAACGGCACAGGCGTGGCGCGAGTGGTTCAACATTGGAGTGAACACCGTATAAAGTTCGAGTAGGTTGAACTCGTACCTGCCAAACCACAGTGGGAGCGGCACTGCGGCGGTTGCTCTCGGTCAGAGAAATCGCGGTAGAACCGCTCCCACAGCCAGAAAAAGCTACTTCTGTTTGCTAAACCGCTCCATGGCCATAACGATTTCAGTACGCGCGTCGGCAGCCTCAGTCCAGCCCAGTATCTTGACGAACTTGCCCGGCTCCAGGTCTTTGTAGTGTTCGAAGAAGTGCGTGATACGGTCAATCTCGATCGGCGGCAAGTCGCGCGGGCTTTGCACTTTGCGGTAAATACTGGTTAGCTTGTCAACCGGCACCGCGAGGATCTTTTCGTCAGAACCCGCTTCGTCCTGCATTTTGAGCATGCCAATCGGGCGACAACGCACCACCACACCGGGCATCAACGGCACCGGTGAGAGCACCAGCACATCGGCTGGATCGCCGTCACCCGAAAGCGTCTTTGGGATGTAGCCATAGTTGCACGGGTAGTGCATGGCGGTGGACATGAAGCGATCGACAAAAATCGCGCCGCTCTCCTTGTCCACTTCGTATTTGATCGGCTCACCGTTCATCGGGATCTCGATGACCACGTTGATGTCGTTTGGCGCATCGCGACCGGAGGAGAGTTTGTCGAAGCTCATGGCGTGTGTGTCGCTCTTGGGTTGTGGAATAGGGCAATTTTAGACTTGCAACGCTGGCGGGAAACTGACGCCTGACCTGCGCTGCGCCGTCGTCGCCGATATAATCGCCCCAAATCGAATCACCCTTCCACCGCCCCTCGGGGTCATTTCCGTAACCGTCGGCGCGCAAACGTCCGGTGGTTAGCGACATGACGACGCTGCGGGGCACTGCATCAACAGTCGCTGCGCCATGTAGTGGCTGGCTCGATGCACCTACCTAGGTTTTGCCGAGTGATCAAAGCATTCATCGAGCGCGTCCTGCCTAAAAGAACCGCTGTCCGCAAGGAACATTCCGGAAAAGCGCTGGGGATTCATAGCGAGCACATGAGCAAAAACGCCGTGTACGTTTGCGATAAATTGCAGCGTGCGGGATTCGAGGCGTACATCGTGGGCGGCGCGGTTCGCGACGCTCTGTTGGGGGTAGTGCCGAAAGACTTTGACGTTGCCACCAACGCGCGCCCCGAAGACGTTAAACACGAATTTCGCCGCGCCTTCATCATCGGGCGTCGCTTTCGGCTGGTGCATGTGATGTTTGGCGACGAGACAATTGAAGTCTCGACATTTCGCAGCAATACGGTCAAAACAACCGACGGCAGCAAGGGCGCGGGCGAAGTCGAATCCGATTCGACCGGACGCATCACTTCGGACAATGTGTACGGAACGCAAGCCGAAGATGCCGCGCGCCGTGACTTCACAATCAACGCGCTGTACTACGATCCGATGCGCGACGTCGTCGTCGATTTTTTGGGCGGACTCAAAGACATCGAGAAGCGCACGCTGCGCCTGATCGGAAAAGCCGATGTTCGCTATCGCGAAGACCCGGTGCGAATGTTGCGCGCCATTCGGCTTGCGGTAAAGCTCAAGTGCGATATCGCTAAGTCGACCGCAGTTCCCATTCGCGAGAACGCGGCGCTGATCAAGAACGTACCGCCCGCGCGCCTGTTCGATGAAATCCAGAAGCTGCTGCTTTCGGGCTATGCCAATGAGACATTGGCGGCTTTGCGTAAGCATGGTCTGGCCGAGGGGCTATTGCCGCTGCTCGATCTGATTTATCAGCAAACAGGCGGGCAGAAATTTATTGAACTGGCGCTCGACAATACTGATCGCCGGGTGCGCGAAGACAAGCCAGTGTCGCCTGCGTTCCTGTTCGCCAGCCTGCTATGGCACGAAGTCACCAAGCGATGGAGCGAGATCGAGTCTCGCGGTGAAAGCCGCATCCCTGCGCTACTTCAGGCAATGGAAGAAGTGATTGATGGCCAGCGCGAAACGATCACCCTGCCACAGCGATTTGCTGGAGTGACGCGCGAAATCTGGCTCATGCAACCGCGTTTTGAACAACGAACCAGCAAAGCCGCGCTGCGCGTTGTCGAGCAAGCTCGATTTCGGGCGGCTTATGACTTTTTGCTGCTGCGGGCAGCAGCAGGTGAAGTCGAGCAGGAGCTTGCAGACTGGTGGACCAATTTCATCGAATCCGACCCTGATATTCGTCAGGAGTTGATCAGCCAGCGGCAGCGCGCGCAGGCACGCCATACAAGCCCCACTGGAGCTACGGCAGGCGCAGATGGCCCAGCGCGGCGCCGCAGGTCACGTGGCGGTCGAGGGCGGCGGCGCGATGGCGAAGGCGGCTCGGATAGCGGCGGCAGCGAGACAGCCAACAACGCGTGACAAACTCAGTCGTCGCGTATCTGGCGCTGGGTAGCAATCTCGGCAATCCCGTGGAGCAATTGCTGAGTGCGAAAGCCGCGATCAGCGCGATACCCTGTGTTGAAATTATCAGCACGTCATCCCTTTACGAAAGCCCAGCCTGGGGCAGCGACGAGCCGCAACCCGACTATGTGAATGCGGTGGTTGCCATTCGAACCACGATGTCAGCTCACGACTTGTGGCTTGCAACTTCCCATATCGAGATTGCGCACGGACGCACTCGCTTCGGTGCGCGAAATAGGGCTCGCACACTGGATATTGATCTGCTGCTTTACGGTGCCGTAGAACTCGACAGCACTGATCTAATCCTGCCACATCCCCGCATGCACGAGCGCGATTTTGTGCTTATGCCGCTGACTGAAATTGCGCCCGACATCGTAATACCAGGACGTGGCAATGCACGCGACTGCTTGCGACGGATTGCTGCTACCCGCATCCGACCGCTGCGCCACCAATCAGTTTGGAATTGAATGATTGCTCATAGAGCGTACTGCCTGCTGCGATTGAAGTCGCCAGCGCTAACGTCGCGCGCAGCCGGGCGCTGAAACTGGGCTCGTCTACCGACAGGAAGCGCCGCGGGCATAACCAATTTGGGTCGCATTTGTACCGCGCCAGAACAGTTCGCATTTGCTGATCTGCGTCGCCGAAATGCACGGCGAACGTCAGTACTGCAATGGGCTATCCAAGCACCTTGGCGGCGGTCGATGCGCCGTTCATGCGTGCGCTGCCATGGTTCGATTAGCGTTTCTTCGTTACACTCCTCCCTATAACAATGGAGGCATGTATTCTGTTCGATGGGGAGCCCGGATTGACGCGTCGATTACGTTGCAAGTCTCGGCTGGCTTTGAGCGTTGCTGCGTTCTGCCTGGTCACGTCCGGCGCGGCGACGTGGTCGCCCGTCGCTGACGCACTGTCGTTTGGCGGTGAGCAGGTGACCTCTTATCTTGGCCAGCCGCTGCGACTTGCCATTCCGTTGCTGGGTGCCACGGGGGATTCGCTAGAAGCGCGCTGCTTCCGCGTCGTTGCGCCTTTAGGCAATAACGGCCTTGCCGTCGTGTCGCAAGCTCGCATTGAGCTGCAAACGGCTTCTAACCCTCCGCTGCTGATCGTTCACACCAATCGCCCGGTAGACGATCCGGCTATTCGCGTGAGCATAGAGGCGGGGTGCGACACGCCGATTCGCCGCGACTACACATTGCTCTTAGATCCGCCACTGCTTCTGGCAGCGCAGACTTTGCGTGCTGCGCCGGTACTTACGCCGCCGGTGTCGCCGGCCGCCAATGCCACCGTAATTTCAGCTGTCGCGCAGTCCTCATCAGTCGCTTTTACGGCTGCTACGGCAGCTGCAAGAGCTGCCGATCGAGCTGAACGTAGGGAGCAAGCACGCACTAAAGCCGCGGCCGCCAAGGCGAACGCTCGCGCTTCGTTGTCAGACGGACCGCGCAGCCGCGCGAAATCTGCCGCCAACGTCAACAAGTCCCTGCGCATTGACCCAACGCCAGCAAACGCGCAGCCTGATCAGCTTCGCGTGCAGGGCGGACCCAGCAGTGGTGGACCCGTTGTCGCCGACGCTTCGCTCGCCGCTCTGGCTGTGCCGCGATTGAAAATTGCCAGCGATTTGCCGTCGTTCGAACCGCCGCAGCCAGGTGCAGCTAGAGTTACCGACGAATTGCAGACCGCTATTGCACAGGATCGCCGTGCGCGATTGCTCAGCACGCCCATCGAGGAAGATCTATCACCGCGACTCGAAGCCGATCTGGTGGTAGCGAAACGCCGACTGGCAGAGTTACAGGCGCAGTTAAGCGCCGCGGGCCTGACCGCCAAGTCCGACTCTGCGGCGGCTTCGGGCACGACTGCGCAGGAGTCGGCTGCTGCTGCCATTGCCAAAGGTGGGAATACCGGTGTCGCGCCTGCTGCCAGCTGGAACTGGCGTGAATGGTTGTGGATTCCTGGCGGCCTCTTGGTTCTGGGGATGCTCGGGTTCCTGTGGCGTCAACGAACCTCACAAAGCAAGGCTCAGGCGTTCGCCACATCCGCCACAATCGCAGAACCTCCGACGCTGCTCGATCAGGACATTTTCGAGGCAACGCGCCCTGCATACCGGTCTTCAGATACAGCTAATGAGATTAGCGACCCACTGGCAGCGGACCTTGTGCCTGTTCCGGCGCTTGCTTCGCAACTTCAAACGCCAGCTGCGCCGCAGACGATGGTGCCGGCATCCGCTACGGCGAACCCGTTGTTACGCACTCCGTCGACTGTCAATGCAGAGCGAGAGGCATCGGATCGGCTCAATAGCCCGCTGTTTCAGCTTCGTGACACGACCCGGCACGTAGACGTCTCGGAGCTCTCGCAAGTGACGGATGAGGCGCAGGTTTACGTTGATCTCGGACGCAGCGATCAGGCCATTGAAATTTTGCGTGACCACATCGAAACGCAGACGTCAGAGCGCGATTCGCCAGCCGCATGGCTAATGATCTTCGACCTGTATCGGCGCACGAATAATCGGGCGGGCTATGACGAATTGGCGCCCAAATTCCGAACGCATTTCAATGGCCGCATGCCAGACTGGGACAACTACGGTCATGAGCTTGCGCTCGATGATGGACTGGAAGCTTTCCCTCACCTGGTTGCCATATTACAACGCGATTGGGGCACCCCCGAAGCGCACAAGTTCCTCGAAGAGCTGCTCTACGACAATCGCGGTGGTTCGCGATTGGGCTTCAGTCTGGCCGCGTATCGCGACATCTTGCTCTTGCTACAGGTGCACGATGAGTTTGAAGGCGAGCGACCTGCATTCGCATCCATCGACTGGGAGTCGCGTGGCGCCAATGATGACGATGGCACGCCAAAATGGGATCTGTCATTAGAGATGTTAGAGCCAGCGAAAGTAGGAGAACTGGAATCGTTCCTACGCAATCGGCCAGCGGACGATAAGTCATGACCGCGATATTTGTCCGTGACGGTGTGGGTCACGGCGCTCATGATCAGGGCAGCGTGTTACAGAGTGGTCGCCTGAGCGAGAGCCCGCCTGTTTGTGGCGTCACCAAAAACTCACATGCGTCGTAGCCTTGCGATTTCAAACGACCGATGATTTCGGCGACGGCGACCGTTGGCAACAATGGTTCTCGGGACAGAATCCAGCCGTAGCGGCGCGATGGGTGTCCTACCACCGCCCATGCGTAATTCGGGTCAAGCGCGATAACCCAATAATCAGCCGCAACCCAGAATCGGTAGGTACCAAACAACTCAAGAAATGTCACTTCAAGCTTGGACGGGAAGTTCGGATCACTCGCGCGAGCACGCCCGCTCGCACGTTCGCGCGTCCCGTCTTCGCGAGTGCAAACGTTATCGACACGGATCAGCGCGTCGGCAGCTGCGCTGTAGGTCGCTTTGGTGTCACGCACGCACTTGCGTTGGAAGAATTGTGGAATCGATGCGATCTCGTGCCAGGTGCCGAGGTATCGGGTGACCTCAAAGGTTTCGACCGGTTTAACTTCCAGCGCGTGAACAGCGTTCATCCAAACCGTTGACACAAATAAAGCTGCCGCCAGAATCACATCCGTCGTGCCCCTAGTTCCAGCATTAACGAAAGCGTCGCGCTTGCTCTGCATGACGGATTAGCCGCATAAATTGAGCATCACTTAGTAGCCGCTGGATGGCTTCGGAAGATCAGAGGCAGACGGTTCCATGAGCGACGCGGCAATATGCGACTTAGCCGCTTGCGCGACATAGACGCCCTCATGGGTCAGAGTCACCATGTGGAAGCCTTGCTTGCGACGAATTGCGCCGACTTGGCCGCTAGCGCAAAAGATTCCTGCAAATTTTTGATGCGCTTTTGCACGGGCAAGAATATGGGCAATGGTGTCGATACAACGCTGATCGGTCAAGTCGGTGCCGGGACGCGCCCCCAATACCAGCGCCAAATCGGCAGGTCCGATGTAAATACCGTCAAGTCCCGGGGTGCCAAGAATTGCGTCAAGGTTCTCGATTCCGGCAAGTGTTTCGATCATGGCGAAAACGATGATCTCGTCGTTGGCATGATCAAAATAGTCGTCGCCACCGTAAAGCAACCCACGTGCTGGTCCGAAACTGCGCATACCCACCGGCGCGTAGCGACAGGCAGCGACCAATCGCTCGGCTTCGGCGCGGTTATTGATCATGGGGCAAATGACGCCGTACGCGCCGGCATCAAGCAGATGCATGATGACAGCGGTATCGTTCCATGGCGCTCGCGCAATGGGCACTGCGGGAGTTGCCGATAGCGCTTGCAAAATTGGCACGGCCTGCGTGAAGTCAAACATGCCATGTTGCATGTCAACCGTTACGCTATCAAAACCGGCGTGTCCCAACAATTCCGCAGAATACGACGAGCCAAGTGCGCACCAGCCGTTAGTGGTGCATTCGCCGCGCAGCATTTTCTCTTTAAGCGTGTTTTTTCTCATAACCCAATCGGCTGAAAATAAAACGCATTATGAAGTACTCACACCGTACCGATGCTAGCTGCGTGTCGATTCGACTGACACGCAGCGTTGCATCGAAACCAGCGGTCTAGTCCAACTTCATAAGGAACGGTATTTCGACGTCGTACTTGTCGCCACCTGCCTTCGTACGACAGGCTGCGTCAGTAAGTGCGTTGGCAAAAGTCCGTTGCACGGCATTTCGCATGTTGCCCGGCGTAATGTTGCCTGCTCGGACATTGCTGAATGTGCCGTCCGCATTCACGGTCGCGAGGATTGTGCCCTCGATTCGGTCAACACCGGCCTTGTTCATCTCACGCGCTGGAGGCGAGTCTGGACGACACGGTTGCGGCAATGACGAGATACCAATTCGCGTTAAAGCCGGCCTGGGCGGCGGCGGCGGCGGCGCGACTGGTGCTGGCGGTGCCGGCGGCACTGGAGGCGCAATCTTGTACTCGACCTTGGGGGGCTCTGTCGTCGCGGTGATCGCAGGTGCAGGAGGCGCAGCAACGACAACTTCAACCGGCGGCACATACGGCGGTGGAGGAGCAGCAGGCGGAGGCGGCGGCAGATTGGGCGTCTTCGGAGGTGGCGGAGGTGGCGGAGGCGGCGGAGGCGGCGGAGGCAGTTTTACCTCCTCCACAATCTTCGCTTCTATCGGCTTTTTGATGATATCCACCGCCTTACGCGCGAGGCCGGTGACCAACGCGTAAACGATAAATATGTGCAAAGCGATCACAGCGGCAACAGCCACCATGCGCTTGTTCGATTGCTTCGGTTTGTATGAATAATCCATGCGAGATAAGCGCTTTCTTGAACGTCTGGTGCTTACAGCACGCGCTTAAAGGAATTGCTCATGGCCGAGGATGCCCATCTTGACTAGTCCGGCGCGCTGCGACGCCGCCATGACGTAGGCCACGATCTCATACCTGGCGAGCTTGTTCGGACGTAGATGAATCTCGGGCTGGATGGGCAGGGCAGCGGCCGCTACCATCTTGGCCTTCAGTTCATCCCTGTTCGCAACCATTTCGCCATTCCAGAAGATTTGGCTGGCCTCGTTAATATCGATCTTGACGATGTCCGGCTCGATGGGTGGCTTCACATTGGAAGCTGGCGGCATGTTCATGTTCACCGAATGCAACTGAATCGGAATAGTGATAATGAACATGATTAGCAGCACCAACATCACGTCGATGAGCGGCGTGGTGTTCATGTCGACGAGTACATCATCTTCGCCGCTGTTGTTGCCTACGTTCATGCCCATAACAGGCTCCTTTGCGTCAGGCCGCGAATTTGAGCGCTAGCGCAAAAACCGACTTTGCGCGTGTGGGTGGTAACCAAGAAATGAATTGATTTCATGGCTATTCTCGCGGTGCAGGTTCTGTCAAGAACGCGATCTTAGAGATGCCCGCCGAACGACAGGCAAAGATCACGCGTCCGACCCCGTCATAGGTAGACGTCAAGTCTCCGCGGATGTGAACCTCAGGCTGAGGATCCATCTTGGACACTTTTTTAAGGCGATCCGTCAAGTCACGGATGTCCCGAATTGGGGTGTCGTACATAAACATCTTGCTATCGGCATTTACCGAAATCACGATATTTTCTGGTTTTGAAATACGAATCTGCACTTCTTCTTTCGGAAGCTGCAGTTTGATCGATGTTGTCACCACCGGAATGGTGATTAGAAAGATGATCAATAGCACCAACATCACGTCGACTAGCGGCGTAGTGTTGATAGTGGAATTGATCTGGTCTTCGTCGCTGCTACTACCTACGTTCATGCCCATGGTTCAGGCTCCGATCGTGCGGGTGGTGCCGGTCTATCGCTTGCCGCCTGCGGCCGCCGCAGCCGAGCCGATCAGGACGGAGTGCAGGTCTGAACCAAAGTTGCGAATCTTTTCGAGAGTCGTTTTATTCTTGCGAACGATGAAGTTGTAGCCCAGCACCGCAGGCACGGCCACGGCTAGACCAATTGCGGTCATGATAAGCGCTTCACCCACTGGGCCGGCAACTTTGTCGATGGAGGCTTGTCCGGAAACGCCGATTTTCACCAGTGCGTTATAGATGCCCCAAACCGTTCCGAAGAGTCCGACGAACGGGGCCGTAGAAGCGACCGTTGCCAAAAAGGCCAATCCGTTTTGCATGTTACTTTGGACGCTTTCCGTAGCGCGCTGAATGCTCTGGGCGACCCAATCGCTAAAGCTGATATGCGCGAGGAGACCTTCATGCTTTTTGGTTGACTCAAGCGCCGCTTGAGAAATGAATCGATACGGACTTTGCTCTTTGAGCGATTCAACGCCTTGGGCCACTGAAGGAGCGCTCCAGAACGTCGAATCCGCGGCCTTTGTTTGGCGTCCAATTTTTGAAAGCTCAAAGACCTTGGAAATCATGATGTACCAAGTACCGATCGACATGATGATCAAAAGAGTCAGCGTAGTGCGTGCGACGATATCGCCCTCGTTCCACAATGCTTTGACGCCGTAGGGATTTTCAACTTTTTCAACCACAGGCTTGCCGGGTTGAAACGCTGGCGCATCGGCGACAGGTGGCGGCGACGTTGTTACTGCGGGGGCCACGGTCGTAGTTGAAGACGGAGTTGACGTTGGCGTGGTTTGCGCAATGGCGACTACTGGAAGCAGTAGTGCCGAGGACACCATGGACACGGCGGCCAAAGCCGCTAACGCGCGCTGCGCGGAACAAACAAATGATTTCATGAACACAACACTTTCCTCATCGCTGATCAGCCGGATCGCGGCTGGTCGCAAAATAATAAATTTGACACACTATTATGCCTCAGTTTTCACAGCCAGTTGTACGACATGTGATGACCAGGCGATTGACCGACAAAATCGTCGTTCGTCGGCGGCTACGGCAAACAACCTGATGCTAGCGAAAGCCCCAGCTGCAAGTCAACTGTAGCGTTTTAGTTCTAGGCGAATTCAAAGGAGCACCTTAGGGCACGGATCCATAGTTAGGCGACAAACTGGCCGTTTAAATCTGTCAGTTGCAAATAGAACTGCTTGAACATGCATGAAACGTGCACGCGAGTCCTGAAATCAAAAAAAGGCCAATTGCTTGGCCTTTCTCTGAGGAACGTCGATAACGTTCAACAATTCCGTAGTGCTCTAAGTGTGTTTAGCACCTAGGCAATTTCGTCTATTGAGACGCTGTGAACCCATCACGCCACACAATTGCGTGGCGTGATGAATGTTCAGGTGCTATTTGAAGTTGTAAGCAGCGCGCAGCATGTAAGCGCGGCCGACTGCATCAGCAAACCGTGGGTCATATCCCTTTTGGAATACGGTGCCCTGATTTGTGAATGGTGGCTTGGTGTCAAACAGATTTTTCACGCCAAGCGTAATCGTCGTGTTTCTCATGCCTGACCAGGTTCCCGAAATGTCAACCAACGTGTAGGCTTTGACTTCATTTTCGAAGCCAGGATCCACCTGGTTTTGGTCGGTGTAACCCGTCTTGTGACGGATGTTCAACTGACCCGCCCATGCGCCGCGATTCCAGCCGAGTCCCAACAC
>CAJDUD010000113.1_pt1 | contig 12301 bp, 12 predicted proteins | sample 7390161 | NCBI WGS metagenome assembly CAJDUD01 (sample SAMEA7055664, study PRJEB34461) | soil metagenome | biome: terrestrial ecosystem; feature: Peninsula; material: soil | place: Antarctica | collected 2016
GGCTGCCACTAGCAGCCTCTTTCGTTCCCGTATCGGGATTGTCGGAACTTACTTCTTCCGCTCCGAGCGCGCTTTGGCGATCACAAAATCGAGCGCGGCGGGCACATCCTTATGGCTACCTTTGAGCAGGTGCGGTTGAATCTTGAATTTGCCGTCGACGAAGAGCATTGGCACGCTGTCGACCTGGTAGTTGCTGGCGAGTGTTTTGGCGCGATTCATTTTGCTGTTGACCGCAAAAGAACCCCACATTTCCTTGACTTTGGCAACATCAAGGCCGTTCGAACCAGCCCAGTCAAAGAACACGTTTTCTTCATAGAGTTTGACGCCGGCGCTGTGAATCGCCAGAAAAACTTTCGGCGTCAGATCTTCGCGACCGAGCGCCTCGAGCGTGTAATAAATTTTGCCCAGAGTGACCCAGGCTGGCTGGAATGCGACGGGAACGCGCTTGAAGCTGACGTCTGCTGGGACTTTCTTGATCCACGGGCCTAAAAACTCTTCAAGGTCGCGGCAGTGGTTGCAGCCGTAGCTGTAGAACTCGATGACCTCGATCTTTGCACCCGACTCGACCGTTTGCACGTTTTTCAGGCGTACGTAGTCTTTGCCTTCGGTTAACTGCTCTTGAGCCGTAGCCGAGAACGACGCTGCCGAGGCCGCAATCAAGCCGCACGCCAAGAGCGCCGACCATTTAGAGGATTTCATCCAACGCAACATAAAGTCTCCGTCTGTTTGTCTGATTGTTTGTTTAATTCGCGACTAATACGACTAACGCATCAATCAATTAGTTCGCCGACAGCGGCCGTCGCGACGTCGTTAACCGACCGGCGGCCGCTCATCAGGGCTTAATAACGCTCACTTCAATGCCCTGACGTGCCAGATCGCCGCGCACTTTGCCGGCCTCGTCAGGATCGCGATACGGGCCAACTCGCACGCGGTGAACCGTGCCTTTGTCCGGGATATCAGCGCTTTGAATCTGCGCCTCGTAGCCCAGTATGGCGAAACGCGCGCGCTGATTTTCTGCGTCCTGCTTGTTGGCATACGCGCCCACCTGTAGCCACAGGCGACCACGCGGCTCGGCACTGGGCGAGGGCTCGGGGTCGGCTTTTGCCGTTTCTGCTTTGGGCGCTGGCACACTTGGCGTGCTCGACGGCGTGCCCGGCTGCACGATGCGCTCGGCATCGGGCTTGGCTTCGTCTTTGGCCAGCTCGCCGGTGCTACCGGTCGGCTTCGGCTCCAATTTTGGCTTGAGCGGTTCAAGCTTGGCATGAGGTGAAGTTTCCGGGCGGAACGGAGTCGACTGATAGACCCAAATGGCGATGACCCCGGCGACGACGAGCCCGGCGACAAAGCCAATCAGGCCTCCGAAGAAAAACGTACCGGTTTTTAACTGAGCGGTGTCCACATTTACCTTCACTTTATCGCATTGTCACATTTTGTTCGGCGCTGAGACGCCGAGCAATTGCAGCCCATTCTTTAACACTTGTCCCGTCGCGGCGGCGAGGGAGGCACGCGCAGCCCTTAGTGCCGGATCGTCGACCCGGATACGCTCGGCACCGTAATAGCTGTGGAAGGCCGCAGAGACCTCTCGCAGGTAGTACGGCAAAACATGCGGCGCAAGGTCGCGCGCCGCCGTCGCCAGCAGGGATGGATAGTCAGCCAGAATGGTGGCGAGCGCTTCGGCCTTTTCATGCGTCAGCAGCCCGCGATCAGCCGCCGCCAGGGCTTCGTCACTGACCGCAGCTTCACGCAACACCGAGCAGATGCGGGCGTGCGCGTACTGTACGTAGTAAACCGGATTTTCTTCGGATTGGGAGCGTGCGAGATCGATGTCGAAGGTGAATTCGCTATCGGCTTTGCGCGAGACAAGGAAGAAACGCACCGCGTCTTGACCGACCCATTCGATCAGTTCGCCCAGCGTGATGTAGCTACCGGCGCGTTTCGAAATTTTGACCTCTTCGCCGCCCTTCATCACGCGAACCATGCTGTGCAGCAGGTAATCAGGGTAGCCTTTCGGAATACCCATGTCGAGCGCCTGCAGGCCCGCGCGAACGCGCGCAATCGTGCCGTGGTGGTCGGTGCCCTGAATATTGACGACGGTGTGAAAGCCGCGCTCCCACTTGCTCACGTGATACGCCACATCCGGCACAAAGTACGTGTAGCCGCCGGCGGCTTTACGCATCACGCGATCTTTGTCATCGCCGTAGTCGGTGGTCTTAAGCCACAGTGCGTTGTCGAGTTCGTAGGTGTGACCAGACGCCTGCAACGCGGCCACGGTTTTGTCGACGCGACCGTCGGTGTAGAGCGAGCTTTCGAGGTAATAGCAGTCGAATTTTTTGACGCCGAACGCGGTTAAGTCTTTGTCTTGCTCATTGCGCAAAACGGAAACGGCGAATTCGCGCACCGCAGCGTCGTCATTCACGTCGCCGCCCGCAGCGACGAACTGCTTGCCGATTTCGACGATGTACTCACCGCGATAGCCGTCGTCCGGCCAACCTTCGCTGTCTGGTTCAACGCCCTTCGCGCGCAGTTGCACGGAGCGCGTCAGATTGTCGATCTGGTTGCCCGCATCGTTGTAATAAAACTCGCGATGCACCGTGCAGCCCTGCGTTTCGAGCAAGTTGCACAACGTGTCGCCGAGGGCAGCTTGTCGTGCGTGGCCGGTGTGCAGCGGGCCGGTCGGGTTCGCCGAAACGAATTCGACGAGAACTTTTTCGCCTTTGCGCGCGTCTCCAAAACCAAACTTTTCGCCCGCTTTTAATACGTCGGCTACGACTGCGAATTTCGCCGCTGGATTCAGGCGAATGTTGATGAAACCGGGGCCAGCAATGGTGACCTCAGACACCAGCGCATGCGGCGCGGCGTCAAGCGCAGCCTTGAACGCGGTGGCCACTTCGCGCGGATTTTTGCCGAGTGGCTTTGCCAGTTGCAGCGCGATATTGGTCGCCCAGTCGCCGTGGCCTGCTTGTTTGGGGCGCTCCAGAGCCGGGACGGCCGTGTCACTCAGGCCCGCGCGCTTAATGCCGGCGGTCAGCCATTCAATTAATTGTTCTTTTTGCATAGCCGTAATTATCCCAATCGCGCCGTTTAGGACGGGCTATGGATGATTTGCGGTACTGTTATCGATACAGCATTTTGCCAGAAACACCATTTCACAGGGGCTAGCGCGACATAAGTGACATTATCGACTTACGGAGAAATCAGCAATTAGCCCGCGTGCCAGCGTCATTCCAACACGAAGTTGATAGGCAACTCGGCGCTGGTTTTGGCCCAAACTCAATAGAACCAGACCGCGCCAATCAACCCATCGGTGATCTGATACACGGCGATTGCTTCCACCACCCCGTCTTGCAAACCGGTGACATGCTCATGATCGACCACCGTATTCCCCACGACCATCCGATTGACTACTTCGGCGTGCAGATTCGGCAAGGTGAACCGGTTCTTGCCGTAATGTTCGGCGAACGCTTTTTTGCCAGACAACACCGGCGCCACGGAGGGCGGCCGGAACACCTGAACATCGTCCGTGTACTCAGCGATGAAGCGCTCAAGATCGTGTGCGTTGTAGGCATCCATCTGTCGCTGCACAGGGTCTACGGCGTTCATCGGTGGCTCACTTTGTTTCAGATTGGATCGGCTGGTTCGCGTGCGGTATTGTCGATGAAGAATCCGGCAATTACAAACTCGTCCAGACTCCATTGTTTGCGCTCGACGCGATACATGCCTCGATGAAATCCATTGTATGAACGGCGTCGGCAATTGTCGGGTACTGCACTGACGCGACGACCTGATCGTTGCGCCGTGCGATAACCGCCTCGGCGGCTTCGCGATAGATGTTGGCGAACGCTTCGAGCAAGCCTTCGGGATGGCCACGCGGTGTGCGGCTGAGTTTTGCGATGTCGGGGGGTAGATTGACGTCGCCACGACCAAACGTGCGCGCGGTTTCGCCTTCGATGTTGAGGTGCAGATAGGCCGATTCGCGATGCGACCAGTCGATCATTCCGCGCTCGCCGTAAATGCGCAGGCGGATGTCGTTTTCACCACCCGCAGCCGCCTGCGTAATCGTGTATTGCCCGCGTGCACCGGCGTCAAATCGCAAGTTTGCGAGAACCGTGTCCACCACGGTGCGACCCGGCATCAGCGCGCCCACGTCGGCACTTACCAGCGTGATTTTCTGCCCACTGACATTGCACGCGAGATGCTGCGCGTGGCAGCCAATGGCCGAGAACACCAACGCCAAACCGCTGCGATCCGCGTCAAACTTCCAGCGCTGGCTGTCCGTCATGTTGCCTTGCTCAATGGGTTTGGCAAGCCCGCTCTGGATGTATTCGACCTGCACAAAGCGCACCGGCCCAATCGCACCTTCGGCGATCAGTTGCTTCGCGTAGCGCGTCATCGGGTACGCTGAATAACCGTGCGTAACGCAGAGCACGCGATTTTGTACCTGCGCGCGCCCGGACAGCGCGCGCGCCTCGGCCGACGTCGTGCTTACCGGTTTGTCACAGATCACATCGAGGCCCGCATCCAGCGCCGCGACACAGTACGCGTAATGCGTATCGTTCGGCGTCATGATCGCCACGGCCTCGATGCCGTCGTCGCGCGCGGCCTCGACCGCGAGCATGGAGGCGACGTCCGCGTAACCGCGTGCAGGATCAAGTCCGATAACGGCCGCCGCATCGCGCGAACGCTCCGCCTTCGACGAAAACACACCGGCAACCACTTGCCACATGCCATCAAACTGTGCCGCGCGACGATGCATGCCGCCGATCCACGAGGTTGGGCCACCGCCGATGATGGCGAGGCGAAGCGGGCGTCCAGGGGCTCCTGAAATCACATCAATACTCATGGCAAAACTTTCGTCGGTTGGGTGGTCGGGTAAGGAAAATCACTGGCGCAACGCAAGACCGCCGCAATCATCGTACTGGCTTTCCGAACGCGCGATCGGCGTGAATGTCTAGAAATGAATTTTTCGCAGAAAACTCGATTATCTGTTCCATAATCTCTACCCACGCTTGAGGATGCGATGATGCGACCGAAGCAGCAATTCATTTGTTACGCGGTGATCCGCGCCTCACGCACGCGCGAGTCATGAGCGTTGCAACTTGTGCAATACTCTCCGACATTGACGCAGGCTGTTGATGAAGCGCGCATGGCCGTTGTTCGCTTCAGCATTTGCGGTAGGCCTCTGCGCGTCGAGCGCGCGTAGTGACGCCCAAAGCGCCGACGAGAGAAAGGCCGTGAGCGAGTCCACCAATACGGAAAACCTGCTCCGCCTGAGCGCCAAATTTAACGCCGAATTTGAGCGTCAGGAAGCGCGCGTTCTCACCTATCTGGCCAATCATCCCGATAAGTTGCGATCATTTGAGAAGAACGGCTCGACGCATTACTTGAAACGTATCGATGCCGACGGCAATCCGGTTTATATCCGCACCCGGCAAAGGTCCGGCATCGACCCCGTAATGGGGGGCGGATCGCGTTAGCGCGCCCTTCAAAACTGTCCAAATTTCACCTCACCGCTGTAGCGAATTTCCGCAAACCCCGTTCGATAAGGATCAAATATGAAGCTCCTGTGGCACTTCCTCGCAGCGACAACTGCGCTCAGCATCGTCAGTTTTGCCGTCGCGCAGAGCGTGGACGAACGAAAGGCTTTAAGCCGTTCGACCAACCAGACCGAACTGGAACAGCTCAGCGTCGAATTTCAAAACAATTTCAATGTTCAAGAATCGCGTGTACAGGCGTATCTCGCTAGCCGTCCCGAACAAGCCCGCTCGTTTCAAAAAGATGGCAGAGTCTTTTATTTGTCGCGCATTGATGCCGACGGCAGTCCCGTATTTATCGCAACCCGCAGCAACGCGAACGGCCCCAAGAGCAACCGGGAATCAGGCGCGTTAATCAAAGCAGATCAGCTCTATTCGGGTGGCTCTATCGGCGTGAATATCACTGGCGTGGGAATGATCGCTGGCGTGTGGGATCCCGGCACGGTACGGGAAACGCATGAGTTGCTCGCCGGCCATGTTGCGAATCAGCCTGGTCAGTCGATGGCTATCGACAACCACATGACGCACGTGTCGGGCACGATAGTGGGCAAAGACATCGCCAGCCGCCCCTCAGCGCGCGGCATTGCCTTTGGTGCCACTGCGCTCAACTACGATTCGGCTAACGATCTGGCAGAGATGGCACCGTTTGCAGCAAAAGGATATTTAATTTCCAACCACTCGTATGGGCTCGCCAACGATGCGACAGTACCGGTCTGGCAGTTTGGCGCCTATGACGAAGAAGCGCGCAACTGGGACACGCTCCTGAAAAACGCTCCGCACTATTTGCCCTTTGTCGCGGGCGGCAACGAGCAACAATCGAACGGCAATATGAGCAAGGCAGGTTACGACCTGATCACCGGTTCGTCTGCCGCGAAAAACGTAATGACCGTGGGCGCGGTGAACGCTGACAAGACCATGTCTGACTACAGCAACTGGGGCCCCACCGACGATGGTCGCATCAAGCCTGAGATCGTCGCGCGGGGCACCGGCATCGATTCCGCCCAGGCATTTGATACAGCAACGCCAAAGGCCCCTTGCGACAACTGCTACAGCGGATCGGGCGCGGACTCCAGCGGCACATCCTACGCGGCCCCTGCCGCCGCCGCTGCCGGCTTGTTGCTTCAACAGTATTACAAGACTTTGAATCCGAACTACATGCTTTCCTCCACGCTCAAAGCGCTCATGCTCGGTACGGCGGAAGACTTGGGTAATCCCGGCCCTGACCACAAGTTCGGCTGGGGCTTGCTTAACGTTGAAGCCGCTTCGAACGTGATCAAGCGCAACGGCGCGGTCGGCTCTGCTGCCGCCAGTCGAGGCGCGGCGATTGTCGAGCGCGCCACTAATCCCGCTGCGGACTCCACGACTGAGGAGACGTTTACCGTTTACGCTAAAGGCGGCGTGCCGCTGGTCGTGAACATGGCATGGATTGACGACGAAGGCGCCGAGCAAAAAGCCGCTGACGGCGTTGATCCAACGGTGTCGCGTATGACGTACGACTTTGACATGGTGGTGCGTGGCGGCTCGCCGTCGGTGGATATTCACCCGTGGAAAATTCCGACTATGGCTGACCGCATGGCCAACGCCACTCAGGGCAGCGCATGGTTCGATGGCAATGGCGACGTGTTCAAGCAAATCTTGATCGCCAACCCGGTCGCTGACGGTGAATACACGATTGTCATTCGTAAAAGGGCCGGCTCTCCCGCTGCCGCGCGCACGATCTCGTTCGTCATCACGGGCTTGAAAGAAACGGCTGTTGACACCACTGCGAAGACGCGCATGGTGGAATATCTCTACGCATCGCTCGGTTATTACTTTTTGACCTCGCGAGCCAACGAGATCGCGCTGCTTGATACCGTGCCCGCGTTCGCACGCACCGGGGAGACCATCCCTGTGTTTGTCAACCGGGCAACTGGCACGCAACCGATCACACGCTTTTACTTCAACAAGATCGCGTTGAACGGCAGCCGCGATGGCCACTTCTACACCCTGGTGGATGCAGAAGTTGCCGCACTCACGAGCCTCAACCCGTCGAATACCCCAGCCCCAAAACTGCCGGTGAGCGAAGGCATCGACTCCTACGCTTATCTGCCCGTGGTTGAAGGCGTGGGCGGTTCATGCGCTACCGGGCTGACGCCGGTATATCGGGTGTTCCGTGGCAACACCCGGTTCCCCGACGACCCGAATCATCGCTTCACCACCAGCACGGCCATCTATAACGATTTTGTGTCGAAGGGCTGGGATGGCGAAGGCGTGAAGTTCTGCGTGCCCGCGCCGTAGCTCTTATGGCGAACTAGCGCGGCGACGCGCTTGACCCCGAAAACGCCGTGCCTACCTGCTAGGCACGGCTTTTTTATTGCTCAGACTGAAAAGGTTTGCCCAGTGCTCGATTCACTGGCACGCCATGTTGATCGTCGAAATTACTCAGTAAAGGTGCGCGTTTTGATTCATGTTCCATCAGGAACTTTTAGAGACATCAAAGCCACCGGCGCACTCGCGCAACATAGTCAGCGAATTCGCTGCCGAACTTGCTTTGCATGATTTTTTCCTCAGGGCCAATCTGGAATCGGTTGATGTAGAGGATGAACAGCACCGGCCCAACGAACGGCCACACGGCCCCCAGATGCACCGCCCATGCGGTTAGCAGCGCGAGCATGCCGAGATACATGGGGTTTCGGGTCAGGTTGTAAATGCCCGTTGTCACGAGTGCCGATGACTTGCCTGGCTTCATCGGGTTGATGGTTGTCTTCGAGCAACGAAACGCGATCAAACCAAGTAAATCGCACGTGATGCCAACCGCGACCAACGCTAAGGCAACGACAAGGCGAATTTGCGAATCGATTGCCAGCGTTGGACCTACATGCGAAATCCCCCACATCGCTGTTGCGACCATCGCAGCGACGATAGGCGGCGGAATCTTCAGCTCAAGTGATGGCATGGTGCGTGGAAGGATCGTTGACGTGTCAGTCGTGCTTCAGGCTCTTCGTCGTGAACAAGTAGTCCTTCAACTCATGCGAGAAGCGCGCGTCATGTCGACGGATCCATTCCAGCACCATCGACGCGTGCTCTTTCTCTTCGTCGCGGTTGTGTTCCAGGATGCTTTTCAACTCAGGATCCTTGCAGGCCGCCGCGCGTTGGTTGTACCAGTCCACTGCTTCGAGCTCCTCCATAAGCGACACGATGGCGCGATGCATATCGCGCACTTCGTCATTGAGTTCTTCGATGGGTTCGTGATAACCAACGCTAGACATTTTGATCTCCTGAGTGCTGTGTAAGTGAATTTGTATTTTGATACCAACCTGGGCCACGCTACGTGGCTCAGGTCAATGTTCGGTGAACTTTATCCCAGGCGATTGCGCGACACTCGCACCTCGACGCTCCACGATCACCAGCGCGATGCCGCCGAGAATGGCGACGGACGCCAGCACCCATCGCAACGTCAGCGATTCGTCGAGAAACGCCATACCCGCCACCGCCGTAATGACCGGCACGCTGAGCTGCACGGTCGCGGCGCTCGTGGCTTTCAGCGCGGGCAGTGCGGTGTACCAGATCGCATAGCCGATGCCGGACGCGACCGCGCCGGAGGCAACCGCATAGAGCAGTCCCGCCACGTCAAACGACGCGGAGTTCCAAGTCAATACGGTCAAGCCCAGCGCCATCGGCACGGCACGCAAAAAGTTGCCCGCTGTCACCCGCGTTGGATCGCCCGCGCCCTTGCCGCGCAACGAATACACGCCCCACGCCGCACCCGCGCTCAGCATCAGGACCGAATCAGCTGCGGCATGCGTAACCGCTCGCCCTGCCAGATACCGTAGCCGATCATCGTCGCCTGAACCGCACCGAAAAGCAGCAGCGCGCCAGTCGATGCGGGCAGGCTCACATACGCAAACGAAAATCCCGCCGCGTAGACAAAAAGAGCGAGCGCCGAGCGCCAATTTCCGCTGCCGGTTTGCGTGCCGCGCTGGGCGCGAACGATGATCCAAAGCATCAGCGCCCCGGTGGCGATGCGCACAGCGGTAAAGGTGGCGGCGTCAACGCTGGTGTGCTTCAGCGCAAGGCGGCACAACAGCGAGTTGCACGCAAACGCAACCATCGCCAAAAGCGTCAGGATGGTCAATCGGGCGGTTGGCATTTAATCGGGTTGCATAGCGCGGGTTGTGCCCGCTGTCTAGTCTGTGGCGAAGCGGCCATTATGCGGCTGCACCGAGTCGCGGAGTGCGCGCAGAGGGGCGCGTGTTCATCGATGTTTGGGAGCGAATTTCGCAAAATCGCGTTAGTAGCTTTTCTATGAAAGCCAGATTACACCGGGGCTAAGCTGCATTGCGCCCGCAACTCGACTGCTCATAAATCTATGGTTAGCCCATGCAAAATAAGGCTTTTAGCTGAAAAGTCATTGCCGTACTTTTGCGGATATTGACAGTCTAGATTCAGGCGCGCTCGTAATGAATGACGTTGAAGTTTTCTTCGGTTGCAGGCGCTTCAAAGTACGCCGTGATCGCGTCAAACTCGGCATCCGTTGTCCAGGGACTGCCGACGGGAAGGTGCTTGCTGCGCTCTTTGAGCTGACGTTTGCATAGGTCGTCAGGCACATCAATGAAATGGAGCTCATGTTCGACTTCAGCGCGCTCAAACAGCGTACGAAACCACGCTCGCTGTTTCTTCGTGTTTCCGGGGAAGTCGAGCACGACTGAAATGCCTTTGGCGAGCAGCGCGCCAATGTGCGGCGACAACGCATCACGCAACCGCGAGGAGCAGCGCACGAAGTCAGGAATGTCAAGAATCTCGCCGGGATAAAGCGCCGCAAGAAAATCGTCCTGAACCAGCAGAACAGCATCCTCGCGCGCGGCCAGTTCGCGAGATAACGTCGTCTTTCCCGCCGCCATCTTTCCGCACATGAAGATTAGTTTCGGCATGAGGCCCCGATCGATGCCTAAGTGGTAAATCGATACCACCCGCAGATTACATTGACTTCGTGTTTGCAGTCCAGCGCAGAGGCAACTGAGGCCAATGAATTTGCAACCTCGATAAATCCAACTGGAATCTCGGTTGTGTCACTGAGCGCCATGAGGTCGCGTGCAAACCAACAACAATAGGAGAAGGCATACGGATCTTCTTGCTTGCAGGCCAATTTGAGGATGCTCACTATGCTTTGAAACGCCACCTGTGGTGATAGCCCTTCAATTAATTGGCTTCCTACTTTGGTAACGGCCCATTCATCAGATGAAAGCTGAATCAAAGCGTCGGCAAGTCTGGCCTCAAATTTTTCTGCGAGTGACACAGGATTCATGATGGCTACGCTCCAGCGCAAAAACGAAATTACGTCTCAAGTTTATGTTTTCGTTGCGCGTTTGAAGGGGAATTCCCACGACCCCTTAGGTTGCTTTGAGGCCCCATTGATTCGCCCCGAGGAGCGGAGCGTTTCGCGGTCATAGAGGCGTCGTCGGCACACACTCTGCGTAGCGACAGCGAAGCATTCGTGTGACGTTGACGCATCCCGCGAAACGCGAGCACCGGAGGATCAGGCGAATCGTTGGGGTCGCCTTCTTTTGGTTACTTTTCTTGGCGAAGCAAGAAAAGTGACTGCCCTGCGGCATGAGCGGCTCGTGGCAAAGAGCAAACCGCATTCAACCAAACCCCTCACACTAACCGTCTCCCGCACGGGGAGAGGGACAAGCCCCTACGCCGCCCGCTCCAAACTCAGCCCCGCATGCTCGCGCAGCGGATGAAACTGAATCTTCGGGTGTCGCTCCTGCGTGAGGCGCAGGTCGTAGGTGGACGTGAGCAAGTACGCAAGCGTGTTGGCTGCGTCGTACGCGAGTTTTGACGCGTTGTAGTCCATGAATTTCTTCATCTCGGCGGCGTCGTCGCAGGTGACCCAGCGCGCGCCTACGAACTGGCTGCCCGAGAGTTTGATGTCGGCTTTGTATTCGGTTTGCAGACGATGTTGCACGACTTCAAATTGCAGTTGGCCGATTGCGCCGAGCAGCATGAGCGAGCCGAGTTGCGGCTTGAAGACTTGAATCGCGCCTTCTTCACCGAGCTGCGCGAGACCTTGCTGCAACTGCTTGCTGCGTAGCGGATTTTTGAGTTCGACGGTCTGAAACAATTCCGGCGCGAAGAACGGCAGGCCGGTGTATTGCAGGCTCGCGCCTTCGGTGATGGTGTCGCCGAGCTGCACGCCGCCGTGAATGGTGAAACCGATGATGTCGCCCGCATACGCTTCGTCAACCGCTTCACGGCGCTGCGACATGAAGGTGACCACGCTGGTCGGGCGCATTTCTTTCGCCGTGCGCTGCACTTTGAGCTTCATGCCGGACGAATATTTGCCTGAACAGACGCGCACGAACGCGATGCGATCACGATGCATCGGGTCCATATTGGCCTGCACTTTGAACACGACGCCTGAGAAACCTTCGGCGTCGGGCGCGATTTCGGTGAGCGAGCCATCGGGATTGGTCGAGGAGCGCGGATGCGGGGCGGGCGCGAGATCGACCAGCGCGTCGAGGATTTCCTGTACGCCGAAATTGTTCACGGCCGAGCCGAAGAACACCGGCGTTTGCTTCGCAGCCAAAAACGCTTCGCGATCAAACGCAGGCGCGGCACCGGTGACGAGTTCAATGTTCGCCACCGCGTGCTCGAAGTCAACGCCGAATCGCGCTTTGAGCGCGGCAGTCTCGGACAGTGGAATTTCTTCCAGCGCCATCTTGTCGCTGACGGTGTCTTCACCGGGCTTGAACACGCGCATCATCTGCGTGCGTAAATTGATGATGCCG
>CAJDUD010000105.1_pt1 | contig 12181 bp, 24 predicted proteins | sample 7390161 | NCBI WGS metagenome assembly CAJDUD01 (sample SAMEA7055664, study PRJEB34461) | soil metagenome | biome: terrestrial ecosystem; feature: Peninsula; material: soil | place: Antarctica | collected 2016
CCGCGCTCCTGCGACTTGAAAAGCTCTTCAAGTATCGCCGCGTTGATGCCCGGCACAGGCACGTGCGTGCCAATGCGGTAGACGATCAATGCACCTAACAAGAACCAAAGACGACGTTTGAGGTCGCCGTATTTATCGCCAGGTTTTTTTGCTGGGTTTAACGCCACGCGCTTTTCCTAAATTCGCTTCAATGAAGAAACGAGTGGATTATTCAAATTTGCCGCCAGCGGCTTCGATGGCTTTGCGAGCACTGGCGGTAGCACCGACGCCACGTATCGTGACAGCAGTAGTGATCTCGCCACCAGCTATGACTTTGCACATCTTGGCATCATTTGCGATCAGTTTGGCAGTTTTCAATGCCAGCATATCGACTTCGGTCAAGCCGAGTTTAGCCAACATACCCACAGTGACCTGACCACGGAAGTCACGCATCAACGAGGTGAAACCACGCTTTGGCAGACGACGTTGCAAAGGCCCGCCCTCGAAACCGATCTTGCGCGAGGCGCCCGAACGTGACTTTTGACCGTTGTGACCGCGACCGGCAGTTTTGCCGAGGCCGCTGCCCATGCCGCGCGCAACGCGACGGCGGGTTTTCTTTGAGCCTTCTGCAGGCTTGATCGTATTGAGTTGCATTATTTGCTTCTTCTTACAACTTAGGCGACTACGACTACGAGATGGCGAACGGTGTTCACCATGCCGCGCGCCGAAGGCGTGTCAACGAGAGTACGAATGTTGCCCATGCGCTTAAGGCCCATGCCCTGCACAGTAGCAACCTGATTGGATTTGGCACCGATAGGCGACTTGACCAATTTAACTTTGAACGTCTTGGCAGTCATGATCAGGCCTCCGACAACTGTTCAACCGACATGCCACGTTTGGCAGCGATTTCGCCTGGAGTCGAAACACGCTCCAGTGCGTTGAGCGTTGCGCGGACCACGTTGTAGGGGTTGGTCGGGCCGAAACACTTGGCAAGCACATTCGTCACGCCAACGACTTCGAACACCGCGCGCATGGCGCCACCAGCGATAACGCCAGTACCGTCAGAGGCAGGCTGAATCAGAACGGTCGTTGCGCCATGCTTACCTGTCACCGCGTGATACACGGTACCGGATTTGAGGCTAACTTTGATCATTTGACGACGGGCTTGTTCCATCGCCTTTTGAACACCGACCGGCACCTCTTTCGATTTGCCCTTGCCCATGCCCACGCGACCATCGCCATCACCGACCACGGTCAGAGCGGCAAACGCCATGATGCGACCGCCCTTCACCACTTTAGTGACGCGGTTCACACTAATCATTTTCTCGCGAAGGCCGTCACTCGGCTCATCGTTTTTCTGTACTTGGGGACGTGCCATCCTAGTACTCCTTTAGAACTTAAGACCGCCGGCGCGCGCAGCCTCAGCGAGGGCTTTAACGCGACCGTGGTATTGATAACCAGAACGATCAAATGCGACCACTTCAACGCCAGCGGCTTTCGCCTTCTCAGCGATGCGTGTGCCAACCAGCTCAGCGGCGGCTTTGTTGCCACCGTTTTTCAGATTGGCGCGCACTTCGGCTTCAGCCGTCGATGCGCTGGCGAGCACTAGGCTGCCGTCACCGGAGATGATTTGAGCGTAGATGTGCGAATTGCTACGAAAAACCGCAAGGCGTGTTGCCTGCTGCGCAGTCATTCGCAGACGCGTTTGACGTGAGCGACGAATGCGGGCGGCTGCTTTACTTTTATTCATTTAGTGCCCTGCCTTACTTCTTCTTGGTTTCTTTGAGCGCGACGACTTCATCCGAGTAGCGAACGCCTTTGCCTTTGTATGGCTCTGGCGGACGGTAAGCGCGGATTTCAGCAGCAACCTGACCCACCTGCTGGCGGTCATAGCCAGAGATGATGATTTCGGTTTGCGTTGGCGTGACCACTTTGACGCCAGTCGGCATCTTGTGAGCCAGCGGATGCGAGAAACCGAGCGACAGGTTCACCGTATCGCCAGCAGCGGCAGCGCGGTAACCCACACCGACCAACGTCAGCTTCTTCGAGAAACCTTCGGACACACCTTTGACCATATTGGCCACCAGCGCGCGGCAGGTGCCGGACATTGCACGGCTATGTTGATCGCCATTGGCGGCAACAAACGTGATCTGATTCTCTTTGCGTTCCATCTTGACCGAACCGCCGAAATCGTGCCCCAAAGAACCAAGCGGCCCCTTGACATCGATGCGACCGCCGACCAGTGCGACTTCAACTTTCGCTGGAATATCTACGGGGTATTTAGCAACACGTGACATTTTGCATCCCCCTTAAGCGACCGTGCAGAGCACTTCGCCGCCCATGCCCAGGCTGCGTGCTTTGCGGTCAGTCATCACGCCCTTGGGCGTAGACACGATGGCGACACCAAGTCCGTTCATCACGCTAGGCAAATCATCTTTGCCGCGATAGATACGAAGACCTGGCTTGCTTATGCGGTGAATCGCCTCGATAACCGGGCGACCGGCGTAATATTTCAAGCCGATTTCAAGCTCTGCGATTTTGGCTGCATCACCTGCAACTTTGAAATCTTCAATGTAGCCCTCGTCTTTAAGCACGCGAGCAATCGCGGCCTTGACTTTGGAAGCCGGCATCTTGACCGACAGTTTTTCCATGGCTTGCGCGTTTCTGATACGAGTCAACGGCTTGCGCGTTTCTGATACGAGTCAACATATCAGCGATAGGATCGGACATACTCATAACCGAACCTCCTTACCAGCTAGCTTTGGTGAGACCTGGGATCTCACCTCTGAATGCAAGCTCACGCACCTTGTGGCGCGCGAGACCGAATTTGCTGAACACGCCACGCGGACGGCCCGTAAGCTGGCAGCGATTGCGCAGGCGGGTCGGGTTGGCGTTACGTGGAAAAGCCTGCAATTTGGCGCGTGCATCGGCATGCGCTTCTTCACCAGCTTTGAAGTCAGCAATGATTGCCTCAAGTGCGGCACGCTTTTTGGCGTACTTGGCGACGAGGCCTTCGCGTTTCTTTTCGCGATTGATAGTGGCTAGTTTTGCCATTGGGTTCTCGCTTCTACCTTAGGCCGTTTGCGGGGCGCGGAATGGGAAACGGAACGCAGCCAAGAGGGCTTTCGCTTCGTCGTCGGTTTTGGCGGTGGTTGCGAACGTGATGTTCATGCCACGCAGTACGTCAATCTTGTCGTACTCGATTTCGGGGAAAATGATCTGCTCTTTCACGCCGAGATTGAAATTGCCACGACCATCGAAACCGCGAGGCGAGATGCCACGGAAGTCACGAACGCGGGGCAGCGCAACGTTGACGAAACGGTCGAGGAACTCGAACATTTGTTTGTTGCGCAGCGTCACCATCGTACCGACGGGATAGCCTTCACGGATCTTGTAGTTCGCGATGGCTTTTTTCGCCTTGGTCACGACTGGCTTTTGCCCGACGATAGCCGTCAGATCTTTAGTCGCGTGCTCGAGGACTTTTTTGTCGCCAACCGCTTCGCCAACACCCATGTTGACCACAATCTTGGTCAAACGCGGTACTTGCATCACGGATTTGTAGCCGAACTGCTTGACCAGTGCGGGTACGATTTCTTTGCGGTATTGCTCTTGTAAACGGGCCATATTTTTCTCCCCGCCTAGACCGGCAGGCCGGTCGATTTGAAGACACGCTGCTTGCGGCCATCATCAAGGGACTTGATGGTGACGGCGTCAGCCTTTTGCGTGCCTGCGTTGTAGATTGCGACGTTTGACGATGAAATCGCCATTTCTTTCGTCATGAGGCCGCCCACTTCGTTCTTCATGGGATTTGCCTTCACAGCGCGCTTGACCTGGTTGATGCCCGTGATGAGCATCGAGCCGTCGAACACGCGCACGACTTCGCCGCGCTTGCCCTTATCGCGACCGGTTGTCACAACAACCGTATCGCCTTTGCGAATTTTTTGCATTTTTATCTCGCCCCGGCTTAAAGAACTTCGGGCGCCAGCGACACGATCTTCATGAACTTTTCAGTGCGCAATTCGCGCGTCACTGGTCCAAAGATACGGGTGCCGATCGGCTCGAGCTTTGCGTTGAGAATCACGACGGCGTTGTTGTCAAATTTGACCAACGAACCGTCACTACGACGAATGCCTTTAGCAGTGCGAACAACCACCGCGTTATAAACCTCGCCCTTTTTGACGCGACCGCGCGGCTGCGCATCCTTGATGCTGACTTTAATCACATCACCAATGCTGGCGTAGCGTCGCTTCGACCCGCCCAGCACCTTGAAACACATGACGCGGCGAGCGCCCGTGTTATCGGCGACGTCGAGCATCGACTGCATTTGAATCATATTTTCTTTCTTTCCAACTTACCTCAAAACCTGATTCATTCTGGTTCCGAGAAGTCTTGGGGCCTCGCCAAAGGTTTGATCTTGTTGATCAAACCAGAAACGAATGGGCACTGTTTCAACGCTGCGCAGCGACCGAATCACTCAGACGCCTAACTTTTGCAACGCTTAGCCAATTATTATGGCATGACGCGAGCAGCGAGTCAAATTATTTTTTGACTTTTGATGACTTCAAAGCTCGCCTGCGTAGCCCGCGAACGCCCGATAGTGCGCATCGGTCAGTGAGTTGCATTGGCAGCTAGCGCACGGGCCGCCTATCACAGTCCCTCTCGTCGGCAGTGATCGGGGATTTTGTCATCCTTCGGCGCTGTCTCCTTTGCCGACGTCGTCACCATCGTAAGCAAACCGGCGATGGCCCGCAACATGGTCGTGAAAGCGAATTTTAGATGCCTGGCGACGCCCCGCCACTCACCTGGGTCGCGCCATCTATCACAGGCGGCCTAGTCTGAAACGCAGCTGCGCATTAAGTGACCAGCAGCATGGCGCGGCGAGTTATTTCCAGGGTCATTTATTTGCACAAGTACCGCTGGCAAAAACATCAGCTTTTGCGTGAAATGTCGAGTGCTTCGAGGCTAAAGCTACAATTCTTTGAATCTCGACTATAGCCGAAATGCACTTTCAGCCCCCGTATAGTGGTCATTCCAGATAGAAGCTGATAGGCGTCGCGAGGGGCAACGTCGGCTTTACCCCCGCCGCAACATTTTCCCATCCACAAACTTAATTGTCGGAACGTAAAAGGCACTTGCCCGAGCGCGCGTTTGCCGATCAAGAATTCTCAATCGTGGCATTGGTAGCGCTGTCAATGCGGCATTTACTTGCGGTTCCGTCGAGCACTTGTAAAGGTTCTTAAAGCAGCCGGTCATCACGCTTCCACCACTTAGAGAATTATCCACACCATACCTACCAATACCTAAGACCGAAAATCGCGGACGCGACGCAGCAGATCTAGCACCAGACCGACAAACGCGGCGGTCCACGCGCCCAGCGCGATGTAGAAAAAAACTTGTGGCAAGAGCCCGAGAAAATTAAATCCCAGCGCTTCGCTCATCCGGTCTGTGCCTACCGCGTACATGCCGAGCGGAAACACCGCCCCCCAATACAACGGGTCGTACTTCATCGGGAACCGCTTGTACACGTGACGCCACAAGGCGAGTATCACCAGCATAGGAATCCACCAGGTGCCTGTTGCCCAATAGAAAACCGTGAATCCCTTGATAAACGGTAGCAGCGAAGTCAAAAAAGGAGCGTCGGCCACGTTGAGGATGAGCAGCGATCCCGCCAGAGTGGAAATTGCCATGGCTCCCATATTGATCCAATACGGCGGCGAGAGGTCGCCCGGAGATAGCGGGAAGAATGTGTAGCGGTAGAAGATAAGCGACATCATCCAGATGTACAACATACCGCCCCACAGCCACATCGAGAGCGCGAGGAAGTTCAGTTCCAACTTCCCCGGTTGGCTTACGTGGGTCGCGAGTAGCGTGCTGAGGACAGCAATCGATTGGGTCGCCACGACAGCCAGCAACCAGGCACCGCTAATGCCCTTGTCAAGCGACGGTTTTTTCTCTTTAACGGTAAACCCTGTAAATATGGTGTAGGTCAGCCCAACCCAAAGCAGCAGCGCCAACACCCAGAGCAGCGTTCCTGTGCGATAGTCCGCCGCGAGCATCACGAACTGTCCGCCAAGGATGCAGGTCGCCGCGACGAGGGTGAAGAATCCGGGGCCGCGCAAATGATCAATCATGTCGCCAAAAAAACGACGTGGGTATCGGAGCATGCGCAGAACGGTCAACAACCAGAGCACTGCGTAGACCAGGATGTTGAGCTGGAACAATACGCGAGCCAAAGATTGCATGTGCTGCATGTGTGCAGCGAGCGAGACAATCCCCGTTGCCATGACCATCCCGAAATACGCGGGCGACAGTCCAGCCAGATGCTCGGGCATTTGGCCACCTGGCAACTCGCGTCTTTCCGAAGTATCGGGTTTATCTCGGGCAGCAATCATGTCGCGCCCAATGATAGAACTAAATGTCAAACCATGAATATTTCACGTTCGCGGAAGCAAGCGCAATCGTCGGCGAATGGCGAGCACCAGTAGCGCTCCCCTGTGCCGCGTGCTGTCGTTGGGGGAAGCGCGCGCTTGGTCTGACCTTCAAAGGAGTAGGCAATGCACGTGACGTTGGTTCCAGGCGACGTGTGCAATTAATTTTTCTCATCCGTCGAACTAGGGCTTTTGCTGATGCAAACCGCAGCGATGATGAAGAGCGGTGTCAGGCCCGTTTACCCGCTAAGCATCCGTAAACTTTGCGACGATCACGAGCAGATGGCGCCGCACCTAAACATGGATCCGCTACGCAATCACGCAGTGACAGCGTGCGAAGAACTGTGCCGTACAGCACCATGTCTGGACGTTCAACTTTTCGCTAAAACGACCACCGCTCATGGGCTGCGTCCATTATTTACGGACTATCGACTATGTTAAAAATATTCCGATAGCCCTCTAGCAACCGCCATCTCGTGGAAAAGTTGATTCCCTATTTCCTATTGGCCGCAAAGAATCGGGGGGTGTAAAGCAAAAAAAAGGCAGCCGAAGCTGCCTTTTTATTCAGTGCAAGAAATAACTTACGCTTTTTCCAGCACGCGCGACACTGTCCAGGACTTGGTCTTGGAGAATGGGCGGCACGCTTTGATTTCGACCAAGTCGCCCATTTTGGCAGTGCTGGTTTCGTCGTGGGCGTGGTATTTTTGTGACTTGGTCACGACCTTGCCGTAGAGCGGGTGCTTGACGCGACGCTCGACGAGAACGGTGATGGTTTTGGTCATTTTGTCGCTGACGACGCGACCGGTTTCGATCGCGATAATCGGCGCTTTTGCAACGGCCGGGGGCGTTGCAGACTTGGCTACGGTTGCTGCTTCGCTCATTTGCTTGCTGCCTTCTGATTGAGCACTGTCTTGACGCGAGCGATATCACGACGGGTACGGCTTAATTGGCTCGTATTCGTCAATTGCTGCGTCGCCTTTTGCATGCGAAGGCCGAAGTGCGACTTGTACAACGAGGTGAGCTCAGTGTTGAGATCAGCCTCGGACTTTGCGTTCAGTTCTTTGGTATTCATGATTAGCCCACCAAACGTTGTACGAACGTGGTGGCGATCGGAAGCTTGGCGGCCGCGAGCAGAAATGCTTCGCGCGCCAACGTCTCTTCAACGCCGTCCATTTCGTAGAGCACTTTGCCAGGCTGGATCTCAGCGACGTAGTACTCAGGATTACCTTTGCCGTTACCCATGCGGACTTCGGCTGGCTTCTTGGAGATCGGTTTGTCCGGGAAAATCCGGATCCAGATACGTCCACCGCGTTTGATGTGACGGCTGATCGCGCGGCGTGCCGCTTCGATCTGACGTGCTGTCAAACGACCACGGCTCGTAGCCTTGAGGCCGAACTCGCCGAAGCTTACTTTGTTGCCGCGAGTTGCGAGGCCCTTGTTGCGGCCTTTTTGCTCTTTACGGTATTTTCTTCTAGCCGGTTGTAGCATTTCTCACTCCTGCAGGGCGACGGGGACGACGCTGCTCTCTTGGCTCTTCTGCTGGTGCGCCTGCTGCGTTATCCGCTGCGGCCATTCCCAGATTTTCGCCTTTGAATACCCAAACTTTAATACCGATGATGCCGTAGCTGGTTTTGGCTTCGGACGTGCCGTAGTCAATATCAGCGCGGAGCGTATGCAACGGCACACGGCCTTCGCGATACCACTCGGTACGGGCGATTTCCGCACCGTTCAGACGACCTGCGCTCATGATCTTGATGCCTTGAGCACCCAGACGCATGGCGTTTTGCATCGCGCGTTTCATGGCGCGACGGAACATGATGCGCTTTTCGAGCTGTTGCGCGATCGAATCGGCGACGAGCTTGGCATCGGTTTCAGGCTTGCGCACTTCTTCGATGTTGAGCGCGATTTCGCAGTTCATCATCTTGCGAAGCTGCGAGCGCAACGCTTCGATATCTTCACCCTTTTTACCGATCACAACACCCGGACGGGCACTGTAAATGGTAATGCGGGCATTCTTGGCAGGACGCTCGATGATGATCTTGCTGACGTTCGCGTTCTTCAACTTCTGCATCAGGAACGTGCGGACTTTGTAGTCCTCGTTCACTTTGCCAGCAAAGTTCTTGCTGTTGGCGTACCACTTCGAGGTCCACGCCCGGGACACCGATAAGCGGAATCCGGTTGGATTGATTTTTTGACCCATACGAACCTCTAGTTCCCTACGGTCACATGAATGTGACAGGTTTGTTTGAGAATGCGCGCGCCTCGGCCCTTTGCACGCGCGGCGAAGCGGCGCATGACGATGGCTTTATCAACGTAGATCGAAGTAATCTTCAATTCGTCGATATCGGCGCCGTCGTTGTGCTCTGCGTTGGCGATAGCCGACTCCAGCACTTTCTTGATTAGCACGGCTGATTTTTTTGGGCTAAAGGTCAGAAGGTTAAGTGCTTTGGCGACGGGCAGTCCGCGCACCTGGTCAGCGACCAAGCGTGCTTTCTGATCCGAAACCGGCGCAGCTTTCATGATTGCGATTGTTTGCATGAGAGCCCCCTACTTCTTCGAGACTTTTTTATCGGCCGGATGGCCTTTGAAAACGCGCGTCAACGCGAATTCACCCAGCTTGTGACCAACCATCTGGTCAGACACATAAACCGGCATGTGCGCCTTGCCGTTGTGCACGGCAATTGTCAAGCCTACGAAATCAGGCGTGACGGTGGAGCGACGTGACCAGGTTTTGATCGGCTTCTTGTCATTTTTTGCGAGGGCCACTTCGACCTTTTTCGCCAGATGCCCGTCGACGAACGGGCCCTTCTTAACGGAACGTGCCATAGTGAATTAACCCTTCTTGGCAGCGTGACGTGTACGCACGATCATGCTGCTTGAGCGCTTGGTGCTGCGCGTCTTGAACCCTTTGGCCTTCTGGCCCCACGGCGAAACGGGGTGCATACCACCGTTCGTACGTCCACCCATTGGATGGTCAACCGGGTTCATACAAATTGCGCGAACGGTTGGGCGGATACCGCGCCAACGATTTGCGCCTGCTTTGCCGATGACGCGGAGCGAGTGCTCAGCGTTACCGACTTCGCCGATTGTCGCGCGACAATCTACATGGATCTTGCGAACCTCGCCTGAACGCAAGCGAAGCTGCGCATAAACGCCTTCGCGAGCCATCAGCTGAACCGATGCGCCAGCGGAGCGTGCGATCTGCGCGCCTTTGCCAGGCTGCATTTCAACAGCGTGAATCGTCGTACCGACGGGAATGTTGCGAATCGGGAGGGCATTGCCCACCTTGATCGCAGCTTCCGCGCCGCTCTGGATGCTGTCACCCGCGGACAGGCCTTTTGGGGCCAGTACGTAGCGGCGTTCGCCGTCAGCGTAGCAAATCAGAGCGATAAACGCGCTGCGGTTTGGATCATACTCAAGACGCTCCACTTTACCCGGCACGCCATCTTTGTCGCGACGGAAGTCGACGATACGATAGTGATGCTTGTGGCCGCCACCTTTGTGGCGCGTAGTGATGTGGCCATTGTTGTTACGACCTGAGCCGCGCTTTTGCGCAACCAGCAAAGGGGCGTACGGGTCGCCCTTATGCAATTCGGAGTTAACGACCTTAATCATCGAGCGACGGCCCGGTGATGTGGGTTTTACTTTAATGAGTGCCATGACTAAGCCTCCCCGCCAAAGTTGATCTCTTGTCCGGGCATGAGCGATACATACGCACGACGGCTGTCGCTGCGACGACCGATTGAACGGCCATGACGCTTCTCTTTGCCCTTGCGGTTGAGCATTTGCACGCTTTCCACTTTGACTTTGAAGAGCATTTCGACAGCGGCCTTGACTTCAGGCTTAGTCGCGTCCTGTAACACTTCGAATACGACTTGTTCGTTCTTCTCGGCTACAAACGTGCTCTTCTCCGAAATGATCGGAGCGCGAAGAACTGTCATCAAACGGTTTTGATTCATTTGTATGACTCCTCGATCTTGGCGATAGCTGCGCGAGTCAGCAAAACGCGGTTGAAAGCAAGCAAGCTCACTGGGTCAACGCTATGTGCTGCAATAACGGCCAAGTTTGGCAGATTTCGCGCGGCAAGAAAGACATTGTTGTCTACGCTGTCCATGACTATCAGAACGTTACTGACGTTCATGTCCTTGAGTGCGCCAGCAACCAGCTTGGTCTTCGGCGCATCAATCGCGAAAGACTCAACGACGTGCAGACGACCGTCACGAACCAACTGCGAAAGAATCGCAGCCATACCGGCGCGATACATCTTGCGGTTAACTTTGTGCGTGAAGTTTTCATCCGGACGGCTTGCGAACGGGCGTCCACCGCCACGCCAGATTGGGCTGGAGGTCATACCGGCACGAGCATTACCCGTACCTTTTTGTTTCCAGGGCTTCTTGGTTGAGTGGCGGACTTCTGCGCGTGTTTTTTGCGCGCGGTTACCGCCACGGCCATTGGCCTGATAAGCGACGACGACCTGGTGAATCAGGGCTTCGTTGTACTCGCGACCGAACACTTCGTCCGACGCTGACATCGTAGCGGCCGATTGGCCCTTCGCGTCAATGACTTGTAATTCCATAATTTAACTCCTCACCGTCGGCGTGACGATGACGTGGCAACCGGCTGAGCCAGGAACAGCGCCCTGGATCAACAACAGACCGCGCACGGTGTCTATGCGGACGACTTTAAGCGCTTGAGCAGTACGTTGCGCGTTGCCGTGCTGACCTGCCATGCGTTTACCGGGGAATACGCGACCCGGATCCTGCGCCATACCGATAGAGCCTGGAGCACGCGTGGTCACCGAGTTACCGTGTGACTCGCGGTTTGAGCTGAAGTGGTGGCGACGAATCACGCCGCTAAAGCCGCGACCTTTGGTCGTGCCCGTTACATCCACTTTTTGGCCCACGGTAAACGTGTCAACGCCTACCACTGCACCGGCTTTGAGTTCGCCTGCTTCCGCGCGGAATTCGCGGGTGATGGCACCCGACAAAACACCGGCTTTAGCGAAGTGACCAGCCAATGGCTTTGTCACGCGCGAGGCACGACGATCACCAAAAGTTAACTGAACACCGGCATATCCGTCGTTCGCAGGGGTTTTAACCTGCGATACACGGTTGTTGCTGACATCGATAACAGTCACGGCGGTGGCCGAACCATCATCATTAAAGACGCGTGTCATACCGACTTTACGTCCGATGAGTCCTAGACTCATAGTTCACCTCTTCTTTCTTGCCGTGCCTTGCAACAGTTGCTTGGCACGGTGCCGGTTTCAATTGACCGGCATCGTTTTTGAGTTGTTGCTCAGTGCTTACTGAACCTTGATTTCGACGTCGACACCTGCTGGCAGATCCAGCTTCATGAGTTGATCGACAGTCTTGTCATTGGGGTCGACGATATCCATCAAACGGAGATGGGTACGAATTTCGAATTGGTCGCGCGAGGTCTTGTTGACGTGCGGCGAACGCAGGACGTCAAAACGCTCGATGCGTGTTGGCAACGGAATCGGGCCGCGAACGATTGCGCCGGAGCGCTTCGCGGTTTCCACGATCTCCGAAGCGGACTGATCGATTAACTTGTAATCGAACGCCTTGAGGCGGATGCGGATTTTTTGGTTTTGCACGTTCGGTCTCGATTACTTCAGAATTTTCGAGACGACGCCCGCGCCGACGGTACGACCACCTTCGCGAATCGCGAAGCGCAGCTTCTCTTCCATCGCCACTGGTGCGATCAAGGTCACCGTCATCTTCACGTTGTCACCAGGCATCACCATCTCGGTG
>CAJDUD010000131.1_pt1 | contig 12101 bp, 9 predicted proteins | sample 7390161 | NCBI WGS metagenome assembly CAJDUD01 (sample SAMEA7055664, study PRJEB34461) | soil metagenome | biome: terrestrial ecosystem; feature: Peninsula; material: soil | place: Antarctica | collected 2016
GATGATGTCCGTGAAACCGAAATCGGCGTAGACCTTTTTCAGCAATTCGTTGAAAGCGATGCATTCCGACTGAATCTGGTCTTCAGTGCAAAAAATGTGTCCATCGTCCTGCACAAAGCCGCGCACGCGCATGATGCCGTGCAGCGAGCCGGATGACTCATTGCGATGGCATGAGCCGAACTCGCCGTAACGCAGCGGCAGCTCTTTGTACGAATGCAGGCCAGCGTTGTAAATCTGAATGTGACCCGGGCAATTCATCGGCTTCACGGCATACGTCCGCTTCTCGGACTCGGTCGTGAACATCGCGTCCTTGTAGTTCTCCCAATGCCCGGATTTCTCCCACAGCGTGCGGTCGAGAATCATCGGCGCACGCACTTCCTGATAGCCGTTATTCTCGTAAACCTTGCGCATGTACTGCTCGACGATCTGCCAGATGCGCCAGCCGTTCGGATGCCAAAACACCATGCCGGGGGCTTCGTCCTGCGTGTGGAATAGGTCGAGCAATCGGCCGATTTTGCGATGATCGCGCTTCTCAGCCTCTTCCAGACGGAACAGGTATTGATCAAGCTCCTCTTTCTTCGCCCACGCCGTGCCGTAAATGCGCGTCAGCATTTCGTTACGATGATCGCCGCGCCAGTACGCGCCAGCCACTTTCATCAGTTTGAAGTGTTTGAGTTTGCCCGTGGACGGAACGTGCGGGCCACGGCACAAGTCCGTGAACGAGCCTTCAGAATAGAGGGAAACGTCCTCGCCCGCTGGAATGCTCGAAATGATTTCAGCTTTGTACGCCTCGCCGATACCTTTGAAGTATTCAACCGCCTCGTCGCGCGGCAACACCTTGCGTCCAACCTTCTCGTCCTTTTTGGCGAGTTCAGTCATCTTCGCTTCGATCTTTGCGAGATCGTCCGGCGTGAACGGGCGTTTGTACGAAAAATCGTAGAAGAAGCCGTCCTCAATCACCGGGCCAATCGTGACCTGCGCGTCCGGGAACAGCTCTTTCACCGCGTACGCCAACAAGTGCGCCGTGGAATGACGAATCACCTCAAGCCCGTCGGCGTCTTTTTCGGTGATGATCGCCAGTTCGGAATCTTTGTCGATCACGAACGATGTGTCGACCAGCGTTCCGTCTACTTTTCCAGCAAGCGCCGCTTTGGCCAAACCCGCGCCGATACTCGCGGCTACAAACCCGCGCCGATACTCGCGGCTACATCGAACACTGAAACTGGGTTTTCAAAGGGACGTTTGGAGCCGTCCGGGAGTTGTACTTGAATCATAAAATTTTTCTGTCGAAGAAAATAAAAAAGCAGCCGAAGCTGCTTTTAAAAACACACGTCAAACGACGCGAGAAAGCCCTAGCCTCAGCGAGAATTAATTCCAGTGCTGGTGCGAGTTCGCGGCATTCTTCGGCATCCCTTTAAAAGTTTACTCACGCTCGGTTAAGCCAAACGCGTGTTGAATACTGGTAGAGACAACTGGATTCGAACCAGCGACCCCCACCATGTCAAGGTGGTGCTCTAACCAACTGAGCTATGTCTCTGCAAGTCTGAAATTATAGCGGGATTAATGCGCGTTTGGAAAATCAACTGGAAACGGCAACGATGCAAACACAATGCCCTCCTCGCGCAAAGCGTCGGCTGTCTCGCGATCAGCTCGACCGCGAATGCCGCGATGCTCCTTGTCACCATAATGCATGGCGCGCGCCTCGTCGGCGAACTGTTCGCCCACGTATTCAGTGGTTTCGCGAACATGGTTGGCGAAACCAAGCATTACTTCACGCAATTTTGCGTGGTCAATTTCACCGTCAGGTTGCGTGGCTGATTCAATAGCTTCTACTTTGGAAGACGGCGCTGCTCCCGTATTTATTCGCGGTGCGTGCAGCTTTCGCTCAATCTGCTTTGACACGCACACAGGGCATTCGACCAGGCCATTGTCTCGCTGATTTTCAAAGTCTGCGGGGGAGCCGAACCAGCCTTCGAACGGATGGCCCTGGTCACAGGCGAGGTTGTAAACAATCATTAGCTACTATGTTGAGTGGAACGGTCACATCGACCTACGAAAGCAGTTTAGGTCATTTGCTGTCGATGCAAGTTAACGCTTCACCCTAATACCGAACTTCACCCGCCTTGTTCAGCACCGTCATCTCAACAAAGCGCGACGCATTGTGATTGTCTGGACCGAGCGCTACGTTGAACCCACCAATGTCGACGTTGCGCAGGCTTTCCAATGCTCGAATCAGCGCTTCACGCGAGGCGTCGCCTCCCCTCCGCAATGCCTCAACAAAGACGCGCGCCGCGATATAGCCCTCCAGGCTCGTATACGAAAACTCCTTCACCCCGGCTGCGCGAAGCGCCTTTTGATAGTCAACGACCACCGAAAATTTGTTCGCGGTTGGCGGTGGCATGACCTGCGAAATCATCACGCCATCGGCGGCTGGACCGAGCGCGTTCGCCAGCGCGCGCGTGCCAACGAAACTCACGTTCACAAACTGTGTCGCCAGTTGTTTCGCCTTTGCCTGCTTGATGAATTCGGCGCACGAGCCATACGCGCTGATCATCACGATCACCTCGGGTTTTGCCGCAAGCATGGTGGCAAGGGCCGCCGAAACATCGGTCGAATTGCGCTCGACAGTCGCCTTTGCAACAACTTTCAAATTTCGTTTCGACAACGCCTTTTCGACGCCATTTAAACCTGCCTGCCCATACGAATCGTTTTGGTAGAACACGGCGATCTTGGTCACGCCGCCTTGCGTCATTTGGCGCACGATGGTTTCGGTCTCGTCAAAGTAGCTGGCACGGACGTTGAACACGTAGCGATTCATCGGAGTGCGCAGCAATTCCGCACCCGAGAACGCGCCAAAGAATGGCACCTTGGCTTTGATTGCTATCGGGAGTGACGCGGCGCTGGTGGGCGTTCCAACATAGCCAAAAAGCGCAAGCACGTCGCCATCTTCCACAAACTGCGTCGTGTTGGCTGCTGCACGCGGTGGCTCATAGCCATCGTCCAGTGTTTTAAGCACGATTTTGCGACCCCGTATGCCGCCGGAAGCATTGACCTGATCGAAGTAAGTTTTCGCGCCTAGCTGCATCTCGCGACCCAACTCTTGTGCCGGACCGGACAGCGCCACCGATTGACCGAGGACGATATCTTCAGCTCTGGCGAATCCGGTCGCCAAAATAGTACTTGTGGCGGCGAGAAAAAGCGCGCACTGCCAGCGAAAGAAACTGCGTTTGAAACCCGACATACTCATGCTGGACTCACTACAAATCGAATTTGTTGAAATACTCTATTGACCGAACAGCTGCACTACGGTCGAGAAGAAATTAGAACCAGGCGGATCGTTGGCGTGTTGCGCACCGCTAACGGCAACAAACACTACACGAGGCAATCCGTTGTCATAATAGTTATAACGCAAAATCGACGCGGTGCGATACGACGGAAACCCGCGTCGTCGCGAAATCAGCGTATTTCGGAACGCGGGCTTGAATGGCGGGATGGGACGTCGTCAGGCACAACCAGCCGCACTGACGCGCACCAAGCAGGACGATAGCAACACAGCTCAAAATGAAAACGGCTCGCGCTCGCTTTAGCTAGATCGACCATGCAGTGTTCGCGAGGCCTCAGTACCGCACCTTCCCATCACGATTGAGAACGGTCAATTCAACAAATCGTGAGGCGCTGTGATTGTCGGCCGAAAAGAACACGGGAAACCCACCCAGGCTGATGTCACGCATGCCCTCAATTGCTCGAATAAGCGCCTCGCGTGAACTATCGCCACCGCGCTTAAGGGCTTCTACGAAGATGCGAGCGGCAATGAATCCTTCGAGGCTGGTGTAGGAAAGATCGCCACCTTTGGCGGTCACCATACGTCGATACTCGTTGACCCACGGGTACCTTTCGCTTGTCGGGGATGGCACGACCTGAGAAATCATTACGCCGGAACCGAGGGGGCCGAGTGCCTTTGCCAGCGACTTGGTTCCGACGAACGAGACATTGGCGTAGCGAGTCAGCAAACCGCGGGCCTTGGTCTCCTTGATGAACTCGGCACACGATGCGTAGGTACTGATCATCACAATGGCCTCAGGTTTGCTGGTGACCATCGCGTCTACTGCGGCACGCACGTCGTTGCTGTTGCGCTCGACAGTCGCCTTGCCAGTAACCGTCATTTTCCTTGCGGCGAGAGCGCGCTCCACACCAGCCAGACCCGCCTGACCATACGAATCGTTCTGGTGGAACACGGCGATTCGCGTCAATCCTTCGGCAACCAGTTGTTTGACAATCAGTTCGGTCTCATCGAAGTAGCTGGCGCGAACATTGAATACGTACCGGTTGAAGGGCGTACGAAGCAGCTCCGCGCCCGAAAACGCGCCAAAGAATGGCACCTTCGCGTTCGTTGCCAACGGCACGGATGCAGCAGAGGTTGGCGTACCCACATAGCCAAAAAGCGCAAGCACATTGTCATCAATCAGTCGGCGCGTGTTGGCCTCGGCTCGGGTCGGCTCATAGCCGTCGTCAAGCGTCTTCAAGACAATCTTGCGACCGCGAATGCCACCGGCCTCGTTTATTGAGTCGAAATAAAGCTGCGCGCCAAATTGCATCTCACGGCCCAGTTCGGCCGCCGGACCGCTTAAGGCGACCGATTGCCCCAGCACGATGTCCTGCGCGATGGCGCTTCCGCTAAAAAAAGTTAACCCCAAAAAAAGGCTTTGAATCGTTCGCGCGAAACCGCCCCCAAACCACGACCAGGCGTGATTGCCAATTGCAGTGCTAGTAGAAAGGCTACTTGCCCAGGATGTGTGCATGCAAATATTCCCGACGATCAATAGTCTCCTGCGCAGGATTCACTGCGCAACGAGAACGGTTCACTTTGTTAACTGTTCTGAACAGAAAGCCAGCTAAATCATACTTGACTGATCTATTGAACAGTATGTCCCATAAAAGTAGAAACCCACGAGCCTGACGAGGCCGGACCCGGTGATGTTGCGACCGCACTAAACGATCAGTCTCGCCTCATCGGCGGGAAATGTCAGACGCACTTTGCTCCCGACTTCGCGCACGATTTTTTCTTTCGGCAGGAAGACAAACATCTCGCCGGCTGCGGTATCGACGACCAGCTCAACGCCTTTGCCAACGAACGCGCATTTCTGCACGGTGGCCTCTAACGCGGGGGATACGGTGGCGTCTGTGGTGACTTCAAACACATCAGGGCGCAGCGCGATTTTGGCCTCGCCGACGGTGGCGGAATCAGCCGCTATGTCAAAGCGAGAATCGCCCAGCGTGAGCGTTGCTTTGCCGTTTTCAAACGCGACGACATGCCCTTTGACCACGTTGGCTTCCGACAAAAAATCTGCAACAAAAGCAGTACGCGGCTGAAAGTACAACTGATGCGGCGTGCCCGCTTCGGCGACGCTGCCGCGATCCATCACGATGATGTGATCGGACACCGCCATCGCCTCTTCGCGATCATGGGTCACGTAGACACACGTGATTTGCAGACGCTGTTGCAGCTCGCGAATTTCTTCACGCACGCGACGGCGCAGCTTGGTGTCAAGGTTAGATAGCGGTTCGTCAAACAACAGCACAGCGGGTTCAAGTACCAATGCACGAGCAATCGCAACCCTTTGCTGCTGACCGCCGGAGAGTTCGGATGGCAGTCGCTTCTCGTATCCAGTTAGTCCGATGAGTTTCAGGACATCATTGACCTTCGATTCGACTTCGGCTTTCTTGGTGCCGCGCACGGTCGGGCCGTAGCCCACGTTTTCCATCACGCTCATATGCGGAAACAGCGCATAGCTCTGGAACACCAGCGACACATTGCGCTGCGCGGCGGATTGCGCCGTCACGTCTTTGCCGCCGAGCAGAATTTGGCCTGCATTCGGCAATTCGAGGCCCGCGACCATGCGAAGCGTCGTCGTCTTGCCGCAGCCGGACGGCCCAAGAACGGTGACGAGTTGGCCGTCTTCAATGCGGAAAGAAATGCCTTTTACAGCGGGCTCACCTGTGCCGTAGTCCTTGACCACGTTGATAAATTCGAGCGTGCCTTTGGTGGGAGATGTCATTTTGTCAACCGTGAAAAAAAGTTCGATGCAGCAAGGAAGTGGAGCGAGGCGGCCATCATCCCGCCGCCACCACAGGGGTCATCGCGGGCACAGCAATTGCCGTGCGCCGTCCCAGTTTGCGCGAGCCAACGAGCCACTGCACGAGCACAATGGCAATCACCATGATGAGGATCAGCACTGAGCAATACGCAATCGCGACGCCGTAATCTCCGTTGATCACGCGACCAATGATGTAGGTGGTTGCGACTTCGGTGTCACCCGAAACGAGGAACACAATCGCACTGACGGTCGTCATCGAACGCACAAAACCGTAGATCAGCGCACCGACAATGGCAGGTTTCATCAGCGGCATCAACACGCGACGGAACGTCGTCGCGCCGTTCGCGCCGAGTGTCGTACTTGCCTCATCAAGCGACTTGTCAAGCTGAGACAGCGCTGCAATTCCGCCGCGCACGCCCACTGGCAAATTGCGGAACACGAAGCAGAGCACGATGATCAGCCCCGTTCCCGTCAATTCAATCGGTGGCACATTGAACGCGAAGATGTAGGCGACGCCAATCACGGTGCCCGGAATCGCAAACGATAACAGCGTCAAAAACTCAAACGCGCGCTGCCCTTTGAACGTCGTCCGCGCAATCAGATACGCCGACAAAATGCCGATGATCGCCGTCAGCGGAGCAGCGGCCAGAGAGAACTGCAAGGTGTTAGACAACGAGTGCCACGCCGCCCCTGTAAACAGCCAGCCGTGCGGCCCATGATCAATAGAAAACGCCTTCGCGAAATGATCCAGCGTCAGCGTATTGTCGCGACCCCAGACTTTCACAAATGCGCCGAAAATGCTCATGCCGTACAACACCACGGTCAACATCAACCACGGCACGCCGACACCAATGGCCGCACGGCGAACCCCATCGGGCAACGGGCTCGGCAAACCGGTGTCGCCCTTGCCGGTGACAGTAACAAAGCTCTTCCTCGCGGTCGCTTTGCGCTGCAACCAGAATGCGAACAGCGCGAACGCCAGCAATATCAACGAGTAAACCGCCGCTTTGCCCTGATCAAGCTGCGCGCCCACAATCGCGAAGTAAATCTCGGTCGCCATCACACCAAAGTTTCCGCCCAACACCACCGGGTTACCGAAGTCCGCAATCGACTCAATAAACCCCACCAGGAATGCGTTCGCCAAACCCGGTGCCATCAACGGCAAGGTCACATAACGAAACGTCTGCCACTTGCTGGCATGCAGCGACTGGCTCGCCTCTTCCAGCGTCGGGCTCACCCCTTCGACCACGCCAATCAACACCAGAAAAGCTACCGGCGTGAAGGCAAACAACTGCGCCAGCAACACGCCCGGCAAGCCGTAGATCCAGCGCGTTTGCGGAATGCCAAACGCGAACTCAAGGAACTGATTGACGACACCTGCGCGGCCGAACAGCATGATCAGCGACAGACCGACGATAAACGGCGGCGTGATGATCGGCAACACCGTCAACAGGCGCAAAAGCTTCTTGCCGCGAAAGTTCGAGCGCGTCACGATCAGCGCCAGCATCAATCCCATAAACGTCGTACCGGTCGCGCACAACAGCGCCAGCCACAAGGTGTTCCACGCTACGCCACAACCGCTGCCGCCCCAAAGGCAGCCCGGCACCAGATTCCACAATTTGCGCTGCCCGAAACGCTCCCACAGCGCCGTGATCGACCAGCCGCGATTTTCATCAAGAATGCCCTCGTACAGAATCCGCATCACCGGGAAGAACACAAACATCACGATCAGGACGACGATGCACAGGAGCGCCGAGGCGATGAAGCGATCGCCACGGAAATAGCCCATCGTAGCGATACCGTCCGCACAAATCAGGATGAATCCGATGCCCACCAGGAGCGCGCCCGCGCCCATGCCGAACTGCCCACCGCTTATCTCAGGCATCATGGCTTTCAGCGACTCAAACGCATAACCCTGCGAAGAAATCGCAAAACCCTGCGCCAGAATGTAGAGCGCACCCGCCGCGCCAATAAAGGCCACCGCTTTCGCCCACGAGCGCACCGCCCCCTCGACCGCTGTCGCTGTGTTGACCGGTCGCGCGTAAAGCCCGACCGTCGCCAGCAACAACGCGGGCAGCAAGATCAGCCAGACTTTGCCGTAATTCGCGATCTGGATCAGCGCCGGTGCGAAATCCTTGCCGCCAAATTTTGCGATCCATTTGAAGTCGTAAAAACTGTCTTGCAGTGCATACCAAGGCACGAGCGTCAGCCCGGCAGCGATAAGCAACAGCGCAATGATGCGGTAGCCGGTCATGTAATCGATTCCCCCGAATTCTCTCTGCCCGAACGACATTTGATCGGGCGACACGCAGCGCAGTTTAGCGGCTGTAGTCCGTCGTCGTCTTCAGCAGTTCAATTGCTATCAGCTTTATGCTGAAAAAACGTCTGGTATTGGGCCAATTGCCAGAAATCAAATAACTCGACTGTTAGTCAAATGGACCTTTAGCCCCTGTGCCAAGGAGCTTTCACGAAAATGCTGATAACAGCCATAGCCACTTGATTTCCAGGCCACCCTGTCGCGGAACCCCAATCACACAAACATCTGCGCCCGGCAGCGAAATTTTTTCCGCCTCAGTGCTAGCTAAGTTTGCCTGCGTAATCTCTGAACTGCGCAAATTCCTGCGCACAACACCTGGAGACACACTATGACTCGCTTCCGCACACTGTCCCTTCTGGCGGCGACGCTGGCCGCCGTTGGCACCGTAGCGACCGTGGCCTACGCCGATAAGAACTCTGAGAACGACGCCCTGGCGATCGTCAACGCAAAAATCCCGCTCTCGCAAGCCGTCACCGCGGCGGAGCAACACGTCAATGGCAAGTCTTCGCGCGGCGAATACGAGCAGTCCAAACAGGGCTGGGTCTATGACATTGAAGTGGTCAGCGGCGCCAAGGTCTTTGACGTGAAAGTCGATGCCGATAAGGGCACAGTCATTTCATCCGCCGAAGACAAAGCCGATCGCGACGACGATCACGACAATCGGGATTGATTTTTCCCTGCTTTTGCCTGTTCTCGGTTTGGACCATGCCCTACGGCAAATTCTTCTCTGGGAACAGGCAAGCAAGCCTCCTATGGCTCACCTAAGTTTCGCCATGAAAAATTGCCCCACTGACACACACAAAAATTGCCCCACTGACACACACACAAAAACTGGAGAACCTAGCGTGAATCAACTGCCCACGCCGTCATCGACGCACTGGCTAAACAAAGTGCCGGCAATTGCCGTTTCGTTCTGGATCATCAAAATCATGTCCACCACCGTGGGCGAAACTGGCGCCGATTTTCTGGCCGTGAACGCCGGCTTCGGTCAGACGATCACGAGTACCGTGATGGCAGCGCTGCTCGCGGTCGCGCTGATTGTTCAGCTACGCACCCGGCGCTACACCCCCTGGATTTACTGGCTCACCGTGGTGCTGGTGAGCGTGGTCGGCACCCAAATTACCGATCTTCTGACCGATAAGCTCGGCGTGAGTTTGTATGTCAGCACCGCGCTTTTCGCGGTCGTGCTCGCGGCGATTTTTGCGGTTTGGTTCGCGGCAGAGCGCAGTCTGTCCATCCACAAGATCGTCACCCGCCGTCGGGAGCTGTTCTATTGGTCGGCGATCCTCTGTACGTTTGCGTTGGGCACTGCCGCTGGAGACCTTGCAACCGAGGCGCTGGGGCTTGGCTTTACGTGGGGTGCGTTGGCGTTTGGCGCGCTGATTGCCGTCACCTACGCGGCGTGGCGCATGGGCGGCAATGCCGTGCTCACCTTCTGGATTGGCTACATCCTCACGCGGCCCTTCGGTGCGGCGCTGGGTGACCTGCTGACGCAAGCCAAAACCTATGGCGGACTCGGCATGGGTGCGATGTGGACCAGCGCGCTGTTTCTCACAGTCATCGTTTTGTTAGTAGCGGTGGCGCAATTGGGCATGAGTCAGTCGGGTGAATCGCCAGCGCACAAGTAAATCAATTCAAACTCACCATCAATGTCTCAAGGCAAAATCATGCGTAAACCGTTTTCACACGCCATCGACACCCTTCAAGGCAGGTGATATCCACATGAAAGATTCCACCCAACGCGCTTTGAGCAAAGTTCCAGAAGTTACCCTGATGTTCTGGATCATCAAGATCGCGGCCACCACGCTCGGTGAAACGGGCGGCGACGCCGTTTCGATGTCCATGCATCTGGGCTACCTGATCGGCACCGGCATTTTCGCGGTGATATTTCTGGTGGCAGTCATCGCACAGATCAAAGCCAAAACCTTTCACCCGTTTCTTTACTGGGCAACCATCATTGCTACGACGACAGTGGGCACCACGCTCGCAGATTTTGCTGACCGTTCGCTGGGTATTGGCTATGCCGGTGGCTCGTTGTTGCTGCTGGCGCTCTTGCTCGGCTCCCTGTTCGCTTGGAATCGCAGCCTTGGCACGGTATCGGTGGAATCGGTCAGCTCGCCTAAGGCAGAAATGTTTTACTGGGTCACGATCATGTTCTCGCAAACGCTGGGCACTGCGCTAGGCGATTGGACCGCTGGTACGGCAGGGCTCGGCTACACCGGCGCGGCGGTCGTGTTCGCTGCGCTGCTCGCGTTGGTCGTCGCGGGGTATTACTGGTCTAATGTGTCTCGCACGTTATTGTTTTGGGCCGCGTTTATCCTGACCCGTCCTTTGGGTGCCGTGATCGGTGATTTTCTTGACAAACCGCTCAGTGCGGGCGGCTTGGCGTTGAGCCGATACACGGCATCAGCGGCACTGCTTACATTCATGCTGATCTGCCTGCTCATGTTCAAACAGCGCGCCGCCAGAAAAGTCCATTAACTAATTGCTGTGAGACGGAGGGGGCATGCGCGTACTGCTGGTCGAAGACGACGCCATGATTGGAGAAGCCATTCAGCAGTCATTGCACGACGCTGCTTACGCCGCCGACTGGGTAAAAAACGGGCAAACCGCGCTGACGACGCTCTCCTGCCAGCACTACGATTTAGTCTTACTCGACCTCGGACTTCCAGGCAAGGATGGGCTCGAGGTGCTGGCGAACATTCGCGCCAAAGATAACCCGGTTCCAATACTCATCATCACCGCCCGCGACGGTTTGGATGATCGGATTCGCGGTCTGGACGGTGGAGCCGATGACTACCTGCTCAAACCTTTCGAGATGGCGGAACTGCTCGCTCGCATGCGAGCCGTGTTGCGTCGCAAAGGTGGGCATGCGGTGCCGCTCCTAAGCAATGGCGCTCTGTCGCTAGACCCCGCCACGCGCGAGGCCATCATTGGCAACGCCTCCGCTGTTGTGCTGTCCAACCGTGAGTTTTCGTTGTTGCAAGCCTTGCTGGTGCGACCGGGTGCCATCCTCTCGCGCAGCGAACTCGAGGATCGCATTTACGGGTGGGGCAATGAGGTCGAAAGTAACGCCGTTGAGTTTCTGATTCACGCGCTGCGCCGCAAGCTCGGTGCTGATGTCATCAAAAATGTGCGGGGGGTCGGATGGATGGTTTCAAAGAGCGTCTAAACGCCTCAATTCAGCTCAAACTGTCATTCTTTTTGTCGCTGGCGATACTGGCGGTGGCGATACTGGCGGGTGGCTTCTCGTTTTTTTCGGCGTTTGGCGAAGCGCATGAGCTGCAAGACGACACGCTCATACAAATTGCCGCGCTGGTTGATTCACGCCACATTGCATCAACGCCGTTGGCGGGCGATAACAGCGCCAATACAGGCGGCAAGCTTGGCGACGAGGAATCGCGCGTAACCGTGCAGCGTCTCAGCGGTGTTAGTGGAGCGATCGGTCCGTCGAACGCGGCCACTACGCTGCCGATTCCAATCACGCTTGCCGATGGCCTGTACACACTCGACCTTGACGGCGAGCCATTTCGCGTACTGGTTAAGACAACCGCTAGCGGCGAACGGATTGCTGTAGCCCAGGAAACCAGTGTGCGCAACGAAGTCGCGCGTGACGGCGCGCTGCGAACTTTGCTGCCGTTACTGATTTTGGTGCCGATGCTCATCCTGATCGTGTCCAATCTGGTGCG
>CAJDUD010000065.1_pt1 | contig 12033 bp, 8 predicted proteins | sample 7390161 | NCBI WGS metagenome assembly CAJDUD01 (sample SAMEA7055664, study PRJEB34461) | soil metagenome | biome: terrestrial ecosystem; feature: Peninsula; material: soil | place: Antarctica | collected 2016
AATTTCGCTGCCCGCGTGCGCCCAGCCTTCGGCGACAGGGCCGGTCAGCACGGGGTCAAAGCGAATTAACTCGGCCATCGCTTCTAGCGCAAATTCGCGTTGCGCACGCAGTTGCGTCGCCCATTCAGCACCGCTGAAAAGTGCGTGATAGGTTTTGATTTCAGCGATGATTTCTTCATCTGAAGGCAGCGGCGCGCCGTGCGCGGGCAACCCCAGCAGAAGCGCGGCTTTGCGCCGCGCCAGGCTCCAATCGGTCAACTCAGACTCAACGATGATGCGAGCCGCGACCGCGGCCAGCGACTCACGCTCGTTTCCCATCAGAACAGTTGCTGCCGCACTTCCTCATCCTGCTTGCTGCGCGCGCCTTCGTTGCCCGTGAGCGGATCGACAAAGCGTTTGGGCGGGAACTCGGAGTAATACCAATCCGTGACACTGGCTGAATCCACCAACGAATCGCCCTCGCCACCGGCGCCTGTCGTCGCACTGACCACGCCGGGCGGTGGTTTGAGCGGCGTCTCAGGCATGCCCTTCATGGCGGACTTCATGTAACTAATCCAGATCGGTAGCGCCACGCCGCCGCCGGTTTCACGCTCGCCGAGCGATTTCGGCTGATCGAACCCAACCCAGGCTATTCCGACCAGAGACGAATTGAAGCCTGCGAACCATGCGTCGTAACTGTCATTCGTTGTGCCGGTTTTGCCAGCGAGATCGTGGCGACCGAGCGACATCGCCTTGGTCGCCGTGCCTACGCGCACGACGTCGCGCAACATCGTAGTCATGATGAAGGCGTTGCGCGGGTCAATCGCCTGTTGCGCGTCCTTGCCCGCAACTACTGGCGTTTCCTGATAGATGAGCTGCCCTTTGCTGTCGACGATTTTTTTTATGAAGTAGGGTTTGATACGGAAACCGCCGTTCGCAAATACCGAATACGCGGCGGCCATTTGCATCGGATTGGTCTGGCCTGCACCAAGCGCGAGCGTCAGGTAAGCCGGGTGTTGCTTCGGATCGAAGCCAAATTTGGTGATGTAGTCCTGCGCGTAGCCCGGGCCGATTGAGCGCAGCACGCGGATCGAGACCATGTTCTTTGACTTGGCGAGCGCCGTCCTGACGCGCATCGGGCCGTCATATTTCCCGTCGTAGTTCTTCGGCTCCCACGATTCGCCACCGGTCTGTCCCGCCGAGAAAAAAAGCGGCGCGTCGTTGATGACGGTGCTGGCGGTGATGCCCTTTTCCAGGGCTGCCGAATAAATGAATGGCTTGAAGGACGAGCCCGGTTGACGGCTCGCCTGCGTGACGTGATTGAACTGGTTGCGGTAAAAATCAAAGCCGCCGACAAGGCTCTTGACCGCGCCGTCCTTAGGGTCCATCGCGACCAGCGCGGCTTCAACCTGTGGCAATTGTGTGATGCGCATCACGTTTTTTTCGTCCTGCGTCACGCGCAACACCGCACCGCGTCGCAGTCGCTCGCCCGAAGGCGCGTTCTCTGACAGCGCGTTCTTGACGAAGCGAATGCCTTCGCCTTCGAGCGTGTAGTTTTCGCCCTCACCGCGGGTGATTACGACCTTTTTGGTCGTCGCTTCGAGCACGACCGCTGTTAGCAAGTCATCACTGTCAGGAAATTGCTGCTGGGCGCTATCAATCGCCTCGGCCAACGCTTCCTTTGATTCTTTGCTGTCTTTACCAGCAGCAGGTAACTCAACGTACGCCTCGGGGCCGCGAAACGCATGACGTCGCTCATATTCGAGCACGCCACGACGCAGCGCCTGGTAGGCCGCCTCCTGATCATGCGCCTTGATGGTGGTGGTGACCGTCAGACCACGGGTGTACGCCGATTCGCCGACCAGATCAAACACGAACTGCCGCACCATTTCATTTAAAAACTCAGAGTGAACCGTCGTGATGCCGTCGCGCGAGAGCGTCGACGGCGCAGCCACCGCGAGTTTGTATTGCTCATCGTTCAGGTAGTCAAGTTCACGCATGCGCCGCAGCACGTACTGTTGACGCAGGGTGGCTCGACTCGGGTTGGCAAACGGGTTGTAGGCGGAGGGTGCCTTGGGGAGCCCGGCAAGCATCGCCGCTTCGGCAACGGTAATGCTGGCCAGCGGTTTTCCGTAGTAGACCTGTGCGGCGGCGGCGAATCCAAACGCGCGCTGCCCTAAAAATATCTGATTGATGTACAACTCAAGAATCTGATCTTTAGTCAGTTCCTGCTCAATTTTGTAAGTGAGCACTACCTCATTAGCCTTGCGCAAATATCCGGCTAAACCCATTCGCTCGCGGGTCAGGAAGAAGTTGCGCGCGACTTGCATGGTGATCGTGCTGGCGCCAATTCTTGATCCGGTGGTGAGGTTTGTGTATGCCACGCGAAGCGCTGCCAACCAGTCGACACCAGAATGCTCATAAAACTTACCATCTTCGGCAGCGAGGATCGCCTGCCTGACATGCACAGGGACATCGTCGAGTTTCACCACCCGACGCCGCTCTTCGCCGTATTCTGCAAGGGATACGCCGTCCTCGGACAGCACTCGCAAAGGCAATTTGGGCTGATAGTCGGTCAGCACGTCAAGCGAGGGAAGCCGCGCGCTAATGAGCACCCAGACCAGCACACCCACCACACCGCCCACCAGCGCAACGCCAGCAAACACAGAAACTAGATAAATCAGCCAACGTTTGAACATGAAAAGACCTTTTCCCCCGGATCCGGCCATCACTCATGGGGGCTTTCTCCACAGCGCGCCATTGTCGCAAATGCTGCTGACGAATGCCGCAGCCGGTGGGCCCTTATGCCAATGTTGTATTTTTTCTAATTATAGAGGGCCTAATTTTTAGCCACTTCTTGCCAGCGGACGCACCTTATGCAACACTCCTCTCCCAACTTAAAGTTTCAGGCGACATAAAGTCGCCTAAGCTCTGAATGCAAAAAGATTTTTTGGGTTCACTCCGGGGAGTATTCGGTGCAAAAAGCACCCCGCTCATCGGAGTTGACATCAGCAGTACCGCCGTCAAAATGGTGGAGCTGTCCGGCACCCGGCAACGCCCGGAGTTAAGCCGTTATGCCATTGAACCGTTGCCGCGTGACGCGGTGACGGATGGCAATATCGCCAATGTAGAGGCGGTGGGCGCAACCATTGAACGTGCGTTGCGGAAATTGGGCTCCCGCTCCAAGACCGTGGCGATTGCCCTACCTACCAGTATGGTCATCTCAAAGCGCATCACGCTGCCTGCCACCAACCGCGAAGATGACCTTGAGTTCGCTGTCGAAGCCGAAGCGAACCAATACATCCCTTTTGCGCTCGACGAGGTCAATCTCGACTTTGCCGTGATCGGACCCGTGGCCAATGACGCAACACAAGTTGAAGTCATGATTGCCGCCGCGCGCCGTGAAAAAGTAGAAGATCGTGTCGCGGCTGTCGAATCTGCCGGACTGACGCCCGCCGTCATGGACATCGAAGCCATGGCCGTTATGGGCGCATACGAACTGATGGCGGAAGCGCTGCCCGGCAAAGGCATTGATCAGAACATCGGCGTCCTCGACGTCGGCGCCACTTCCACGCGCTTTTACGTATTTCGCAATGACGAGCAGATTTTCATGCGTGAAAGCCCATTTGGTGGAAACCAGCTCACGCAGGAAATTCAGCGCGCCTACAACATGACCGGCGAGGAAGCCGAAGCTGCGAAGCGCTCCGGAAATTTACCCGCCAACTACGACAACGATGTTTTGCGTCCGTATGTCGATACGCTCGCTATCGAGGCGGCGCGGGCGTTGCAGTTCTTCCTGACCTCCAGCGCACAGGGCCAGCTCGATTACATGCTGCTTGCGGGTGGCTGCGCAGCACTGCCCGGCTTATCCGATGCTGTTTCGCGGCGTACCAATGTGATTGCTTCGGTCGCCAACCCCTTTTCCGAGATGGGCTTGAGCCCGGGCGTGAAATCTCGACAACTTGCGGCTGACGCCCCGGCATTGCTGGTGGCGTGTGGACTCGCCCTGCGGAGGTTTGACGCATGATTCGCATTAACCTTCTGCCCCACCGCGAGATGAAACGCGCGGTGCGACGCCGCGAATTCAACTTCATACTCATTGGTGTTCTGTTCGGCGTTGCCGCCGTTTGGTATGTTGGCAAACTGTATTTGGATGAGCGCATAGCAACGCAACAGCGGCGCAACGATTTTCTGGTGGCAGAAAACAAAAAGTTGAGCGAGCAGATCGACGAGATCAAGAAACTTAAAGAGCAAACAGCCGCGTTGCTGGCGCGAAAGTCAGTCGTCGAGACGTTGCAAGTGAATCGCAGCGCATCCGTGAAGCTGGTTGATCAGTTAGTGCGTCAACTTCCCGATGGTGTCTACCTGAAGTCGGTGAAGCAAACGGGGCAAAAGGTTAATTTGGTTGGCCTTGCCCAATCGAATGCCCGCGTGTCCACGTTGATGAGAAATCTGGAGTCGTCACCGTATCTTGAAAAGCCGGAATTGGTGGAGATTAAGGCGGTAACAGACCGCAACCAGCGCGTCAATGAATTCAGCCTCAACATCAGCCTCAAGGGAATCGAAAAAGTGCCCGGAACCTCCGTGCCAAATGGCACGGCCCCCAAAACTGTGGCTCCTAGCTCGCGTGACAAAGTCATGCAGGCGATTACGAAATAGGACATAGACATGACTTGGGACGAATTAAAACGCCTTAATCCCCGCGACATCGGGATTTGGCCGCTACCCGCAAAATTCGGCGCGATCACGCTGTTAATTCTTGTACTAATGGGGCTTGCCGCGTATTTCGGCTGGATGCCGCAGTACGACGAACTCGATGCCAAAGAGAAACAGGAAGTAACGCTGCGCCAGGAATACAGTTCGAAAAAGGCGCAGGCGATCAATCTGGATTTGTATGTTCAGCAACTCAAGGAGGTTGAGCAACAGTTCGGCGCGCTGCTGCGGCAATTGCCTAGCAAGAGCGAAATGGACGCTTTGCTATCAGATATCAATCAGGCTGGATTGGGTCGAGGACTTCAATTTGAATTGTTCAAGCCAAGTGTCGAACGGCAGCAGGATTTCTACGCAGAACTACCCGTCGATTTACGCGTAACCGGCAACTACCACGACATTGGCGCCTTCACCAGTGATGTGTCGCAGCTGTCGCGTATCGTGACATTGAACGATATTTCCATCGTCAACAAAGACCCCAAAGACGGCGTGTTGACGATGGAGGCTGTCGCCAAAACCTTCCGCTACCTTGACGACGAAGAGGTCTCGAAGCAGCGCAAGGCGAAGGAAGCTGCCAAGGCACCTAAATGATGAAGATGCTCATTACACGCCCGGTTAACTGTTTGTTGATTGCGGCAAGCGCCTTGGTGCTGTCCAGTTGTGGCGGCGGCGATGACCAGGATTTGAAAGCGTGGATGGCCGAGCAGGGCTTGGCCTCTAAAGGCAAAATTGATCCAATACCGGCGATGCGCCCCTACGAAGCGTTTACGTACAACGCATTCGACCAGCCCGACCCATTCAAGCCAAGAAAAATCGAAACGGGTAAAGGGTCCCGCGGACCCGACATGGCGCGGCGCAAAGAAGCGCTGGAGGCTTATCCGCTTGAGACGCTCAAGATGGTTGGCACCCTGCAAAAGGGACGTGCCATTGTGGGCTTGGTCAAGGCTAACGATAACCGCGTTTTTCAAGTTCGACAGGGTAATTACATGGGGCAGAACTTTGGCGTGATTACCGCCATCTCTGACGGTGAAGTGACGATGAAAGAACTATTTCAAGACGGTGCGGGCGATTGGGCCGAGCGTCAAACCAAGATCATGCTGCAAGAGCGGGAGCAAAAGAAATGAAGACCACGCAACGATTGCGCGCGCTATGCGGGAAAGGGCGAACACTCGCCACGTTATTAGCTTTGGCAGCACCGCTGACGCTGGCAGGTTTTGTACCGATTGCCTCGGCGCAAAACGTCATTGAGGACGTTTCAGTTGCGAAAGGGGCGGCGGGTCGCACAACACTGACTTTTTCGCTGAAGGATCCACTGCCCGGCGCACCCGCTGTGTTCGCCATTGCATCGCCGCCGCGATTGGTACTCGATTTCGCCAATACTACGAGTGTTGGTAAAGCGACCAACGAGGTGACCGATTCGGTGCTGCGCAGCTATAACGTCGTGCAGGCGCAAGGCCGTACACGTGTCGTTCTGAATTTGGTCAAGTCACAGGCGTACGACGTCAAGAATGACGGCAAGAAACTCTCGATAGCCTTGTTTGATGCGCCTGGCACTGCAATTGCCGATGCCGCCCCGGCGACCGGTCGATTCACTGCAACGGCGGCCACCGATGGCGCAACCTTTGGCTTGCGCGACGTCGATTTTCGTCGTGGTCAGGCCGGCGAAGGTCGCATCATTGTCGATCTGACGGCGGCTAATTCCGGAATCGATATCAAACCGCAAGGCAAGGTACTGATCGTCGACTTTCTGCGCACCACCGTGCCGCGCAATCTGGAGCGCAAGCTTGATGTGTCCGACTTTGGAACGCCGGTGCAACTGATTGACACCTTCACCCAAGGCGGCAATACGCGGATGGTGATCGAGCCGAAAGGACTTTGGGAACACTCGGCCTATCAGACTGACAACCGGTTGATCATTGAAATCAAGCCGATTGTTGAAGATCCGAACAAACTGACGCAAGGATCCCGCCCCGGCTACAAAGGCGAAAAACTATCGCTCAATTTTCAGGATATTGCGGTGCGCTCGGTCTTACAGGTCATTGGTGACTTCACTGGCCTCAATATCATCGTGTCCGACACTGTGGCTGGCAACGTGACGCTACGCCTAAAAGATGTGCCTTGGGATCAAGCGCTAGATCTGGTCATGCAAGCCCGTTCCCTGGACATGCGAAAGAACGGCAACGTGGTCTGGATTGCGCCCAAGGAAGAATTGGCGCTGAAAGAGAAGCAGGAGCTTGAGGCCAAAGCGCAGGTCGCCGACATTGAGCCGCTGCGCACAGAGTTGTTCCAACTAAATTATCAGAAGGCCGAAGAGTTACGCAAGATTCTGGTTCCGACAACCTCGGGTACTGGAGCAAGCGCTTCAACCACTGGCGTGCTTTCCAAGCGGGGCAGCGCAACGGTTGATGCACGTACCAACGTTTTGATCGTTCAGGACACGCCGTCTAAGCTGGAGCAAGTCCGCGCTCTGATTCAACGCATCGACATCTCAGTTAAGCAAGTGCTTATTGAAGCGCGCGTGGTGATCGCAGACGACAAATTTAGCCGCCAACTGGGCGCGCGATTTGGAGTTGGCGTGGGCCTCAACAGCAATGGACGAAATGTCGGCATAACCGGCACGCCGATTGGTGATCCAAATCAGGCCAACGTACCTGGCACGGGCATCGTTACCGGCTTCTCGCCATCAAGTTATTACTGGCGTCAAAAACCGGATCCGACGACTGGTGCTATTACAGGCGAGTACATCAACTCGGTTCCGTACAATGTCAATCTGCCTGTCAGCAACCCCGCTGGCACGCTCGCCATGACGTTCCTGAATCTCGGCAACGGTAATCTGGTCAATCTCGAGTTGTCAGCCGCCGAAGCAGCCAACCGCGGCAAAGTCATTTCCAGCCCACGCGTCGTCACGGCCAACAATCAAAAAGCCTCGATCTCACAAGGTCAGGAATTTAAGTTGCGTGTGTCCGGCGGTGTTGGCGGGCAGTCTTCGGTGGTGACGATTCGTGCGGTCCTGGGCCTCGAAGTGACGCCTCAAGTCACCCCTGACGGCCGTGTCATTCTCGATGTGGACGTGACCAAAGACTCTATCGCAGGCTTTCAGGATGGCAGCCCCATTGTGAATACTCGCCATGTAACCACCAAAGTCATCGCCAATAACGGCGACACCGTAGTACTCGGCGGCATTTATGAAGAGACGATTACTGACTCGACCGACAAAGTACCGTTTCTCGGAGATGCTCCATTCATCGGCAATTTGTTCAAGCGCACCAACCGCGGCACTGACAAGCAGGAATTGCTCATCTTCCTGACGCCGCGAATCTTGACCGACACGACGGGAACCGTTAACTAACGGCCTCTCGCTCGGCCTTAAAAAGGCAAAAGGCGCGATCTATATCGCGCCTTTTTTACGTTTCAAGAAACACGATACGTCAAACGCTTCTGTGCCTCGTCGCTCGCCATCGGGCAACGCATTTAAACTCAGTCAAATTGACGTAAAGACTTTCAGTGTTGTGCACACGCAAAACATCTTTCTAATTGGTTTAATGGGGTCGGGCAAGACTACCATTGGGCAACTGCTGGCGAAGCGGCTCCATCGTCCATTCTTCGACTCCGACCATGAACTGGAACGGCGCACGGGCGTGAGTGTTGCGACAATCTTCGAGATCGAGGGCGAGCCAGCATTTCGTATTCGCGAATCGCAAATCATTGAGGAACTAACGCAGCACCAGCCCATTATTCTGGGCACTGGTGGCGGGGCGATCCTAAACGCGAGCACGCGCGAGGTGTTGCACGCTCGCGGGACGGTCATCTACCTGCATTCGACGCCTGAGACTTCATACGAGCGTATCCGGCGCAACCGGGACCGTCCACTAATGATGGTCGCAGACCCGTTAGCACGCCTGCGCCAACTCTACGAAGTGCGGCACCCCTTGTATCGCGACACGGCTCACTTGGTCGTTGAGTCCTACCGAGACAGGCCGAGCGCGGTGGTCGCTGAAATTATTGAACTCACTGCAACGCGACACATACCAGTCGCTACACCACCGCAATCAACGTGACCCCAGTCACTACCGCCCGATGACGCGCAAACAAAACAGCCACCTGGAGGTGGCTGTTTCAAGCGAGCTGCCAATAATGCTATTGACAGGTTAACGAAGCAAACCCACTGCGGGCCGTGCTGTCGAATGCAGTAATTCCGATGGTTGTTCCGGCCGGCACGCTGGTGGCATTGAGCGGCGTAACAGTGACAGCTCCAGCAGCAGAAATCGTAGCCGATGCGACCGTGGCTGGCACGCTTAGCGAAACCGTGTATGGCGCAGTTCCCAAGCTCGCCGCCGTCACCGACGTTGATGCGGGCGGTATCGTCGCGCAGAATCCTCCTGCGGACGCTGCGGTCACGGTAGGCGGCGACATTAGAAGCGGCGGCGCATTCGGCGCCAAGCAAGTTATTTTTGCCGCCACGGTTTTACTCTTGGCGTCGGCAATGGCGACGTTAATGACTGTGCCCGCAACCAGCGAATTGAGCAACCGGATGTTCCCACCTGAAACGGCGGTATCGCTCGGACGGTCGGTCGCCACCGTAAACGGCGTCGTTCCACCGGAAATGGTGAATACGACCACGGTATTTACCGCACAAACAATGCGAGCGTCAGGGGGGGTGACCACAAGCGCGTTTGGATCCACAGGAACTGGCAACGCCACTGTACCCGCAACAAGGTCAAACGAGGCGGTTATTACGCGACCCGTCGCATCGGTGATTGTCAGCAAAGTGGTGCTGGTGCCGGCGCATGCACTGCCTGCAGCGACGACGCTGAATGACCCGCCCGAACGAGGCACGATGACTGTTTGGCCTCGCGTATCGCCAACTTCAAGATTGATGCCGCTCAACGAGCTGGCGAATACAGTGTAGGGTGCCGTGCCGCCGTAGATGACGTAGCTGACGGAGCCACCACCGCAAGTGTTGACGTAGTATCCGGTGATGCTCGCCTTGGCGGGGCTCACGCTGTAGGCGGGCGTGCCGCTCGTTGATTGCAGAATCGTGAACGATGCATCAACGCGATTGCCGCTGGTGATGTCTGTCCCGCGAATCAGCGAAACCTGCGTCGGCACACCCGCATCCGAGCGAATAGTAACGATGGCCTGACCGTTCTGGTCGGTGGTGACGGTGATGGTTTTGGCAAACACCGTCGCTTCGCGATCCAGCGCAAAGCTGTAGGGCCCGAGAATTACATCGAAGCGAACTTGACGATTAGCGATCGGCAACGCATTTGCGCCTTTGAGCGTTAACGAGGCCGAAGCGGTTTCACCAGAACAGATGGCTACCGTTCCAATTGGGAGGCCCAACGCGCCGCAAAGCGAAGCATTTGCGGGCGTAATGGTCATCGCGCCGATCAACGGCGTCGCCTTGACCGTAACCGCAACCGTGGCCGTCTGTCCGGCGGCGTCGCGCACGGTAAGCGTGACTGCGCGATCGGCGTCTACGTTAGCGGGAACGAGTGTGATGGCTGCACCAGGCACAACCTGCGTGACTGGCAGCACGGTCGCATCAGAGGTAAACACCTGGAAAGGTCCGACGCCACTGCTGATTGTTACAACGACAGGGACGCCTGAATAGGCGTTCAGCGTACCGGGATTGATCACGAGCGGCGGTGTCGGTGGAACGGCGACCGGGCAATTATTAGTGTCCGCGCAGCTTGGCGTAACGGCACCGCCGCCGCCACAACCGGCGAGAAGCGAAAGGGCTGCGAGAGCCGCGACGGAGAGTAGCGACTTAATAGACGTTCTGGATGTAACCACGGTGGGGCCTTTCAAACTCTGGAATACACGCTCCGACAGACAAAACCGAAGCGCAATCAATACGTTATACGCAATTTCTCGATTTAACCGCAAGACAATGGCATAGCGCAAGAGGTAAGTCTTGCAACGTGCGCATCGGGGAGCGGCAAAACAACATTTATCGCGTTGCAGCAAAGCTCGTTATTCGATAAACTATGCAGCCCGTGAATAAAACTATACCGTTTCTGCATTGATTGGCTTTGATTAGCCATAGCGGGGTGCTTGTTTAGCACAGTCAATGCAATGCTCTGGAGAGTGCGCTACCGTGGATACCGAAATGCAGCAAGCCGCCCTAACTGACACCCCCTACCCGTCCGCAACGGAGAGCATTTATGCGCCCGCAGCGCAAGGCCTTTACGATCCGAAGCACGAGCACGACGCCTGCGGAATGGGCTTCGTGGCGAATATTAAGGGTCGAAAGAGCCACGACATTGTCGAAAAAGGTCTGAAGGTTCTCGAAAATCTCACACATCGCGGTGCGGTAGGCGCCGACAAGCTCCAGGGCGACGGTGCGGGCATATTGATTCAAGTACCGGACACTTTTTTTCGCCGCGAGTGTGGCAAATTAAAGATTACGTTGCCTGCCGTCGGTCAATACGGCGTGGGAATGGTGTTTCTGCCGCAGGAGCCCGCATCGCGCATGGCCTGTGAGCAGGAAATCGAACGAGCCATTGCATCAGAAGGCCAGGTGCTCCTCGGTTGGCGCAACGTCCCAGTCGACGATTCCGGTTTCAGTGATGGCGTGCGCGCAATTGAACCGATCATTCGTCAGGTGTTTATCGGACGCGGCACCAAGGGCATGAATCAGGACGACCTTGAACGCAAACTCTACATCATCAGGAAGAGCGCCGGTCATGCCATTCAGGCGCTCAAGCTGCGCCACGGCAAAGAGTTCTATGTGCCGTCGATGTCAACGCGCACGATTGTTTACAAGGGCATGTTGCTGGCCGATCAGGTTGGCGCGTTCTATCTTGATCTTAAAGATCCCATGCTGGTAACGGCATTGGCGATGGTTCACCAGCGCTTTTCGACCAACACCTTCCCAACGTGGGATCTAGCGCATCCGTTCCGTATGGTTTGCCACAATGGAGAGATCAATACGTTGCGCGGCAACTGTAACTGGATACGGGCCCGAGAGGGAGCGATTGCGTCCTCGGTTTTGGGCGAGGATTTGTCAAAACTCTGGCCTCTAATTTACGACGGCCAGTCTGACACCGCGTCGTTCGACAACTGCCTTGAACTACTCACCATGAGCGGCTATTCGCTGGCGCATGCCGCGATGCTCATGATCCCCGAGGCCTGGGCAGGTAACACTGCGATGGACGAGGATCGCCGTGCATTCTATGAATACAACGCCGCGTTAATGGAGCCCTGGGACGGTCCCGCCGCGATGGCGTTCACCGATGGTCGCCAGATCGGCGCAACGCTGGATCGCAACGGTCTGCGGCCAGCGCGCTACGTCATCACCGATGATGACATGATCGTGATGGCCTCCGAAGTCGGTGTACT
>CAJDUD010000152.1_pt1 | contig 12032 bp, 12 predicted proteins | sample 7390161 | NCBI WGS metagenome assembly CAJDUD01 (sample SAMEA7055664, study PRJEB34461) | soil metagenome | biome: terrestrial ecosystem; feature: Peninsula; material: soil | place: Antarctica | collected 2016
TCGCCCTGGCAACGCCGATTCTGGGAGCACACTATTCGCGACGAACGCGATCTCGCCAACCACATTGATTACATCCACATCAATCCGGTGAAACACGGCTACGTGCAACGTGCGAGCGATTGGCCGCATTCTTCAATTCATCGCTACATCGCCGATGGCACGATGTCCACTAATTGGGCGAGCGAAATTTCGGACGTTCATCTTGGTGAACCGGCGACGTGATGCGGTAATTCGCAGGCCGGCTATTGCTGGCCATTCGACGGGGATCGCTTCTTTGAAATTCTCGTGCTGAAGCAATCCCACCAAAATGCGATCTTCCCAAAGCAAAAAATCTGGAGCGCGAACGATTTGTTTTCGGTAACAACTTTCGCGTTTAAGCACTATTTCTCAGGGGCTACATAGCTGTTTAGCCAAAACTCGACTTTTACAAAAAATCGATCTTAGCCCCATTAAAACAGTACTTTCAGCAAAAAGCTATTTAGTAAAACTGATGTCAAAGATGCTAGTTCAGGGACAGAAATTACATTTGCGATGCCCCCATTCATTTGAGGGATTTGTGATATTTTCACTTCATGCGATAGCAGAAAGTCTGTCGGCATTGCTGGATGGCGATGCGGAGATGCCACGGCGATGAAAGCTTAAAAAAAGGGGAGCAAGTAGATGATCGCGAAGAGCGCCGAGGAAGACTCGCTGCTGATACCCATCCGCACGGGGTTGCCCTGGCGCAATGTATTTGCGTGGCTGCGGGCTGGTTGGGCGGACTACGCCAAGTGCTGGCGAGTGTCGGCGTGGTTCGGGTTGTGCTTTGTTGTCATGGGTTGGTTGCAGTTGCTGATTTTTCAGCATGCACCGGCGTATTCGATGGCGTTGATTTCGGGCTTTCTGCTGGCGGGGCCGTTCTTGTGCACGGCTGTTTATCAACTGTCGCAAACGCTAGAGCGAGGGCAGCAGCCGCGGTTTTTGCCAGCAGCGTTGGCGTTTCGTCCGGTGCTCGCGAACATCGGAATCTTTGCTGCGGTTTTGCTGGTACTTGAACTGCTTTGGGGACGGGCATCGCTGGTCGTTTTCGCGCTGTTTTACAAGGGCGGTTTGCCGACGACCAAGGACTTGTTGGCAGCCCTCGCCAAATTCAGTAACGTGGACTTTTTGATCGCCTACATTTTGGTGGGGGCGATCTTTGCGACGCTCGTTTTTGTGGTGAGCGCCGTGGCCATCCCAATGCTGCTCGACCGCCGGACCGACGCCATCACGGTTGGGCTGACGAGCGTGCGCGCCTGTCTCGGTTCGCCGTCAACGCTTGCGCTCTGGGCGGCAACCATCGTCGCCCTGACGCTGCTTGCGATGCTGCCAGGATTTCTGGGGTTGATCGTGGTGGGTCCGTGGCTCGGACATGCGACCTGGCATGCCTATCGCGATCTCGTTGTGTCGGAACCGCGCGCGGACACCCGTTAGCGCAGCTATGGCCTCAGATAACGTTTGTCATCGAAGGTCGAAATCCATTGAGGCTTGTAAACCACGGCGATGGTCACGATCATTCCGGTCAGAAGCGCCTCAGCGAATGCCAGGTGGATGCCGTAGGGTAAATAATCGGAAAGCACCCGATTGAGTAATCGTCCGTCACCGAGCGACCAGAGACACAATGAGGCCAATAGCGCCAGAAATCTCGACAGCGCAGCCCCACCAAATGCAACCACAAAAATATAGACAAAAAAGTTCGGAGGTAACCACTGCTGGCTGGCCCAGAGCACGAGCCGCGTTGTCGCGATCGGCACTAACGCGAGCGTCACCCAAATCGCTGCAACATTGGCAAAAGAACCGGAATGGATCATGATGAACACCACTGTGGCGAGCGCAGCAGACAGCAAGGCGAGCGGAACCCCCAGCGCTAGCGTCACGCCCGTCATCGCCAACAGATGAAAAGTAAAACCGCCGCCAAGCGTTGACTTCAGACTCCACGTCGCGACGATGAGCGCAATCGACGCGTGCCAGACGTGCGTTAGCGAACGCGATGCTAGTCGTGCCCAGTCGCCGTATTTAGCCGCGTAAAGCCACGCGAGCGGGAGCGTCAGCAGCATCAACAGCCAGCACGCCACCAGACTCGCCAGTGACAAATTTTCTGCGTATAAATTCACTGGTTAACGGTAGTCTCGCGACGCTGATTTGTCATTGACGTAGCGCAATTGATCGCGCACCGCTTGCGCTGACGACGCACAGGTTCTTGCCCGTTGCGACACAATAGGACCAACGGATTCGACCATCCAATTTAACACCCTCATCACGCACTCATGCCTCGTTTCATTGCCGCCCGCCGATCAATATTTGCAACGCTTAGTCTGCTAACACTCCTCCTCTCTGCGTGCGGTGGCAGCGGCGGCACGTATCCAACCGACTGGCCAGCGCTTGCCAAGAAACAGTCGGCGCACGGCTGCTCTGATCTGAGCGGGACTTACGTGTTCGACGATTTTCATCGTGACTATGATGCGACGACGTTTAGTGTGCTGTCGACGTTTTTGGGCGCGGGCGTGATGCAGGCTTACAACGCATCGTTGCTGTCGTTCAAGATCGAGGGCGATGCAGAGACGATGCTCACCGCCACCTTCATTCGCGCCCGCTCCGCGCTCACCACGGACTTGGGAAGCGCGCCGGAGCGGCAGACGGTCACCGCGCAGCGCGGTGTGGCGTATACCTGCGAAGACGGCTGGTTGGTGGGCAAGATTAACCAAGAGTTGCGGGTGACCTACCCCAAGCACAACCATTACGATTACAAAGATGTGGACTATCGAAATGGCTCACTCGGGCCTCAGATCGTGCGCTTGCGTCGTGATGTTGAGGGCGGACTGGTCGGGCGCACCAATGTGCGCGAGGCGCGCGTGCTGTCCGTGTGGGCCGAAACCGGCGCGGGCATTCCCTACTGGTTTGACATCAACACCTATTGGACACGCTGGAAGGCGACTGTGCCGACGCCTGTGCCTACCCCAAACGATGTCATCGCGCCTCAGAAGCTGCGGCGCATCGAAGGCCAGGAATATGCGCAAGAAAACGGCATGGGGTCAACCGCCGCTGCCGCGACAAGCACCCCTTCAGCGATCACGACTGGGGCTGCGTCTGCCGCTCCGCCTGCGTCCGCGCGAACGCCCACCGATATGCGCGCGATGTTGGCGCGCCATGTTGACAGCAATGCAGCGCTGGAGGACGTGCGTCTTGAAGACGGTCGGTACGTACTGGCCTTGCGTGTGACGGCACGTGGGCAAGTGACGCGTACGATGGAGAGCTTAAACGACGACGCCGCGTTCGCCGACATTCAGGATCACGGCATCATCTCAAGTAGCGGTCAAAAGGACCTTGCTACGATCAGTTTGAAGCTACGACATTAGTTCGACATCTCTTGCCACCCTGAGACATTGACTGAAACGACGGCAGACTCTTTACCGCGCGACTTTCGTTTGCGCTAGGTCATTTCAACTGGCGCGTGGCACGTCTATGATCGCAGCACTTTTATATCGCACGTTTGAGTCATCGTATGTCGGCTGCCACTGCAACGTCAAAAGATACTTCGCAAGAAAAGAGATTGCACACGCCGCTCGAGGACGTGCAGGGCATTCTCACGGGCACGCTTTTCGTTGCGCTGTCGTTGCTTTTTTTTAGGGGTAGCGGCCTGTTGCCGGGAGGCATTGCCGGGCTTTCATTTTTGGTGACCTACTCAAGCGGTTGGCCGCTCGGCGCGGTGCTGTTCGTTCTAAATCTCCCGTTCTACGCTTTTGCGTACCGCGCGATGGGTCGAGCATTCACGGTGAAAACGTTTGGCGCGGTGGCGTTGGTGGCGGCGTACACCGAAGTCTTGCCGCACCTGGTTTCGTTCGCAACACTCAACCAAGCGTTTTCAGCGGTGATGGGCGGGCTGCTCGCAGGCGGCGGCATTTTGATGTTGATTCGCCACGGTGCCAGTCTCGGCGGACTCGGCGTGCTGGCGATTTATTTGCAGCAGCGCAAAGGCTGGCGCGCGGGCACAGTGCAGATGATCTGTGATTTAGCGATATTGGCGCTCGCGTTGCTTGTGGTGGCGCCGGAGAAAGTGCTGCTCTCAATACTAGCGGCGGTGGCGCTTAATTTCGTGATCGCCATCAATCATCGACCTGATCGTTACTTTGGCATCTAGTTCGTGCGGCAGTGAAACATGATCGCGAAAGTGTGCGATCTCAAACACGCTCGCCGCTGGACAGCCGTCTACTCACGATAAGGCACAGACGGAGATTCCCCCGCAGAAATTTGAATCGATCAATCGCTTGCGGGCAATGAGTTGACCGAGCTTAAAGAGGTGAAACCGGTATCGGCTCCATTCAGCGGCTACGCGTTTCGCAACGAGGTTCGGCTGCTGCAAAAGTGAATTTTCTGATACCGTCGCGATCTTGCGCCTCGCGCCAAGTGCCCAAGCACGTCAATGCAACGGGAATTGAGGCGCTTTCGCTTCGGATAACAACGCCAGCCTCCATGAAAATTTTTCCTCAATTTCTTTTCGATTCAACGATTGCGACTGGCCCAACTTGCCTGCCTCGTCGAATAGATCTTATGGACCGTGCCCTGCTCGCTGCCGCTGCATTGCTGTCGATTTTCGCGCTGGCCGGAAACGCTGCGGCCGATACGCCGGCCGCTGGAAGTTACGCGGGTGGCAACGGAACCGTTGGCAACCCGTTCCAGATATCCACGCTCTCCGAATTGCGCAAGTTCATGGAATCGAGCGCGGCGTTCCCACAAAATGCAAACTACATAATCACAGCGGACATTGACGCGACCGATACGAACACATGGCTCAGTGGCGCGGGCTGGCTACCGGTCGATGCGACATTGATGCAAGGTTTCGACGGACAAAATTTTGCGATCCAAAACCTGTTCATCAATCGCCCGACGACCGACCAAGTCGGATTTTTCAAGACGATCGGCGGCCGCTGTTGCTTCGAGGTAAAAAACATTCGCCTGGTGGGTGGGCAGATCACGGGCACCGCTCCCGACGATCACGAATGTCAGCTCCACCGCAGCGGTCAGCGGGCGGACGGTAGTCGGCGGCCTCGCCGGAGTCGTCGGTGGCACCAGCGTGACCGGCAGCAGCGCAGGCGGCAGCGTGACCGGGACTTCGGATTTCGTCGGCGGCCTGATTGGACAGGCATTGGGCACGACGGTCGCGTCGAGCAGCGCCACCGGTCACGTGACGGGAATCAAGGCAACGGGCGGGCTGATCGGCACTTTTGTGCAGGGCAGTGCTCCGGCATTGACGACGAGTTTTGCGACTGGCAAAGTCGATGGCTTCGCGCGAGTCGGCGGCCTCATCGGAGAAAGCATCGGCAAGGTCACCTTTAGCTATGCGACGGGGATGGTGACGGCCACTGGCAATGACGCCTCCTTGCCCACCTACACGTTCGCAGGCGGCTTGATCGGAATCCAGGACAGTCACGCAACCGAAGATTCATGGGCATCCGGTGCGGTCTCGGCCCCGTTCAGCGGCGTCGGCGGATTGATCGGCAGTAACGCTGGTCCGATCCTGCGAACGGCCACCATAGCGGGGCAAACAGTTTCGGGCGGCGCGTCGGCAGGCTCGGTCGGTGGCCTGGTCGGCGACAACAAAGGCGCCATCACTTCGAGTAGGTCGGCGAGCACGGTAAATGCCAGCGGCGCAGCCGTCGAATCGATCGGTGGGCTCGTCGGCATCAGCGCCGCAGGCACCGGCATCACCAACTGCTACGCCACCGGCAACGTGACCGCAACGAACGCGGCCAAAGTCGGCGGGCTGATCGGTTGGCATACTACTGGTGTTATCAGCGGCAGCCACGCAGGGGGCAACGTCTCCGGCGCGACTAACGTCGGCGGACTGATTGGCTTTAGCGAAACGCCCGCCGTCAACACTAGCTACGCTACCGGTTCAGTATCGGGCACAACGATGGTCGGTGGCCTGATCGGGAATCGGGGCAGCGGCACCACCGATACGACGTTCGCGACCGGCAATGTGACGGCAAGCGGTGACTATGCAGGCGGCCTGATCGGGTTCAACTCCGGTGCCATCAAAAAGAGCTACGCGAATCCCGGCACGGTCAGCGGCAATGATCGGGTCGGCGGGCTGGTTGGGAACAATCAGGGCTCGATCGAAACGAGCTATGCGATCAAGGCCGTCAGCGGCATCAACTTCGTCGGGGGCCTTGTCGGCCAGAGCGCCACCAACAGTTTCGGCATTCGCGATTGCTACGCCAAAGGCGCAGTGACGGGATCTGACAAGGTCGGCGGACTGGTCGGGCGTAGCGAGTCCGCAAGCAACATCGCACGGTGCTATGCCTCGGGCACCGTCACACCATCCGGCGCTGGGTCGATTGGCGCGCTCGTCGGCGACAATCAGGCGGCCGCGAACGCCAACAACTACTGGAACATGTCAACGACCGCACTACCGGCTATCGGGGCTGGCACGATGGGGGCAACGACCGGTCTCACCAGCGTCCAGATGAAGCAGCAGGCCTCGTTCGTGGGCTTCATCTTTCCGTCGCCGTGGCGCATCGATGAAGGCGTGAGCGAGCCTTATTTCGATTACGCAGCGGTGAGCGTTGCAACCAGCACCACCGCGCTCGCATCAAGCCCGAATTCGAGCGTGTCCTCGCAGAATGTCACCTTCACCGCCACCGTCACCGGTAACACGCCGACCGGAACCGTCCTGTTTCAGGAGGGCGCAAGTCCGCTGCCGGGGTGCATCGCCGTGACCGTCACCGCTAGCCAGGCGCAGTGCTCGATCAGCAGTCTTCTGTTGGGCAATCACAGCATCAGCGCCATTTATTCCGGCGATGTGCTCAACACCGGCAGCACCTCAAATACGGTTAACCAAAACGTGATCGCTGGCTCGCTCGATGTTGATGCGAGCATCACGCAAACTAAGTATCAGGCCGCCACCGACGGTGTGCTTATCGTGCGCTATTTGTTCGGCTTGACCGGTAACGCGCTGGTTTCCGGCGCGCTCGGGGGCACTGCGACGCGCACCGACCCGGTTGCAATCAAAAGCTACCTCGACAGCATCCGCCCCTCGCTCGACATTGACGGCGACGGCACCGCCTATGCGCTCACAGACGGTTTGCTCATCATCCGACACCTGTTGGTCTGAGCGGGAACGCGCTGATCGCCGGTGCGGTGAATACCCAAAACGGAAGCCGAACGATGGCCCCGGCAATTCAGAGCTACCTTCAGTCCCTAATGCCCTAGAAACTTGGGCGACAACGGAGCAAGCAATGACAAATCTAACTCAGTAACAACTTAACGCTGAATACACGATATTACAGGGGCTTAAGCTCAATTTATTCGAAAGTCGACTTTATGCAAAATTGGCTGATTGCCCCTGTTCAATAAAGGCTTCAGTGCTAAGTTGCTAGTCCCGTTCACGGTTTCGAGTCTCGCCGCGCTTTCTGTGACAACACGTAATGCGCCGTCGTTGGCGACGTTTAGCGCGAGGATGGTCCGCTCGCATTGCGCTTTCGACTAGAAACTGGCGGAATTCACCGTTTGCCCCAAACGTAGGCCTCTATTGCAGCCCCGATCGCTTCGAATTGGCCTATGATGCTGCGAGGCTCAGATCGGCCTGCATCCCACCACAAAATTTTCGGAATCGCACTATGAACCTCAACTTATCTATCGGGCCACTGGTTTCGCTCCTCGCTGGCATCCTCATCCTGATCGTCCCGCGCATGCTCAATTACATCGTTGCGATCTATCTAATCGTCATCGGGCTCTTGGGGCTGTTTGGCTCCGGCATGCATATTCGGTAGCGTGCACGCGTGACGGGCCGCGTTCCTCAAAGTGCTCGCCGGTCCGCAGATAAGCGAGGATCATCGCCCGACATTTCAGCGAACTCAGCATCACGAAATCGTTCACCGCAGTGAAAAGCGATGGATTGATTTCGATACGTCGCTGAGCGAGGTTCGCGCTGCTGATCGGCATCGCAGCGACTACGGCGTGCACGCCGGTTCGCAAGGAAGTCATCGGCGGCCCCACTATCGGATCGGCATCGTTTTTCGGCCCAGGCCCAGCGTCCGAGGCGCCGCCGCTGCTCACCGACCCGACCGCCATCGCCGCTGCAGTCAAGCGCGGTGGCTACGTGATTTATGTGCGCCACGGTCGCACCCGCTATGAGCAGGCAGAGCGCGAGCGCGACAATCGCAAGTGCGGTTTCTTTGATCTCGCGAAATGCGAAACGCAGCGCCAGCTGTCGGACTTCAGTCGAACTGAGTTGAAATTTATAGGCGATCAATTCCGCCGCGCGCAGCTACCGCTTGATCACGCCTACACCAGCCGCTACTGCCTAGCCATCGAGTCCGCGGCGTATCTGGTTGATAACGCAGTGCCCACCCAAAAGCTGTCGAACGAGGACGAGGTCGGACTGAATCCCGAGAACAAGCCGCGCACGCTTGTGTTTTTCGCTGAAAAGCCCGCGCCTGGAAAGAACCATTTTATGATGGCGCATGGTGGCCTGTTTTGGGAGGCGACAGGGTTCGTGATTCAAGAGGCGCATACGGTTGTGCTCGACCCGGACAACCTTAAAACTCTGGTCGCACGGATTGCGCCAAACGATTGGCCAGCCATCGCAGACGCCGCGTTGCGCAAATAATTTAACGTGAGACATCATGTCCACGGCGCGGCGATCGCTAAGAGCACGTCATTTGTCGGGGCGCGCGCTTGTCAGCGGAGTCTGACGCAAACACGCGGCAGCGGACGATAGCCGGAACAAATCACTTCACGAAAAATAGGTTTGCGGCAATGGGTTTACATTGCTGGTTAAAACATGTATTTCGGAGCCCCTCATGCAATCACTTGGACTGACTCTGACGCTTTTATCGCTCACTGGCACGTTCGTCGCGATTGATCTTTCCGACAGGCGTGACTTTGCTCCGGAGCAGGCTCTGACGCAGTCGCAACGACCGTCTTCGCTGGACGCTAGCGTCAATGCGTTGTCGGTCATGCCGAACAGTTTGCCGGGCATAGTGGTGCCAAAAGCCGACATTAGCAACGGCATTTATGCGGTCGGCTCGTCGACGGACAGGGAAGGTCTGGACACTGAAGAGCAGGACGTAGGATCACAGACAAACGACGGTGATGACGAGGCGGATTCCGCGAACGCGGTTACCGACACGGATACCGACGAAGACAACGATTTCGTGTTGATTTAGCCATTAAATTGCCCCCTCCCGCTGAGGCGCAGGCGCGCTTGAGCGCTTGACGGCTTGGCGTACTATTCGCGCGTCAATCTATAAGGACGCCGAATGCAGCCTTCGATCAAACCGTTCAGCCAGTCGTGCGAAAACAATAAGCAATCTATCCTTGAGCGTATCAAGGAGCAGTATCGGCCCGGGAATCTGGTGCTCGAAATCGGCTCACGTACGGCTCAACATGTCACGTTCTTCGCAACGATGATGCCGACGGTTCACTGGTTGCCAAGCGATATCGCCGAAAACATGGCAACGCTTTTTGAATGCCTTAAAGGCGATGCTCACCAAAACATCGCTCCACCGGTCACGCTCGATGTAACGCAACATCCGTGGCCTGTGAGTGCCGCCGATGTTTCAATACCCGGTACTGGTGTGGATGGCGTTTTCACAGCCAACACGCTGCACATCATGCCGTGGTCTGCGGTTGAATGTTTCTTTGCCGGCGTGGGTCGCGTGCTGCGACCTGGCGGCAAATTGTGTGCCTACGGTCCGTTTAAATACAACGGAAAATTCACGACACCCAGCAATGAAGCATTTGACGCAAGCTTGAAACTGCAAAATTCAGGCAGCGGTGTGCGCGATTTTGAAAAGATAGATGAGTTAGCCACGGCGCAAAACCTGCAACTCATCGACGATCACAATATGCCAGCTAACAATCAAATGTTGGTCTGGCAATTGCGGGAATAACCATAGCCAATTGCATCGCGGACGCCAGCCAGATTTCGGTTGGCCCCTTCGAGTGCCCACCGTTGTTGATCGACAACGACTCGCCTGCGACCCTAGTGACGATACGGATTGTTGGGAGCACGATCACGCCTGTTCGGGACGCCATCGCCGTCGCGGTCTCGACCGCCAGCGCCGCGTTGCCAGCCGCCTCGGTTGAGCTGCCAGCGGTTATCGCGCTGCACCCAATTTGGCTGAACATAGTTGTACCCATTGCGCGCACGCTCCCAGTGACCCGTTCTCCATACGTGGCGTCTACCGCCTCGACCATCCCAATAGCCCGGCACCCAGACATAACCACGACGCGCTGCAGGTACCGCTTCAAAGCGCACCGGTGGCGGCGCTGAGTTGTAGTAGATGCCCACTTGTGCATTCGCAACAACAGGCACGGCTGCGCCTATGAGCGATGCACCGCATATTCCAGCTAACAAAAATTTACGTAGTTTCACAAAAGCTCCTGTAGATAAAACATGAATCTAGTTTCCATCGGCATCACTGCCGCCACCAGCGGACAGAGCCACCTACTGGCGTCGGCGATCTCCTACGCTCCTGGGTTACTCATAGTTAGTACGTTTGGCATGTGTGTTCGGTTGACCGCAACCAGCATTCCGGTTGAAAAGCGGAAATGCAACATCAGATAGACCTGCATCGATTTCACTGCACTTGCGCTGCGGCTCACAAGCTTCGTCAGCGCAAACCAATCGTTGACGCCGAGGGCTGAAACTCCCGGCCAAATTTGCTTCGTGAAGCCCGCGTTCCTCTCTTAATTATTTGCACATCATGACCATCGATCAACAAAAATCCATCCTCACGGTATGCCTGATGGCAGCGTTTTCTGACGGTGGCAATGACGCCCGCGAGCGTGACCAGCTGAAAATAATCACCGATTCGCTGGCAGGAGACGGCGGCAGCATGGCGGCGGTGAACTTGCCACAAATCTATCAGGACGTGCTGTTTAAGCGAGTGACGCTCAGCGCAGCGGTTGCTGCGCTCACCGACGCAGAGTCAAAGCACATGGCCTACGAAATGGCCGTACACATGATCGACGCGGACGGCAAACAGACTGATGCAGAGCGCGCGTTTCTGCAAACGTTGCGTGCCCAACTTGGGCTCAGCGACACCGAGGCGCAGAGCATCGCGCATGATGCCGATGCCATCGCCGACGCAGGCACGATCATGCCGCTTACGACGGTCGCAGGCACGACGATTGCAGCCCCATTAAGCGTCGATGCCGTAGCGATGGACAAGACCATCCTCAACTTTTCGATCCTCAACGGCGCGCTGGAAATGTTGCCGCAATCGTGGGCGACGATGGCGATCATTCCACTGCAAACTCGAATGGTCTATCGCATCGGACAGGACTATGGATACGAGCTGGACAGTGGCCATATCAAGGAATTTCTGGCGACCGTCGGTGTCGGCCTGGCATCGCAATATCTGGAGCAGGCCGGGCGTAAATTGCTGGGCGGATTACTCGGCAAAGTGGCGGGCCGCATGATCGGTGGCCTGGCGAGCGGTGCGACCGGCATGGCGTTTTCTTTCGCCTCGACTTACGCGCTGGGGCAACTCGCCAAGCGCTACTACGGCGGTGGTCGAACGATGTCCGCAGCAGTGCTCAAACAAACCTTTGACGAACTGCTGGCGCCAGCAAAAGATTTGCAGGCGAGATACGTGCCGCAAATTCAGGAAAAACTGCGCAATCTGAACATCGCGGACGTGCTGGCCGTGGTCAAAGGACAGAAGATTTAGCGCAACAGCTTTTCTCTGAAAGCACGATTTTATTGGGGCTAAGCGGGCATTTAATGAGAAGTCGATAATTGCTAAAAATTAACGCTATCCCATGTGAAATGGCGCTTTCTCAAAAAAGCTGCCCAGGTTCTTTAAGCACAAATCAGTCAACCACGCGCACGAAAAAGCGCCCCTAAGGGCGCTTTGATTTTGATTGCTCTATTGAGCATCTACGCGCTTTCGCGCGAGTAAAACATTCAACAAAAAATGGGAATAGTTAGGTTCTGAATGGTCGCCTCCTATCGATTGATTGGTGACAGCCGCACGATACCACTCATCGCGCCGCGCTGCAACCCA
>CAJDUD010000066.1_pt1 | contig 11978 bp, 12 predicted proteins | sample 7390161 | NCBI WGS metagenome assembly CAJDUD01 (sample SAMEA7055664, study PRJEB34461) | soil metagenome | biome: terrestrial ecosystem; feature: Peninsula; material: soil | place: Antarctica | collected 2016
TGGTCGAAACAGGCATAGCGATAACGGGCACGGTGTGCCGCCTCGGGGTCGGTGCGGTCAAGGTAGCTCAGCACCTCGTGCATCGAGGTGAACAGGCTGTACAGGTCAATGCCATAAAACCCGACCTGCCGCTCTGGGCTGAGCCCGGTGTTGTGGTCACGCAGCCATTCGACAAAGTCGCGCACCTCGGTATTGCGCCACATCCAGGCCGGAAAACGTTGAAAGCCCGACAGGGCTGCTGCGGCATCAGGGTCGTTCGATAAGCCGCGCACGTAGCGGTTAACGCGCCAAGCGTCGGGCCAGTCGGCTTCCACCGCGACCGCTGTAAAGCCTTTCTCGGTAATCAGGCGTCGGGTAATGGCGGCACGCTCGCGGTAGAACTCCCGCGAGCCGTGCGAAGCTTCGCCCAGGAGGGCAAAGCGCGCAGGCCCGATCAGTCGCAGCAAGCCATCGTAGTCGTTGGCGGCACCCGTCAGCGGCTTCAGATGCTGGCGCAAGCCAGTTAACACGGCGCTCTGGACGAGCGTCACTGGCGCGGGCTGCGGAACTACGACTTTTGACCGATCCAAAAGCGCATGCTCGCGACGGGCCTCTTCGAGCAGGGCGCGCACCTCGTCGTCGCTCGCCTGGGGGAATTTTTTATACCACTGGCCGACAGCACGAAACGGCTCAGGCGTTGCGGCGCAGACGACCTCGTCGGCTTCATCGCGTAGCGCCTGACAGGTGTCACCGGCACCCACCGGCACCGCCACGACAAGACGGGCCGGGTGTTGCTGGCGAATGGCCAGAACGGCCGCGCGCATGGTGACGCCAGTGGCCAGTCCATCATCGACCACAATCACGGTGCGGCCCGCAAGGCTGATCGCCGGTTGCTGGCTGCGGTAAAGCTGCTCGCGCCGCACCAACTCGGCTTGTTCACGCGCAACCACTTCAGCCACCGCCTCGGGCGATACCGTCAGGCCAGGCAAGGGCGTCATGACGCGCACACCGCCACTGGCGATGGCACCCATGGCGTATTCCTCATGACCGGGAAAGCCAAGCTTGCGCACCACAAAAATGTCAAGCGGGGCTTGCAGTGCGCGTGCTACCTCAAAGCCCACAGCAACGCCGCCGCGTGGCAGGGCAAGTACCAGCAGATTAGGGTGACCGCGGTAGTGCGCCAGTTTCTGGGCCAGCACGCGGCCGGCATGATGGCGGTCTTCAAAGGGCAGGGCGATGTCGGTCATGATGCATGCTCCATTAATAGCTTCCGCGTCAGGTGGGTTCTGAACCAGGATGTCGCCAGTTCGGCCACCTTCTCCAGCGTGCCACGCTCCTCAAACAGGTGCGTGGCATCGGGGACAACAACGAGTTCCTTGTTGCAGCGCAGTTGTCGCAAGGCTTGCTCGTTCAGTTCGATGACGCCATAGTCGGCACCGCCAACGATTAGCAGCGTGGGTGCCGTGACGGCCGCCAGTGCCACAGGTCCGGCCAGGTCCGGGCGGCCGCCGCGCGACACCACCGCGGCGATATGCGTGCCCAGTCGGGCTGCGGCAATAAGCGCCGCTGCGCTGCCGGTGCTAGCCCCAAAATAGCCGACGGACGCATGCTGCAATTCGGGCTGCAATTCTGCCCAAGTGGTCGCGTCCTGCATGCGCTGGGTCAGCAGTTCAATGTCGAAGCGATGCTCTCGGGTGTGCAAGTCAACCTGCTCTTCCTGCGCGGTGAGCAGGTCAAGTAGCAAGGTGGCAATTCCCGCCTGCTGGAGCGTTTGCGCGACCTGCCGGTTGCGGGTACTGTGGCGACCACTGCCACTGCCGTGGGCGAACAGTACCAAGCCGGTAAAGCCGAAGGGCAGCACGAGGTCGCCGTAAAGCGACACGTCGCCGCTGGGAATGCGAACTGCGCGGGTCACGGGGGCTTGCGCAGGCATGTTCATGACCATTTCCAAGTAAATCTTCCATTGACGCATTTGGGCGCATTGGGTTTGTTTGAGAACGGAGGTTGCGCGCCTTTTGCCATCGGGTCTGTTCGGCAGCGTACGGTGCGACCGAAAGCGGCACGATGATCGCTAACGCTTGTTGGGTAGTAACGGCAACGACTGCAAGGGCGACCACGCGGGTCGCTCCTTGCGCTCTGAGTCGACGACGACCAGATAGCGGCCCGGTGTTGACGTCGGCGTACGATCTGCGCGCAGCACCCACAGATGCGTGCCATCGGCCACGGCTCGCTCGTAGTCCGCATCGAGAAGCGCGTGACGGTCAATGAAATCATTTAACGATGACGAGATTCGTACGCAGCCTTCGGACTGCGCAGTGCCAAGGCGCGGTTCAGCGCGGTCGGGGTCGGTGGCATGAATCTGTAGCCTTAGGATCCCCATCGCGCCGTCGCCCCAACCACGTGGTGCATCGACCCAGCCGAAGTCATAGACGCGCATGCCTTTGCGGCCATAGCCCCGGAAACCAAGCTTATTCTTCGTCCCTTCGGCTCGGAAATCTGGATTCATTAGTGAGTGATCGAACACACCCAACGGCGTCGTGAAATGTTCGTAGCTACCGGGCAGGCCAGTCGACACCGGGGCGGCACCGACAAAGCTCCAGCCTTGCGCGACCGAACCCCAATAGATAAGCACTGCCTGCACGTTTGCACTGCGATCAATCAGCACGACGAATTGCGGCGAATTCAGTTGAACCTGCGCTGAATCAAGTGCGCGTTGCAAACGAACTGGTCTGTTTGCCATCGCACATACATCGGCGAGCGATGTGAGCATCATCAATTCTTCACGCACATGACGACGATTCAGGAGTTTCAATGACAAAACAAGACGAGATTAGAGCCATCAAAGCGCGCATAGCTAAATCCGAATCCGATACCCACACCTGGCGTGTCTCGGGCTATGGTGAGAGCTGCATCCAGGCCTACGATGATGCCGATGCGGAGGAGTTGCAGCGCGAAACAAAGCTCGCAGAATCGAAGCGCGAGATTGAGAAAAGCAGGCGGCCCGTTTTCAAAAGTCTGAATGCTGTCAGCAGGGCGACGGTTACCGCTACCGATGGCATCATTGGTAGCGTGACTTCAGCGCTCTTCGACGATAAGTCCTGGGCCATTCGCTATCTGGTAGTCGACGCCGGAACATGGCTGTCGAACCGCAAGGTGCTGATCTCCCCCTACTCGGTCAAATCCCTGCTGACCAGCGACAAAAACATTGATGTGACGCTGACGCGTCAGCAGGTTAGGTCCAGCCCCGATATGGACGCACACCGACCAGTCACCCGTCAACACGAACGCGAGTACCTTCGCCACTATGCGTATCCCGAATACTGGGAGGGTGGCGGAATGTGGGGCATAGCGGCGTATCCGGTGATGCGAACGCACGTGCCTTCTCCCACAGAAACCGAAGTCGAAAACGCAATCCGCGAACTGGACTTTCGGGCCGATGACGTTCATCTGCTAAACAGTGATGAGGTCACCGGCTGTGATATTCAAGCCACCGACGAAAGCATCGGTCACGTCAAGGATTTCATCTTCGATGAAGCGTCCTGGGTGATCCGATACCTCGTTGTGGACACCCGCAACTGGTGGCCCGGTGGGAAGATTGTGCTTGTTGCCACGCCATGGATCGAAAGCATCGATTGGGACGCGAGCATCGTACGTGTCAAATTAGCCCGCAAGCAAGTCATGAATAGTCCCGAGTACGTCGATGCCACGATGATTGATCGCGACTATGAGCAGCGACTGCACGACGCTCACGAACGGGACGGATACTGGTTATCACAGAGCCGCGACACTTCACTTGAACGAAGGCTGACGGACGGGGCAAATTGACTATGTACGCAATGGTCTTGAACCATCTGAATTCCCCGCTGGTCTGGACAGAATTAGGTGATCGTTCGCCCGGCTCAGGGCAGATTCGCGTAAAGGTGGCGGCATGCGGTGTTTGCCGCACTGACTTACATGTTGTTGACGGAGACTTGCCCGACCCGGTGCTACCCATTATTCCGGGGCATGAAATCGTCGGTCGCATTGATGCAATCGGTCCCGGAGTCGTAGGGCTCGAAATTGACCAGCGTGTCGGCATTCCGTGGCTTGGCCACACCTGTGGCGTCTGCCCTTATTGCCGTGCCGCTCGCGAAAATCTCTGTGACGATCCACTCTTTACGGGTTTCACGCGCGACGGCGGTTTTGCCACGGCAGCGATTGCTGATGCGCGCTACGCATTCCCGCTCGGCGAAGACGGTAGCGATGTTGCGTTGGCGCCGCTTCTCTGTGCCGGACTCATCGGTTGGCGATCCCTCACGATGGCAGGCGATCCTGAACACTGCAAGCGAATCGGGCTCTACGGGTTCGGCGCGGCGGCCCATATCATCGCGCAGGTTGCGCGATGGCAGGGCCGCGCAGTATTTGCCCTCACCCGTCCCGGTGACGTCAGCACGCAGCAGTTTGCGAAGCATCTAGGCGCGGTCTGGGCCGGAGGCTCAGATGAGATGCCACCGGAGGCGCTTGATGCGGCGATCATCTTCGCCACGGTCGGCGATCTCGTACCGCTCGCGCTTAAGGCGGTAAAAAAGGGTGGGCGCGTGGTGTGCGCCGGCATTCACATGAGTGACATTCCAAGCTTTCCCTATGCTCTGCTTTGGCAAGAGCGGCAACTGCTGTCCGTGGCTAATCTGACTCGGCAGGACGGCCTGGATTTTTTACGCCTCGCGCCGCAAATGGACATCGTCACCGAGACCACGAGCTATCCGTTGCAACGCGCGAACGAGGCCCTCGCTGATCTTCGCGCGGGCGCGTTCCATGGCGCTGCAGTGCTCGTTCCATAAGGCACCTGTCTCCCACCATGGCATCCAACTCATCCTCAACTCAGGTCATCTATGCTGCACTGATCGGCAATCTGCTGGTCGCGTTCACCAAGGCGGGGGCAGCTGCCTGGACGGGCAGTTCGTCGATGCTGTCGGAGGCGGTTCATTCGTTCGTCGATATCGGCAATCAGGTTTTACTGCTCTACGGCATGCGTCGCGCCAAGCTGCGCGCCGACCCCGATCATCCGATTGGATATGGGCGTGAACTCTACTTCTGGAGCTTTATCGTCGCATTGCTGGTGTTTGCGCTCGGTGCTGTCGTTTCAATTTATCACGGGGTTCTTCATGTGAAGAACCCCGAGCCGATTCATGACGCCTTCGTCAACTACGTGGTGCTGGCGCTGGCCTTCGCCTTTGAAACGGCATCGTGGCGGGTCGCATTCAAGCACTTCAAAACGATTAAAGGCTCACTCGGTTACTACGCGGCGTTTCGTGCCAGCAAAGACCCACCGTCGTTCGTAGGTCTGTTCGAAGACTCCGCCGCCTTGATCGGCATTGTGATCGCTGCTTTCGGCACCTTCGCTTCGGACAAGCTCAACATGCCTGTCCTTGACGGCGTTGCATCCATCCTCATCGGCATCATTCTGGCGGGGACTGCGGGGCTGCTCGCGCGAGAGAGCAAAAGCCTCCTGATCGGCGAACGCGCCGACCGCAAGTTAAGCGATTCGCTGCTGCGCATCGCCGAGGCCGCGAGCCCATCGTCGAAAGCCAATGGTGTGTTGACCGTGCAGCTTGCGCCCGACCAGATTCTTGCAGCACTCAGCCTTGAGTTCGACGACACGCTGCGGGTGCGCGAAGTAGAGGCGGCAGTCATGGAGATCGAGCGTCAGATAAAACTCGCTCATCCCGAGGTGGTGAGCCTGTTCGTTAAGCCGCAGACGAGTGCAGTGTTCAACGAGAACGTGCTCAATCGCTTTGGGACATTACCAACCGGGACTAACATCGTTGCCGAAAAACCTGCATAGTGCGGTCGCAAGCAAGCGCGTTAAACGTTGCCGCATCGCGTTCGTCATGCTTGATGAGGATCGCGGTCACTGCTACTTCGGCTTTGGCATCGGCATCGGTATCGGTATCAGCAAGGCAGGCACGTAGATGTAGCGTGTTTCATTGCCGAACGGAAACCAGCGGTCACCCCACGGCCCCCCAGTAGAACTTAATGTTTCGCCATTGATCATCGCTTTTTCTGCAAATGCTGATTTGCTTTTTCTATAAAGCCTTATGTCGCTTGGACGTAGTGAAGGAAAAAATGTGTCGGCTAATGCCGAAAAAAGCGCCAGCCCCTACATAAAAATGCATTTTTAGCTAAGCTGATCAAATTGAAAGTCACCTAAACGGTATGCCGCGCCTCCAGCAAGTCCAGTTCCCGAACTAGCTTCCTGGCGGTATCGCTGCCGAGTCGCCGCGCGCGCAATTCGCCAAAGAGATAGGCACGCTCGGCTTGTAATCCAGCTAGACTCATCTCGCGCTCGGCCTGTTCCCCACGCCTCGCCGTAGCGATGGTCTCATCGTTCCCTGCCCGACTTTCAATGCGTGCCCGGTAAGTGTTCATCACGCGCGCTGCGGCGGCAGCGGTGACGGCGATGTCAGCGTCAGCATCGGTTTTCGTGTCCGTTCTGAGGCGCTCAACGCGTCCAATTTCCGCGATGGCCGCGTGCGCCGCCGCCATGCGTGCAGCGGTCTCTTCGGCATCGCGCAAGGGATCGACGGGCATGTCCAGTCCCTTGAGCAACAGCGGCAAGCCAATGCTTGCAGCCATCAGCGAAACAATGATCACCCCCATCGCAAGGAGTATTGCCAAGTCACGCGCTGGAAAGGAAGCACCGCCCGTTAACACCAGTGGTAAGCTGAGTACACCTGCCAGCGTCACCGCGCCACGCACCCCCGCCAACGACATGACGGTGACAAGCCGCCATCCGGATCGTACGGGCGCAACAGCGGACGCAATGCTTGGCCCACGCGTCGATCCAGAGGGCGATACATTCATAGCAATGCGGCTATGAAACAGCACCAGGCGAAGCGACACAAACACCCAGGCGAATCGCAATGCCGCAAGTCCGAGCGTGATCGCCATGACGTACACGGCCAACCACATTGGGTGGCTGTGCCCAGTGAACTGCACTGTGGTGGCGGCGCTCGACACAATGCCATGCAATTGCTCGCCGAGCAGCACGAAAATCACGCCATTGGCCGTGAACTGGATTGCATCCCAAACCGTGTTGCGACGCAGGCGGGTGACAGCGTGTGCCTTTCCAGAGCTTTCTACGAAGCTCATCGTCAGGCCAGCGGCAACAGCCGCAAGGATGCCTGAGGCATTGAGTTCCTCTGCCAGCAGGTAGCAGCCGAACGGGATCAGGAGACTAATGAGGATTTGCGAACCACTACTTTCGCCTAGCCTCCGCGACGCCACATTTTTCATCCAGGTCAGCGCAAAGGTCAGGCCTACGCCAACCGCGATTCCGACTGCCACAACCCACAAGAAATCGAACGCAGCCCCCCACGCCGAGAAGGCACCCGTCATCATCGCCGCAACGGCAAAGCGGAAACACACCAAACCAGATGCATCGTTGAGTAACGATTCGCCTTCAAGGATTCGCATCATCCGTCGTGACATCGGAGTCCGATTGGCAATCGCAGAAACCGCGATGGGGTCGGTCGGGGAGAGCACTGCGGCGAGCGCAAACGCGACAGGCAGCGGCATGGCGGGTAGCAGCCATTGAATGAAGAAGCCCATGCCAACCATCGTGAACAACACGAGCCCCAATGCCAGTTGCAAGACCGTCCGTTTGTCCTTGAACAATTCTTCCGGCGGGATGCGCCAGCCATCGAGAAACAGAAGCGGCGGCAGGAACAGCAGAAAAAATATTTGCGGATCAAGCGTAACGCCGTGACGGCCGGAAACGCCAATGAATGCGCCTAATACGATCTGTATCAGTGGTCGTGGAATGTCGCCAGGGATCCACCGTGTAAACGCGTCGGAGAGGACCACTGCCAGCAGCAGGAGGAGGATGTCAGCAACGTTTTCCAAACTCGACTCACTCCACAGTTAACCTTTGAGCTTACTCAAGCCCGTGCCCCTGGTCTGTGGGTAAGCGCACAGAGCAGTCATAAACGCAATACGCGTACGGCGACTTCAACATTCTCCGTTTCATGTACGTTGCCGTACAGACGCGACACCTGGCCCAAAGTAGAAACGAACCTATGCCAATCCCGGCACGTTCACTCCTCTAGGGATCCACCCATGAAAAGCATCACGTTAGTTGCCGCACTGGCAAGTGCTGGCCTATTTACGACCGTTGGAACCAATCAGGCGCAGGCGCAAGTCGCTGGAAGCACCACCACAATCGGTATTTCTGTTGACGAATCGACCAAGCTTGCGATGGGCTGGAGCGTCAAAAAAACAATCCTCGGCAAGACGGTCTACAACGATCAAAACCAAAAGGTAGGTACGGTCGAAGACCTGATCATTTCACCCGACCGCAACGTGTCGTACGCCATCGTAGGCGCGGGCGGCTTCATCGGGATGGGCCGACACGATGTGGCCATCCCCGTGTCGCAGATCACCAATGAGGGTGGCAAACTCATCATGCCCGGTGCGACCAAAGACGTTGTGAAGTCTTTACCGACCTTCGTATACGCCACCAACATCGTTTCGCGAGACCAGTTCGTTGCCAACGCCGAGAAAGATATTGCCAGGGGCAAAGAAGTACTCGTCGCTCAGGAGAAGAAAGCGTCCGTCGCCGCCGCAGACGTGAAGGCCAAACTGGATCTGCAAATCGCCGCACTGCAAATGGACTTGAAGTCGGCCGAAGGCAAATTGGCCGAGATGAAAACAGCGACGGCAAACCGCTGGAAAGAGTTTGAGGCCAGCGTGAATGCCGCGACCGCCCGTTTGCGCAAATCAATCCGCAACGCAACTGCTTAATCACAGCACACAACAGAAATCAAAAAAAGGAAATTGTATGAATCGAATGTTAGTAGTGGTTTTTGACAACGAAAAGACAGCTGAGACAGGTGCGCACGCGCTGCGAAAACTTGACGCGGACGGCAGCATTTCTCTGTATGCGATGGACGTAATTGTCAAGGATTCCAAAGGCAAAGTGAGCATCAAGGAAGAAACTGGCCAGGGACCGGTTGGCACTGGCGTAGGTCTGGCTGTCGGCAGTCTTGTCGGCCTGTTGGTCGGCCCTGCTGCCATCGTTCTGGGCGCTGTCACGGGCACGCTAATCGGGTTGACGCACGACCTGTGGGCATCCGGGGTCGGGCTCGATTTTGTGGGAGAGGCCGAACGTGTGTTGACACCCGGCAAAGTGGCACTCGTAGCGGAGGTCGAGGAGGAATGGGTGATTCCGGTCGACGCTGCGATGGCAAGCACGGGCGGCGTGGTCTATCGCCGCACCCGCGAGGCCGTGGAAGATGCCGAGATTAGTCGTGACATTACGGCGTTGAAATCTGAAATGCGTTCGCTTCAGACTGAGGTGAAGCATGCAAGCGCCGACGCGAAGGACACGCTAGCAATCAAAACGACCGCAGTCAAAGCAAAGCTTGATGCAGCGATGAAGCGCGCGAGCGATAGCGTCCAAACGATGGAGCAAGAGGCCACCGCAAAAGCTTCCGCCATCAAGTCGCAACTAAAGAAAAGCAAGGGCGAGGCCAAGGTCGCGCTTGAAGCGCGCAAGGAAAGTGTTGAGGCCGCGTACAAGGAGCGCAGCGCGAAGCTGTCGAAAGCCTGGGGGCTCACCAAAGAAGCGCTATCGGCTTGATCGCCTAGCGTATCGCTCGGATTGCGGATGGTGGTGCCCAGTTTCGCACCGCTGGTTCTGGTGATCATCGGCGGTCGGATTTATCGCGCCTGAAAAGTGTGATCCATTCGGTAACCGCCGTCCAATCAAGAAAGTATTCACAATAAAAAAAACGCGAGAACAAAGTCGTTTTCGTCACCGGCAGCAACTCCGGAATCGGTAAGGCGTGCGCGCCACAGGCCGCCAGCGAGGGAGCCAAAGTAGTCATCGCAGACCTCGCAAGTGCAGAGCACGAAGCGACCCTGCAGGAATTGTCAAGGCTCGGTAGCGAGTCGCTATTTGTTGCTCTCGACGTCACAAGCGTTGCTAGTGTCAAAGCTGCGATTGCAGCCACGGTTGAGCGCTTTGGTCGGCTTGACGTTGCACGCAACAACGCCGGCATCGGAGGCCCCTACGCCGAGTTCGTCCTTCGCGTGCGCGCCTAGAGCATCGTGCGCCATCAATTGCTCCGCCACTTGCCTAGCGAGGTTGCTATTTAACCCACGACCGACATAGATCGCCGCCAGCTCACTGTGCTCCGAGACAGGATCGTCCTTTTGCTCAGCGCTTTCGCGAGCGAGGTCGGCATTTTCGGTATCGGCTTGAGAGTGCAACGAGACATATTCGCCCGCCGCCATGGACATCGCACCGGCTACCAGTCCCGCGATACCGGTCAGCAGGATGTTGCTATGACTAGCGTCAACGCCTGCGCTGGCACCCACGCTCGCGGCAGCAACACCGAGCATCAAGCTGCCCGTCGAGACGATGCCGTCGTTGGCACCAAGCACAGCCGCGCGTAACCATCCGATGCTTGACGTGCGGTGGTGCTCGGTGTACCCCCGAATTGTCCGCATGCGCGGCTTCATTGCCTAGCCCGCTCCATGGCGCTTATTCCGCTGCAGCTTCGGCGATGTCCTCAGCCAATGCATTCGGGTTGGCCAATACGGAGCTGACCTTCGCCAGATCCTCGGCATTGCCGTGCACCATCAGCACATACTTATCGACTTTGAGCGCGGTTTCGTACTTGATCACCTGATCTTTGGGTATCCCAATCTGCGTCAACGCGGCTCCCAGTGCGGACAATCCGCCAACAACCACCGCGCCTTCGAGCGCGCCGACTAACGTTGCAACTACAGGCCCGGCCATTGCGAGCAGTCCGAGGCCAGGAAGAAAAAAGACCGCCGGTGCGAGAAGCAAGCCCCAGATGCCGCCCCAGAATGCACCTGCGCTACCCCACGATTTGATGCGATCACCCGCCGTATAAAAACCGACCGGATGCTCCTCTGTGTGATAACCCTTGCCGACGAGGGAGAGCTTTTTTACATCGAAACCTGCGCGGCTTAACGCGTGGATTGCCTCCTCTGCCTCAACGTGCGTGTTGAAGATGTAGACGGGAGAATTTTCTTTTGACATGGTGCTGCCTTGATTGAACATGATTTAAAAAAATGTACGTGAACGCGTTAGCGGGAAATAACTTTCATGAATTGGGGTGATCTTGAAAATAATGAAGACTCGCGCAGCGCTTTAGGGCGCAACGGTGATGTCGTTAATGACCGATGTCACACCAGGCGCGGACCATGCGGCCCATATCGCCTGATTGCGCTCGGTCCATGACGCAACACTGCCGGTGAGCGTGACCGTGCCACTAGCCGTGCGGACCTTGACACGGCGCGCATCCAGATCGGCATTGCGACGAAATGCGTCCTCGATTTTGTGGGTGACATCGACCCATTTTGCGGTGGGCTTGAGCGCGATCTGATTTGATACGGCGGCCACTCCCGCCAAGTGCCGGACAGCTCGTTCGGCCGCGTCTTTCTGGTATTGCCAGTCGACGGTTCCATCAAGGGTGACCCAGCCGTTTTTCACCACGACTTGCACCTGGTCGTTGGGCACCTGATAGTCCCACGCTAACGCATTTAGAGCCGCCGCGGCGATATCGGTGTCGTTTCTTTTGTGCGAGCCGAGCATTTCGACGACGATGTCATTGGCCACACCCTTGACGCCGTAAATGCCCTTAGTCGCCTCTTCTGCTGTCGTTTTTTCGGCGTAGTGTGTGACCTTGCCGGTGAGCGTCACAACACCCTCATTGGCGGTGACGCCGATGTGAGCCGCGTCAATGCTTGGACGCCATTTGAGTTCTTCAAGAACATTGGCCTGAATTTGTGTGTCGTTATTCATGGTGTCTGAGTCCTTTAGTGAAATGGATCGGATTGGGGTGGTTTAAAAACTCAGTTTGCGCGCCTTTTGCCATCGGGTCTGTTCGGCAGCGTACGGTGCGACCGAAAGCGGCACGATGATCGCTAACGCTTGTTGGGTAGTAACGGCAACGACGGCAAGGGCGACCACGCGGGTCGCTCCTTGC
>CAJDUD010000164.1_pt1 | contig 11749 bp, 8 predicted proteins | sample 7390161 | NCBI WGS metagenome assembly CAJDUD01 (sample SAMEA7055664, study PRJEB34461) | soil metagenome | biome: terrestrial ecosystem; feature: Peninsula; material: soil | place: Antarctica | collected 2016
TCGTCCTACCCCCGGCATGATCGCCGCCATGAGCGCCGCAGCAGTGGGCGACGACGTATGGGGCGACGATCCAACCGTCAACCGTCTGCAATCGATGACTGCCGAGATGACCGGCAAAGAGGCTGCGCTGTTTTTTCCATCCGGCACGCAGAGCAATCTCGCTGGATTGATGTCGCACTGTGAACGTGGCGACGAATACATCGTTGGACAGATGGCGCACACCTATCGCTGGGAGGGCGGCGGCGCCGCCGTGCTCGGCAGCATTCAACCGCAACCGCTTGAGCAAGAGGCGGACGGCACCATGCCGCTGGCGAAAATTGCAGCGGCAATCAAACCTTTCGGTCCGGGGCTCGGAACGCACTTCGCACGCACCAAGTTGCTGGCGCTGGAGAACACCTGGGGCGGTCGTGTGTTGCCGCAAAGCTACGTGCTCGAGGCGGCGGCGCTCGCGCGCAGCAAAGGCTTAAACGTTCACCTTGACGGCGCGCGTGCGTTCAACGCGGCGGTGGCGAGCGAAACCACGATTGCCGAAATCCTTGCACCGTTTGATTCGGCCTCGCTGTGCATTTCAAAAGGCCTCGGTGCGCCCGCCGGTGCGCTGCTCGTCGGTGACCGTGCGTTCATCGAGCGCGCGCACCGCTGGAGAAAAATGCTGGGCGGCGGTATGCGGCAGTCCGGCTATCTGGCCGCGGCCTGCATCTACGCCTTTGAGAACAACGTTGAGCGTTTGCGAGACGATCATGCGAATGCAGCTGCACTCGCCGCCGGCTTGGGCGAGATCGCGGAAATCACCGTGCTTGCGCAGGCGACGAATGTGGTGTTTCTGAATATCCCCGAGACACACGCCAGGCCACTCGAAGACTTCGTGAAAACGCGCGGCATGTTGATGCAGGGCGCCTACGCGGCGCGGCTGGTCACGCATCTCGACGTATCGCATGACGACGTGAAAAACTTTGTCACCGCAGTAAAAGATTACTTCGCGCGAGCGGCCAAATGATTCTGCTGATCGACAACTACGACAGCTTTACCTACAACCTCGCGCAATATTTCGGCGAGCTGGGTCAGGAAGTTGAAGTGGTTCGCAACGATGCGATTGATCTGGCGGGCATTGCCGCTAAAAAGCCGGAACGTATTGTCATTTCCCCTGGCCCCTGCACGCCGAACGAAGCGGGTGTTTCGGTGCCACTGGTCAAAGAATTTGCCGGAAAACTGCCAATCCTTGGCGTGTGCCTCGGCCACCAAAGTATCGGTGCCGCATTCGGTGGCAACATCGTTCGCGCGAAACGCGTGATGCACGGCAAAACGTCCGCTGTCACCCATAACCGGCAGGATTGCTTTGCTGACATTCCAACGCCCTACACCGTGGTGCGTTATCACTCGCTGGTGATTGAGCGGTCGACGCTGCCCACGGCGCTGTCGATTACGGCCGAGTCAGACGATGGCGAAATCATGGGCGTGCGCCACAAAACACTGCCGGTGTGGGGCATACAGTTTCATCCCGAGTCGATCATGACCGAGTACGGCCACGATCTTTTGAAAAACTTTTTGTCCCTATAAATTTCTGTCATGTTGAGCGCAGCGAATCATCAGCCTGCCAACAATTTCGCTCCGTCAAAGCAAAGTTGTTTCGCGCCTGATCCTTCGCGCCGCTCAGGATGACACGCTAAAGCGAAAAAAACCATCATGCCAATATCCATTTCAGAAGCGATCCAGCGCACCGTCGATCACCGCGAAATTTTTGAGGACGAGATGTTGTCCTTGATGCGCAAATTGATGAACGGTGAGTTCACATCGGCGCAATCGGCCGCGTTCCTTCTTGGCCTGCGCGTCAAGAAAGAAACTATCGGAGAGATCGCGGCCGCCGCGATGGTGATGCGCGAGTTGTCGACCAAAGTGCCGGTTCACGACGAACCGAACCTGATCGACATCGTGGGCACGGGCGGCGATTTGTCCCACACTTTTAATATTTCTACCGCGTCTATGTTCGTCGCCGCCGCTGCTGGTGCCAAAGTCGCAAAGCACGGCAATCGCGGCGTGTCATCAAAGAGTGGCGCAGCCGACGTGCTGGAGGCGCTTGGCGTCAACATCATGCTGACCTCCGATCAGATCGCTCAGTGCATCGTGGCAACGGGGATCGGCTTTATGTTCGCGCCGAATCATCATCTCGCGATGAAAGCGGTTGCGCCGATTCGCCGTGAGCTCGGCGTTAAAACCATATTCAACATTCTCGGCCCGTTGACCAATCCGGCCAGCGCCCCGAACACGATGATGGGTGTGTTCCACGCCGATCTCGTTGGCATTCAGGCGCGTGTGATGCAGCGACTCGGCGCACAGCACGTCATGGTTGTACATGGGCGCGATTCGCTGGACGAGATTTCGCTGGGCGCGGGAACGCTTGTTGGTGAATTGAAAGACGGCAAGATCACTGAATACGAAATTCATCCCGAGGACTTCGGCTTCACCATGAGCGCTACGCGTAACCTGCGCGTTGAGACGCCGGAGCAGTCGAAAGCGATGCTGCTGTCGGCACTTGATGGTGCGCCGACGCCTGCCCGAAACGTGGTGCTGCTCAATGCTGGCGCGGCGTTGTACACCGCGAATTTGGCGCCCACATTACGCGATGGAATTGCGCTGGCGCTAACTGCGATTGAGAGCGGTGCGGCGCGCAAAAAGGTTGATGAATTTGCGGCGTTTACGCAGTCCTTCAGAACCAAACCGTTTGTTGCATGAGCGACATCCTCAACAAAATCATCGCAACCAAGCACGACGAAATTGCTGCGTTGATGCGGGAGAAGCCGCTGTCGGCGGTGCGCGCAGAGGCTGAAACTCGCCGAGACATTCGCGACTTCGCAGCCGCAATTGAGGCGAAGCTCGTAGCGGGCCGAAGCGCGGTGATCGCCGAAGTAAAGAAAGCGAGCCCAAGCAAAGGCGTTCTTCGTGAAAACTTCGTGCCTGCTGAAATCGCTAAAAGCTACGAAGCGGGTGGCGCCGCGTGCCTTTCCGTCTTGACTGATGCGCCCTATTTTCAGGGCTCAGTCGCGTACTTGCAGGCCGCACGTGCCGCGTGCAATTTGCCTGTGATCCGCAAGGAGTTCATCGTCGATGCGTATCAGGTTTACGAAGCACGCGCGATGGGCGCAGACTGTATTTTGCTGATTGTTGGCGCGCTGGAACTGCATCAGATGCAGGCGCTGGAAATGCTCGCGCATGAGCTTGGCATGGCGGTGCTCGTCGAGTCACACGATGCCGCTGAACTTGACGCGGCGCTCACCTTGAAGACATCGTTGATCGGCATTAACAACCGTGATTTGCGCACCTTCAACGTATCGCTTTCCACGACCACCGATCTACTAGCAAAGATTCCAGCAGGCAAGCGGGTGATCACCGAAAGTGGCATCCTCACGCGCGCGGACGTCGGACACATGCGCTCACATGATGTGCATGCTTATCTGGTGGGGGAAGCCTTCATGCGCGCGCCCGATCCAGGCGCGGCGCTCGCGACGCTATTTGCGTAGCCGAATCGGCGCGAATTTCCGCGCGCGGAATACGTAGGCCGCAGCTGTCGCCAGCAACAGTGCGAGTGCAGCAAGCCACAGAGGCGCCAGCGTTGGCACCACCAGTGGGTTTGCCGCCGGCGTGATGGTGACCGGAGGCACCTCAGCGGTCACCGTGCGCGCAACTGCAAGGCTTTCGAAGCCACCAATGACCTTGCCCGCGAGCGTCACAGTATTGATGTTGGTAATTGCCAGCGACGTCGTGTTGATCGCGAACACCTGACCGGGATCGTCGTTACTGACCCCCCAGACCAGCCCGGTAGTCAGATCGCCATCGAGCCCGGAGTCGAGCGGCGCAACGCCGACTGTACCTAGCAGCGTAGCGGTACCGTTGGTGATATTGATGCAATAGAACTTGCCACGATCGGTGTTGCCGCCCAAGCCGTAAATACCGGACGTACAGGCCGCTGTTGGCGACACGCCGGCCAAGCCTGAAATCGCCGGGCCGGTGTTGCCGAGTGCGACGGTCGCCGCGGTTGCCGGGTCGACGCGGTAGATCACAGCGTTGACGGCGAGATACAAAACGCCGGCCGACGAGAACGCGAGACCTGCGTTCGACTGCACTTGCGGTAGTCCAGTCAAAAGCCCAACGGCTACGCATGCGCCGGTCGTAGCGGAACATTTAACGAGCTGCGCGGTGGACGGGTTTACGCCGTAAATTTCGCCCGCTGCATTGATCGCGAGCCCCTCAATCTTGCTGAAGCCAGTCGCGCCAAGTTCGGTGGCGACGCCGGTCGCCATGTCGAGGCTGTAGAGCTTGCGATCCACGTCACTGCGCACCGAATAGCCAGTGGGCGAGGAAAACGCGGAAGACGCCAACCCAATCGCGGCAACGAAACTCGCCCCGCGTAAAAACGCCCGTAGAATCAAAATCAACCTGATATCGTGTTATTTACAAAATTGTGACACTTCTCAACACCCTCCGCAAGTCAAACGCACCGCGATGAGCGAGCGCTTACATTCGTCGTACTCTCTTTCTGTCGTCATCCAGAGACAATTTGCTGGACTCGAGTGACCCTATTGAAGACTCGCTGCACGACATCAACTTTCTGCTAAACGTTCGCATTCTCGGGGATTAGATCTCCATATCTTCAAAAGTCGACATTGGCTATAATTGCGTGCAGCCCCTATCTATTGGTTCATCAAGCTCAAAGCTGATACAAGAAACAGGAACCGACGTCGCTAGATCCAGCAAAAGTAAGTACACGCTCTTGCTGCTCACATTAGCGGCTGTGACGCTGCCTTTGATGTGGGCGCATCAGGCACCCCCGCTACCGGCTTTTTACAGCCAGTGGTTGGCAAGCCTACTTTGGTCACTGGTATCGATCTGCGCCAGCTACGTTGCGGTCACGGCGTCAGACCGTGCGTTGCGCGGCGGCAACAGTTTGGCGACCGCGAACAGTGCGCAACTGAGCTTGTTGCTGCTTTGGGTATTGCTGATCGGCAGCCTTTTGACGCATGTTGGCCTGTCGTGGACGCCTTCGTTCATCGCGTTACCGACGCTGTTTAGTCTCGTGCTCGCGGCAGCCCTGTGTACTGCCGTTGTGCAAATCAGTCGCTGCTGTAACCGCGAATTCATGCGTCGGTGGTTGAGCGTATTACTGCTCGGCGTATTGATCGCGGCACTCTACAACACGGCCGTAGCGCTCATCCAGACTGTCGCGCCGAACTGGACCAACGAGAACTGGATCGCGAGCATCAGCGCTGATACCGCACGCTACGGGGCCGAGCGCGCGGGTGGCAATTTGCGGCAGCCAAATCAATTGGCCACACTCATGATCTGGGGTTTGCTGGCAGCGACGTATTTGTTGCGGCGCTCGCCATGGCTGTGGGGCGTGGCGTGTTTGCCATTGCTGCTGGCGTTATTCGCCACCGGCTCGCGCGTTGGCGTGCTGAGCCTCGCGCTCATTGTTGGCGTGGCGCTCGTACGGTCGCGACGAGCGCGCAGCTGGCAGAAGAAGGCTTGGCTGATGGCGGGTCTGACTGCGCTGGTGCTGGCATGGTTCGCCGCCAGTGCATTCACGCGCGACACAGCGGAGTCCGCGCTTTCACAGCGGCTTGCGTTGTGGCGTGACGTGTGGACGATCGTCGAGCACTCGCCCTGGTTCGGCGTCGGCTGGGGGCAACTCAATTTTGCGTGGACGCTGACACCGCTGCCGGCGCGCGCGCCCGATGTGTTCGATCACGCGCATTCGCTACCGCTGCATCTGGCGGCCGAATTGGGATTACCGCTAGCGACGTGCGTTATGGCGCTGCTTGGACTCACGCTGTGGTTTTCGCGACGGGCGGGTCGCACGCGCGAAGGCGCGACGGCACAGTTGATGCTGGCGACCATTCTGCTGCACAGTCTGTTTGAGTATCCGCTGTGGTTCGCATATTTCTTGTTGCCCTCGGCATTTTTGTTGGCTTGGCTGGTCGCCGCCGGCAACGACTCATCACCCAATCAAAAACGTGAGGTGCGCCTCAGGCCTGCGCTGCCCATTGCCACGTCACTGGTCGCAGCGACATGCATCGCCGCAGCACTCTACGCGTGGAATGAATACGAAAAAATCAGTTCAATTTACCAGCAGGCCGCACGTTCCAGCGCACTCAGCAATGCCGCAGCAGAGGCGCGTAAGAGTCGGTTGTACGGTCAATTTGGCGATTACGCAGCGATCATGATCGCAGGCAGCAGCGCCCCACTTGCGTGGTTTGCACGACCGATTCGGCAAGTACTGGACGAGCGACTGTTGACCGCTTACGCGAAAGCATTGTCGCGCGCTGGTGAGACGGATAAAGCCGCGTTTATCGTCGCGCGTGCGCGCGAATTTCCGCCTCAACCAGTATTCGCGGATCTGCCCGTTATTGCGCCTTCGGGCACCGCTTCAGCGCCGCTCGGGCCGCACGATTTCAGGCGTTAGGGCCGCTTCGTAAACAACAAATCGCGCACTTCATGTCCCAGCTTTAATCCGCGTCGCTCGAACTTGGTTTCGGGACGCCACGACGGGCGTGGCGCGTAGGTGGCGCTGGTGTTGTTTAGCAATGGCTCAGCGGACAGGACCTCAAGCATATGCTCGGCATAAGGCACCCAATCGGTCGCCAGATGCAGATACCCATCGGGCGCCAGGCGTGATGCGAGCAGCGAAACCAGCGGCGGCTGCACCAGACGGCGTTTGTTGTGGCGCGCCTTGTGCCAGGGGTCAGGAAAATAGATGTGGATGCCCGCCAACGATCCCGGCGCAATCATATGATTGATCACTTCTACGGCATCGTGCTGAATCACTTTGACGTTCACAAGCGACTGATCGTCGAGCAAATTGCACAAGCTGCCGACGCCCGGCGGATGAACCTCCACCGCGAGATAATTCGTGTCTGAGTGCGCTGCAGCGATCTCGGCGGTCGTGGCGCCCATGCCAAAACCAATTTCGAGGATGGTGCGAGCCTCGCGCGAGAAGGCCTTCACAAAATCGAGCATCGCAGGCGCGTACGCTATCCCGTATCGGGACATGCCCTCGGTCAGCCCGCGCTCCTGTTTTGGCGACATGCGACCGGCGCGAACCACGAAACTGCGGATGGGGCGATGCTTTGTCGTTTCAGTCGCCTCCCCTTCGCCAGGGTTCAAGGGCTCGTTCACGGAAGCAATACCGTCCAGCGAGGATCGTTCATGTCGAGATTCATCGACGCGTTCTTGCCGTCCTCGGTGTAATCGATCACCAGGCGACGCGGCGAACCCCAGCTGACGCCGGCGTCGGACCACGTTGTGCGCGGTGTAAACACGCGTTCACGCGAGGGGCCGCGACGCTCGAAGCGCCAGACAGAAAGCCGATTTTCACATTCGTCTTTGCAAAAATCAGCCGTCACAAAAAAACGGCCGTCACTATTAAAAAGCGGCTCATTGGGTAATTCGGTGGTGCTGGTTGTCGCACGATGCACGAGCACAAAATCCAGTTTGTCCGCACGTGCGCGGTAGAGCACGACTGAGTCTGACGGCGCGTTGTAGGCGAAAAAACTCACGTTCGGCCCAGCTTCGCCCGGCTTGTCTTCAAATAAGAATGGCGGTTCGCCCGGCATCGTCACTGCTAACAAATTGCCATCGCGTTTGACGATGGCACCGGCGGTTTTGATTTGCTCGGCCTCGATCTTTTTGCCGCAATCGGCCGGGTCAGCGGTGTTGGTGCAGAGTTTGGCGAACTGCGCAGCGCTGGGGGCGGCAATAGTGGCCGTGGCGGCTATCGGCTGTGCCACGGAAGCGGTGGCGCCAAGCAGCACGAACGAAACGAGAGAGGCAATGTGATGTCGCATCCCGCAATTTTCGCATCACAGGCACCGCGTTGAATTCGCGTGGGGCGGAACGCTTGCGGCTCCGCCCAGCCTATGGCGCTAGCCCAACACTTTCGCGATCTGTGCTTTCAACGCCCCATCGAGCATCGCGATCGATTCATTCAGGTGCGCACGCAACTGAATATCGTTACCCGGCCGCGACGCGACTTTGCGAAGTGACGCGAGCAATTCTGTCGCATATTCACGCTGCAAGCTGCGTGCATCGGCTGGCGCACGTGGGCTTGGGCGAGCGACCGCTTCAGTCAGCAAACGCACATGCTCGCGTTGAAGATTGCGACGCATCAGGTTGATTGGTGCGCCTGTGCCGAGCTCACTCCAAATCGCCTTTTGCAAGGTGCTGTAAAGCTCGGGCAGACCAAGCGCTTTGCTGCCATCGATCATTTTTTCCGGCGCGACCAGGACGCGCGCGGCAACGCTGTCGCGCATCAGCTGCTTGAGCGCAGACTTTTGAATAGCGAACACCCGTCCAGCCACCGACGAATCAATCGAACCCACAACTGGAACACCGATATCGTCGTCGGACACCTGATCCCAACGCGCATCAAAATCCGGCGTCAGTTTGCCGAGAAATTCCGGCTTGAATTTGAACGAATCCACGGTGAAAAGATTGCGCGTCAAGAGATCAAGCGCGCGGCGCTGTTTGACGGCGTCGGTCGGTGTTAACGGTTGCCGCCCGGAACCCGATACATCGCGCAGTACAGCCACACCGCCCACATATTTCGCAGCCAATTCGCTCACGTCACCCATCAATCGAAAGCCACGTTCGAAGTTTCGGCGCAGCTGCTCGTACTTTGTGCCCGCTGGCAATTCACGCGACTGCACGCGATCCCACAATTCGCGAATCACGGTGAAACGCTTGTCGTAGAAGCCCAGTGGATCGCTCGACAAATCGCTGCGGTTCACTTCAGGATCGATGCCTTCAACCATGCTGCCAAAGCCAGCATCTTCGTCGGTCGCGTAGGCAAGCGCGGGTTCGGTGGCGCGCGAAAGCGTCTTCGCGAGTTCCGCTTGCTCGTTCGCGGGAGTTGTTTCCTTGTAGCCGTACTCAATCGCCCAGATGTCGTAGGTGCCGACGGTGAGCATCGAATACTGACCCTGCACCTCGTTCCTGGTGGCGATATTGAGCGCGTTGTAATCCATGACGGACGATGAGACGCCCACTTCAGCGCCGAACTTCGGATCGCGCAACTGCTCGGGCGTGATCGACGTTGAGCCTTTGAAATTGTGACGCAAGCCGAGCGTGTGACCGACTTCATGCGCAGTGATGTCTTTGATCGCGTCCATGATCCAGGCTTCGGCCTTGGGGGAACCATATTCAAAATCGCCGCGCGCCACCAGCAGGTCAAGCGCGAACGCGGCTTCGGTCAATTTGCTATCGGCGTAGGTGCACAGCGCACCAGAATTGCGGAACAACCCGGCACCGACCGGGCGCGGTGGATCTTCCGCCACGCGACCGCTATAAAGGCGCGTGATTTCCTCGTTCATTTCGATGTCGGCATCAAGAATTTCACCGGTACGCGGATCGGTTTTGCTCGGGCCGCGAGCGCCAAACGCGATCTCGTTGCCCGCGACCCAGCGGATGGAGGCGAAGCGGGTGGCGGAGGTGTCGAAATCGTCGCCGTCTTGCTGTTGTTTGACGACGACCGCATTCTTGTAGCCGATTTTTTCGAAGGCTTTGTTCCATTCGAGAATGCCATCAGCCACCGCTTTGCGATACGCAGTCGGGATATTTTTATCGAGCCAGTAGGTGATCGGTTCTTTCGGCTCGCTCAACACGCCCGGCGCGGCGCTCGGGTCTTTTTTCTCAAGCCGCCAGCGATTGATGTACCGAGTCTTCTGTTCGCGTTTGTCAGGGTTGGTGAAGTCGTTCACGTTGGTCGTGAAATAACCAACGCGGGGGTCAGCCTGACGCGGGCGCATCGGCTCCGGCAGCTTCGAAAAACCGTAATAAAACCCCATGAACAGCGAGCGCACGTCAGGCAGTGTGGCGGGATAGCGCGGCTGGGGCCCGGATGGATTCGGCGTGGTGGGCGGAAGCGAAACACGATTGAGTTGATAGTGACTGCGCACGTTGAAACCAGTCTCGGTCTCAGAGTTGCGGGCTCGATCAATACTCGAATTCTTTGGGTCGAACGCGTATGGCTGACGGAACGTCTGCTCCAGTTGTTGCGCCGCCATCGGAAAGTCGTTGATGAACAGCGCGTTGGCCTCGACCAGCACGCTCTTTCGCTCAGGATGTGGCGCACTGGCGAGCACAGCGCTGGCGATCAAACTGTCGGAAAACGAGCGCTCAAGTGCATGCCGAATCGGCGCATCTGCGGCGGCGGTGTAGGCCACATTACGCGCAATCAACTGCACGCCCTGCGGGCCGAATCGCTTGAAACTCGCGAAATATTGCCCGCGCCCAGCCGCTAAAAATCCGCCTGACTGATTGCCGTACAAGCCGGCATCGCCAATCGAATTCGTCACGTTTACGGAGAAGAAGAATGGACGCTCCCACATTTCCTCCGGTATCTCGATCCACACCTTGTCGTCCTTGCGCCAGGTCGTGAAGTAGCCCTTTTCTTCCGTTGCGTCCTTGATGATGTCGGTGAACGGCTTGGGCGCGGGTGGACTCCCGGCAGCCGCCGCAGCGACTGCGGTGGCGGCGCTGGCGCGCGCAGACGCGGCAACAGCTTGTGCCCCTACGGCCGATTTCGGATCGGTGATCCCAGCGGCGGTGTTGGTCGCGGCAGTGGCGACGGCGGTGGCCGCTGCAGCGGCCGCAGCTTTGTTCGGTGCTTCCGCCGCTGGTGGCGGGACCGTGGCACAGGAAGCGAGGCCGAAGGCACCGCTGGTCATCAGTGCCAGATGCAGTGAACGGGTACGAAAGTTCATGAAAATCCTAAAGTTTTAGCGATCAGCTTTTTTATGAAACGACGTTTTCACAAGGGGCTGAGGACGATTTAATTCATAAATCGACTTCTAGCAAAATAGGCACTTAGCCCGCGTTCGAAATGGCATGCAAAGAAAAGCTGTATCCTGACATGTCGTGTTTAACCGCAAACTATAGAGCCATCCACGCCTTGTGTAATGGCTGATGCGTTGGCGTGCGACCAAGCGCGGAATTTTCGGAATGAGTGGCGAATGCGGTGGCAGCGCAAACTGTGGGCGCGACCGCGCCGTCCTTACGTTTTCCTGCTCTGCCGTTTCGCCGGCACCACCCCACTGCGCTTCATCCACGCATCGAGTTCGGCGTTGAATTTTTTAGCCTCCGCGAGCAGCCATTCGACAAACGCCCGCACTTCGCTGCGCGACTTCGCACGCTCCGAAACAATCAGGTAGCTGCCGCCGCCTGTCGCTGCGGACACTTCAATGGGACGAATCAGATCGCCCGCCATAAACACGTCTGCACCGTACGTCCGACCCAGCACCACGCCCTGCCCGCCTTGCGCTGCGAGGAATGTCTGCATGATGAAATCGAACTTCAGTTGCGAACGGCCCTTAACTTCCGGCTGCCCGACTGCTTCAAAAAAACTCGGCCAGGTGGAACGAACCTCAGCGGGGCCGCCCGCCGTACTTTCGATCAGGGTGTGCAATTTCAGGTCGTCAAGTTGCTTCAGGCGGGGGGCGGTTTTTAGGTAGGTCGGACTGACGAGCGGGAACAGCACTTCCTCGATCAAGATCGTCGCGTCGGGCGGCGCGGCCTCGGCGCGCATGTAACGAATGGCTACGTCAACGTCTTCGGTATCGAGATCGAACATGCGATCCGTCGCACCAATATCGAGATCAGCGGTGGGACGCAAATTGCGAAATCCTTGCAATCGCGGAATAAGCCACAGCGAAGCAAACGATGCGAACGTGGTGACCGACACACGCGGCGAATTGACATCACG
>CAJDUD010000180.1_pt1 | contig 11632 bp, 11 predicted proteins | sample 7390161 | NCBI WGS metagenome assembly CAJDUD01 (sample SAMEA7055664, study PRJEB34461) | soil metagenome | biome: terrestrial ecosystem; feature: Peninsula; material: soil | place: Antarctica | collected 2016
TCGCCCATCGAGCTGCATGCTGCGCGTCCGTTTGCGCGGCGCAATGATGAAGGCGGCGTTACCCGCCAAGCCCCACTCTGGCCGCGTCTGCGCGCGATCATTGGCGCGGCGGCGCAGCTGTTTCAGTAGCGCGTCGTTTCCGGTGAGTGGGTCTATCCCCAGGCTCGGTGCGCGCTCACGGCGAACCTGCTCGCAGGCGCGTGCGAACGTGGCCAAAAGCCGATGCAGCCGCGCTTGCGCTTCAGCCGGAAGCAGATCAACGTCATACGCCTCAATCTCGTCGGTCGTGGTGTTGTGCAACGCGGCGACGAAGGAAGTTTGTACCGGGATCACAACGCCTACGCGCGCCAAACCGTCACGTACCAATGAATCGTTCAGCAGTTGCGCCAGCACGCGCGCATTGACCTCGCCAGTTTGTCCGCAACAGGCACCGCAATCCAGCGCCGCGGCGTGCGCGTTGTTACTGCTCTGACTGCCATGCCCCACGAGCAAAACGAGCGGTGCCAGCGCACGATCCAGCCCCATGGCGTGCAAAACCTTCGCCGCCAAGCTCACCTTGGCATCAGTGTCCAGATCAGCCAAGCCAGGACGACAGACGGCTTGATAGCGAGGCGACAACCCTGCCAAATCATCGCGTACGCGGGCGGCGGCGCCAGGCCGCAGCAGGTTCGCGAGCTTTCCTAAATACCCAACGCCCGCCGCTTCCACAAAAAAGAACGAGGCGCTCGGCCAACGCGCGGCGCTCTGCCACTGCGCGGTCCATGCAAATTGACGTTGTCGCGCCTTGCTTGCCGCCATAGTAAGTGCCTGCTCCGTGGCTGCGCCATCGAACGAGCCCGCAGTGTTGGACTTGTCCGATGAAAGCCGATCCGTCGCCTCAAGCGCAGGTGCCAGAAGCCCTGGCAATTGCGGGCGACGCGCTGTCGTTGCTAACGGCGTATACGCGATGGGCAGACCAAAAAATCCGGCAAACCCGATGGTTTCAATGGCGGGTGAAATCGTTTCGATCGCCCGCCGCAGCGGTTCGCTGCGCACGTCGATGCAAAAGGCCGCTTGCGCCTCAATCACCGCGTCGGCTTCGATAGCTGTGGGATTGCCATTGGTCGTCACGAGTTTTTGCGCGAGCTGACGCTGATAGCCCGCCTCAAGCGCGACCTGCCACAGCTCATCCACCAATAGCGCGGTTTCGGCTTGCGCATGCAACTCGCTCGCCTGAGCCCAATCCGATTGCAACGCGGCGAATGCCCGGCGCATCGCCGCGTCCTCTTTGCAGTTCAGCAAAATCCCGCCCCACGCGAGCCGAATCGCCAGCAAGTCGCGCAAATTCGAATCACTATTCCCGGCGAGCTTGGCCTCCCAACCCAGATAAGCGCACCACGACGCCCAGCCATTCACCGTGAGCAGCACCGCCTCCAGATAGTCGGCCCAAACCGCCTCAGGCAAACCCAAATGCTCAATCACCCAACGCTCCGCATCCTGCCGAGTTGCCGGAAGCGTGTTCAGCAATGTGCCCAACTCAGGCAAACCCATCAGCACGCCAATTCCGTGATCGTGCGTCAGTGTGTCTCGCCAAAACGCATATAAGCCCTGGCCGCGCTCGGGTTGCCAGTCCGCCTGTTGCTCGTCGAAATACGCGGCACAGGTCTGACTGACCTGATGCGTGATTGCCTGCCGCCACGATAGCCGGGTATGCCGCTGTGGGGCATCGTCGAGCACATCAATCAACAAAGGCAAACGGGTGATGTGCGGCGCATCGATTAAGGCGGCAACACATTGCTCGGCAGTCAGTCTCGCCTCGCGTGCGGCGTCGAGTGTGCGCAACGCATACGCCAGGTCGGGTTCAGTGATGCGCCCCTCGCGCCACGCCTGTTGCACGTAGCTGCGCGACGGAAATACGTCGATCCCGCCCAGCACCGCCATGCGCGCAGCGACCTCACGCACTGGACGCGACACACGTGCCCAGTGCGGATTGACCGCAATGGCTCGCTCGAGTGGCCATGCGGGTGCAATAGCTGCACACGCTTGCTCGCATGCCGTCTCTATACGAGTCTCCATGCTCGTCGAAACACGGATGGACGGGTGAGCGTGCGTGCTTACGCTTTCTACGGTGTTAGCGATGGGGTCAAGTGTCATGGTGTTCATTATGTTTTCCGGTGAATCGCTCATTTGGGTGCAGCAGCGGTGGCAGAGGTGGTGGCGGCGACCGCAGCGACCGCGAGCGGCGCGACGCGGCGCTGAGGGTTGCCAGCGGGGCTCCAGTGCGTCGGCCACATGCGCAGTGTGAGGCGTGTGAAAAGCTCATCGACGTAATACCCGGCGTAAGTCCAGCGACGCCAGCTAACGAAGCGTTCTGGATGCCGTTGTAGTGCACACAACCAGACATAAACCAACGCCATCCCGATCAGCGTCACCACGCCAGCGTTGTGATTGGGCACGTCACTCACGCCAAGCGGGACGTGATGCAGCAAAAACGCGAGCGTCGTCAACCCCAGCAACATGCCCACGGCTGCAAGGCCGCGCCACCAGTACGTCGCGGCGTAGTTCTCCGTCGCTACTGGCATCCACAGCGAGGGCGACCAGGCAAGCGCCAGCACGCCACTCCACCACCACGGCCACGACACAGCACCAACGCCCCAGTGAACCAGCGCCACGATGCCGGCGGCAAGCGCGGGCGCAGCGATCAGGCTCGCTAGCGATGGCACCGCATCACCACGCATCATGCGCAACTTCGTCTGCTGTACCACCGTGGAAGCGGACAGAAACGCGTACGTTTTGTAGAGCGAATGGCCGATCAGATGCAGCGCCGCGAGCGTATAGAGCCCCAAGCCGCATTCAAGCACCATAAAACCCATCTGCGCAACGGTAGACCACGCCAGTCGCACTTTGATGCTGACGCGGGTCAGCATCACCATGCCCGCGAGCAATGCCGTTGCCAATCCAAAAGCGACTAATAACCAACGCGCTACCGGAGCCGCGTCCAGCAATGGCGCAAACCGGATGAGCACAAAGCCACCCAGATTGACTACGCCCGCATGCAGCAAGGCGGACACCGGCGTCGGCGCTTCCATGACCTGAATTAACCAGCCATGCATCGGGAGCAACGCGGTGCGCAGCATCACCGCAAGCACTAAGCAAATCGCGCTTATTTGCAGCGGTGTCGAAGCACCATTGATCGCCAGGTATTGCCACAAGTCCGACAGACTGCCGCTGCCGACTTGCCACCAGGCCAACGCGGCCGCCGTCACCAGCAGCACGTCGGCCAAACGATCAGTGACGCGCTTTTTATGCGCTGCCAACAGCGCAAACGGGCGATCCGGATAGAAGCAAAGCAACGGCCGCAGCGCTGCGCCCACCAACGCCCAAGCAACCACCAAAATAACCCAATGATTTGCAAGCAGCAACACGTGCACGGCCGTCAACACGCCAGACAGCGCCGCGACGTATCTCGGTACACCCGGCTCGCCTTGCAGGTAGCGTGACGAGAATCCGCCGATGATGCTGCCCAGCAGTTGCACCAGCACCGCAACCCACATGCCAAATGGCGTCACTGCTAGCCACGAAAGCACCGGGAGCGAAGGTTTGCTGTGAGCCAGTGTCATCGGCGTCAACGACAGCACTGCTGTCACCAACGCAAAGACGAGCGCAGCTCCTGAAAGCACATGGAACTGCCGCCAGCCCAGCGCATTGTTCCCATTGCCCATTCGTCCGACAAGTGAGGCGACACCCATGAGCACGGCGGGCGCAAGCGCGCTGGCGTAGGACAGATAAGGCAGGAAATTCGATGTATCCATCGCGGTCACTATCAACAAAACTGGAATACCGATATGTTGCTTGCTTTGAATGATTCTGTAAATTACATTGATAAGAACAAAAACATCGTAAAAAACGAACAATGAATCTGGAGCAACTCAACTTTCACCATCTTTTCTACTTTTGGCGCGTCGCCAAGATCGGTCACCTCACGCGCGCCGCGCAAGATCTGCACACGTCGCAGTCGGCCGTCTCAGCGCAAATCCGTCAACTGGAAGACCGATTGGGCGACGCGTTATTTGTTCGCGAAGGTCGGCGTCTCGCGTTGACGGATACGGGGCAGTTGGTGCTGTCGTACGCGGAAAACATCTTTGGTTTGGGTCAGGAAATGCTGGGTCGCCTACAGGGCCGAAGCGAAGGGGTGACGCGGCTGCGCGTGGGCAGCGTGGCCACGATGTCGCGCAACTATCAGGAGAACTGGATTCGTCCGCTGCTGCTGCTGGCGCGACTGGTGCAGCATCAGCTCGATGTCGTGCTCGCCAATGAAACCGTGCCGGTCGATCCGGATCGGCCCCTGCATTGCCGATTTCTCGGTAGTCAGTCGATCTCGCTGGTCGGGCCCGCGGGCAAGTGGACGGCGCTCAGTTTGCGCGTGCCCGAGGATCTAGATGGCGTCGATATCGCTTTGCCGGGCCCACGACACGCGCTGCGGGCGCAATTTGATGCTTTGTGCGTTTCCGCTGGCGTGACGCCGCGTCTGCGCGCCGAGGTCGATGACATGGCGATGCTGCGACTGATTGCGCGAGACAGCGGCTGGCTCACGGTGCTGCCTGAGGTGGTGGTTCAGGATGAGCTGCGTTCAGGCAGCCTGATTCGGGTCGGTCACGTCCCGCAGTTGCAAGAGCGTTTTTACGCAATCACCACGCCGCATCGCCATCGCACCGAGGTGCTCGAACGCATGCTCTCGTTCACGCCGGAGGATGCGAAGGTAAGCGCTGCTGAAACTTAGGCGGACAGCTGGATCAGCCGCCGCTCGAGGGACGTTCACTAGAAATATTGGTCGGACGCACGGCGCTCAATCCGCGCGCTTTCAACAACGCATCAATCTTTGCCATCGCGTCTTCCCGCGCTTTTGCATCGGGCGCGACGGTGACACCTTTGCCGACATTCACCCCGTTGGGCACATTGCTGAGCACACGCTGTTTGCCCGCTGGATTGTCGAAGTCGTGATACGCGCCGGGGTAGAGCGTGATGGTCGCGGGCTGGTCGTTGTTTTTGAGTCGCGATACGAAGGTGACGCACGGCGCGGCGGGCGTCCAGTCGTCGGCATCGCCCATCAGCACCGTGAGTGGTGACGAAATTTTGTTCGGTGCGGAGTCCTTGGCGAACGACGAACAACCTAAAACGCAATCGCTTCGACGAATTTAACGTCGTCGCTGAACTCGGCAAACGGCACACGTTGGGTCAGCGTGGAGAGCACCGTCGAGCCGCCATGCGACCAGCCGAGCAGCATGATTTTCTTGGCACCAATGCCCGACTGCGCCTTGAGCCACGCGTGCGCCGCCATCACATCTCTTACGCGGTCGATTTGCCGAATGGTTCGCGACTGCATTTTTATCGTGCAGACTTCTTCAAACCGGCGCGACGTAAAACTTTCGGGAAAAAGCACGGCGATGCCGCGATCGAGAAACCAGTCTTTCGCCGCCTTGTGCCGCGCATTCAGACCACCTTTCGCGCCGAGTCCACCGCAACCGTGCAAGAGTATCGCCGCCGCGCCAGTGGCAATCTTCGCGTCCGGCGTGAACCACTGCCCGCGCAGCGTTTTGCTTTCGGCAATATGGTCGGCCGGAATGGTGACCACTTCAGCGTTCGGCGGCAGAGCACGCGAATGACCGTCCGGCCCAATCGCCACATACGTCAATTCCGCCTCCGTGACTTTTACCACGACGGTGCCGCGATTCCTCTCCGAATAAACCTCAACATCAACCGTAATCGACGTGCGACCCACGCGCTTGACCGTTGCATAAAAACTCACCACGTCGCCAATCTGAACGGGCTGCTTGAACACGAACTGATTGACTGCAACCGTCGCGATGCGGCTCTTGGCGCGGCGCACCGCCGGGATGCTGCCTGCCAAATCCACCTGCGACATGATCCAGCCACCGAAAATGTCGCCGTTGGCGTTGGCGTCAGCTGGCATGGGAATGACGCGCAGCGCGAGGTATTTGTCGGTGGGGAGTTGCAACATGGTTCGTCGTCGAGCTTAGGCAGATTCCGCATGATACGGAAATTTTCGGCTTCGAAACAGGACGCAGCCACGGTTGACGGCAGTGGCTCGGGAAGCAATTGCAACAGCGCGGGTGATGGATTGCAATGCCGAGGCCGCGGCGCTCGGCAAGTGGCTGGCATCCGCGTTGGCGGATGCCTTCATAAAAACTAGCCCAGTTGCGCCAGCATGTTCTCAGCAAACGAGCAGTTTGCCGGCCCGACGCCCTCAACGTTGACTTGCTTCACCACGCCGTTATCAACGAGCAGCGAGAAGCGCTGGCAGCGAACGCCCATGCCTTTTGCCGTTAGGTCGAGCTCAAGGCCGAGCGCCTTGGTAAACATAGCGGAGCCGTCGGCCAGCATGCGTACTTTGCCGGCGACGTTTTGGGTTTGACCCCAAGCGCCCATGACGAAACCATCATTGACTGCCATGCAGATGATCTCGTCAACGCCTTTAGCTTTGAGCGCATCAAAGTGTTTGACGTAGCCAGGAACGTGTTGCGCTGAGCAAGTGGGTGTGAATGCGCCCGGCAGGCCGAAGATCACGATTTTCTTGCCAGCGGCGAGCGCTGCGATGTCAACCGGCATCGGTGGCATTGGGCAATTTTTTGCTTCGTCCTGACCGGCGGATTCGGTGAGGGTGGCTGCGGGGAGGCTGTCGCCGATTTTGATGGTCATGAGTGAATTTCCATAGTTGTCATGTTGAGCGAAGCGAAACATCAGGTGGTGCTTGCTGTGGCGCTTTTTTAAGCTTCGTCCACATGCCAGCTGGTCCTTAGCTTCGCTCAGGATGACAGCCAAATGGCAAACGGATTCCGCAATCAGCGAAAATTATCGTCGATATGAGCCGCCTTCTTCAATACAAAGCATTTGCTGAGCACCTTGCCGACGTGACCCGTCCGATCGCGAAACGGTATTTCCGGTCTGATTTGACCATCATCGACAAACCGGACGCGACGCCGGTCACGCTGGCCGATATGGAAATCGAAACGCGAATGCGCGACGAGATTGCTCGCGAACATCCGACCCACGGCATCCTCGGCGAAGAGCACGACAGCGTGAACCTGTCGGCCGAATGGGTGTGGGTGCTTGACCCGATTGATGGCACCAAAGCGTTCACCTGCGGCAAGCCGCAATTCGGCACGCTGATCGCGCTGATGCATCAGGGTGAACCCATGCTGGGTGTAATTGACCAGCCGATTACGGATGAGCGATGGATCGGCGTAAAGGGCTCGGGCGCGTGGTTCAACGGCGCGCCGATGCGGGTGAACAGCAAACGCAAACCGCTGTCGGAGACGATTTTGCTGGTCACCGCGCCAGAACAGTTTACGGGCGACGGCGCGGCTGCGTTTGCGCGATTGAAGGCGGCTTGCAAGGGCATTTACTACGGCGGCGACTGCTACAACTACGCGCTCGTCGCTTCGGGGCACGTTGATCTGGTCGTCGAGATGGGGCTAAAAACGGTAGATTTTGCAGCGCTGGTAAATCCGATCGTTGAGGCGGGCGGCGTAGCGATTGATTGGGCGGGTCGACCGCTCTCGCTTTCAAGCGATGGCACCATCATCGCAGCGTCAAATGATGCGTTGGCGGAAGAAGTGCGCACTGTACTCGCCGGATGATTCGTAACCCGCTCTTTCGTGCCCTCGTCGAACGCGAAGTAAAAAATCGCTTTCTCGGCGGTGTGCTGTCGCCCATCTGGTGGCTGGCGCAACCGCTGTTGTCGCTGGGTGTTTATGCGCTGGTGTTCGGGCTCTTCATGCGTGCGCCAGTTCCGGTGCAGTATGGCGACAGTTATGTGGCGTTTCTGGCCGTGGGCTTATGGCCGTGGCTTGCGTTTGCCGAGAGCGTGACGCGCGGCGCGACGAGCCTCATTGCTCAAGCATCGTTGATTACGAAGACTGCGTTGCCGCGCGCGTTTGTGCCGCTATCTACCGTGCTGGTTACGTTCACGTTGAACTGGCTGGCGTTGACGGTCATCGTGATTCTGTTCGCGCTGCTCGGTTTCAAGATGCATTTGAGTGGGATTCTGTTCTCGCTGCCAGCATGGCTTGCGCTCTTTTTCGCGGCGCTCGGGTTCGCGTGGATTGTGTCGACAGCGCAAATTTTGGTGCGCGACATCGAAGGCATGCTGGGGCCGCTGTTCATGCTGCTCTCGTTTGTCTGCGGTATTCAATATGGCATTGAGTCGATTCCTGCGGCGTATCGGGACGGCGTAATGGCCAATCCGTTCACGCATCTGATCGCTCGCATGCATGACACCTATCTTTCTGGGGCTGGCGCGTCGTGGGTGGACGCTGCGCTGCTCGCCGGTGGTGCTGCGATTGCATGGTTGGGCTATGCGTTTTTCAAGCGCGTTGCGCCGCATGTGGATGATTATTTATGAGCGAAATTCTGCTCAACGTCAGTCACGTCAGCAAAACTTTTCCGCGCATCGGGCGACACGGCGCTGGCTTTGCGGCGCTGGCACGGCTTCTGATGGCAAAGCCTTCTACCGACGGATTTCACTCATTAACGGATATTGATTTCATTGTGAGACGCGGCGAGTCGTTTGCGCTCGTGGGCGAAAACGGTGCGGGCAAATCAACGCTGCTGAAAATCATTGCGGGCGTGCTGCAACCGAGCGCTGGCAGTGCCAAACGTATCGGCACGGTCGGCGCATTGCTCGAGCTCGGCGCAGGTTTTCATCCCGAATACACGGGTCGCGAAAACCTGAAACTATCGGCGGCGTTGCAGGGATTGACGGGTGCTGCATTCGCGGCACAGCTCGATTCGATCATCGCATTCGCCGACATTGGCGAACACATTGACGCACCGATCAAAACCTACTCCAGTGGCATGGTGGTGCGCCTCGGGTTTGCGCTGGTGACCGCGCTGAAACCGGACTTGCTCATTACCGATGAAGTGCTCGCAGTGGGCGACGAATCGTTCCAGAACAAATGCATCTCGTGGATGGAGCGCTACCTGGCCGACGGTGGGACGCTGCTGCTGGTTTCGCATTCGCTCTACCACGTCAAAAAACTCACGCATCGCGCGGTGTGGCTTGATCACGGCGCGATGCGTATGGTCGGATCTTCCGCCGATGTGTCAATTGCCTATCAGGCGTTTCATGAGGCGAAGCGGGCAGGCGCGAAGCAGGCTGCGTTAGCGAATGATGATCGCGACGCATCGACGCTGGGTCAATATGCGGTGACCGATTTGCAGCTGACTGACATCACAATGACCGGAATGACGGTTCGTGGCCGCATCAAAAGCAGGGACGGGCGGCGACCGCAAGTCGCGCTTGGCATCGTGCGTATGGACGGCACGCCGGTTTACGGCACGACCTCCGAGATTGACGGTTTTGCGCTTCGCGGTGCTGGCTCTGGCGCGTTTGAGTTTGCGCTTACTTTCACGGAATGGGCCTTGTTGCCTGCGGCGTACAAATTGCGGGCCCACGCGATGGACCCGGAAGGTATGCGTGTTTACGACACCGTTGAGCGCGATTTCACGGTGCTGGGCGATTCTCGCGAGCAGGGTTTGGTGCGATTGCCGCATCGTTGGGGGGCCTGAATTGCACTCCGGAGTTCATTGGCTTTTTGCTGGAAGGACTGCTGATCAAGGGCTAGACGTTGATTAAGTCGTATGTCGACTAGCGCACAAATAGAGGAATAGCCCCAAGGAGAGCGCCGTTTCAGCGAAAAGCTGATCAATGATCGTATTGATGAAACGCAAGACTCATGAAATTTGTGCGTTGCAACAAAAGCAATTCGCTGACTATAATTGTTGGCTTTGTTGGATTGACGTTACTCAAATCGTCGCTGGCAACAAGAAACTACAGGAAACCACCGTGCGCCAAATCATCGGCGCACAGTCTTCATGGAAATCTCGTTTTGTTAGTTCGCTATGTTGAGTGACATCAGTCTGCAAAACCCGAATATCGTCCGAATGCTTTATTGGCAATTGGGCATTACCGTCGGGTTCGCTGTGATCGCAGGGTTCATCTCGGGGGAGCATGGAGCAGTGTCCGCCATCTTGGGCGGCTTGACCAACGTCTTCGCCTCGCTGATCTATGTGTTCGTAGCAAATTTTGGTTTACGCCACTCGAACGGAACAGGCCTGTGGTCGATCCTTCGGGCGGAAATCGTGAAACTTGTGTTTATCGCCGTTCAGCTCGGCATCATCATCAAGTTCTACGATGCGCTGGTAATCCCGGCAATGTTTACGACATTTTTGGTGACTTTACTGGCGTGGCGAGCAGCGTTGCTTACCGGTACCGGTAACAAATTGAACAACTGACTAGCAAGACGTAACACGAGAACACTATGTCCGAAGCCAGCCAAGCGGCGCAAACGCCCACCGAATACATCCAGCATCATCTGGCTAACCTCGTGCACAACGTGCAGCCGGGTGGCGGCTTCTGGACCGTTCACGTAGACACAGTCGTGACCTCGATGATTTTGGGCGTGCTGGCATTTGGTCTGCTGTTTCTGATTTCGCGCGCGGTCACCACCGGCGTGCCGGGTAAGGCTCAAGCGTTTTTCGAACTGGTCTACGACTTTGTCGATGGTCAGGTTAAAGACATCTTTTCGAGCGGCGACCGCCGTTTCATCGTCGGCTTGTCTTTCACGGTCTTCGTCTGGGTCATCCTGATGAACGCGATGGACTTCCTGCCAATCGATTATTTCGCCGGCTTCATGGAGAATGTTCTTCATATCCATAGCTGGAAACCGGTGCCAACCAGCGACATCAACACCACGCTCGCGCTGTCACTCACCGTCATTGGTCTGGTGATCATTTACAGCGTCAAGGCCAAGGGTTTCGGCGGCTACATGCACGAATTGTTCTGCACGCCGTTTGGCAGCTTCCCACTGTTGTGGCCGCTCAACTTCCTGTTCCAGATGATCGAGCTCATCTCAAAGCCGCTCTCGCTCGCGTTGCGACTGTACGGCAACATGTACGCAGGCGAAATCATCTTTTTGCTGATCGCCATGCTTGGCGCGGCCGGCATTGGCGGCGCACTGGTCGGCGGTCTGCTGCACGCAGGTTGGGCGATCTTCCATATCCTGATCGTTGCCCTGCAAGCCTTCATCTTCATGATGCTCACCGCTGTTTACATGGCGATGGCGCACGAACATCACTGATTTCGCATACGTTTTATTCGTTCTTACATCCGTTTCTAACCTCAACTTCACTTCGATACTGTTAAAGGAAAAATCATGGAAGCAATCCAAAAAATGATGGTTCTGGCCTCTGTTCAGGGCTACACCGCAATCGCAATCGGCCTCATCGTAGGTCTCGGCGCTATTGGCGCCTGTATCGGTGTGGGCATCATGTGCTCCAAGTTCCTGGAATCGGCTGCTCGCCAACCTGAACTGATCCCACAGCTGCAAGGTAAAGTGTTCCTGTTGCTCGGCCTGATCGACGCATCGTTCATTATTGGTGTTGGTATTGCACTGTTGCTCGCGTTTGCGAACCCATTGCTTGGCGTATTGAACGCCGTCGCGAAGTAATCGCTCGACTCGTTTCGTAGCAATTCCTTCCGATTAACGAACACAAAGAAAGGTCGATGTCATGAACATCAACATGACCTTGCTGTTGCAAGCGATCGGTTTTGGCATTTTCATCTTCTTCACGT
>CAJDUD010000069.1_pt1 | contig 11576 bp, 13 predicted proteins | sample 7390161 | NCBI WGS metagenome assembly CAJDUD01 (sample SAMEA7055664, study PRJEB34461) | soil metagenome | biome: terrestrial ecosystem; feature: Peninsula; material: soil | place: Antarctica | collected 2016
GCTTACTTCCCGACCACCTCAATTATTTCGATGTTGTATCTGACAGCGAAAGGCGAATCCGTTGAGACGGCCGTTGCCGGATGTGACGGCATCGGCGGCTTGCCGCTATTGACGACTGGTTGCCTGTCCCCAGGTCGTGCGATAGTGCGCAGCGGTGGGCACGGGTTTCGCCTGAACGCCAGTTGGGTGATGCAAGAGTTCGATCGCTCCCGAGCGGTTCAGCAACTATTACTTCGCTACATGCAGGTCGTACTCACGCAGACGTCGCAAATAGCAGTGTGCAACCGCCTTCACTCCCTTGAGCAGCAACTAAGCCGCTGGCTTCTGATGAGCCTTGATCGCGTGTCGGCTGACGAAATTCTCGCCACTCAGGAATTGATTGCCAGTTCGCTCGGCGTGCGGCGTGAGGGCGTGACCGCAGCTGCGGGACACTTACAGGATGCAGGATTGATATCGTATCGCCGCGGGCATATCTCCGTGCTCAATCGCGAAGGACTGGAGCGATCTGCCTGCGAATGCTATGCGGTGCTTAAGCAAGACTACGAAGCTTTGATGCCCGAGACGGCGTTGGCCACGTAAATCACGGGGCGTCGGCGAGCTACGCCGGTGCTTACGAATGTATCCGTTTAGCGTCGGCCTTCTATCCTGGGCCGCTTTTCTAGTAGCACCGTCACCGCCGCCGCGAGTTCTGCGAGCGTGCGGACCTGTGATTCGTCGACCTTGTGGGGCTGAAAATCATAGGCGCAAACTGTGCCCATCACCAGCCCCTCGGACGTCCTGATGGCAGCGGCCGCATAAAAGCGAAAGTAGGGTGGCCCAACGACCAACGGATGCGAAGCTAATCTCTCGTCGGCTGTCGTATCTTCACTCACCATAACGCCTTCGGGCTCCTGCAGCATGCGAATGCAGAACGATGTCGAGCGTGGAGATTCTTTTACATCGGTACCAATCCTGGACTTGAACCAGTCGCGATCTTGATCCAGAAAATTGACTGCGACCAGTGGAACGTCGAACAAATTTTTGGCCGCGCGGGCGATGTCGTCGTACGCAGTTTCCGGAGCGCTATCCAGGATCAAATAACTGCGCAGACGTTCCAGCCGCGATTGTTGAAGCGAATTCGTGGCAAGTTCGTTTTTCATCGAACGATTCTATGTAGTTTCGCGTGGTGGTACGCGCAGTCCACTATTTCTTCGAACCAAACCCCAGTAGCAGCCCACCCACAACGATTGCGCCAATCCCAGCCCACATCGGCACGTTAACGGTTTCTTTTTCCTTGACCGACAGCTCGAGTGGACCAAGTTTCACGTCGTGTGTCGCCTTGGTAAAACTGAAACTACCGTAGAGCAAGCCGAGTGCGCCTGCGACGATTAAGATGATTGCGATGAGACGGATTGGATTCATATTTGTGCGTTTCCGGTTATGCGGTGGTGTTTGTAAGTCTAATCGGACTCTTCAGTGATGGGTAAGTTGTGATTGCTTTAACCACGCGTCCCATGGCGCTATACCCGGCAATGGCGTCGACGCAACATTTGCTTCGTCATCCGCGAAATCGAAAATTTCCAGCTTAACGGGTGGGAAGTCGTCACACGCTGAGTCGTCAGGCGGAGGGATTGTTGCGGTATGCGTCCGCGCAGGTTTGTCGATGAAAGTGATTTTTTTCATGTTAGCTCCTGCAATGTGGAGAAACGCTGTGTAACGCTGCTGCAAAAAAGTCTGCACCAACATAATTCGCAGACTAATCCTCAGACAGCAGGGGGTCTGTCGTACAGATGATTGTTCGGCTGTAGGCACACAACTACATCGCGTGCTGTTGATCAGACCATGCAAAATACAGGCATCACTATGAAATCCTTAGCTGTAGTCATCGGAGCCACTGGCGGAATCGGAGGCGCTCTCATGCATGCGCTGACTCAGTCCGCCCGATACGAATCGGTCATCGGATTGTCGCGAAGCAGCACGCCGTCGCTTGAATTGACGGCGGAGGGCAGCATCAAAGCCTGCGCAGCATTCGTCGCAGAGCAGGGCACGCCGCAGCTCATCGTCAACGCAACCGGCGTCCTGCAAACCGGAACGCTGAAGGCAGAAAAAAGCTGGCGCGAACTTGATGCCACAGAAATGGCGCAAGCGTTCGCAGTCAACGCGATTGGCCCGGCGCTCCTGATGAAACACTTTCTTCCGTTGTTGCCTCGTGCCGGCAGCGCGGTATTCGCCACCCTTTCCGCCAGAGTCGGCAGCATTGGCGATAACCGCCTCGGTGGTTGGTACAGCTACCGCGCATCAAAAGCAGCGCTTAATCAACTCGTGCGAACGGCCGCAGTCGAACTGCGCCGCCGCTCGCCCAACGCCATTTGTGTCGCGCTGCATCCGGGAACGGTGGATACGGGTTTGTCGGCGTCGTTTGCCAAGTCGGGGCTTGATGTGCAAACGCCAGAGGTTGCCGCACAACATTTGCTGCACGTTCTTGCAAACCTCACCGTGGACGACAACGGCGGATTCTTTGACTATGCTGGTGCTGAAGTGCCGTGGTGAAACGCGGCACCGGCGCAGGACGTTTTCAGCTCGAACGTTGCGCCGAGATCGCGGCTATTTTTGCCCGGCGTTGGTCACCGGAAAGCGCGCTCCGGTAAAGTCAATAATCGCCTGCGACGCTTCTTTCTCGACGCCCGAATAGTGATGATCAGCGTGGGCGACCATCACCTGCTGCGATTGCGGCAGCAGCATTAAATGCGCGCGTCGAAGCCACGCTTTAGACAGGCACGCCGGCACATCGTTTTCACCGTAGAGGTCGAGCACGGGTAGCGAATTTTCTTTCAACGGCAATATCCGTCCGGTCACACCCATCGCGACCCACGCGACATACGGAGCGTGCGGCGTTTGCTGAAAATAGACGTTAGCCATCCACGACCCCATGCTGTGCGAAGCCAGTATCACTTTCGCGTAACCACGTTCGTGCAGCCATTCGTGCGCGGCTGTCAGTCGCGACGTGGCGTCGGGGAAGGTGCTGACGTAGTCATCGCCACTGGTGGTTTCCCGGGAGCGCACCGGCATTTGAATGGATAACGTCGCGTACCCGGCATCAGCCAGCAACACGCGCAACTGTCCGATCCAGCCGTAATCGGGATTTACGCCCACGCCGTGCGCGAGCACGAAGGCAACCTGCTTCTGCTTGCCTTCGGTAAAGATCGCAAAAAACTTGCGGCCATCGGTGGTCGTCAACGTCTGCGCGTCGCCCACCACGATGCCCGGCTCCACCTCCGCACGCAAGCGCGCCTCGCGGACCGTGTCGGACTGCGCGAATGCACTGACGCTCGACAAATACACAAAGACTATGAGCCAAAAATTTAAGAATGACTTCACGCAACTGCTCCTGAACGGGTGATGCGCGCGAGCTTATACCGTTGGTGACCCATCAATGCGCGCCAATCCCGTTCGAACCGCTGAATGGCTTCGCAACAATTACGTTGCGGCAAGCGCTTGTTCGCGAACGAGGGCGGCGCGAGCCCGCGATCGAACGACGACGCAGAACTTTTCCAAAATCAACGTGGCGGCAGTGCCAACAACTGTTTGCCACAATCGCGGCGGAATAGGGGCTAGCAACGATTTTTAACTAAAGTCGAGTTTGTGAATAAAACGGATTGCAGCCCAAATAAATAAGGAATTACCGAATTGACTCATAACTAACCGTACCGAAGGGCCTATCGTTGACTCATAAGTCAGCGTACCGAGCGTTCGTAAAGATTTGAGCGAGAGTATCGTCGATTTCGCGCTTCAATTTGAACGGGTTCAAGGTTTGGTAGTGAAGACGTAATTGGGCTTTGGTTTTGCTGCTCACGTGTCTGGATTTCATCACCCGCTGGTAGGGGGTTTGGGCCATCGGCTCGTAGATGCGTCGGGTTTTACTGCCCACCGTTTCTTTTCTGATGAGCTTCAGGGTCGGTAGAAAGAAGTTGACGTAGTTGCGCCAGCATCCAGCGAAGAAATCGTTGAGTGGGGCGTTCAATTCCGGGTTGTCCAGCCGCTGGTAGCCCAGGAACTGGCGCACCACGGAGAAGTTCTTCTGCTCAACGTAGGCCTGATCGTTCTTCTCGTAGGGCCGGGATCGGGTGAAGTGGATCGGTGGCGTGTGGTTGTGGAAGTGTTGCTGCAAGCCGTAGTTGATGAATTCGGTGCCGTTGTCGCTATCGAAGGCCGTCAGCGGGAAGGGCAGACGTTGTTCGATGCCCATCAGGGCGGCTTTAACGCCTACCGCGAGCTTGCTCCAGACGCTCGCGCACTCCGTCCAGCCCGAGTAGATGTCAGTGGTGGTGAGCGTCCAGAAGAACGCCCCGGCGATGGTGGCGCCGCAGTGGGCCACGGTGTCACCCTCGCAGCTCCCGGGGCGATCAACGTCGTGATGATGGGTGCGCACCGGCACCAGGCTGCGTAGCCATTCAGTGGCTGGTGTCGTTCCGGAGAGGCCGCGCAGGTGCTCGGCAAGTGCTTTGCGGGCGGGGGCCAGCAGTCGGTCAATGCTGGCGGGCGAGATCGTGCGAACCAACAAACAGGTCTGTCGCGTGAGGCGAACAGCGTGCTCGGCTTCGTAAAACGGTAACCAGTTCGGCAAGAGCGCCACCAGTCGTTTGCCGCAGGGGCGCTTAGCCGCCTCCCAGATCGCGTGGATGGCGGCAAAGAGCTCGCCATCCGCCGCGTAGCGCGGAGGTCTTCCGGTGCGCGGTCGAGGCACCCGCAGTACGCCTGCGGCCTCATCGGCTAGCGCCTTGACAGCACCACCGATCCTCGCGATCGCGTGCTTGCGGCTCACCTGCACTGTGGCGCAGTATTCGTCCAACATCACGCTCTTCTGCGCACGTCCTGCAACCCCGTAGCGCGCGGCAATCGCGTGCAGGTAAGCACGCCTTTCTGATCGACTCATTTCCGTGTCCTTCGCTGTTTGCGTCGGTACACCTTACTTCTGAGTCAACGATCCCCCGAAAGTACGCTTTTGTTTTGAGTCACCGCGTTACAGCAAAGAGGTGTTCAGATACAGTGTGACTCTAAACCGCGTTTCGTGTCACTTTCGCGTGTACTTCCCATCAAACGCAGTCGACCATTGGCCCGCACCGTTGGTGCTTTCCCAATGCTGGCGAACGCTGCCGTCAGCGTTTTGTGACCACGTGATGCGGTGCTTGATAGGCGCACCCGCCACGTCGACGCCCTTGCCTTCCAAGACCATCTTGCCGTCCTGCAAGCCGCCTTCCAGTATCAGCAGCAGGCCAGTCGAATCGGTCCACGTCTGATGCCAGACTTTGCGGCTTGCGTCGTAAATGTTCAGGCTCTCGCCGCTGTATCCACCCGGCGTACTGTATTGCTCGTGGAGCACGCATCCGCCATGTGCTTTCGTGATGGAGTTGGTGCCCGCCAGTTTTTCGTTGGCAGCGTGCACCTGCCAGTCACCCACCCAAAAATCAAACGCGCGATGCGCCGCCGATGTACAGGCTGGCGGTGGTGTCTGCGCCGAGGCAATGCCGGATGACGTGAGGCCGATTGCCAGAGAAGCGGCGGTCAGGATGTGTTTCATTGAAATTCCCGTTACGGATCGATCGGATAATGCTCCTTCAAACTGATGCTGAAAGCAACATGCACATCGGTTGACCCACCGCGCGAGACCGTGACCCGACGCACTGCAGCTCTGGAACCCTTGTAGTTCTGCGCGCAGTGCGTCGCATACAAAATCCGCGTGAGTGACTCCTCCGGGCCGTGCAGCGACCCGCGCTTCTTGTGCTTAGCTAGCGCGCAGTGACTGTGGTGCAGCCACGGCAATATCGTTGCGCGCCAAAATATCACGCGTAGCCTTTACCAAACTCAGCGCGCCCGGCGTGTCGCTGTGGATGCACACTGAATCAAAGTCGATGGCAATCGTGCCGCCTTCGACGGTGGCAACCACGCCTTCGCTGCACGCGCGCAGCACCTTCGCGGCGACCGCGTCGGGATCGAGCGCACCCACGCGGCGGGTGAACACGATGGAGCCTGAATTGTCATAGTCGCGATCGGCATAAAACTCCAGCACCACCGGCTGCCCCATGACCTTGGCCACGCTGGCGGTGACAGAACTTGCCATGCAATAAAGGTAGAGATTCGGGTCGATCTTCTGCAACGCAGAAATCAGCGCTCGCGACAACGATTCACTTTTGGCGATGTGCATGTACAGAGCACCGTGCGGCTTCACGTGTTGCAGCTTCACGCCATGCAGGGCGGCAAATCCACTCAACGCGCCCACCTGATAGACAAAATCGTTGACTAGTTCATCGTCGGTCGCATTGATGTGGCGACGCCCAAAGCCCACCATATCGCGAAAGCCGGGGTGCGCGCCGATGCCAACGTTGTGTTTGACCGCCAGCCCGACCATGCGCTGCATGGTGTTCGGGTCGCCCGCGTGAAAGCCAGTGGCGATGTTGGCGGAACTGATCAGCGGCATGATTTTGTCGTCCACGCCGTCGCCAATGAGCCAGGGCCCGAAACCTTCGCCCATGTCTGAATTCAAATCGATGTGTTCTTTCATATTGCCTCCGGATGTAACTGTACGCCTGGCACCTTAGCCACTTTCAGTGCTATGGCCAAACTGGGATTGCTATTGTCGCTGAGCGTTTTGTAAAGTCTCTCGCGGCTAAGTCCGGCGTCCAACGCCACCTGCGACATGTTCTTTTTTGCGTGCGCAATGGCACCGAGCCGCAACAGCACCAAGTATCCTGAACGTCTACGATCATTGCGGTCGCTGCTCAAGAAAAATCAATTGTGTCTGATCACATTGTTTTCTTGCCGATGAGTGATTTGTGGGATTTGTGTCTCACCTTTTAGGTCCTTTAGTAGCGAAACCCAGGAATGCTGTTGCAGGCACGATTTGAATTGCGTGGCAGAGATACACAACGAAAAGTTCCAGCGATGAGGCATGACAAAACCAGTTCGGCACGAATTGTTGTTGGTTGCTGAGAAAGCGCAGTCAATGGATCAATCTCTATGCATTTGCTTCGCCTGACGGCAACATGTAACACCTAGTAACGTGTTGTTTCTTGCGGTCGGCGCGGCTGAGGCCTAGTATGTTTGCAACGACAAAGCCAACCTGTTGGCAAAGGAGCATTCACCATGCCCGGACTCTCGGATTTGGGCCTCTATCAGCGCACGTTACTCATCTTTCATGGCGAATGGAGCAACGTGAAACAAGGGGAGAAAAACAGCTCGCAGGTCGCGCGAAAAGAACCTTTGGTGACGGTAGCACTCGACCTTACTCAAGGCCTCTGGGTTGCGCGTGGTTCTAATTGGCAGCTCGCGCGCAGCCGATTTTTGGGTGCAGTTTCAGGAAGCGCCTCCACCTCACACGCGAGCGTGATTCTCAGCGCCCCAATGGGTGATGTAGAGATATTTCAATACTTTTCGAACGACGCGCCACGTCGCGACGGTGCGGCGTTCCGCGGCACCGTGCCAGCGGCCAATGGCGCGACGCGTTACGCCCAGCGCACGCACTGGTGGCGCTACGACGATCCGAGCATCATGACGCCGTTTGACCGCATGGCGGAGATGCTTGACCGGGCCGTGCGCTCGCCGAAGCTGAAGGCGCGGATTCGCGAGCAATTTGGCGGCCTCATCAGCCCCGAAGTTCTGCTGCCCCTGGCGGGCACGTTTTTGTGCATGTTTGGCACGGAGTTTGTCGGCGGATTGGTGGCGGTACGGTGGCTGGCGGGATTGCTGGGTGTAAACCAGTTGCTGTGTGATGGCTATTTTTATGAGCCGCGCGCCGAGGCGTTGAACCGCATATGCATGGGTGCGGCCTCGGTCAGTGATCTCGACTATGGCGCTGAACTCATCGGCGATATCCTGTGTCAGGTGATTGCCGACATCGGGATGGCCGTCGGTGTAAGTGCGCTCAGCGCGGTCGCCAAGAATCTGTTCTCCGCCCTGATAGCAGCAGCACCAGAGTCAGTTCGCTTGGCGCTGCGCGAGAATGCCCACGTCGCTGCTGCTTATATTCGCGGCAAGGCCTACAAGCGCATGGACTTGCTACAGGACGCGCACGGCACGCCATTGGAACCCGCAGCCGAGAAGATGTACAAAGAGTCGTGTGAACGCGAGCGTGAGGTACTGGTGGTGCGTGAACCCGATGCTCAGCGTCTGGCATGGGTGTCTGGTGACATGCCCAATAAAGCCAAGCCGTGCATGGTCAAGGCGCGCTCACCGGACGGATGGCACGGATTAGTTTGTCTCAAGCGAAGCGACGTCACCGGTAGTCTCAAGCGCTCGGCTGGAAGCTTTGATACACAAAAACTGCGTGGGTACAACAAACATTTCGACGCTGAACATATGCCTGCAAGGCTTCCGATGTACGACATGCCGATGGACGGGCGCGATCTTGGCTCGGGCATCGACTATCACTACACCGGCAAAGATCACATCGAATTGAAGGGGCACAAGCTAGTGGATCTCGGCGACCGCATGCTAGTGGTCGACTCTCAGGGGCGTCCCTATATCGCGGACCTTGATCTTGCCACCCGGCAGCGACCAGGCTTGTCGAAGGCGGGCGCGCACTTGCCAGGCAAGGGAGAGGACAGCCCGGTGCTCGAATGCAAGTTAAACGAGAGTTATCACAAGCATGGCGGTAACCGCTCGCACTTTCCGGCACAGCACGGTGGGCGAACAGCGTCAGTCGGCTACAACGAATTCAACCTGGCTGCCGGTGAAGTCCCTGGAAAAAACGGCTTCTGGGGGCCGCAGGCGGACACTCCATCGGGCTACAAAACCGAGCGGTTGGTGATTTTCCTGCCAGAGGCAGTCGGCAATCGCATCGTGGCCAAGATGTACGCGTTTGAAGGCTGGGCGCAATTCAAAATGTTTTTTGAAGCCAATCACATGCAATTCGGCTTCAAGAGTTTTGCTGAAGTGCGGGCGATGAGTCGATAGCCTTTGCTAGTCTCCCGTCCGTGCGCGGGTGATTTCCATTTGTTCGTTTCCCGAGCAAATGGCGTTTAAGTGCTTTGCCCCACTAAATCTTGTCTAAACCCATTGATCGAAACACCTACCGTATTACGAACGCCAGTGTGCGCGCCCACGCCAACATTGTTCTGCGCCGCCAGCCCGACCATGCGCTGCATCGTGTTCGAATCACCGGCGTGAAAGCCCGTAGCGATGTTGGTGGAACTGATCAGCGGCATGATCGGTCGTTGCAGGCACAAGCAGCGTGTACAACCCTGTTGATGCATCACTGTAGCCCGCTTTAATGATGCACAACAGGCGAACTTTATTTTCAGATCGTTGCTCCCATATTGGGATCGTGGTAAATTACCTTCATGCGCATCATTGCTCTTGGAACACTCCGTGATTTTTGGGGAAGGCATGCCGATGCGACTGAGCCATTGGCGGCGTGGTACGCCATTGCGTCCCGTAGCGTTTGGCGCTCGCCAGCGGACGTTAAAGCTGCGTATCGCAACGCCAGTTTTGTGGCCGATAATCGCGTAGTTTTCAATATCAAACGTAACGACTATCGGCTCGTGGTTGCGATGCACTACAACCGGCAAATCGCCTACATCCGCTTCGTCGGAACGCATCGACAGTACGACCGAATTGACGCAACGACAGTACGACCGAATTGACGCAACGACAGTGTGAAGGAACATCATGAATATCAAGCTCATTCGAAACAAAGCGGCGTATCGCGCGGCACTCGCACGCGTTGATGCGTTGTGGGACGCACCGCCCAAATCGGCAGAGTCTGACGAACTCGAAGTCCTGAGTTTATTGGTCGAAGAATACGAAAAGAAACATATCGACGTGCCCCAGGTTGACCCGGTCAGCCTGTTGCATCACGTGATGGAAGCCCGCGCGCTGACACGCAAAGATTTGGAGCCTTTCATCGGCACCCGCGCTCGCGTCGCTGAGGTATTAAACAGCGTTCGACCGCTGTCACTTGAGATGATTCGTCGACTCTCAGTGGGGCTCAACCTGCCGGCGGATTTGTTGATTGCCGGGTATGAATTGAAACGGGCGGCTTGAACACTCATCCCGCTTCCGACGTGGCGCTGTTCGCGGTTTCGACTTCGATCTGGACTGGGCAGTGAAAGCTGTGTTCGTTAGGTGACCAGTCTTTACAGAAGCGCCATTGCGTCATGGGCCGCTTGATCGCGCTTCTCTACCCTTTGATTCCCAGCATCCCGCCGTGCGATTGGATTGTGAGGGGCCGATCGACCCGCTGAAATTTGGCCCAAGCACCGCCATTATTGAGAACAATCTTGTGCCATTCTCCATGACGCAACGCCATAAAAGTTCCGTTTCTTGCGAGCTTGGCGGTGTCTCCTTTTTTCAGATTAACTCTGCCACCAATGAGTAGCTCGATACCCAGCGATGTGCGGAAATCGCTCCTCACAATGTCATCAGGGTAGAGCAGGGTTTTCTTCTGCACTATGGCAAATTGTCGACTGCGCCTGTCCTGCCTTGGTCTTAGCGAGCGGCGGCATGGGCCGTAAAGCTAACCGACACCGCGAACGTTGCGGCCGAGCCTTTGGAGGTAGATTGTGATAGCGTTTATTGTGTTGGCCGTGAGTTTCCGGTTGCCATTGAGGTGCAATGATGTCAGTCGATCCGGAAGCGAAATCCAGCACAGTTTCCGCCACATTTACGATCAGCGATGAGAGCTTTAATTGTTCTTTTCGAGTGACGGTACCGGCAGGACCAGCGACACTGGCTGATCTACTGCCTATAGCGCGATCTCTTTCTGACGCGATTGTTCAAGCGACCGTAACCACCGTGGAGCAGGCGGGAGAAAAAATCTCGTGCGGCAATGGCTGCAGCGCCTGCTGCAACATTCTCATTGCAGTCTCTGAGGTCGAGGCCCAGCGCATCAGTGATCTTGTGCAGGCGCTTCCCGAGCCGCGAAAGGGCGTTGTGCTCCGGCGCTTTTCCGAAGCTCGTGACCAACTTGAACGTGCGAGTCTTCTTGAACCGTTGCAAACGCCCGAACGCTGCACGAAAGCCGATTACGCCCGTCTGGACGATGAGTACTTCAGGCTGGGTGTTCCTTGTCCTTTTCTCGAACAGCAATCGTGTTCCATCTACGAGGAGCGGCCGCTGACTTGCCGCGAGCATCTCGTGACCTCGCCGCCGGCGCTGTGCGCACAGGTAGGATCAACGGGAGTTCGTAAGGTGAAATTGCCGTTCACGGTGTTCAACGCGATTGCACGTGTTGGCGTTCCGTCGCAAGGAGCGTTGTCCGAAAAATGGGTGCCCCTCATCCTCGCCCCTGAGTGGGCAAAAACGCATACCGAGCCACCCGAGATAAAGCCCGGTTTAGAGCTTTTGCAAGAACTTCTGGCACACGTTAATAGCTAGCGCGGTGGTCTCTTTTTCACGCCAACAGGCAGGCATCTGCACGGCAAAGTCAAGATTCGCAGCGGCACTCGACAGGTAAGTAACCGAAGCCTTCGCCCGTCTCTGAATTGAAGTCAGTGTCTGGCTTCAAACCGCCTGTGCATGTAACTGCACGCCCAGCGCCTTCGCGACTTTCAGCACGGTGGCAAAACTGGGATTCCCGTTTTAGCTGAACGCTTTGTAACGGC
>CAJDUD010000070.1_pt1 | contig 11560 bp, 8 predicted proteins | sample 7390161 | NCBI WGS metagenome assembly CAJDUD01 (sample SAMEA7055664, study PRJEB34461) | soil metagenome | biome: terrestrial ecosystem; feature: Peninsula; material: soil | place: Antarctica | collected 2016
CCGAACACACGAATTTCACTGTTCGCCAGGTCAACGTCGCCAAGATCAAGCCCGATCAGCTCACCGATACGAATGCCGCAGCCATAGAGCACCTCAAACATCGCCTGATCGCGCGCAGCGGTTGCTGATGGTTTCTCTGCGTCCGCTGGCACCACGAGTTGAACGGCCTCAGCCTCGGTCAACGCGTTGGGCAATCGCTTCGGGGCTTTGGGCGCTTTTAGTCCGGTAAATACAGTCGGATTGATTGACGCATCAGTTTTTGCCAAATAGCGAAACCAGCTCCGCCAGGCGGAGAGCGTCACGGCGAGCGTGCGCGGCGCTAATCCGCTGGCGTGAAGTTTGGCGAGCGCGCGTTGAATGTCATGACGTTTAAGTTGACCCAGCGAGGCCGTGTCGGCTGCAGCGACGAGCGATTCACATGCGCGAACGTAGCGCGCTTCGGTCTGTGGTGAGCCTCGCGCCTTCAGGCTTTGCGCAAAACGATCCAGCGCGTCGCGGTTCGTTTTCATTGCGGCGTCTTTGTGTGACTCTATCCGCCAGCGGGTTGCATCGCAAAACGACCCAGCGCAGCACTCGTCAAATGCGCCAACCGCGTCAACACATCGGTGGCCATGTCCGGCGTGAAGCGCTCTGGAGCGTCGCTCGCGAGCATCAATACGCCGCTGACGCCTCCGTCGAGCAGCGGCACGTAGGCAAACGACTGCGCTTCTGCGTTCCCTGCGCCGAGCCAGCCACGCGATTCATGCGCTGCGTTCGGCCCGACATACGGTCGGTCAAGCCCCGCGACGTAGCTTTTGAGTTCCGATGAACACAGGTTCGCTGCTTCAAGCGGATGAGCGCTGATGGGTTCGCCCCACCAGCGCGTGGTCGAAAACGGAATCGCGAAGTCGGAGCGCAGACTCTCATGCACCACCGCCAAAGTCATTTCGGCATCCGTCGCTCGTAGCAATGCAAGGGTCAGTCGATGTAGCTTCTCGATCAAATTGTCGTTGTGCTGGCCAAAACCGATCAACTCCCCGAGTTGCTTCTCAAGCTTGGCGTTACGTTCGCGCAACGAAATCAGCTGACGTTCTACCATCGAAATCGCATGATCGCCTTCCGGATGCGGCACCCGCATTGCGGTGAAGACGTCTGAGTGATCCATGAAAAAATCCGGGTTGGCTTTCAGCCATGCCGCCACATCGTCGGCCTTTACTTCGTTGCCGTTGTCTGCATCAGTCATCACAAATTCTCCAGCATTTCTTTGTCGAGCGTGCCGTCGGCCACATGGGTCACTGGCCCGGTCATCGTAATTGCGTAATTGTCACCAATTTCAATGGCAATCGTACCGCCCGGCATGTGCACGGCAACGCTACGATCTACCAGACCCAACCGATGCGCGACCGCCGCCGCTGCACTAGAGCTTGAGCCCGACGCCAGCGTGTATCCGGCGCCGCGCTCCCAGATTTCAATCGCAATATTGTTTCGATCACGGAGAGTCAAAAACTGAACATTCGTCCGTTCAGGAAACAGCGGATGCGTCTCAACCAATGGGCCGAGACGATGCACATCCGCCGTTGTGGTGTCCGGCCGTTCGACGATGCAATGCGGATTGCCAATCGTCGCGCTGGTGAACTTGAGCGTTTCGCCACCCACTGAAAGCGTTTCCCGGATGACCTCACGCGCTGGGCCCGCCACAGGGATTCGCGCTGATTCAAAGCTCACTGAGCCCATTTCGACCGTCACGCTCTGGCCTTGCCCGTGCACCGTCGCCTGCACGACGCCTCCGCGCGTATGCACCTTGAAAGAAGAATTGGTCACGAGACCTTGATCGAACAAGTAGCGACAAAAAATGCGTAGTCCATTTCCGCTCTTTTGTGCTTCGCTACCATCGGGATTGAAAATTCGGACCGAGAATGGAACGTCACTAGTTACTGGCGACCCTGGTAACGGGCCCCATAAAATTCCATCGGAGCCGATGCCAAAATTGCGGTGGCAAATACGATTAATTTCTGCGATCGAGAGCGCTTGTGGCCAGTTCGCAGCATCGAGTACCAAATAGTCGTTGCCGAGGCCATGATACTTTGAGAATTTCATACCGGATTTTGGCACGGCAGTAGCGGAATGCTGACCAGACAGACTTAATTTGGCAACGCACCTGCTCGATGCTAGTCGAGAGAAACGAGGCGAAATCCGAGGGACGAAACTACCGAGCCGAATATTCGCTCAATAGCATGGTGCAGGGTGAAGTCGACTTGGCCCCGTTCTGCCTCGAAATCCATATTCCGGAAACTGGCGCGCAACAGTGGGGCGATCGCAGCCGTACGTGCCCAAAACATGGTTCCCGCAGCAAACTGCGCCGACTCTGGCACCTGAAGCTCAAGTTTTTGCAGCAAATGCCCGAGACGTCGTCTCGAGCCTACCGTACCTGTCGCGATGGGTTTAATGAACTCAGCCGGGCAAATCATGCCAACTGCTGGATCCTCAAAGGCCCGCAAAATTTTGTCGACCATTTGTGTCGATCCCAAAAGCCCCATCAAAAGCTGTTGGCGCCAGTCGTTACCATCGACCACCGCAATCGGCAGCGACGTTCCTGCCGCAATATGTTTTGAGCGCTTGGAGTGCACTTTGCAAATCAGTTCGTAACGGAGCAGGTTGAAACGCGCATGAACTGCAAAAAACGGCCAAACGTCGCGCCCCCGATTTTCGACTGCAATAACGTTCGCATCGGGGTGGGTCGTGCGAATCATCGCAGCGACCGATTGATCCATTCCGATTGCAGTACTGACGTATAGATCGAAAGGCTCAGCAATCGACGCCAGCGCGGCCTCAAAGTCGGGCCACAGCTCCGAATAATGCAGGTGCACGACAACGGCGATTTTCGCCTTAAGTGGTGCGGCCAGGGTCGTGCTCTGGGAGGGCGCCGGAGCGGCCTTCGCGCGTAGACAGTCGCGATGCGATGCGAGCAGGTGCGTGGCGCCTCGGACAAAAATCAAGCGGTCAATCGGACCAGGATTGTTGGTGGCGATAATTTCCGCTTCGCGCACCCAGTAACGAAACAACGCACCGCGCATGTCGGCTTCAGCTTGCGGATCGAGATAGACTGAAAGATGGCTTTCAGCAGGCGATTGTCGCCGCATTTCTAGCTGTTCTATTACCCACTTAAGTGCGCCTGAAAAAGGCGTATCTACTCTGCCAAACGCGGTTGCTGCTCGTGCAGCCGCAAGGTCAAACCACTCAATCCGCTCGGCCTCAACCGGACAACCCAGATAGTGTTCGCGAGTAACCAATACCCGCAGTGTGGTGGCGGTAGCAGCCGCGGCTGCAAAAGCATTTCGCCATGCCGCTATGTGCGTCGAAAGCGTCTGGCCGACGAGGCGTGTTTGAAGTACGAGTGTCGGCGGCACGACCTGTGATGCCAGGTACTCAACCACTTGTTGTCGCCCACTCACCCCAAATACGTCGAAAAAATCATCATTGATGACCGGCCACACAGGTACATCCGACGTGACTGTTACCTCCCGTGCGGAACGGATTGTCGCGTCCAGCGATGCGGTAGTGCCTGGGCAGTCGAATGCGACGGCACCGTATGGAGCTCCGACGGATAGCGCGCCCGCGTCGACAAGCGTTGCAATTGCAGGAATATGTGCAACCCATGTCGCGTTCAAGGTCGCTGCTCCAACCCGCGCGCGCACTTGTGTACCGCCTGAATCGCCTGTTCGGCACTACAGAAAAAATGCACGTTTTGTCCGATTTGCGGCGTCACAGCGCCTGTGGTGACGCGCGCAATGAGGTTGGGCACCTCGAATGCTCGTAACAAAACATCGAACTGCTGCCAGCTCCGACCACCGCCCCAGAATACTAGCGAATGCCAGCCTCTACTCAGCGCTGGCAGACGGGCGTCGACAATGCTGATCAAATGCTCTCCGGCCGACGGCAGGTGTTCTGCCGGCAGCGGCCGTGAATAGAGCAAGTCCATAGCCGGGTTCATGCGTCGAATTTCTTCAATAAGGTTCCAGCGCTCCGCCGCGGTTGCAGCATCGATATCCGGCACAAAAACACCGACGCGACGTCTGCGATCAAGCACCCCGGAAGTCGGGTCTGCTCGCACGTGAGCCGAACGGGCCAGTAACGGAAAACCTGTTTTTTCGGCCAGATAAGCAGTGGCGGCAACGACGCGATATTGCCCGCCAAGCTGATCCAAATTAAAAACGAGATCAAGCAAATCCTCGGGCTGATCGCGATCAATCAACAGGATTGTGGCTTTCGGCGCGGAGACAGGTGCCCCAGCCGCCATAATGAGCGACATTGGACTTGCGCCGATGACTACTCGAAGGCGCGGCTCACCGTCCGGAACTAGCGTTGCGCCGGGAATCTCGATCGGTATCTGTGGAGCGCCTGTGGACCGAATCGCTCGCAGTGAAAATCCGACGCCAGCGGGCAGTTGTGCCGCAAGGTGCGTTATCAGCAGCCAGGAGCCGCAGGAAAGAACGTCTGCCGGGCCTACGAACTCGACGAAGTCGACAGCGTATTCGAGCAACAATTGCGACCACTCAGTGGTTTCGTCAACCGCAGCCAGCGTGCCACTATATTCACGCAGCAATGCGGTTGCAGCCTCATAAGTGCCGTCAAGCGCATGCTTCTCAAGCCGCTGTCGATCAAGGCAGAGCCGAAGGTTGCCGTCGTACATCGGGTTTGACCCCGCGATACTGATGGCTTTGCGTATGAGCTGTTCGGCTTCCGCATAGTCGCCCAAAAAAAACCGTGAGACGCCCAACATGCTTAGCGCATCGGGGGTGTCGGGCGCGATGACTAAAACGGCGCGAAAACTTTGCTCAGCTCGCGCATGTTCGCCGCTCTGAAGCGCAGCCAGCGCAGAGTGCATTGTGTCGCTCAGCGACTGCCGCAGCTCGCGCGACAAGCCACTCCACTCAGCCACATCCAGCTGTGGTCGGGCCGGAGCGCCGCTCGGCTGTTGCGAGTGCTGCGTTCCATCGGACACGGGTGCGGCACCATGACACGCTTTAAAGCGCTTACCACTGCCGCAGGGGCAGAGCGCATTCCGACTAGTGTGCGCGATGGCAGGCGCCGCAGCGCCGACTGAGTTCGACGAACTATTCATCCATTCCCAGGAAGCTCATGCGCCCAGTCATTTTCGCCACGGGCGGTGCCTTTGGACGCTTTTCTATGGCGACAATACTGTCGTAAAACGACACCGAGTGTGCTGATCGGGCGAGCATCGAATGTTGCTCGGGTTTCCACTCGCGAACGTGATAGCTGTTGAGTTCATCGACCCAGTGCTTGCTGAATTCGAGGAATGAATCTCCACGCTCAAGTCCGCCGCCGTATTCATCCCAATAACTGGTGTGTACGTCCTCCACCATATAGACCCCGTTGGGAGCCACCATGTCGTAGAGTTCGCGATACGACGCAATCTGCTGATAGCAGGCGTGCCCGCCATCGTCGAGCACAATATCAACTTGCCCTATGTCACGGCGCAAGCTTTGCAGAAAGACCGGATCGGACTGATCACCGATGAAGATTTGCGTTTGAGCGTCAGCAAATTTCCGTGCCCGACTATTAATATCCACGCCGAACAGCTGCAGCTGTTCGCCGAAGTAGTCTTTCCACATTGACAACGAACCGCCGTGATAAACACCAATTTCCAACATGCGAACCGGCTTGCCCCGGAAGCGTTGAAAGTGGCGCTCGTACACGTCAAAATAATGCAGCCATTTGTTCATGAGAGCACCTTGATTGCCAAGGAAAAATTGGAGTAATGGGTTGTCGACATTCAGATTCGGGTCGAGTGTCAGTAGGTAGTTTGCGAGCTGATCGGTCGCCTCTTTGCTACCCGGAACAAACGAATCATCATATGCAAATGCAGGTTTCGAACGTGGGCTCATAAAAAGTGGCAATTGCTCGCGGAGGGGCAGCGCTTACGCGCGCACGCTACCGTCGCCGAGCACGACGTATTTTTGCGAGGTCAAGCCTTCCAGCCCAACGGGGCCGCGCGCATGCAGTTTGTCAGTGGAAATGCCGATTTCGGCGCCGAGGCCGTATTCGAATCCGTCGGCAAATTGGGTGCTGGCGTTGACCATGACACTGGCCGAATCGACTTCGCGCAGGAAGCGCTGGGCGTGGCTCCAATGCTCGGTCACGATCGCGTCGGTGTGGTGCGAGCCGTGCTGTTCGATGTGCTCAATGCCCTCATCCAGACTGGCGACAATTTTGATGGAAACTATCGCCGCCAGATATTCCGTGGACCAATCCTCGTCCGTCGCCGGCACCACCTCAAATGCAGCGAGCGCAGCACGAGTTCGTTCGCAGCCTCGCATCTCAACGCCTTTATCGGCGAAGATTTTGGCGACGCGAGGCAGCAGGTCGTGCATGCGCGCCTCGTGGACGAGAAGCGATTCCATTGCGCCGCACACCCCGTAGCGGCGGGTCTTCGCGTTATCGCAAATGCGCACCGCTTTTTCCAGGTCGGCGAATTCGTCGACGTAGACGTGGCAGTTGCCGTCCAGATGCTTGATCACATGCACTTTGGATTCGGCAACGATTCGCTCGATCAGGCTTTTACCGCCGCGTGGAATGACGACATCGATGTATTCGGGCAGCGTGATCATCTGGCCGACGATCGCGCGGTCAGTGGTCTCAATCACCTGAACGATGTGCTCGGGCAATTTCGCCGCTTTAAGACCCGCGGCGATGCATCCGGCAATCGCCTGATTTGAACGCGTCGCTTCCGAGCCACCACGCAGAATTACGGCGTTGCCGCTTTTGAGGCACAGGCCAGCGGCGTCCACTGTTACGTTCGGGCGCGATTCGTAAATGATGCCGATGACGCCCAGTGGCACGCGCATTTTGCCGACTTGAATGCCGGAAGGTCGCGTACGCAAATGAGTAACTTCGCCGACGAGATCGGGAAGTTGCGCGACTTGACGTAATCCTTCAGCCATCGCGGCGACCGATTTTGATGTGAGTGTGAGCCGATCGATCAGCGGGCCGGCAAGGTCTGCTTTTTTGGCATCGCGAACATCTTCGACATTTTCGTCCAGGATGTGCGCTTCGCGCTTGAGGAGTATGTCGGCGATGGCCAGCAGGGCTTCGTTCTTGCTGGCGGTTGTGGCGCGCGCAATCACGCGCGAGGCAGCGCGTGCTGAGCGCCCGACCAGATGCATGTATTCAGTAGCGTCTAAAAGCTTGTTCATCACCTCATTTTACCGGCCATGGCGCTTACATCCCATGAACACAGCTTTTTCGTGAAAGTACGACTGTTCGCGGGCTAAAAGCGCAAAAAGGTCAATGTCAACTCAAGGAAGAGCGGTGTCTTAGCCCCTGTCTGGGCGTGCTTCCAGTAAAAAGCTATTGTTTGACAGCGCGCCGGTTCGCGGGCGGCAATCGAGCCGCACTGTAGCCGTCATCGACTTGCGCTTTTGCGGTGCAATGCAGTGTCAACCAAACGTCCTGTGGAGGCCAGTCGCGTCGATTCCGGAGCTACGACCATCCCGGCTTGGGGTCGAGGCGATCTAAACACGGCACTGCACGTTTCAACCTCGTGCGGGTCAGGGTGCTCTTTTGAGCAGGTACTTGTCGTAAAACGCAGTCATCGCCGCAAACTGAAAATCAGCATTCGCTTTTTTTGCAAACCCATGACCCTCGTCCTCTGCCAGCAAGTACCAGACGGGAGAACCGTTAGCGCGTACTTTCTTCACGATTTGTTCGGCCTCCGTGTAGGGGACGCGCGGATCGTTTTTGCCGTGACTTACCATCAGCGGAAGTCTGATTTTGTCGGCGTGAGTTAGCGGCGAAATACTATCCAGAAACTTGCGCATATCCGGGTCTCGCTCGTCGCCGTATTCGCTACGCCGAAGGTCGCGGCGGTAGGTTTCAGTGTTCTCCAGAAAGCTTACAAAATGCGATATACCGACCGAGTTTGATGCGGCGGCCAAGCGACTGCTATACATCATCGAAGTTGCGAGCACCATGTAGCCGCCATAGCTGCCGCCCATGACAGCGACGCGACCTGCGTCGAGGTCGGGCTGCGTCTGCACCCAGTCGAGCAACGCACCGATGTCTTTGACGGAGTCTTCCCGCTTTTTTGCGTTATCTGCCTCAAGAAAGCGTCGGCCAAACCCAGCTGACCCGCGCACGTTCGGATAAATCATTGCGTAGCCACGCTCGTTGATCCAGTAATTGCTGCGACCCCGAAAGCCTGGTCGTGCCTGACTTTCAGGCCCACCATGAATCGAAATGATGACAGGGCGCCTGCCGGGAAAATCTTTGCTCGAAGGACGATACATAAAGCCCGAGATCGCCAGCCCGTCAAAGCTCCTCCATGTAATCGGCTCGGCTTCCGAGAATGGGCGCTTCACGCCATTAACCGTTGCATGCTGTGTCCAGCGCGCGATGTTTCCAGTGTCAACGTCCAGCGAAAATATTTCGCCGGGTGATTCGGCGGATTCAATGGTCAAAGCCAGTTCGCGACCGTTTCGATGCCAGTTCGCCGATGAGATCAAACCGGGCGGCAGTGGCGGTACCGGCAAGGGCTTCAGATCAGCGTCATAGAGCTTAAGTTGGGCGCGGCCGGACACGTTCGTGAGCACTGCGACGCGCTTACCGGTGCGCGTGACCGACCAACTGTCGACATCGTTTTCGATGTCTTTGGTAACCCATTGGCGATCACCGCTTTTGAGGTCGACGCGTGAGAGCTTGCCGAAATCGCCATCGAACTTTTTACGATAAAGCCAGCGGTCGCCAATGTTATTTTCGACATCGGCCTCGCCGGGACCAATGTCGGTACGCTTGCCGGTGGAAAGATCAAGCGACCAAAGTTTGCTGCTCGTGGACGATAGATATTCACTTGCAATGAGCCGATTTTCACGATCTAGCCAGCGCACGATGCGCCAGCCTGCACCGGGCAAGCTGGCCAGCTTGAATCGCGCCTCGGGCTGTTGCGGATCAATGGCATAGACGTCGACATTCGCCTGCTCGCGCTTGCCCGAGCGATCGAGTGCGCGCGCCATGACAATCACCTTGTCCTGCGCGAAGTTCCACGGCCCCAATGAATGCAATTCGCCGGAAGGCGTTATCTGTGTTTCGTGCAAGGTTTTCGGATCGAGCCGGAAAATCTGCGTCGCCTCGTCGCCGCCAGTGTCGCGCGCAAACAAAATGTATTCGCCGCGCTTCGGCTCAAAGGCGGCCGCACGCACAGGTTCACGTCCCTTAGTCAGTTGTTGTGGCTTACCCATCGGATCGGTCACCAGAAAAAGCTGGTTCGTATTCCCCGCGCGGCGCACGACCAGCATGATCTGTTCAACAGGATGCCAACCGACAAATCGGGTTGGCGAAAATTCACCGTAGGGAGCGATTTCTGTGGCCAGTGATTGGCTGATGTGCGACACACCTTCGGTTTTCATGGCGGACGGCGGGAGCAGGCCATGCCCGTTGACATGGGTGGGTGTATCGCGCTGGGCATGCACCTGCGAGGCCGCCATGAAAGTCAACGCGACGGTTGACGCCAGCGAAATCGGAAGTCTCGTAAAAATCAGCCGCATACAATCATTTGCGTGAACCCACGCGCTCCTTTTGAATCCGCCTCTTCGGGCGATGTGCCACCCGCACCGGGTGGTCCTGTCTTTCCGCCCGCGATTGTGCCAGATAAACCATCACTGCCCACGCTGCAACCCGCGCAAAATGGGGCTGTCGCCGCTTTGAGACAAATTCGGAGTTTGCCCGATCACCTGGTGAATCAGATTGCTGCTGGCGAGGTGATTGAGCGGCCTGCTGCCGCTCTCAAAGAGTTGCTGGAGAACGCCGTTGACGGCGGTGCGTGCGCTATCGATGTCGAACTTGCTGGAGGCGGTACTGTGCTGATGCAGGTGACTGATGACGGTTGCGGTATATCAGTTGCCGAATTGCCGCTGGCGATTGCGCGACATGCGACATCGAAAATCAGTTCGCTAGATGATCTTGAAGCAGTTGCCAGTTTTGGCTTTCGCGGCGAGGCGCTGGCATCGATTGCCTCCGTTGCGCGTCTTTCCTTGACGAGTCGTACGGTCGGCGCGGCAAACGCTTTTCGCTTAAAGGTAGAGGGTGGCGAGATTGGTTTGCCGGAGCCTGCCAGCGCGCGAAACGGTACGACGGTTACCGTGGCGGAACTATTTTTCAATACGCCAGCGCGTCGGCGTTTTTTGAAATCGGAGGCGACTGAATATGCGCATTGCCTGGATTCGGTGCGTCGCGTGGGTCTGGTGCGCCCTGAGATCGCGTTGCAACTGACGCACAACGGTCGTGCGGTGCAGCGCTGGCCCGTGCAGACGTGGTCGGCGCGGGTGGCCGCCGTGCTCGGGGCAGAGTGGCTCGCAGCGAGTGCGTCAATCGCTGTCGATGCAGGTTTACTCGCGCTAGAAGGGTTCGTGCTCAGGCCCAACAGCGCTGTGGCGAATCGTGACGCGCAACACCTGTTTGTTAATGGACGCTGGGTACGCGACAAAGTGGTCTTGCACGCCATTCGAGACGCCATGCGCGATCAGATGCACGGCGGTGCAACGCCTGGGTTCGTGCTCAAACTGACGCTCGATCCGCGTGCAGTTGATGTCAATGTCCATCCCGCAAAGACAGAAGTACGGTTCCGTGATTCACAGGCCGTGCATCAGTTTGTTCGTCGCGCCGTTGAACGCGCAATGAGCGGAAACGCAGCGGAACAACCCGCTGTTTCGGCGGCAACGAAATTGTTTGGTGATGCCGCGCAAGCATCAACATCGCCTACGAACTCCGGTTGGACTGGAAGCTATCCGCCTCGCTCCGCCCCGCTCGATCTGGGTGTGTCAGAGCGCATTACCCCGCACTTTTTCTCGGCGATGCCTGATGCACCTGAACACGCTTCAGGGTTGGCGAATGCCGTGCCAACTTCGGTTGCACCACCCTCGCTACCCGCCACCGAATTTCCCCTTGGCTTTGCAATCGCGCAGCTTCACGGCATCTACATCCTCGCGCAAAACGTGAACGGTCTCGTGCTCATCGACATGCATGCTGCGCATGAGCGCATCGTCTATGAAGGCTTGAAATCACAAGCCGCTGAATCTGTCGCGACGCAGCGCCTGCTGATCCCTAGCGTCATTTCTGCTAGCGAGAAGGAAGTTGCCGCCGCTGAGACGCATCGCGAAACCTTAGCCGGGCTGGGGTTTGATGTTGGCATCGCAGGGCTTCGCTCAATCACGCTACGCAGCATTCCGAGCCTGTTAGCCGACGCCGCGCCAGAAGGTTTGCTGCACAGCGTGCTCGCCGAGCTAGACGAGCTCGGCGTCAGCGCACTGATCGAATCGCACCGCGATGAACTGCTCTCCACGATCGCGTGCCATGCCGCCGTGCGCGCCAATCGGGCGCTGACTGTGGCCGAAATGAACGCGCTACTGCGCGACATGGAAGCCACGGAGCGCGCGGGTTCGTGCAATCACGGTCGCCCCACCTGGTATCAGCTCACGCTCAAGCAGCTGGATGCGCTATTCATGCGCGGGCGCTAATGGCGCTGCCGGTTGTTCTGCTGGTAGGCCCCACCGCCTCTGGCAAAAGCGCG